>Ga0207691_10000028_pt1 | contig 121090 bp, 125 predicted proteins | sample KBSM13metaG_FD_184327 | JGI IMG/M metagenome (GOLD analysis project Ga0207691, IMG submission 184327) | Miscanthus rhizosphere microbial communities from Kellogg Biological Station, Michigan, USA - KBS M1-3 metaG (SPAdes) (version 2) | ecosystem: Host-associated > Plants > Roots > Rhizosphere...
CTCGCGGGCGGCGGCCCACCGGTGTCCGCGGCCGCTCACGCCTCCTGCCCCCGGGCCCCCAGGGAGACCGCCAGTTCCCGCTGGTAGCCGGCGTAGGCCGTGCGCAGCTCCTCCCCCGGCCAGAGCAGCAGCGCCTCCACCTCGAACCCCATCTCCCGCAGCAGCCGCGCCGCCACGAACCCGTCCCCCCCGTTGTTCCCTTTCCCGCAGACCACCCGCACCGCCCCCTCCGGCGCCAACCGAGCCACAGCCTCCGCCACAGCCCGACCGGCAGCCTCCATCAACTCCAGCGAAGCCACCCCCCGCTCCTCAATCGCCCACCGATCGACGCCCCGCATCCCCGCGGCGTCATATAGAGGCTTCAGCCAACTCTCCATCCGCCCAGCCTAGTCAGCGCTCGCGCGACAGCGAGAGGTCATTTTCGACACCGTATAGGTGCCCAACTAACCACTGGATTTCTTGAGCGATCGATGGAGGGTGCCGGTTGGGGTGTCCCGGTACTCAGCATGGAGCCGGGCCACCCACGCCTGAGGCGCCAGCCATCCGGCGATCCTCCCGGCGGAGGTGCTCCGGGGCACCCCCACCGGCACCCTCCCCCAGCGCGCTACTTGACGCCGACGATCAACTTGGCAGTCGCCAGGTCACCCGACGCTTCGGACCCGAGCGCCAGGTAGTCGATCTTCCGCAGGTACGGCTTCGCTTCTTCGAATCCCTCCTCGCCCGAGGGCACCAGCGCCGTCGCCAGCTTCAGGGCTGCGCCACCATCGACGTAGGCGTAGATCGGGGTATCGCCGAGGGCGTCGACCGCTTCCTCGAAGGTCGCCGAGTCGGCGAGGGTCTTGTTCGCTTCCTGGAAGCTCGACAGCGTCGTCGCGAGGCCGTACCCGATTGCGATGCGGCTGCCTTTGGCGACGACGACGACCGGCTGGCGGCCCAGCTCCGGGCTGCGGATCGAGAAGCCGCTGGCTCCTTCGCTGATTCTGGTGATCCCCGCGGTGCCGGTGGAGCGAAGGAAAAGGCCGATGTTGGCGACGGTGTTCTTCGCCTGCTCCTCGCTCTCGGTTTCGAGGAGGAGCGCCCCGGCGAGACTGCTCTCGCTGTTGCCGGTCGCGTAGAGGCCGGCGTCGCCGATCGAGCCGGCGATCGCTTCGAGGTCGACCCCAGATTCCTTCAGCGTCCTCTTCAGCCTGTGCGGCAGAATCCCCTCGCTCGGGATCCCCTCCGCGTCGATCCGGTCGATCCCTTCGTTGAAGCGGTCGCCGAATTCGGGCGAAGCGAAGGCGGCGACCGAGGTGGCCGGCAGCGAGCCGAGCAGCTCGGAGGCGTCGCCGGCGGGCGGGTTATCGCCGCTGAGGTTGGTGCTGAAGTCGATCTCGACCTGGTTGGAGCCGGGGACGAGGCTGGCGATCGCGGTCGCTTCCTTCGGCTCGATCCCGACGCTGTCGAGGAACAGCTCGGTTTCGGAGTCGATTTCGCTGCCCGCTTCCTCGATCAGGCCGCCGATGTCGACGTAGACGTCGGCGGCACTGTCGTCGGGGGCCTCCGAGACGGCGTTGGCGTAGGCGTCCTCCCCCGCGAGGCTCTCGCCGTTGGAGGCGTCGACCATTTCCTTGAAGATGCTCTCGTCTTCGGCGACGACGAGAAGTCCATCGAAGACGCCGATGGTGGTTTCGTCCTCGTCGACCGTGAAGTTGACACCTTCGTAGGATCCGCCTTCCGCCACTTCATCGCTGGCTTCAACCCGCTTGTCGACGAACCCGCGCGCTTCCTCTTCGTCGGAGGTTTGGATCGCGGCGCCGTAGCCTTCGAAGTCTTCCTCTTCGTATTCCTGCAGGAAAAGGCCGGCTTCATCGCCGAGCCAGGGCTCGATTTCCTTTCCAAAGTCAAGCTCTTCGCCGTCCCCAGCGGCCGAGCTTTCGAGTTCTTCGACGATCAGGCCGCCGAGATCGTCGATGCCGGCAATCTCCTTCGCCAGCGCCTCGATGTTCTGCTTCGTCTCGCCTTCGGGCCGAAGCGTGAAGCCGATGAAGATCGGTGCCCGGGCGGGCGCGACGCTGGCCGGATCGGTGCCGCCGCCACCGCTCTCCCCACCGCCGCCGCAACCAGCGACGAGAAGGGTGGCGACGGCCGCGAGCAGCGCTGAAAGGACGAGACGGTGCTTCAAGAGGTCGCGCAGCCTAGCGGACGTCTTGGACGAGTTCACCCGACCAGGGGGCTCGGACGGATCGTCACTCCACGGTGACGGTCTTGGCCAGGTTGCGGGGCTGGTCGACGTTGAGGCCGCGGTTGCGGGCGATGTCGTAGGCGAGCAGCTGCAGCGGCAGGATCGCGAGGATCGGCTGCAGGATCCAGTCGCTGGCGGCAACCTCGATCGTCTCGTCGACGACCTCCGAGACCCGCGGGTCGCCAGCGGTGGCGATCCCGATCGTCTGCGCCCCCCGCGCCCGCACCTCCTCGACGTTGGAGAGGACCTTCTCCAGGATCGGGCTGTCGGTGGCGACGCAGATAACCGGCGTCGACTCGTCGAGCAGGGCGATCGGGCCGTGCTTCATCTCACCGGCGGCGTAGGCGTCGGTCGGGATGTAGCTGATCTCCTTCAGCTTAAGCGCCCCCTCGAGGCAAACCGGAAGGCCGATGTGGCGGCCGAGGTAGAGGAAGAAGTCCTGGTCTGAGTGGGCGGCCGCCACCTCCCCGGCCGGTCCCTCGGTCATCGCCAGGGTCTCCTCCATCTTCGACGGCAGCCCCTTCATCTCGCCCACCAGCTCGGAGAGGCGCGCCGGCGGCAGGGTGCCGCGCAGCTCGGCCAGCCGCAGGCCCAGCAGGTACATCGCCGCCACCTGGGCGACGAAGGTCTTGGTCGCGGCGACGCTGGTCTCCATCCCGGCGCGGATGTAGAAGACGGCATCGGCGTCGCGGGTCGCCTGGCTGCCCATGATGTTGGTGATGGCGAGCACGGTGGCCCCGGCCTCGCGGGCGAGGCGCATCGCCGCCAAGGTGTCCGCCGTCTCCCCCGACTGGGTCATCCCGATAACCAGGTCCTCGGGACCGACGACCGGGTTGCGGTAGCGGTACTCGGAGGCGATGTCCATCTCCACCGGCACCCGCGCCCACTCCTCGATCGCGTAGCGGCCGACGAGGCCGGCGTGGTAGGAGGTGCCGCAGGCGACGATCACGATCCGCCGCACCTCGCGGAGGAGCTGGTCGGAGAGGCCGACGTCGGAGAGGTCGACGCCGTCGGTGCCGGGCAGGCGATCGGCGATCGTCTCGGCGACGGCGTCGGCCTGTTCGTGGATCTCCTTCAGCATGAAGGTCTCGTAGCCGCCCTTCTCGGCGGCGTCGGCGTCCCAGGTCACCTCTTCGACCTCGCGCTCGACCCGATTCCCCTCGGCGTCGGTGACGCGAACCGCGCCGGCTTCGATTTCGACGATCTCGCCGTTCTCGATCGGCATCGCCGTGCGGGTGTCGGAGAGGAAGGCGGGGATGGCCGAGGCGAGGAACGCCTCCCCCTCGCCGACCCCGGCGACGAGCGGGCACTCCTTGCGGGCGCCGACCAGGCGCCGGGGCTCGTCTGCGTGCATCGCCACGAGGGCGTAGTGGCCGCGAAGCTCGGCGAAGGCGGTGCGCACCGCGGCGGCGAGGTCACCGTCGTAGTGGGCGGCGATCAGGTGCGCGACCACCTCAGCATCGGTCTCGGAGGTGAAAGCCCGCCCTTCGTCCTGCAGGCGCCGGCGCAGCTCGCTGTGGTTCTCGACGATCCCGTTGAGGACGATGTGGACGCGGCCGGAGCTGTCGTCGTGCGGGTGCGCGTTCTCCTCGGTGACACGGCCGTGGGTGGCCCAGCGGGTGTGGGCGATCCCGGTCGCCGCCGGCGGCAGCGCCCCGGCGCCGTTGCTCGCGCGGGCATCCACCGCCGCCCGCAGGTTGCCGAGGTTGCCGACCGCGTGCACGCTCTCGACCTCGCCGTCGGCGAGCACGGAAAGGCCGGCGGAGTCGTAACCCCGGTATTCGAGCTTTTCCAGCCCCGAGAGCAGCAGCTCCTCGCAGGGTCTCGCGCCCACGTATCCGACGATGCCGCACATGAAGGCGAGTAAGGGTAGAGGGCCAGCGCGGTCGAGCCTTCGCTGTCGGATAGGGCTGGGCTAGGAGGTGCGAGGAAATCGATGGCGAGTGTGGCGCGCGAAACCCGCTTGCGTGCGTCAGGCGGAAGCTGACCGGTCTTGATCAGCTCGCGATCCGCGAGGCATCTGGATCGGAATAGCCGCTCTCAGGACAGCTCGTCGCGGACGAGAGCGGCCAGGCGCTCGGCGATTGTTGCGGCCTCCTCGTCGCTCGGGGCCTCGACCATCACCCGGACCAGCGGCTCGGTGCCGGACGGCCGCAGCAGGACCCGGCCGCGGCCCTCGAGATCGGCGCTCTCGCGCTCGACCGCCTCCCAGACCGCGGCGGCGTCCTTGATCGCCTCGCGATCGGCGACCTCGACGTTGATCAGAACCTGCGGCAGCTTCCGCATCGGCACCGCGTCCTCCAGGCGATTGCCGTTCAGCTCCCGCATCGTCATCAGCGCCGCCGCGATCCCGTCGCCGGTGGAGGCGAAATCGGAGCAGATGATGTGGCCTGACTGCTCGCCGCCGAGCGGCCACTGGCGGCGGCGCATCTCGTCGATCACGTAACGGTCCCCGACCTGGGTCACCGCCACCTCGATCCCGGCCTCCTCCATCGCCTGGTGGAAGCCGAAGTTGCTCATTACGGTCACAACTACACCCCCATGTAGTTCTTGCCGTTCCGCCATGCCGCGGGCGGCCAGCGCGATCAGCTCGTCACCGTCGTGGACGCGGCCGGAGCCGTCGACGGCGAGGACGCGGTCGCCGTCGCCGTCGAAGGCGAAGCCGATCTCGGCGGCGGAGGCGGCGACCCGCTCGGCCAGTGACTCGACGTGGGTGGAGCCGCAACCGGCGTTGATGTTGCGCCCGTCGGGCTCGATCCCAATCGCCTCGACCTCGGCGCCGAGGCGCTCGAAGATCGCCGGCGCGGCGCGGCAGGTGGCGCCGTTGGCGCAGTCGAGCAGGACCTTGCGGCCGGCGAGGTCGAGCGGGAAGGCGGAGTGCAGCTCCCGCAGGTAGTCCCCGAGCCCGCCGTTCAGCTCGCGCACGTGACCGGCGCGCTCGGCGGCGGGGAGCTCGTCGATCAGCGCCTCGATCCGGGCCTCCACCTCGTCGGCGAGCTTGACGCCGCGACCGTCGAAGAACTTGATCCCGTTGTCGTGAAAGGGGTTGTGGGAGGCGGAGACGACCGCGGCGAGGTCGAGTCCGAGGCGCCTGACAAGGATCGCGGCCGCCGGGGTGGGCAATACGCCCGCCAGGAGCGCGTCGCCCCCGGCCGCGGCGATGCCGGCGGCCAGCGCCGCCTCCAGCATCGGCCCGGACTCGCGGGTGTCGCGGACGATCAGGACCTGCGGCCGCTCGGCCGCCAGCGAGGCGGTCGTCGCCCGTCCCAGCGCCGTCGCCAGCTCGGCGCTGAGGAAGGTGCCAGCCTCTCCCCGGACCCCGTCGGTTCCGAAGAGCTTGCGCGCGGTCGTCACCCCGTCCTCGTCAGCGCTTGCTGAACTGGGGCCGCTTGCGGGCCTTCTTCAACCCGGCCTTGCGGCGCTCCTTGACGCGCGCGTCGCGGGTGAGGAAGCCGCGCCGCTTGAGATCGCCGCGAAGCTCTGAGTCGATCTCGGTCAGCGCGCGGGCAACCCCGTGGCGAACGGCACCGGCCTGGCCGCTGATGCCGCCGCCGTGGACGCGGACGCGGACGTCGACGTTTCCCTCGTAGCCGGAGACCGTGAGCGGCTGCTTGACCATCGTCTGGTGCAAGGGCCGTGGGAAGAACTCCTCGAGGTCGCGCTTGTTGACCGTGATCTTGCCGTTGCCCGGCAACAGGGTGACGCGGGCGATCGAGCTCTTGCGTTTGCCGGTGGCGAGGAAGCGGGCGCCTTTCTCCATTTTCGCCGGAGCGCGGCTCGCGGCGGCAGCGTCGGTCTCCTCGGCGGCGGTCAGTTCGGCTTCGCGGCGGGCTTTCTCTTCTTCCTCGGCTTCGAGGCGCGCTTTCTCCTCCGCGCTCAGCTCCGGCCCCTCCGGCTCGACCAGGATCGGCTCCAGGTCCGCCCCGGGAATGACGTCTTTCTTCTCCTCTTTGGCCTTCGGCTCCTCGACAGCCTCCGGCTCCGAAGGCGCCTCCTCAGTCTCCTCAGCGGCGACCGGCTCCTGATCCCCCTCCGAAGCAGTCACCGCCACCGGATCCTCAGCCACCTCCTCGGACGGCCCCTCATCTCCCCCCTCCTCGGACGGCCGCTCCTCAACGGCCTCTTCCGCGGGTGGCGACGATTCCGAGGACTCTCCCTGTTGGGAGAGCCCGGAATCGGAGACAGGACCCGCGGCCTCCGACCCCTGTCCCTCGGAGTTCTCGTCCTGCTCCGGCGTTTTCTGCTCGTCATCCATCAAGTTCAGTCAGTCTCCATCGGTCTCGGCTGCTGCGCCGCGTGCGGGTGCTCGGGCCCGGCGTACACCTTCAGCTTGGTCAGCTGCTGGCGGGCGAGGCGGTTGCGCGGCAGCATCCCCTTCACCGCCTTGCGGATCACTTCCTCGGGCCTGCGCTCGAGCATCTCGCCGAGCGTGCGGGACTTGATCCCACCCGGGTATCCGCTGTGCCTGTAGTAGGTCTTCTGCGCCAGCTTGTCGCCGGTGACGCGAATCTTCTCCGCGTTGACGACGACGACGAAGTCGCCGGTGTCGACGTGCGGCGTGTACTCCGGCTTGCGCTTGCCGCGCAGGGTGTCGGCGATCTGCGTCGCCAGCCGGCCCAGGGTCTTCCCCTCGGCGTCGACGACGTACCAGTCGCGCTGGCGGTTCGCTGGAGTGGCTACGAAGGTCTTCATCGCGCAAAAACCGCGCAGTCTTCCCACGCGGCCGGCGGATGATAGCCGCAACGGCCTGTATGCTGCCGCCCGAGCAATAGCCGAATCCCGTGCAGGCCACTGTGCGGGAGCGGAGGAACCGAAGAGGCCTTGCAGGCCTCAGGGGCGAATCGGACGAACAGCGTCCGTAGCGCGACTCTTTCAGCGCGAGCCCGTCAGCTAACTCCGCAGGCGATGGAAAGAGAGGGCCAGCGGTTGAACAGCAAAGGGTTCGTCCGGCCACGCACGGTCGGCCAGATAGGCGTAATCGCCGCGATCGCGCTGCTCGCGTGCTTCCCCGGCACCGCGGCGGCGGCGACCGGCGGCGCCGGCACGCCGGGCGCGTCGCCCAGCGCCAAGGGAAGCCCATCCGGGACGCCGGCCGCCTCGCCCAGCGCCGGCACGATCACCCTCCTCGACGGCCGGACCAGCCCCCGCAAGTCCTTCTACTTCGGCTACCGCTACCCCCGCCTCAGCTACACGGTCGGCAGCAACCAGCCGGAAAACGACCTCCGGATCGACGTCGTCGACGCCGCCGGCGAAGTCGTCAAGACCTTCTACCGCGAAAACGTCGCCCCCAACGTCGAGAGCAGGGTGCGATGGGACGGGACGACGAACGAAGGGCGCCCCGCCCGCAACGGGCGCTACAGCTTCCGGATCAGCCCCCAGTCGGCGACCGCCAACGCGCCGGCCGCGCGCAAGGCGAGCAGCTCCACCACCCTCAGCCTCGGCTTCGCCTTCTACGGCTACGCCTTCCCGATCCTCGGCGACCACGAATACGGGATGAGCGCAGGCCGTTTCGGCGCCGCCCGCTCCGGCCACACCCATCAGGGGCAGGACGTGATGGCCGCCTGCGGGACGCCGCTCGTCGCCTCCCGCGGCGGTCAGATCCAGATGTCCACCTGGGACGACGCCGCCGGCAACTACCTCGTGGTCGACGGCAAGGGCACCGCCAACGACTTCATGTACGCACACCTGGCCGAACCCTCGCCGCTGAGAGAGGGCGAAACCGTCCGCACCGGCCAGCCGATCGGGATCGTCGGCGAGACCGGGGACGCCCAGGGCTGCCACCTCCACTTCGAGATCTGGGGCGCCCCCGGCTGGTACGAGGGCGGCTCCCCCTTCGATCCGCTTCCGTACCTGCAGAAGTGGGATGCCTATAGCTGAGGCGGCCACCCGCGGGTGGCCGCCTCGCGGGCCTGGGCCCTCAACTAGGGATTTACGAGCCAGAGCGGTTTAGGGCTTGTGACTTCGTATGTGGCATCCCATTTCATCGTGAGGGGACAAAGCACCCCTTCTTTCGCCGCCGCCGTTTCGCTGGCGGTGATGTGAGCCGGGTTACCGCCGCTCACCGCGAGCTGCGTCAGCGGAAAGCGGAACGTGCATTCGATCAGAGAGCCCATTTCGTTGCATTTGACTTCCACCCCGGCTTCTGATTCGCCCGGCCCAAGCGTCATCGAGCCGTTGCCTCCGGCTCCCGCCAGGAGTTCGAGGTTTCCTTCGGCGGGGGCACCCGTCACTTTGCAGGGAGGGTTGCCGACGACGTCATATGAGCAGCCCCCGAACGTGAACGAGCTCATGCTCATTTTGACCGGTTCGCCTGCAGCTCCCGCGGTAGACGTTTTGCCCTGGATTGTCGTGGCGTTGCATGTGACGGTGCCTGAGGGGGTTGTGAACCTGGACACGGTGCCGCTTTTCAGCACCGCGTGAACGGTCGTGCCGACGCCGAGCTTTTTCGCGGCGGGACACGGTGAGACGTTTTCTGTGCAGAGCTCCGTCGCCGAGGCGGAGCCCGCGCCAACGGTCATCGCGACCGCGGTCGCCATCGCAGTGAGACCGACGATCTTCTTGCGCTTCATCTTCTCTCCTTTTCTCCCAGCCGCCGAGGCGGCTATTGATCAGAGAAATTTTCTCAAACTATCTGCTTTCGCACAAACAAGAACGAGTCTCATTTTCATGTAGGCTCTCGACTGTGACCTGGGCTGAGCGCGCGTCGAAACGCTTCAACGAGGCGGGCTTCCGCGCCGGCGCCGCGCGGCGGCAGGTGATCGAGCTGCTGGAGGGCGAGCGCTGCGCGCTGACGGCGCTGGAGATCGACCGGCGGCTGCCGCGGGTCGGTCGAGCGACCGTGTATCGGACGCTGGAGCAACTCGAGGAGCTGGAGCTGGTCTGCCGCGTCGACGTCGGCGGCGAGAGCGTCGCCTACGAGCGCATCGACCCGACGGGGCACCATCACCACATGGTCTGCGCCCGCTGCGGGCGGCTGGTGCCGTTCGAGGACCAGGCGCTGGAGCGGGCGATCCACCGGGTCGCGGAGCGGGCCGAGTTCGAGGTCACCGCCCACGACGTCCTCCTGCGGGGAGTCTGCCCGCGCTGCCAGGAGCAGGGCTGAGGTGTCGATCGCGATCCCGCTGGCGGGGCTGACGGTCTTCGCCACCCTGCTCGGCGGCCGGATCGGGCTGCGCTTCTCGGATCGCCTGCCGACGCTGTTGGCGCTGACCGGCGGGGTCGTCGTCGCCGTCGCCCTGCTGGACGTCCTGCCCGAGGGCATCGACGGGGTCGAAGACGTCGACCTCGCCACCGCGCTGGTCGCCGCCGGGTTCCTCGGCTTCTTCTTCGCCGAGCGGATGCTGGTCCTCCACGATCGAGAGGAGGCGATGGAGACCCTCGGCTCTGAACGGGTCGGGATCCTCGGCGCCGCCGGCCTCTCCGCCCACAGCTTCCTCGACGGCCTCGGCATCGGCTTCGCCTTCGGCGTCGACTCAGCCACCGGCTTCCTCGTCTTCGCGGCGGTGATCAGCCACGATTTCGCCGACGGGCTGAACACCGTCAGCTACGTGCTCAGGCGCTCGGGCAACCGCCGCACCGCGGTGAGATGGTTGACGATCGACGCCCTGGCGCCCCTGCTGGGGGCGATCGTCGGCTCTCAGGTCGCGATCTCCGACCACTCCCTCGGCTGCGTCCTCTCCGTCTACTGCGGGATCTTCCTCTTCATCGGGGCCAGCGACCTGCTTCCCGAGGCGCACTCGCATGGCTCCTGGGGGCGGGTCGCGCTCACCGCCCTCGGATTCGCCCTGATCTTCGCGATCACCCGCCTCGCCGGCATCTGAAGATTTCCTTATAGGGCGCCACCTATTCCGAAACGCGGTGTTCTGGATTAATAAGACTGAATGATCTATACGTATTACGCGCGATGACGAACGCGGCAGTATCCCACCCCAATCTGTCAAGGAGCCGATCATGAAGGAGCCATTCCCCGATGCCATCGACCAGCGGCTGGTTCGATCTCTCGCTCATCCCCTGCGGATTCAGATCCTCGAGCTGCTCACCGACCACGTGGCGAGCCCGAACGCGATCGCGAACGAGCTCGAGGCCGGCCTCAGCGACGTCGCGTACCACACGCGTGCGCTCGATCGCTACGGGGCGCTGGAGCTCGTCGACACCGCCCAGCGGCGAGGCGCCACCGAGCACTTCTATAAGGCGACGCCGGGGGCCTTCGTCGGCGGCCCGATGTGGCGAAAGGTCCCGCGCACGGTCCGTGGCGGCGTCTCGGCCGCCACCCTGCGGACCTTTCTCGACAAGGCGATCGCGGCGCTCGAAGCGGGGACCCTCGACGGCCGCGACGACACCGTCTTCCGCTGGATGCCGCTCTTCCTCGACGAGGAGGGGTGGAACGAGGTGGTATCGATCATGGAAGAGGCGACGAAGCTGATGCTGGCCGCGCATCTGCGCAGCCAGGACCGCCTCGGCGAGGGCAGCGCCGAGGGCGCGGTCTCGACCGTGGTCGGGATGGCGGCTTTCGAGACGGCGGGGTCGCTGGAGGGCGTGTAGCTACGGGGGGAGGATGTCGGTATCCCTCTCCGGAATTGACCTCCCCTCCGCTGCGCTCCGGGGAGAACCTGCCGCGCAGGCTGCGCCTGCGCAAACCTCAGATTGCATTTCGCCGAACATTCCTCCGAGGGATACCGACACCCTCCCTCGACAGCGCCCCCTACGGGTTGAGCGGCGTATCGCGAGACCGCGTGAGCCGTCGCTATTCGACGCTTCTCGCGGATTCATGAAGCTGGATCTCCAAGGGCTGTCGCGAGGAGGGTCGGGTGCCCCTCTCCCGACCGGCGTCCTGTTCCTCGCACAGACCACTCGGCGAGAGAAGACGGCTTAAAGGCGAGGAACCCAGGGAGGGAGAGGGGCACCCGACCCTCCCCACCAGTCCCCTACTCCCACTCGATCGTCGCCGGCGGCTTCGAGGAGATGTCGAGGGCGACGCGGTTGACATCGCGGATCTCGTTGATGATTCGGTTGGAGACGCGCTCCAGCAGGTCGTAGGGGAGCCGCGCCCAGTCGGCCGTCATCGCGTCTTCGGAAGTGACGGCCCGGATCACGATCGGGTAGGCGTAGGTGCGCCCGTCACCCTGAACGCCGACCGAGCGCACGACCGGGAGCACGCAGAAGGACTGCCAGAGCTGGCGGTAGAGCTCGGCGGCGCGGATCTCCTCCTGCAGGATCGCGTCGGCGGCGCGGAGGATGTCGAGGCGCTCCTTCGTCACCTCGCCACCGACGATGCGGATTCCCAGGCCCGGGCCCGGGAAGGGCTGGCGCCAGACCATCCGCTCGGGCAGACCCAGCTCGGCGCCTACCGCCCGCACCTCGTCCTTGAACAGCATCCGCAGCGGCTCGACCAGCTCGAACTCGAGGTCGTCGGGGAGGCCGCCGACGTTGTGGTGGGACTTGATCGTCGCCGCGTGGTCGGAGCCGCCGGACTCGATCACGTCGGAATAGAGCGTCCCCTGGACGAGGAAGCTGACGTCCTCGAGCTTCGCCGCCTCCTCCTCGAAGACGCGGATGAACTCGGTGCCGATGATCTTCCGCTTCGTCTCCGGGTCGTCGACCCCGGCCAGCTTCGCGAGGAAGCGCTCTTCGGCATCGACGTGGACGAGCGGTATCCCGAACTGACCGAAGGCCTCGACCACCTGCTCGGCCTCGTTCATCCGCATCAGACCGTGGTCAACGAATACGCAGGTGAGCCTGTCGCCCACGGCCCGGTGGACGAGCAGGGCGGCGACCGAGGAGTCGACGCCGCCGGAGAGGCCGCAGATCACCCTTCCCTCCCCCACCTGGGCCTGGATCTTCTCCACCTGCTCGGCGATCACTGACCGCGGCGACCACTGCTCCTCGCAGCCGGCGACGTCGCGGAGGAAGCGGGTGAGGATCTCCGTCCCGTAAGGGGTGTGGACGACCTCGGGGTGGAACTGGATCCCGTAGAGCCCCCGGTCCGGCAGCTCGTAGGCGGCGACCGGCGAGCTCGGGCTCGAGGCGAGGGCGGTGAACCCCTCCGGCGCCTCGAAAACGGCATCGCGATGGCTCATCCAGCAGCTCTGCTCCTCCGGCAGGCCGCCAAGCAGCTTGCCGCCCCCCTCGCGGAGGATCAAGTCGGTCCGCCCGAACTCCCCCGTCTCCGCCGACTCCACCCGACCGCCAAGCGCCAGCGCCATCGCCTGCATCCCGTAACAGATCCCCAGCACCGGCACATCAAGGTCTAGAAGCTGCGTCGGGAACTTCGGCGCATCGGGGTCGTAAACCGAAGCCGGCCCCCCGGACAGCACCAACCCTTTCGGCTTCCGCTCCCGAATCTTCTCCACCGACGTCGTCGCCGGCAGCAGCTCCGCAAACACTCCACATTCCCGGATCCGACGGGCAATCAACTGCGAATACTGCCCCCCGAAGTCAAGGACGAGGACCTCCTCCAGCGCCCCTCCGGTGGGTGACGCCGTAGGGGGGACCATCCCCTGCGCAGTTGCAGGGGATGGTGGGTCCCCTGCGGCGGCAGGACCCGCCGGCCAGGACGCTTCCGTCCTACTAGTCATCCGATACGGCAACTCCAGTCGAAACAGCGGCCCGCCCGTTAGACCCCATGCCCACCGACTGCTCGTTCTGCAGCTTCTTCCCCTCGCTCATGAGGGCGGGGGCGACCATCACCTCGGCCCGCTGAAAGGAGCGGATGTCCTCGTAGCCGCAGGTGGCCATCGAGGTCTTCAGCGCCCCCATCAGGTTGAAGGTCCCGTCGTTGTCCTGGGCCGGGCCGAGGACGATCTCCTCCATCGTCCCGTCCTGCTTGGTGGAGACGCGGGTGCCGCGGGGCAACGAGGGGTGGAAGGTCGCCATCCCCCAGTGGAAGCCGCGCCCGGGCGCCTCCTTGGCGCGGGCGAGCGGCGAGCCGACCATCACCGAGTCGGCGCCGCAGGCGATCGCCTTGGAGACGTCGCCGCCGGTTCGCATGCCGCCGTCGGCGATCACGTTCACGTACTCGCCGGTCTCAAGCATGTGCTGGGCGCGGGCCGCCGCCACATCGGCGATCGCGGTCGCCTGCGGGACGCCGATCCCGAGCACGCCGCGGGTGGTGCAGGCGGCGCCGGGGCCGACGCCGACGAGGACGCCCACCGCGCCGGTCCGCATCAGGTGCAGCCCGGTCGAGTAGGAGGCGCAGCCGCCGACCACGGTCGGCACCGGGACTTCGGAGATGAACTCCTTCAGGTTGAGCGGCTCGACCGTGGTCGAGACGTGCTCGGCCGAGATCACCGTCCCCTGGATAACGAGGATGTCGAGGCCGGCCTCGACCGCCACCTCGTAGTACTCGCGCACTTTCTGCGGGGTCAGCGAGCCGCAGACGACCGCGCCGCGGGACTTGATCTCCTCGACCCGCCTGGCGATCAGCTCGGCTTTGACCGGCTCGGTGTAGATCTGCTGCATCAGCCGCGTCGCCTCGTGCTTGGGCGCGGCGGCGATCGCCTCCAGCTTCTCCTCGGCGTTCTCGAAGCGCGACCAGATCCCCTCCAGGTTGAGGACCCCGAGCCCGCCCAGCTCGTTGACCAGCACGGCGGTATCGGGGCTGACGACCCCGTCCATCGCCGAGGCGACGAGCGGCAGTTCGAAGCGGTAGGGACCGAGGGTCCAGCTGATGTCGATGTCGTCGGGGTCGCGGGTCCGGCGGGAAGGAACGATCGCGATGTCGTCGAATCCGTAGGCGCGGCGCCCCTTCTTGCCGCGGCCGATTTCGATTTCCAAGTTGTCCTCCAAAGGCTGCTGGCGATGAAACAGTCAGCCTACACTTCGGCGGGGACCTCCAGGTCGTGGACGGAGACCTCGCCGAGCAGGCGCTCGACCTGGTTGCGATCGACGGTGCCAGCGCCGAAGTGCTGGGTCGACTCCGCCCCGCAGGCGACGCCGTAGGCGAGGCAGTCCTCGGGCGAACGACCCTCGTAGCGGGCGGCGACGCAGCCGGCGAGGAAGGCGTCCCCGGATCCAACCGTCGAGACCGGCTCGAGGGGCTCCGTGTGGACCTCGAGCAGCCGCCGCGAGTTGCCCTCCCCCACCGCCGCGACGCAGCCGTCGGGGCGGGTGATCGCCGCCTCTACCGCCCCCAGCCGCACCAGCTCCAGCAGCCCCTGGGCGAGGTCGCCGCGGTCGGCGAACTCCTGCCCGACCAGCTCCTCGGCCTCGCGCTCGTTCGGGGTGACCATGGCGGCGCCGGCGCGGACCCCGGCCAGCATCGCCTCGCCCTCGGCGTCGAGGACGACCGAGACGCCGCGGCGCGAGAGGTCGTCGATCAGCCGCGCGTAGAGGTCGTCGCCCGCGCCCGGGGGAACGGAGCCGGCGAGGACGCAGATCTTCGCCCCGCCCGCCAGGTAGCCGATCCGGTCGAAGAGCTTCTTCACCTCCTCCGGGCTGACCGCCGGGCCGCGCTCGTTGATCTCGGTCTGCTCACCCGAGGTCGGGTCGATCACCGCCAGGTTGATCCGCGTCTCGGCGGCGATCCGGGTGAAGTCGGTGAGGACCGACTCGGAGTGCAGCTGTTCGAGCACGCGGGTGCCGGTCGGGCCGCCGACGAACCCGGTCGCGATCACCGGGCGGCCGAGCAGGCTCAGCGCCCGGGCGACGTTGATCCCCTTGCCGCCGGCGACGGTGCGGCTCTCGACCGCGCGGTGGCGGCGGCTGAGCCGGAAGTTCGGCACCGCGACGGTGCGGTCTATGGCCGCGTTCAAGGTGACCGTGAGGATCACTTGGGCTTCACCCGATTCAGCTCCCAGCTTCGTTTGCGGGCCAGCCAGCGCAGCAGGATGACCGCGAAAATGAGTATCACGAACGCCCCGATTCCGATAGGGATCGAGTTGTCAGCGACGAAGCCGCGGGCGCGATCGAAGGGGCTCGCCTTCGGCACCGAGCGGCTGGCCCGCAGGGGCACTGACCCGACTCTGCGCCCGTCGACGAAGACCGTCGCCTGCCCCAGCCTGGCGCCGCGCCGGACCGGGCCCTCGACCTGGCGCGGGGCCCTCACCCGCAGGTCGACCCGCTGCCCACGGCGAACGCCCACCTGCAGCGAGCGCGCCGCCCGCAGCGGCAGTTCGCCGCCGGAGTAGCGGATCTCGGGATCGGCCAGATCCTGGCCGCGGCCGATCGGCAGCCGCCGCTGGTACCGCGAGAACCCCCATTCGAGCAGGGTCAGGTTGTCGGTGAAGCGCGTTTCCTCGGTCGGGGCGCCGATCGCGACGGAGACGAGGCTGACGCCCTTCTTCTGCCCGGAGCCGACGAGGACGTAGCCGGCGTCGAAGGTGTGGCCGGTCTTCACCCCCGTTGCCCAGGGCGCCATGTAGAGGAGGTCGTTGAGGGTCTCGATCCGCCGTGGCGGGCGCAGGCTGCGCAGCAGCGCGGTGCGCGAGTCGGCGATCCGGGCGAAGACCGGCTGCCGCAGCAGCCGCCGCGTCAGCGTCGCCAGGTCGGCCGCGCTCGAGTAGTTGCCGCGCTGGTCGAGCCCGACCGGGTTGGCGTAGTGGGTGTCGGCGAGTCCGAGCGCGGCGGCGTAGCGGTTCATCTGCCGCACGAAGCGCGCCTCGCTGCCCGCGGCCCTGACGGCCAGGGTGTGGGCGGCGTCGTTGCCGCTGACCAGGATCAGCCCGTAGAGCAGGTCCCGCACGCTCACCCGCTCCCCCGTCTTCAGGCCCATCAGGGACTCGCCGTAGATCGGCGAGTACGGCGCCGCGCGGACGATCTTGTCGAGCGGCAGCTCTTTCATCGCCACGTAGGCGGTCATCAGCTTCGTCGTGCTGGCGATCGCCAGGTGCCGTCGCGCGGCATGGCTGCTGAGGACCTCGCCGCTGCGCGCGTCGGCGACGGTCCACGCCCTCGCCGCGATTTCCGGCGGGCCGGCGTCGGCCGCGGGCGCCGTCGCCGCGCCGGGGCCGAGCCAGAGCGCCGGCGCCAGCAGCAGCGCCAGCGCACCGGCGCCGTGGCGCCCGAGCCTCATCTCAGCTTCAGCGTCTGCCCGGCGATCAGGATCTGGGGATCGACTTCGGGGTTCAGCGCCAGGATCTCGGCGACGGGGACCCCGGTCCTGTGGGCGATCGCGGTCAGGGTGTCGCCCGATTCGACCGTGTAGGTCTTGGCCTTCGTCCGCGGCATCCTTTCCTTCTGCGTGTGGTGCCGGCCGCGGTGGTGCTTGGAGGAGGAATCCCCGTTCATCGCCGTCGAGACGACCACGACGACGACGAGCACGGCGGCCACCAGGGCGAGGGCGGCGGCGATGCGGGCGGCGGCGCTGAAGCGTTTTTCCATCGGTTTAAGCGGACGAATCGTTCGGGCGGGCTGATCGTAATCGCGGTGGGCGTGATCAGGCGGTCGATATCTCCCAAACCGCCTGCCGCAGGCGCTCGGCGGCGGCGGCGGGGTCGGGATCGGCGGCGATCCCACGCGAGGCGGCGACCAGCCCGGCGGCGCGCCCCGCCGAGAAGGCGGCGCCGAGCAGCTCGGGACGGCCGCCCTGGGCACCAACGCCGGGGATGAGGAAGACCGCCCGCGGCATCAGCTCGCGCATGCGGCTGAAGTGGCGCGGCTCGGTGGCGCCGACCACGGCGCCCATGCCACTGAGGCCGGACTCGCCGAGCAGGCGCTCGGAGAGCTCGTCGACCAGCTCCGCGAGGCGCTCGTGCAGGGGCGCCTCGGGGGCCGGGAGGTCCTGGATGTCGGCGGCGCCGGGGTTGCTGGTGCGGACGAGGGCGAACATCCCCGCCCCCGCCGCCGCGGCGGCGGCGACCAGCGGCTCCAGCGCGTCGCGCCCGAGCAGCGGGTTGGCGGTGAAGGCATCGACGCCGAGACCCTTGACGGCTCCCCAGGGCGTCGGCGTCTCGCCGACGAGCGCCTGCGCGTAGGCGGCGGCGGTGACCGGGACGTCGCCGCGCTTGCCGTCGGCGATGACCAGCAGTCCCGCTTCCCCCGCCCCAGCGCAGACCTCTTCGAGGGCGAACCAGCCCGGCGCCCCCAGCCGCTCGAAGCAGGCGAGCTGCGGCTTCACCGCGACGCAATGCGGGCCGGCCCGGTCGATCAGGTCGCGGCAGTGCCTGGCGACCGCGACCGCCGCCAACTCAGCCGGCGGCGCCTCGGGTTCGCCCTCGCCCGCCCCCTCGCCGGCCAGCCTGGCCGGGTCGGGGTCGAGGCCGAGGCAGATCTGGCTGCGGCGCTCCTCGACGAGCGCCGCGAGCCGATCGGAAAAGCCAGTCAGCGAATCAGCCGCCCTTGACCTTGGTCTTTAGGGCCGAGCCGGCGGAAAAGCGGGGAACCTTGCCGCCCGGGATGGTGATCCTTTCGCCGGTGCGCGGGTTGACGCCCTGGCGCGGGCCGCGCTCGGCGACGTGGAATTTGCCGAAGCCGGTGAAGCTGACTTCGTCACCCTTGCTCAGGGCACCGGCAATCGCGTCGAGAACGGCGTCGACCGCGTCGCCCGCAGCTTTTTTGCTGCCCAGCCGCTCGTCGCCAGCAAGTTGGTCCAGAAACTCAGCCTTGGTCACGTCGTTGATCCTCCTCGGGGTTTGAAGATCGGCGCAATCTAACAGCGCCTACGGCGTAAGCGCTCGCGCCCTGAGCCAAATGTCACGAGCCGCTGATCGCCATCTCGGCGATCAGCAACGGCGGCGTGCTGACCGAGCCCCCGAAGGGAACCCAGCGCGGCTCGGCGCCGGCGGCACCGACGGCGCCGAGCATCGCCACCAGCTCGCCGGCGATCGTGAACTCCCGCACCGGCTCGGCCAGCTCGCCGTCGCGGATGATCCGGCCCGAGGCGCCGACCGAGAAGACGCCGGTGACCGGGTTGACGCCGGAGTGGAGGCCGGCGACGTCGGTGACGTAGATGCCGTCGCCCGCCCGCGCAAGCAGCCCGTCGAGGGAGAGCTCGCCGGGGGCGACGATCAGGTTCGAGGTCGAGGCCGAAGGCAGCGAGCGATAGCCCTGGCGCGCCGCCGAGCCGGTCGAAGCGACTCCCTCGCGATTCGCGGTGTAGGTGTCGTGGAGGTGGGAACGGAGCCTGCCGCCCTCGATCAGGGCGGTGCGGCGGCGGGGGACTCCCTCGGCGTCGAAGGGGGCCGAGGCAGGGCCGTGCGGGTCGCGGCCGTCGTCGTGGAGGGCGAAGGCGGCGCTGGCGACCTCCTCTTCGAGTCGGCCGGCGAAGGGCGAGCGGCCGCGCTGGACGGCTTTCGCGCTGAGGCCGCCGCCGATCAGGCCGGCGAAGCTGGCGGCGACGGTCTCATCGAGGACGACCGGGCAGGAGCGAGAGGCCGGCTTGCCGGCGCCGATCATCGCCAGCGCCCGCTGGGCGCCCTCGGCGCCGATCGCCTCGGGGTCGAGCCCCCGGGGGCCGCGGGCGAGGCCGAAGCCGATGCCGGTCTCGCGCGCCCCCTCGCCTTCGGCGAGGGCCGAGAGGTAGGCGTAGGCGCTGGAGGCCTGGTACTCGCCGGCGACGCCGGCCGAGGAGGCGATCGCCACCCGCTCGTCGGTGTCGGCGTAGACGGTGACCTCGACGCCGACCAGGCGGGGGTCGGAGGCGAGCGCCGTGCGCTCGACGGTGAGCGCCAGGTCGGCCACCCGCGCCGTCTCCCACTCGGCGATCGAGGGGTCGCTGAGGCCGGGCACCGCCTCGATCTCGGCCGGCCGCGGCGGCGCCGCGAACTCGTCCTCGTCGGCGACCGCCGCCGCTTCCGCGGCCCTGGCGGCGATCGCCGCCACGCCGGTGTCGGAGAGGTCGGTGCCGTAGGCGTAGCCGACTCGGTGGCCGCTCCAGGCGCGAATCCCGACGCCGCTCTGGGTCGCCGCGGTGAGGCTCTCCACCTCGCCGCCGTGGACGCGGACCTGGCGGCCGCCCTCGCGGGAGACGTAGGCCTCCGCGTCGCCGGCGCCGGCATCGGTCGCCGCCTCGACCGCCCGCCGCGCGACCGCGCTCAGCTCAGTCATCCAACGCTCCCGCTGTCATCTCTCGGTCCCCCCCACCGTCATCGCCCGCACCCGGACGTGGCCCTGGCCGGTGCCGACCGGGACTTTCTGGCCGCCCTTGCCGCAGATCCCGGTCTTCATGAAGAAGTCGTCGCCGACCGCGTCGATCGCGGCGAGCGCCTCGAGGCAGTTGCCGATCAGGGTGGCGCCGCGGCAGGGGCTGGTCACCTCGCCGTTCTCGATCAGATAGCCCTCGGAGACGCCGAAGACGAAGTCGCCGGTGGCGGGGTCGACCTGGCCGCCGCCGAAGGAGACCGCGTAGAAGCCGCGGTCGACCTCGGCGATGATCGCCTCGGGGCTGGCGTCGCCGGGGGCGATGTAGGTGTTGGTCATGCGCGGGATCGGCAGGTGGCGGAAGCTCTCGCGGCGGCCGTTACCGGTCGAGGCGACGCCGTCGCGCTCGGCCGTGAGGTGGTCGTAGAGGTAGGAGGCGAGGCGGCCGTCCTCGATCACCTGGGTCTTCTGGGTCGGCTGGCCCTCGTCGTCGATCGCGTCGCTCCCCCACTCGCCGGGGAGACGGCCGTCGTCGTAGGCGTTCAGCAGCGGCTCGGCGATCCGCTCGCCGAGCCTGCCGACGTAGACGCTGGCGCCCTTCTGGATGTGGTCGGCCTCGAGCCCGTGGCCGGTCATCTCGTGGAAGAGGACGCCGCCGAAGCCGCCGCCGACGACGACCGGCATCGAGCCGGAGGGGGCAGGGACGGCATCGAGCAGGGTCAGCGCCTTCGCCGCCGCCTGCTCGGCGATCCGGCCCGGGTCGTCTTCGAGCAGCTCGAAACCGCGGTGGGCGCCGAGGGTCTCGGCGCCGGTCTCGACGGTGCCGTCGCGGCGGGCGACCGCCTGGACGCCGATCCGCACCCGGGTGCGGTCGTCGCCGCCGAAGAGCCCGTCGGAGTTGGCGACCGTGATCTCCCGCCGGGCCTCGGCGTAGGAGGCGCTGAGCTGGGCGATCTCGCCGCCCTTGGCGCGGGCGCGCTCGTCGAGCTCGCGCAGCAGCTCCGCCTTGCGCTCGGCGGGCACGTCTTCGGGGCGGCGCTCGATCGGCAGCGGCGTCGTCTCCCGCGCCTGCAGCGGCCGCGACTCGGTCCGTTCGGCCCGCAGCGCCCCGGCGGCTTCCTCGGCGGCGCGTTCGAGATCGGCCGGATCCAGCCCATCGACGTGGGCGAAGTAGGTGGTGCTGCCCTCGACGACGCGCACCCCGGCGCCCTCCTCGGCCCCGGCCTGGACCGACTCGATCCGGCGCTCGTCGATCGCCAGCGTCTGGCCCAGGCGCCGTTCGGCGAAGACCTCGGCGAAGCGGCCGCCGTTGGCGAGCGCCCGCGCCAGCACCCGCTCGGCGACGGCCTGGTCGATCAGCGAACTCATCCCTTCTGCTTCTTGCCCGCGACCTCGATCAGCCGCCCGGCGGCGACGAAGAGCTCGGCGCCGCTGCGCGAGTCCTGGGCGTGGTCGGCGCTGCGACCGTGCGGGTAGTAGAGGCGGGCGAAGGGACGGCGCGCCACCCGCCGCCGCCGCATGAAGGCGGCTGCCTCATCAGCGTAGACGGAGACCCGCTCGAACAGGATCCGGTGCGGCTTCGGGGGCATCAGTCCTCGCCCTTCCGTGGTTTGGTCCCCTCTGGGGGCCCGAAGTTCGGAGACGCCAGTTGCCGCAGGGTCGAGCGCATGTCGAAGAGCATCAGCGAGGCGAGGGCGAAGCGGTCGGTCACCGTCACCGCGGCGAGGCCAGCGTTGCGGACGGCGAAGACCTCGCCCTGCTCGGTGGCGATGTGGACCTGCTCGACCGGCGCGTTCTCGGCCTCGTCGGCGACGGCGAAAAGCGCGGCGGCGTCCTCGCCCCAGCGCCCTGGGTCCTCCCCGGTCGCGGCCAGGACCTCGCCTTCGGGACCAATGATCGCCGCCCCGCGCAGGTCCGGAGACATCTCCGTCAGGAACTCCAGCGCCGCCTCCGCGGACTCCCCCGAGGGAGGGGCGGCGGTAGAAGCGTCGGCCATGTCGGCGAAGATACCGACCGTGACCCTCGCCCGAGCCTCGTGGATCGTCACCGTCGTCATCTGCGCGATCGCCGCGGTCCTCTTCGCCTTCAGCGGATACACGGGCTACGCGATCACCCTCGTCGCGATCGGCCTCGCCGCCGGGGTCAACCTGCTGCCGCCGGCGTAGGCGTGTCGCCTTATGCGTCCGTATGGACGCAAAGCGACACGCGCTCACCCCGACCGGTAGGGCCCGCTTTCGCGCTCGCGGTAGGAAGTCTCGGGCTCGACGTGGATCAGGACCTCGGCCTGGGGGATCTCGGCCTCGATCGAGCCGCGCATCTGATGGGCGAGCTGATGGGCGCGCTCGAGGGTGGTGCCGGAGCGGTACTGGACGTGGAAGTCGATATGGCGACGGCGGCCGGCGCGGCGAGCGCGGAGCTTGTGATACCCGGCGACCTCCGGGGTGCGGGCGCTGGCGATCGCCTGCTCGATTTGATCCATCTCGGCCGGCGGCAGGGTCTCGTCCACCAGCACCCCGGAGGAGCGACGGATGAGGCTGATCCCTGCCCAGACGATCGCCGCGGCGACGACGAGGGCGGTGATCGAGTCGAAGGCGGCGGCGCCGGTGATCTCGACCAGGGCGAGGCCGACGAGGACGCCGAGCGAGGTGAGGGCGTCGGTGCGGAGGTGGGCGCCGTCCCCTTCCAGCGCCGGCGAGTCATGGACCCGTGCCTGACGGTAGAGGACCCTGGAGACGACGAGGTTGGCGACGACGGAGAAGCACATCACCCCGATGCCGACGCCCAGCGATTCGACCTCGGAGCCGGCAACGAGTCGATGGGTCGCCTCGTAGACGATGATCGCGGCGCCGACCAGGATCAGGATCCCCTCGATGTTCGCCGCCAGGTTCTCGACCTTCTCGTGTCCGTAGGGGTGCTCCTCGTCGGCCGGCTCGTCGGCTTTGCGGACAGAGATGAAGGCGATGACCGAGGCGACGAGGTCGATCAGCGAGTGAATCGCCTCGGTGAGGATCGCGATCGAGCCGGTGATCGCGCCGGCAGCCAGCTTCAGCGCGATCAGGATCGAGTTGGAGGCGATCGAGAGCGCGGCGGCGGCGCTCTTGCTGCGGATCATGGCGCCGCCTCGGCCTCCAGGCCCAGGTGTCGCGCCAGCATCCGCACCGCCTTGCCGCGGTGGCTGATCTCGTGCTTCTCCTCCGGGCTCAGCTCCGCGAAGGTGCGTTGGTCGTCGGGGCCGGTCTCGTCGGGGACGAAAGCGGGGTCGTAGCCGAAGCCGCCGCTGCCACGGGGCTCTCCGATCAGGGTGCCCTCGCAGCGGGCCTCGAAGACGTGCTCGTGGCCCTCCTCGTCGATCAGGGCGATCGCGCAGACGTAGGCGGCGCGGCGGTCGCCAGCGGCGGCGTCGACTTCGCGCAGAAGCTTCTCCAGGTTCGACTCGTCGCCGGCGCCTTCGCCGGCGTAGCGGGCCGAGTAGATGCCCGGAGCGCCGCCGAGGTCCGCGGCCTCGATCCCGGAGTCGTCGGCGATCGTCGCCTCCGCGGTCGCCGCGTGGGCGGCCCGCGCCTTGATCAGCGCGTTGGCCTCGAAGCTGTCTCCAGTCTCCGGCGGCAGCTCCACCTCGGCCGGCAGCGCCCTCAGCTCCACCCCCGGCAGCATCTGGGCCACCTCCCGCAGCTTGTGCTCATTGCGGGTGGCGAGGATCACCCGGCCCGCTCCTGCACCTCCCGCAGGCGGCCGATCCCCAGCTCGGCCAGTCCCAGCAGCTCGTCGAGCGAGGCGCGCGAGAGCGGCGTCCGCTCCGCCGTCGCCTGCACCTCGACGAGGCCTCCCTCGCCGGTCATCACCACGTTGGCGTCGACTTCGGCGTTGGAGTCCTCGCCGTAGTCGAGGTCGCAGAGGGCGCGGCCATTGACGAGCCCGACGCTGACGGCAGCGACCGAGCCGGTCAGCGGCAGCGCCTCGAGCGCTTGGCGGTCGACCAGCTTCTGGAAGGCCTGGCGCAGGGCGACGAAGCCGCCGGTGATCGAGGCGCAGCGGGTGCCGCCGTCGGCTTCGAGCACGTCGCAGTCGACGTAGACGCTGCGTTCGCCCATCGCCCTGAAGTCGACGACCACCCGCAGCGAGCGCCCGATCAGGCGCTGGATCTCGACCCCACGACCGTCCTGCTTGCCCTTGGCGATGTCGCGCTGCTTGCGGTCGCCGGTGGAGGCGGGCAGCATCGCGTACTCGGCGGTGACCCAGCCTTTCCCCTTGCCCATCATCCAGCGCGGCACCTGCTCGGAGATCGAGGCGGTACAGATCACCCGCGTCCGCCCGATCGAGATCAGCGCCGACCCGTCGGCGCTTTCGACGAACCCCGGGTCGATCGTCACCGGCCGGATGTCGGCCGGCGCCCTGTCGTAGCTGCGGGAGGCTGGCATCGCGCGAGTCTCTCATGTGCGGGGGCATCGGCGCCTGGAAACTTCCTTAGCACTAGGATGCTCCGCCACCCAAAGGTGGAGTATGCCTTCGACCAGCACCGGACAGGGAGAGGAAGAGACGCCGCTCGAACGGATCGCGCGAGCAAGCGGCCGCACCCTGCTGCTGGACACGACCAGCTGGATCCATCGAAGGGTCGAACGGGTGCGCTACACCGATCGCGAAACCCTGCAGTGGCATTTCAGCGTCGACTTCACCATCAAGGAGGGGTTCGAAACGTTCGACGAACACGAGGACGGATCGGCCACGTATTTCCTGCCGCTTGCGCTGTTGCGGAAGTGGCCGCCTTTGATGAACCTCGACCTTCGCGACGAGCTCAATCGGCCGATCCCCCTCCTGACCTCAGAGAAGAACCGGCGGGTGGACGCAGCCGCCCTAGCCGGCGTCGTCGCCGGCAAGGAAGCCTCGCCCACGGCGACGAAGATGCTGGAACAGGTCGCCACAGCCACCTCTGTCGAAGAGGCCGAAGCAAAGCTGGACGGATTCGCCGGTCATGTCGAAGGGGAAATTCTGCCCGGCCTCGAGACGGCCGAGGAAATCGACGAGTGGCGGCGCATCGTCCTGTTGTCCACGAACTTCGCCTGGAACTCCCTGCTCTGGGCGCGGGTGAGGGGCAGGCCGGGCCAGCGCCAACTGGTCAAGGTTGGCTTCGAGCGCATGATGCCGCCGGCGGCCCCACTGCGCCGACGGCTTCGCTCCACCTTCGGAATCGCCGGCGAATGGATTCGCCTCGATCTCCACAACCTTGGAGAGAGGGAGAGCTACCACCTTGAGTTCGTGCCGCCGAAGGGGACGGATGTGCTCGAGTCGAGGCTTCAGGTCCTAGACCCTCTGAGTCGACACGAGAAGCCGAAGTGGTACGAAGTCAAGAAGCGATCGCGCCAGCGCGCTCAGCGCCGACAGCGTCGAGAGAGGTATTCCGGCACCGCCACCAAGCGTCGCTTTGGACGAAGCCTGACGAGCCTCGCGGGCGACCCATCCCCCCTGCCGGGAAGCGGGATCGCCTACAGCCTCAACATGGTGACGCGAGCGCACTTCTACGTTGCGGACAGCGCTGGCCAGCGCGGAAAAGCCCACATCAAACTTGGGCCCACCAGGCGGGAATTTCTCACCGGAGCGCTCTACGCGTCCGTCCTCACCACCGCCCTTCTGTGGTTCAGCTACTCGTTCGCGGAGAACCTCGTCGAAAAAAGTCATGAGGCGCCCACCGTGACCGCCCTACTGCTGCTGCCGGCGCTCCTCTCCTACCTGTTCACCCAGCCCCTTCCCCACCCGATCGCCCGCCGGATGATCGCCGGCGTTCGCATCATTACCCGAACCGTGACCCTGCTTCCCGTGGCCGCGGCCCTGGTGATGCTCGGCCTGACCAGCGTGGCCGGGACAGGTAATCCTGACGTCGCGCTGATCGAAAAGTGGTGGCTGGGATTGGCGATCGCCGCTTCCGGCCTGACGATGCTCCTCGCCTTGACGGCGAAGTTCCTGCCGAAAGCCGCCGTGGGAGAGCTCTACGCGCCTATCGAGGCGTGAAGTTCGAGGAGAGACCCTCTCGCTTCTCGAGCAAGGCGCTGTTCAAGGCGTAGACCGCTTGCGTTACCACCGGAGGGGCTTCGGCGCCGGAAGCCACACGTTGATAGCCCTTGATGGCCCCGAGACGAGGGGTGTGTCGACGGCGAAAACGCAGACGAAAGCTCATGGATCTCCTATTACCCGGATACCAGCCTTGCTGACTCTAGGCTATTTCCTGCTTTCGGACAGCATCCTTGCAGACCGCCAGCATCGACCCAAGGGTGAGATCCGCGGAGCGGCGCCCTTCGCCGCCCCGCGATCTCCTATTTGAACGCGACCTTGTCGACCGCCTCCTTGATCTTGTTGACGATCACGTCGGCGAGCTCGGTGCCCTGCTTGCCGTTGAAGCCCTTCATCGCCGCCACCATCCCGACCATCAGCAGCGAGACGAGCAGGATCAGGCCGACGTACTCGACCGTGCCCTGCCCCGCCTCGCCCGCCAGGCGCCTGATCTCGGTCACCCTGCGGGTGAGGGTCGCGTGCAGGCGACCCATCAGCGCGTAGAACATCGGTTGCCTCCTTCGCTCGAATTTCCGGACCGCGATGGTCAGCGGCGGCGGCGCACGGAACAAGACCCGAAAGTGCCGGATCTGCGGCGAAAATGGAAAGGTTCCTCAACCTCGTCGCATTTACCGCAAAGCGGGGATGGGAAGTCAGCAGGCCTCTGACGATTCAAGCGGCGTGAACGTGCATGGCACTGTCCCGACCCGTTGGGTGACGCTGGGCATGCTGTTCCTCAACCTCGTGGTCTGGGTCGATGCCGCCGCCCAGCTCGCGAGCTGACCTACCGCTCGAACTCTTCCCGGTCGAGGGCCTTGACCACGGCCTCGGTGCGGGTGCGGGCGTCGAGCTTTTCCATCGCGTTGCGGATGTGGGTCCGCACCGTCTCCGGCGAGAGCACGAGGCGCTTGGCGATCTCCTCGCCGGTCAGCCCCCGCGCGAGCAGGCTGAGGATCTCCGACTCGCGGCGGCTCAGCTTCTTCTCGGCGCCGTTCCCGTTCGCCCCGTTCGCGGCGAAGCTGCGGTCGAAGTAACGGCCGCCGCGCCAGACCTCGCGCAGGGCGTCGACGAGGACGCTCAGCCCGGCCGGCTTCGCCACCAGCCCCCTGGCGCCGCTGCGATAGGCCGCCTCGAGCAGGTCGGGATCGGTGAGCCCGGTGTAGATGAGGAACTTCGGGCAGGGCGGGCGATCGCTCAGCCGCCTCACCAGCTCGGTCCCGCGCTCGTCCGGCAGATCGACCGCGACGACCGCGACGTCCGGCTGCCGCTCGGCGATCACCTCCTCCCCGCGCGCCGCGGTCGTCGCGCAGCCGCGCACCTCGAAGCCGCGCCGTTCGAGCAGGACCGCGAGGCCGTCCCGCAGGGCCTCGTGCTGCTCGACGAGGACCAAAGAAGGACTCCCGCTCGCCTCCTCCATCTCTTCCTCCTGGGTCGGGTGCCGTTCGGCTGGCGAACGGTCAAATACCCACGCTCCATTGAAAGAAACCGGGGCTCTACCGGAACGCCTGGATCCCCGTCACCGCCCCGCCGACCACCAGCGCGTGGATGTCGGCGGTCCCCTCGTAGGTCACCACCGACTCGAGGTTGTTCATGTGGCGGATCACCGGGTACTCCAGGGTGACGCCGTTGGCCCCCAGCACCTGCCGCGCCGTCCGTGCCACCGCGAGCGCCCCGTTGACGTTGCCGAGCTTGCCGAGGCTGACGTGCTCCGGCCGCAGCGTCCCGGCGTCCTTCATCCGCCCCAGGTGCATCGCCACCAGCGTCGCCCGGTTCACCTCCAGCACCATCTCCGCCAGCTTCTGCTGCTGGATCTGGAAGGAGGCGATCGGGCGGTCGAACTGGGTCCGCTCGAGCGCGTAGGAGAGCGCGGCTTCGTAGCAGGCGCGGCCCGCCCCGGCGGCCCCCCAGACGATTCCGTAACGCGCCTCGTTGAGGCAGGAGAGCGGGCCCTTCAGCGAGCTCACCTCGGGCAGGACCGCGTCGGCGGGCAGGCGGACGTCGTCGAGCAGCAGCTCCGAGGTGATCGAAGCCCGCAGCGAGAGCTTGCGGTGGATGTCCTGGGTGGTGAAGCCCTTGGTCCCTTTCGGGACGAGGAAGCCGCGCACGCCTTCCTCGGTCTGCGCCCAGACCACCGCCACCTCGGAGACCGAACCGTTGGTGATCCACATCTTCTGCCCGTGCAGGATCCAGTCGGAGCCGTCGCGACGGGCCCGCGTCCGCATCGAGCCGGGGTCCGAGCCGGCGTCGGGCTCGGTCAGCCCGAAGCAGCCGATCGCCGACCCCGCGGCCATCCGCGGCAGCCACTCCCGCTTCTGCTCCTCCGAGCCCCAGCGCCAGATCGCGTACATCGCCAGCGACCCCTGGACCGAGACGAGGCTGCGGATGCCGCTGTCGCCAGCCTCCAGCTCCATGCAGGCGAGGCCGTAGGCGGTGGCCGAGGCGCCGGCGCAGCCGTATCCCTCCAGGTGCATCCCCAGCAGCCCGAGCTTGCCCAGCGCCGGCGCCAGCTCCGCGATGGGAACCATCGCCTCCTCGAACCACTCCCCCACGTTCGGGACGACCTTGTCGCGGACGAAGGCGCGGACGGTGTCGCGGATGTCGCGCTCCTCGTCGCTGAGGAGAGCATCCAGGGCGAGGTAGTCGTTGGGACGGATCGGCGGCGCGGCGATGGTCGATGACATGACGTCCTTTCTACAGCAGCTCGCTCGCAGGGCGTGCCGGTGGGGTCGATCGATACTCAGCATGGAGCCGAGCCAAAGGCCCCTGAGAAGCCTCGTCCGCCTCGCGACACCAGGCGCATCCGATTCTGAACACACCCGGGTGGGTCAAATATCGGCTGCGCGAGCGCCGTCACCTCTCGGCGGAAATGCTCCGAGCGAGCCCCACCGGCTCGCCCCGTGGCGAGTACGCTGACGCCGGTGCGGGTCCTGGTCGTCACCAACTTCATGCCCGACGCCTCAGCGCCGCAGCGGGGACGCTGGGTGCGGGACCAGGTCGACGAGGTCCGCCGACGCGGCATCGAGGTCGACCTCTTCACCTTCCCCCGCGGCCGCAACGAGTACCTGCCGGCGGCCCGGCGCCTGCGCTCGCTGCTGCGGCGCCAGCGCTTCGACCTCGTCCACGCCCACTACGGCCTGGCGGGATGGGTGGCGCGCCTTGCCGGGGCGAAGCCGCTGGTCGTCACCTTCCACGGCACCGACGTGCGGCACCACCTGGTCGGCCACCTCTCGCGCCGGCTGGCCTGGCGGGTCGAGCTCGTCGCCGGCGTCTCCCGGGCGCTGTTCGAGCCCGAGGACGGGCGGCCGGGGCTGCCGGGGGTGCCGGGGTCGGCGGTGCTCCCCTGCGGGCCGGACCTGCGGCGGTTCGAGCCGCTGCCGCGGGCCGAGGCGCGGCGGCGGCTCGACCTCGACCCCGAGCGCGGCTGCCTCTTCTTCCCCGCCAACCCGGCCCGGCCGGAGAAGCGGCACGACCGCGCGGCCGCCCTGGCCGCCGCCTGCGAGGCGGACCTCCTCACCGGCGGCTCGATCGAGCCGGATGAGATGCCGCTCTGGATCAATGCCGCCAACGCCGTCCTCGTCACCTCCGAATACGAGGGCTTCGGGATGGCCGCGGTCGAGGCGCTCGCCTGCGACGTCCCCGTCCTCTCGACCGACGTCGGCATCGCTCCCTATGCCCTCGGCGGCATCGACGGCTGCCTCTGTGCCCCCTTCGACGCCACCGCCTGGGCGACGGTGGCGCGGCGGCACCTGGCGGCGCTCGAGCCGCGCGTGGCCGGCGCGGCGCGGGCGGCGACGCTCTCGGCGGCCGGGATGGCGGAGCGGGTGATCGAGGCCTACCGCACCGTGCTCGAGGACGAACGGACCGGAGCAGTACTAGATTGAGTTCCGATGAGCGCTGAACCGGGTGCAGCCAGCGGGGACCTCGAGGACCGGATCCGCGAGGCGGAGCGGCGACTGGAGGAGGCCGCGACGCTCGCAGCCGAAGCCGAGAAACGGGCCGAAGCGGAGATCGAGGCGCTGGAAGCCGACCTCGAGCGCGAGCGTGAGGAGAAGGAGCAGGCGCTGGCGGCGGCCGAGCAGCGGCTGGGCGAGATCGAATCCCAAGTCGAGGCGGCCGAGCGCCGGGTCGAGGCGGCCGAGCGCCGGGCGAACGTCGCCGAGGAGACAATCGCCGACGAGCTGGCGCGGGCGCGCGAGGGCGCCGCGAGCTGGCTGCGGGGACAGCTGGACGCTCTGCGCCGGGAGGTTGAGGGGCGATAGCCGCGGGCGGCGAGTTCGACGTCGCCGTCGTCGGCGGCGGCGCCGCCGGCCTCTGGAGCGCGCTGCGGGCGGCCGAGCAGGGCGCCCGCACCTGCCTCCTCTCCCGCACCCCGCTCTCGCAGAGCGCCAGCTACTGGGCGCAGGGCGGCCTGGCGGCGGCGCTCGAACCGGACGACTCGCCCGAGCGCCACGCCGCCGACACGATCGCCGCCGGCCGCGGCCTCTGCCGCGGCTCGGCGGTGCGGGTCCTGGCCGAGGAGGCGCCGGCGACGGTGCGCGACCTGATCGCCCGGGGGGTCGTCTTCGATGTCGACCACGAGGGGCGGCTGGCGCTGGCACTCGAGGGCGGCCACACCCACCGCCGCATCGTCCACGCCGGCGGCAGCCAGACCGGCTACGAGCTGACCTCGAAGCTGGCGGCCTGGGTGGCGGCGGAGCGGATCGAGGTGATGGAGCGGACCTCGGCGGTCGCGCTCTGGAGCGACGGCGAGCGTTGCCACGGGGTGATCACCGACGAGGGCCCGGTGGCGGCGCCGGCGACGATCCTCGCCACCGGCGGCGCGGCGGCGCTGTGGCGGCGGACGACCAACCCGCGGGGAGCGATCGGCGCGGGACCGGTCCTCGCCTCGCTGGCCGGCGCCGATCTCGCCGACCTCGAGTTCTGCCAGTTCCACCCGACCGCGCTGGCGATGCCGGGCACGGCGCACGACGGGGTCCTGATCACCGAGGCGATCCGCGGCGAGGGGGCGAAGCTGCTCGGCGCCGACGGCGAGCGCTTCACCGACGAGCTGGCGCCGCGCGACGCGGTGACGGCGGCGATCCTCGAGCAGATGCGCGCCGACGGCACATCTTCAGTCGACCTCGACCTGCGGGAGATCGACCCGGCCCGCTTCCCCAACGTCTTCGCCTCGCTGGCGAAAGCCGGCCTGGACCCGCGGAGCAGGCCGGTGCCCGTCGCCCCCGCCGCCCACTACACGATGGGCGGGATCGCGGTCGACGTCGACGGCCGCTCCTCGCTGCCGGGCCTCTACGCCGTCGGCGAGTGCTCCTGCACGGGACTTCACGGCGCCAACCGCCTCGCCTCCAACTCGCTCAGCGAGTGCTTCGTCTTCGGTGGCCGCGCCGCCACGGCGGCGGTCGAGGAGGAGGCGGTGACGAGCCGTCCGGATCCGCCCGAGCGGCGGTTCGAGGCGCCGAGCGACGAGACCCGCGACGCGGTCTGGCGCTACGCCGGGCCGATGCGCAACCCCGACGACCTCGCACGGCTGATCTCCAACCCCTATCCCCTGGCCCGCGCGATCGGCGCCAGCGCCCTCGACCGCCGCGAGTCGCGCGGCGGCCACCTGCGCCGCGACCGCCCCGACGCGGATCCCTCTCTCGACGGCATCCACGTGGTCGTTCATCCCGATGGCAGCGTCAGCGAGGAAAAGTGGCTTTAGGAACCTGTCTAAGGCTGTCTGACCAAGCAGAGCAAGGACGCAGGGAGCGTGGCGTGCTCTGCACGCGAGCGACCGAGGACGCCGCTATGCGCCGCGTCAGACTGCCTTAGATGCTTCTGGGAGTCGACGTCGGCGGGACCTTCACCGACGCCGTCCTGCTCGACGGCGGCGCGATCCACACCGCCAAGGTGCCGACGACGCCGCGCGAGGAGTCGGTCGGGGTGATGCGGGCGGTGGAGGCGGTGCTTCGTCGGTCAGGCGCTGCGTCAAGGGACGTCGACGCCTTCGCCCATGGGATGACCGTCGGCACCAACGCCCTGCTCGAGGAGCGGGGGGCGAAGACGGCGCTGATCGCCACCCGCGGCTTCGCCGACCTGCTGGAGATCGGCCGCCAGAACCGGCCCCAGCTCTACCGGCTCTGCGCGCCGAAGCCGGCGCCGCTGGTGGAGCCGGAGACGCGCTTCGAGGCCAGCGAGCGGGTCGGCCCCGGGGGCGTGATCGAGCCCCTCGGCGACGAGGAGCCCGAGCGGTTGGCCGCCGCCGTCGAAGCGAGCGGCGCCGAGGCGGTTGCGATCTGCCTTCTCTTCTCCTACCTCGACCCTGGCCACGAGCAGCGCCTGGCCGAGCATCTGCGCGCCCGCCTGCCCGGCGTCCACGTCTCCGCCTCGCACGAGGTCCTGCCCCGCTTCCGCGAGTACGAGCGCTGCTCGACCACCGTGATCGACGCCTACCTGAGCCCGCTGCTGGGCCACTACCTCGGCGCGCTCGGCGACGCCGCGGACGAGGCCGGATTGCCGCAGCCGCTGGTGATGCGCTCTTCCGGCGGCGTCGCCCCCGCCGAGGAGGCGGCGCGCGCCGGCGCCTGGAGCGTCCTCTCGGGACCGGCCGGGGGCGCCGTCGGCGCCGGTCTGCTGGCCGAGCTGAGCGGCGACGGCGACGCCCTCGGATTCGACATGGGCGGCACCTCGTGCGACGTCTGCGTGGTCGAGGGGGGCGAGGTCAGAAGGACCGACTGGCGCGAGATCGACGGCCGCCCGATCCAGCTGCCGATGGTCGACGTCCACACCGTCGGCGCCGGCGGCGGCTCGATCGGCTGGCGCGACAGCGGCGGGGCGCTGCGGGTGGGACCGCAGTCGGCCGGCGCCGACCCCGGTCCCGCCAGCTACAGCCGCGGCGGCACCGCGCCGACGGTGACCGACGCCAACCTCCTGCTCGGCCACCTCGGCGGCGACTCGAAGCTGGCGGGCGGGGTCGCGCTCGACGCCGAGGCGGCCGAGCGGGCCGTCGCGGCCCTCGCCGGGTCGCTTGGCCTCGACCCGCTCGAGACCGCCGCCGGCATCCTCCGCGTCGCCAACCAGGAGATGGTGCGGGCGCTGCGGGTGGTCACGGTCGAGCGCGGCGTCGACCCGCGCGGCTTCGCGCTCCTGCCCTTCGGCGGCGCCGGGCCGATGCACGCGGCGGCGATCGCGGCGGAGCTGGGAATCGAGACGATCCTCTGCCCCCGCGCCGGCGGCGTCCTCTCGGCCCTCGGCCTCTGCGCCTCCGAGCGCCGCCGCGACACGGCGCGGACGGTGATGCTGAGCGGCGACGACCTCAGCGCCGAGCGGATCGCGGCGGTTGTGGCTTCGATGGCCGCTGAGATCGGAGCCGGTCTCGACGACGCCGAGCCGCGGCTGACCTACAAGCTCCGCTACGCGGGCCAGGCCTTCGAGCTGCCGGTGCCGGGCTCCATCGACCCCGATCCCGACGAGCTGATGAAGGCCTTCGAGCGTCTTCACGGGGAACGGTACGGCCACGTCGACCCCGAGGGCGAAGTGGTCCTGGTCGACATCGACCTGGCGCTGGTCGTGCCCGGGCCGAGGCCGCAGCCGGTGGCAGCGGCGGCAGGGGTCGAGCGCAGCTCCCGCCGCGTCTACTTCGGCGACGAGTGGATCGAGACGCCGGTCCTCCGCGGCGAGCCGGCGGCCGGGGTGGAAGCCGACGGCCCGGTCGTCTTCGAGCTGCCCGAGGCGACCTTCGTCGTCCCGCCCGGCTGGAGCACCCAGGTTGACGAGCACGGAACGATCGTGGCCCAATGGACCCGATAGCCCTGCAGGTCCTGGTTGGCGGGCTGCGGGCGGCCTGCGACGAGATGGGGGCGACGCTGATCCGCTCGGCCTACTCGGCCAACATCAAGGAGCGGCACGACTGCTCGACCGCGCTCTTCGACGCCGCCGGCGAGCTGGTCATGCAGGCCGAGCACATCCCCGTCCACCTCGGCTCGATGCCCGACGCCGTCGCCGCCATCCTCGGCGAGGAGCAGCAGCCGAACCGCAGCTGGATCCTCAACGACCCCTACCGCGGCGGCACCCACCTGCCGGACATCACCCTCGTCTCGCCCGTCTTCGCCGGCGGGGAGCTGCTCGGGTTCGCCGCCAGCCGCGCCCACCACGCCGACGTCGGCGGGCCGACGCCGGGGTCGATGCCGGCCTTTTCCCGCACGCTCGAGGAAGAGGGGGTGGTGATCCCACCGACGGTCGCCGACGCGCGCACGCTCGAGGACCTCGCCAGGCGCATGCGGATGCCCCGGCAGAGGCTCGCGGACCTGCGCGCGCAACAATCCGCCAACCGGGTCGGCGCCCTCCGCCTCGAGGAGCTGCGCGAGCGCCTCGACACCGCGGCTCTGCGCGAGGGGATGGCGGAGATACTCGCCTACACCGAGCGGCGCACCCGCGCCGCCCTCGCCGAGCTTCCCGACGGCAGCTACCGGGCGGAGGACGTGCTCGAGGCCGACTGGAACGGCGAAGAGCGCGACCTGCGCCTGCGCCTGGAGGCGACGATCGCCGGCGACTCGCTGCGCCTCGACTTCGGCGGCAGCGACGAGCAGGTCGACGGCAACCTCAACTGCCCGCTCTCGGTGACGAAGTCCGCCGCCTTCTTCGCGGTCCGCGTCCTCACCGACCCCGACGCCCCGCCCTCGGCCGGCGCCCATCGCCCGATCGAGGTCCTCGCCCCCGCCGGCTCGCTCCTCAACGCCCGCCACCCCGCCGCCGTCGCCGCCGGCAACGTCGAGACCTCGAGCCGGGTCGCCGACCTCGTCCTCGCCGCCCTCTCCCAGGCGCGCCCCGGGCCCGCCCAGGGCCAGGGGACGATGAACAACCTGACTCTCGCCAACGACGATTTCACCTACTACGAGACGCTCGGCGGCGGCCAAGGGGCCTGCCCCGACGCCGACGGGCCGAGCGCGATCCACGTGGCGATGTCGAACACCCTCAACACCCCGACCGAGGCGCTGGAGACCGAGTTCCCGCTGCGGGTGCGGAAGCTGGCGCTGCGCCGGGGCAGCGGCGGCGACGGGGCCCACCGCGGCGGCGACGGCATCGTCCGCGAGATCGAGGCCCTGGCGCCGATGCGCTTCAGCCTGATCACCGAGCGCCGCCGCCATCGCCCGCGGGGCGCCGGCGAGGGCGGAGACGGCGCTGCCGGCGTCAACCTCCTGAACGGGGCGCCGCTGCCCGCCAAGGCCGCCGGCGAGCTCGCCCCCGGAGACCGGCTCGAGGTCGAGACTCCGGGTGGCGGCGGGTGGACGTAGGTCACATTTCGCAAATTTCGCGGTTTTTTAGTTGAGATTTCGCTGCACTTGTCTAGAATGCGCGCCTCCGGGCAGGCGGAAACGGCCTTGGCAGGCCAAATTCAACGCGCCCAGCCCCGGCTGGAACTAACAAATCTTCGCTGGACCAATTCGATGCCGATCGCTCTCAAGGAATGGGCTGTAACGGTTCGCGCCCTCGCCGAGGGTGAGCAGTTGCTGACCCTGCGCAAGGGCGGGATCCGCGAGGAGAACAGGCACTTCGAGCTCGAGCACGAGCGGTTCTTCCTCTATCCGACCTTCGACCACCAGCGGAACAACCTGGTCCGCGAATCTCACCACCCGGAGCTGCGCCGCGCGCTCGAGGAGGGTGTCTGGCCCGACGAGGAGCCGCCGCCGAAAGCGCTGCTCCAGGACGGCGGCATCCCCCAGCCCGACCGCGTCCGCCTGCGCGCCTGGGCCGAAGTGGTCGACCACGTCACGATCAACGACCGGCGCAGCCTCGACGCCCTCTCGCCGTACTACATCTGGACGCCCGACTACGCCGAAAAGAGGCTCGCTTGGAAGCGCCGGCACCCGCTCCACGTGCTGCTGCTGCGGGTCCACCGGATCCCGCGTCCGGTCACGGTCCGCGTCCGCGACGAGTACCACGGCTGCCGCTCCTGGGTCGAGATCGACCGCGAACTGCCCTTCGAGGGCACGCCGGTGATGGCCGACGAAGAGTTCGACCGCGCTCGCGAAGAGATACGCGACCGCTGCGACGCCCCCGAGCCGGCGCTCGCCTGACCGGCCTGCTCACTCGCTAGCCTCGCCTCGATGAGTTGGGTCGAGACCGAGTCGCTGAGCTTCACCGCGCGTCACGATTCCGACGATTCCGCCTTCGCCGAGCGCACGCTCGACCGGCTCGAGCACCTGCGGCTGCGGCTGGAAGACCGCTTCGAGCGGCTGCCGGAGGAGGTGACGATCGTCGTCCACACCAACCCCATCTGGCTGACCGCTGCCCACCCCTTCCTCCCCGCCGCCCGCTGGTCGGCGGCGCCGGCTGGCCGCCGCTACCTCGCCGGCTGGCCGATGTCGACCGAGCTGCACGTCCTCAACGACCCCCACATGGAACGGCGGGCGGCCGGCGACGACTCCTACGAAGCCCTTCGCGGCACCGCCGAGCGGCTCTACGCGCAGATGACGATCGCCGCCAACAACACCGCCCTCCCCCCCTCCTGGACCCCGCGCCGCTTCGCCCGCTACCTGCGCTGGGCCTGGCTGGTCGAAGGCGGCGCCCAGTACTTCGCCCGCCAGGTCGGCCTCTATCGCGCCGCCGTGATCCGCCGCCTGCGCGAGAGCGCCCGCCCCTCCTTCCCGCCCTCGCGCCGCGACGCCCCCATCCTCGGCGGCACGATCTTCGACCTGCTCGAGAACGAGCGCGGCCCCGAGGCCTGCGAGCGCCTCGTCCACAAGCTCCTCCCCCAGGGCCCCGAGGTCCAGCTCGAAGACGCCTTCGACGCCCGCTTCCGCGAGATCGAGGACGCCTGGCGCGACTACCTGCGCGAGATGGTCCGCGGACCCGTCGCGGTCTGAGGCTCAGAGCGCCCGAACGAGCAGCCAGACGGCGAAGACCAGAGCCAGGACGACGACCGATACGAGGAAGGCCCGCGCGTAGGCGCCGATCACGCTGTAGTTGCGGGGTCGCCGACCGCCCGCGGCGTCTTCGAGATATCCAGCGTTGACGGGTTCTGGAACTTCATCCTGTTCGGCAACCCTCGCTTCGACCAGCGTCCGGGCACGGTCTGCGTTCTCCGCGTGGACCATCACCCGCCTCGCCCCGCCCTCGGGGTTCATCAACCCGTAGCCCAACTGGGGGCCGCTCGGGGTGACCTGCTGAACCACGCTGGGAATGGCGTGCTGCTCGAGCAGGGCCTGGATCATTACGGCCTGGAACTCGTCTTCGACGAATGCCACCTCAACCAAGTCGCTCACCAGTTCACCTGGGTCAGCAGCCAGAGCAGCAGAAAGCCGCCGATCCCGACCGCGAGGATCCAGAACGCCAGTCGCACCGGCGAGGGGCCGGGGCCTTCGCCACGGGCGAGGCGGCGTTCGCCTTCCAGCTCGGCGACCTCGTCGCGCTCGTCCTCGACCAGCACGTCGGCGAGGACCTCGCGGGCGCGCTGCGCGTCGTTGCGGTTGACCATCAGGTCGCGCGGGCCGCTCGGCAGGAAGTCGGGGTTGTCGAAGCCGAGGCTGCGCTTGAGGACGCTGGGAATCCCGACCTCGGAAAGCAAACCCTGCAGCATCTCCCCTTCGACCTGGTTGCGGGCGAAGGCGACCTTGACGAGATCGCCGCCGTTGCCGCCTCCACCGCCGCCGCCCTCGTCGCCGTCGCCGGAATCACCGCCGCCGTGGGCGCCGCGCTGGTGGCCGCCCGGGGGGCGTCTATGCGACGTCGAGGTCGACATCGGCGATCCCCAGGTCAGCGAGGTCGTAGGCCTTCACGTCAGGCGCTTCCTCGTTCTCCAGCGAGACGATCACGTACACCTGTTCCGGCCACATCCGCGCCTCGTTGACGTCGGTCTGCGAGGGGTAGGCGGCGCTGCGGGTGTGCGAGTGGTAGATCCCGATCAGCTCGTCGCCGGCGCCTTCGATCCCTTTGAGGGCGTCGTACTGCCCCTGCGGATCCATCTCGTAGCGCAACGGGCTCGCCGCGGCGTTCTCAACCCGCACGATGCTCGTCGCCTCGCCGTCGCGGCCACCAATCATCCCGCAGCACTCGTTCGGCAGATCCTCGCGCGCGTGCGCGACCATCTCGTCGATCAGCCGCTGGGAGATCTTCATGGGCCGAGGCTAGTCGACGGTCGCAGGGGGCGTCCCTACCACCAAACCGTCGAATCGAGGTTCTCTATCTCCTCGATCGGCTTCGTGTAGACGCCGGAGGAGAGGTACTTCCAGCCGTCGTCGGGGATCAGGAAGACGACGTTGCCGGAGTCGAGCTCGCCGGCGATGCGGTGGGCGATCGCGGCGATCGCGCCGGCGGAGACGCCGGCGAAGACGCCCTCCTCCTCGAGCAGCTTCTTGGTCCAGAGGATCGCGTCGCGGTTGGAGACCATGATCTTGCGGTCGAACAGCGTGATGTCGATGATCGGCGGGATGAAGCCGTCGTCGAGTGAGCGCAGGCCCTGGACGAGCTCCCCCTGCATCGGCTCGGCGGCGACGATCAGCGTCTCGGGGTTCGCCTCCTTGAGGCGGCGGCCGTTGCCCATCAGGGTGCCGCCGGTGCCGAGGCCGCCGACAAAGGCGGCCACCTCGTCCAGCTCTTCGAGGATCTCGACCGCGGTGCCGTTGTAGTGGGCGAGCGGGTTGGCCTCGTTGCCGTACTGGTAGGGCATGTAGTAGCCGGGGTCCTGAGACATCTCCAGCGCCACCTCGACGGCGCCGTTGGAGCCCTTCGCCCCCTCCGAGTAGACGATCTCCGCCCCGTACATGCGCAGCAGCTGCGTTCGCTCCTCGGTGACGTTGTCGGGCATCACCACCTTCAGCGGGTAGCCCTTGCGGCGGCAGATCATCGCCAGGGCGATGCCGGTGTTGCCGGAGGTCGGTTCGAGGATCGTGTGGCCGGGTTCAATCGCGCCCTCGGCCTCGGCGGCCTCGATCATCGATTTCGCCACCCGGTCCTTGACCGAGCCGGTCGGGTTGTGGCCCTCGAGCTTGGCGTAGATGCGAACGTCCGGTTTCGGCGAGAGCCGCGGCAGCTCGACCAGCGGCGTGTTGCCGATCGACTCGACGATGTCGCCGAAGCGGCCGCCACAGGGTTTGTTGACTATCTGCTCGTGCGCCATCGGGCCCGCCCTTACTTCAGAAAGTGTAGCGGGGGGGGTTCGCTCGAGTCTCGTCTCTCGATTCGAATTTCCTGGCTCCTGGTTATGGGGATGTAGCGCGCAGGCTGTATATCTAGAGGTGCGCCTGTCCACCTCGATGGAGGAGATTCGATGAGAACGATCCGGCTGACCGCCCTTTTCGCGGTCTTCCTTCTGGCACTCGCGTCACTGGTGGTTGCGGGGTGTGGGAGCAGCGACGACGAGACCACCAGCGGTGGAGGCGGTGGCGGCGAGCCGCTGACCGTCGGCTCCGACGTCCCCTATCCGCCATTCGAGGAATTCGGCAAGACCAAGTCGGAATTCAAGGGCTTCGACATCGAACTGGTGGAAGCGATCGCCGAGAAGATCGGCCGCGCTCCGGAATTCAAGGACACGTCGTTCGACACGATCTTCCGCGACCTCGCGCAGGGCAAGTTCGACATGGTCGCCTCGGCGACCACGATCACCGACGAACGTGAGGAAACCGTCGACTTCACCAACCCCTATTACCTGCCCTCGGCGCAGTCGATCGTCGTCAAAAAGGGCAACTCCGACCTGAAGACGGACAAAGACCTCGAAGGCCTGGTCGTCGGAGTTCAGCAGGGAACCACCGGCGAGGAATACGTCGAAGAAGAAATCAAGACGAAGGAACTGCGGACCTACCCCCAGGGCCCGGACACGATCCCGGCTCTGAAGGCGGGAACGATCGATGCGGTCGTGATCGACCGTCCGGTCGCCGAAAACATCGTCGAGGCCGACAGCGACCTCGAAATCTCGGGCGGGATCGAAACGGAAGAACAGTATGGATTCGTGGTCCAGCAGGGCGACGAAACGCTGCTCACCGAACTCAACGACGCCCTCGAGGAAGTCATCGACTCCGGGGAATACAAGACGATCTACACGAAGTGGTTCCACAAGCCGGTACCGCCCGGAATCGGCACCACGACCCACGAAGCGGAATGACCCGGCCCTGACTCGTTCGAGGTCAGGGAACGCTGTGGGGGGGCGCCGGCCAGCCGGCGCCTTTTTCTGTTCAGTGGGTAGGAGGCAGCAGGAGCCGAGGAGGATGCGATGAACGAGATCATCGAGCAGTACTTCGATTTCTCGCAGATGTCGAAGCACTTCGACGAGGTCTTGGACGGGTTCGTGATCACTCTCGAACTCGCGCTCGTCGCCACCGTCCTGGCGCTGATATGGGGCCTCGTCCTCGCCCTGCTGCGCCAACTTCCCGGCAAAGGCTTCCTGCCGCTGCGATTCCTGACGATTGGCTACATCGACATCTTCCGCGGCGTCCCCCTGCTGATCCTGATCCTGCTGATCTCCGGCAGCCTCGCCTTCCTGCCCCTGCCCGAGGCCATCACCATCCCCCAATGGCTCGGCAAACCGGACAACTTCTGGTACGGGATCATGGCCCTGGTGCTGGTCTACGGCGCCTACTACGCGGAGGTGTACAGAGCCGGGATCGAAGCGGTGCCGAGCGGCCAGATGGAGGCGGCGCGATCGCTCGGCATGAGCCATGGCCAGGCGATGCGAAACGTCGTCGTGCCCCAGGCAGTGCGCAAGGTGATCGCCCCGATGCTGAACGAATTCACGGCGCTGCTGAAGGACACGACGCTGGTCAGCGTGATCGCCCTCAACGAGGTCGCGCTGGTCGGCCGGGACATCCAGTCCAAGACCTTCAACAGCTCGGCCCTGACGCTTGGCGCGATTCTCTTCCTCGTCATCGTCCTCCCCCTCGCCCGCCTGGTCGACCGGCTGATCGCCCGCGAAAGGGCGCGCACCTCGCGCGGTGGCGCGCCTCCGGTCATGCACCATTAGGCGCCGATGGCGGATCCGATGCTGAAACTCGCCGGCGTCCACAAGCGCTTCGGCGAGCTCGAGGTCCTGCGCGGCATCGACCTCGAGATCGCCAAGGGCGAGGTCGTCTGCATCCTCGGGCCGAGCGGCTCCGGAAAGAGCACCCTGCTGCGCTGCATCAACCTGCTCGAGCCACCCGAGGAGGGACAGATCCTGCTCGAGGGCAGAGACATCTGCAGGGGACCCAAGTCAGGCACGGGCGAAGAAAGCTGGGAGCTCAACTACGTCCGCCAGCGGGTCGGCCTCGTCTTTCAGCAGTTCAACCTCTTCCCCCACCGCACCGCGCTGCAGAACGTGACGATGGCGCCTGAAAAGGTGCTCGACCGCGCCAAGGCGGAGGCCCAGGCCAAGGGGACCGAGCTGCTGACCCGAGTCGGCCTCGCCGACAAGCTCAATGAATACCCCGAACGGCTCTCGGGAGGCCAGCAGCAGCGGGTGGCGATTGCCCGGGCGCTGGCGATGGAGCCGCACGTGATGCTGTTCGACGAGGTGACCAGCGCCCTCGACCCGGAGCTGGTCAAGGAGGTGCTCGACACGATTCGCGAGCTGGCGCGGGAGGGAATGACGATGGTCGTCGTCACCCACGAGCTTGGCTTCGCCCGCGACGTCGCCGATTGCGTCGTCTTCATGGACGAGGGGCAGATCGTCGAGCAGGGCACGCCGTCGCAGGTCCTCGACGATCCCCGCGAGGAGCGGACCAAGAAATTCCTCGGTCTGGTGCTGGAGCGTTGAGCTACCCAGCGCCGCCGGCCATGGCGGGGAGGATGACGACGGTGTCGCCGTCTTTCACGGTGGTCTCGAGCCCGTCCAGCACCCGCACGTCCTCGTCGTTGAGGTAGACGTTGACGTAGCGGTTCAGCTCGCCGCCGTCGCCGAACAGCTGACCCTCGGTGTCGGGGAACTCCCCGGTCAGCGAACGCAGGACCTCGCCGACGTCGGCGCCGGCGGCCTCGACCTCGGCCTGCCCGCCCGTTTTCGGGCGCAGCACTGGGGGGATGCGGACGGTCGCCATGGAGCGGTGATCCTAGTGCAGCGGAGCGGCTAGCGGTCGCCCCCGGCACCCGCGCAAAAGGCGTCGTAGTCGGGGAACTTGCCCATCTCCGACTCCGGGACCTCCTCGGCGTTCTCGCCGCAGATCGGGCAGTCGGGGTCGCGGCGGACCTTCAGCTCGGTGAAGCGGGTGCCGAGCGCCTCGTAGAGGAGCAGTCGGCCGACCAGCGGCTCGCCGGCGCCGAGGATCAGCTTGATCACCTCGTTGGCCTGCAGCGTGCCCATCGTCCCGGCCATCACCCCGAGCACCCCGTTGGCGGAGCAGCTCGGCGCCAGCTCGGCCGGCGGCGGCGTCGGGTAGAGGCAGCGGTAGCAGGGCCCCTCGAAGGGGACGAAGGTCGAGATCTGCCCGTCGAAGCCGAGGATCGAGGCGGAGACGACCGGCTTGCGCAGCCGCACCGAGGCGTCGTTCAGCAGGTAGCGGGTGGGGAAGTTGTCGGCGCCGTCGACGACGATGTCGTAGTCCTCGAGCGTCTCGAGGATGTTGCTCGCGTCGAGCCGGTCGTTGTGCTCGACGACCTCGACGTCGGGGTTGAGCGCTTCGATGAAGATCCGCGCCGAGGTGGTCTTCGGCATCCCGATCCGCTCGGTGTTGTGGATCACCTGGCGCTGCAGGTTTGAGGCGTCGACGACATCGTCGTCGACGAGGCCGATCGTGCCGACCCCGGCGGCGGCGAGGTAGAGCGCGGTCGGGGCGCCGAGGCCGCCGGCGCCGAGCAGGAGCACCTTCGCGTTCAACAGCTTCACCTGGCCGTCGACGCCGACCTCGGGCAACAGGGTGTGGCGTGAGTAGCGGTCGCGCTGCTCCGGGGTCATCCCGTGCGCGGCGACGACCGGCAGCCCCTGCTCCTGCCACTGCAGGATGCCGCCGCTCATCGAGGCCACGTTCTCGTAGCCGAGCTGCTGCATCTGCGCGGCGGCGAGGGCCGAGCGGTTGCCGGAGCGGCAGTAGAGGATCGTCCGGGCCGATTTATCGGGCGCGGCGGTGGCGATTTCGTCGCCGAGCAGCCCCGGCGGCACCAGCTTGCCGCCCTCCAGGTGGGCCTCTTGGTACTCGTGCGGCTCGCGGGTGTCGATCAGGACGACGCCGCCGCCGTCGATCTCCTCGGCAGCCTCGAAGGGTTCGATCTCCTCGATCGCCTGAACGCCCGTGGTCTCGATGGCCATTGAAATCCCCTAAATCCGATCAGCTTTAACTTCAAAAAGTATAGCGAGCGCTGATCGCCTCGTCCTGGCAAGGAAAAGCGGCCCCAGGGAAGGGTCCCGAGGCCGCTCTCACCCTTTGAGGAAGTTGCCCGCCCTAGCTGAAGCTGGGGCGCATCTGGCGCAGGCGGCGGACCCGCTCCTCGATCGGCGGATGGGTCGAGAAGAGGCCGGCGATGCCCTTGCCGGAGAACGGCTTGACGATGTAGAGGGGCTCGGCCGCCTGGTTAACCTGCATCGGCATCGCTTCCGCGCCCTGCTCCAGCCGCAGCAGCGCGCTCGCCAGCGACTCCGGGTTGCCGCAGATTTCGGCGCCGCCCGCGTCGGCCGCGTACTCCCGCTGGCGCGAGATCGAAAGCTGGATGATGCTCGCCGCGATCGGGGCCAGCAGGACCATCGCCAGCGAGGCGACGAGGCTGAGCGGTGACTCGTCGTCGCTTCCGAACCACATGAACATGTAGGCGAGATAGGTGATCGCCGCGCCGATCGCCGAGGCGACCGACTGGATCAGGATGTCGCGGTTGCGGATGTGCGTGAGCTCGTGGGCGAGAACGCCGCGCAGCTCGTCCTCGGAAAGCAGTTTGGTGATCCCGCGGGTGACCGCTACCGCCGAGTGCTTCGGGTTGCGGCCGGTGGCGAAGGCGTTCGGCTGGTCCTGGGGGATCATGTAGAGGCGGGGCATCGGCAGGTCCGCACGGGTCGTCAGTTCGCGGACGATCTGGTAGAGCCGCGGTGCCTCCGACTCCTCGATCGGCTGCGCACGACTCATCTTCAGCGCCATTTTGTCGCTGAAGAAATAGGCGAAGAAGTTGATCGCGAGGGCGATGAAGAGGAAGGTGAGCGCGGTGCTCGGCCCACCGATCGCCGCACCGATCACGACGAGCAGGCCACCGAGGGTGGCCATCAGGATCGTGGTCCGCAGCGTTGCGCCCCAGGTGGATTGCTTGGTGGTGGTCATCGAGTGATCGCTCCTTGGGAGTCGGGGTGTTCGTCAAGTATGCGGCGGAACCGCGAAATCTCCTATAGGGGGAATCCCCCTTCCTACCCGGGATGGATCCCTAGCCCAGCGGTGGGACTTATCGTTGCCATACAGGGATAAGTCCCACCGATCTAGGCTGGGAGCGATGACTCTTCTGGTGATCGCGCTTGCGGTGGCCGTTGCGGCGCTGGCGGTGGCCCTGATGCGGGAGCGGCGGCGGCTGCGGCCGCTCGAGGACCTGGTCGAGGCGATGGAGAAGGTCGACCTCTCCTCCCCCCGACTCCACCTACCCCCTTCGATCGACGGCGTCGGCGAAACCGAGGAGGTGGAGCGGATCGAGCTTGCCTTCCTGCGGATGATGCGGCGGCTGGAGGCCGAGCGGCGACGGGCGGGCTCGGCGGCGCTGCACGCCCAGGAGGAGGAGCGGGCGCGGGTGGCGCGCGACCTTCACGACGAGGTGAACCAGTCGCTGACGGGGCTGCTGCTGCGGCTGGAGGCGGCGCGCGAGACGGCACCACCCGAGCTCGAGAGCGAGATCGCGGAGACCAAGGCGCTGGCGAACCAGGCGATGACCGAGCTGCTCTCGCTCGCCCGCCAGCTGCGGCCGACGGCGCTCGACGACCTCGGTCTGGCGGCGGCGATCGGCGGCCAGGTCGAGCGGCTGGATCGCGGCGAGATGGAAACGAGCCTGGTGGTCGAAGGCGACTTCTCTGACCTCGGCGACGACGCTCAGCTCGTCGTCTATCGGGTCTCCCAGGAGGCGCTCAACAACGCCGCCCGCCACAGCGGCGCCGGCCGCGTCGAGGTGCGGCTGCGGCGCCGCGACGACGGCGGCGTCGTCCTCGAGGTCGGCGACGACGGTGCCGGCTTCGCCTTCGACGAGTCCCAGCGCGGCCTCGGCATCGGCGGCATGCGCGAGCGCGCCCTACTCGTCGGCGGCGAGCTGACGATCGAGTCGCGTCCCGGCGCCGGCACCACCGTCCGCCTCGACGTCCCCGCCTGATGCCGACGGGACGATTTCGGTCCATATAGGACCGTTTTCGGCCCATCGGCGAGACTTGGTCTATGCGCGTGCTGATTGCCGACGACCATGGGATCGTCCGCTCTGGGATCCGGTTGCTGTTGGAGCGGCAGGCGGACATCGAGGTGGTGGGCGAGGCCGGCGACGGGGCCGAGGCGCGGGACCTGGCGGTGCGGGAGCGTCCCGACCTGGCGATCCTCGACGTGAAAATGCCGAAGCTGACGGGACTGCAGGCGACCCGGGAGATCAAGAAGCAGGCGCCCGAGGTGGCGGTGCTGATCCTCTCCATGCACGACGACGAGCGCTACCTGTTCGAGGCGCTGAAGGCGGGCGCCTCCGGCTACGTGCTGAAGACGCAGGCCGATACCGACCTGCTGGCGGCGATCCGCGCGGTCGAGCGCGGCGAGCCGTTCCTCACTCCCGAGGCGCAGCGGACGCTGATCAAGGACGTGCTCGAGCGCGGCTCGAGCGGCGAGGAGAAGCTGACCCCGCGCGAGGAGGAGATCGTCAAGCTCGTCGCCGAGGCGCACACGACGAAGCAGATCGCCGAGGTCCTCCACCTCTCCGAGAAGACGGTCGAGAACCACCGCTCCAACGCGATGCGAAAGCTCGGCATGCGTGACCGCGTCGAGCTGGTCCGCTACGCGATCCGCCGCGGCCTGATCGAGCCGTGAGGCGCGAATCCGCGTCAGTGTCCGATATGCGAACACTGACGCGGATTCGGCATCGATCGGCATAACCGACCTCTTCAGTAGGATTTGAAGTCGATGCTGTTTTCGACGAAAGCCGAGTACGGAGTGCGGTTGATGGTCGAGCTGGGGCGCCAGCCCGGCTCGCGACCCGTCAGCCTGGGCTCCGTCGCCGAAGCGGAGCGGCTGCCGCTCTCCTACCTTGAGCACCTGGTGGCGAAACTGCGCAAGGCCGGGCTGGTCACCTCCACCCGCGGCGCCCACGGCGGCTACCGCCTGGCGAAGCCGGCGGAGGAGATCACGATGGACCTGGTGGTCGAGGCGCTGGAAGGGCAGATCGCGCCGATGGAGTGCTTCCACGACACCCCCGAAGGCAAAGTCCTCTGCTCGCACGAGAACGACGGCGACCAGGCCTGCTCGACGAAGCTGCTGTGGATGCGCGTCCAGGGCGGGGTCACCAAGGCGCTCGCCGGCACCACCCTCGCCGAGCTGGTCGAGTTCTCCGACCACAGCGTCCCCAAGCGCGCCGTCGTCGTCGGCAGCGCCGCGTAACGAACTTCGAAAACCCAGAAACGGAGCGAAATTGGCTGAGCTGGAGATACGGAACCTGCACGTGAGGGCCGAGGACAAGGAGATCCTCCGCGGCCTCGACCTCGACGTCGAGAAGGGGAAAGTGCACGCCCTGATGGGCCCGAACGGCTCCGGCAAGTCCACCCTCGCCAACGCGATCATGGGGCACCCGGCGTTCGAGGTGACCGAGGGCACGATCGCCTTCAAGGGCGAGGACATCACCGAGGCCGACCCCGAGGAGCGTTCGCAGGCCGGCCTCTTCATGGCCTTCCAGTACCCGGTCGCGATCCCCGGCGTCTCGGTCAGCAAGTTCCTGCGGATGATCATCAACGCCCAGCGCGAGGCCCGCGGCGAAGAGCAGATCAAGATCAAAGACTTCGCCCGCACCGCCCAGGAGGCGATGGAGCTGGCGAACATCCCCAAAGACTTCTCCAGCCGCTACCTCAACGACGGCTTCTCCGGCGGCGAGAAGAAGCGGATGGAGCTGCTGCAGCTGGCGCTGCTGCGGCCGGAGATCGCCGTCCTCGACGAGACCGACTCGGGTCTCGACATCGACGCGCTGCGCACCGTCGCCGAGGGCGTCAACAAGTTCGCCGGCCCGGACATGGGCGTCCTGATCATCACCCACTACCAGCGCATCCTGCACATGGTCAAGCCCGACGCGGTCCACGTCATGTTCCAGGGGCGGATCGTCAAGGAAGGCGGCCCGGAGCTGGTCGAGGTGCTCGAGGAGAAGGGCTACGGCTGGATCAAAGAGGAGGTCGAGGCAGGCGCAGTCGCCTGACCTCGAGACGATGGAGCCGGTGAGCGCGAAGAGCCCGACCGCGGCGCCGTTCTCCATCGAGAAGGTGCGCGCCGCCTTCCCGGCGCTGGAGCGCGAGGTCCACGGCCGGCCCGTCGCCTACCTCGACAGCGGCGCCAGCGCCCAGCGGGTGCTGGCCTCGATCCAGGCGGTCGACCGCTACGAGCGCCGCCACCACTCCAACGTCCACCGCGGCTCCCACACCCTCTCGGCCGAGGCGACCGAAGCCTACGAGGGGGCGCGGGCCACGGTCGCCGACCACATCGGCGCCGCCGACCGGCGCGAGGTCGTCTTCGTCCGCAACGCGACCGAGGCGATCAACCTCGTCGCGCGGGCCTGGGGCGACGCCAACGTCGGCGCCGGCGACCGTCTGCTCCTGACCGAGATGGAGCATCACTCCAACATCGTCCCCTGGCAGCAGTTGGCCGAGCGGGTCGGGGCCGAAATCGACTGGGCGCCGATCGACGACGAGGGCCGGCTCGACATCGAGGCCTTCGCGGCGCTGCTGGAGCGCGCGCCGAAGCTGGTCGCCGTCACCCACGTCTCCAACGTGCTCGGGACCGAGAACCCGATCGCCGAGATCACGCGCCTCGCCCACGCCGGCGGCGCCAAGGTGCTGGTCGACGGCGCCCAGGCGGCGCCGAAGCTGCCGCTCGAGATGGCCGAGCTGGGCGTCGACTTCTACGCGATCACCGGCCACAAGCTCTACGCCCCGACCGGGATCGGGGCGCTCTGGACCAGGCTCGAGCTGCTGCGGGAGATGGCGCCCTTCCTCGGCGGCGGCTCGATGATCCGCAAGGTCGGCCGCAATGGCACCACCTACGCCGACCCGCCGGCGCGCTTCGAGGCGGGGACGCCGGCGATCGCCCAGGCGATCGGAATGGCCTCGGCCTTCCGCTGGCTCGACATGCTCGGGATGGAGGCGGTGCGCGAGCACGAGGAGCAGATCGCCGACTACGCGCTGGAGCGCCTCGCCGAGGTGCCGGGCCTGCGCGTCTTCGGCCCGCCCCGCGGCGGTGGCCGCCTCGGACCCGTCTCCTTCGAGATCGAGGGCATCCACGCCCACGACGTCTCCGAGATCCTCGACCGCCACGGCGTCGCCGTCCGCGCCGGCCACCACTGCGCCCAGGTGCTGATGGACCGGCTCGGGATCGCCGCCACCGCCCGCGCCAGCTTCGGCGTCTACACGACTCCCGAGGAGATCGACCGCCTGGTCGACGGGCTGGAAGACGCGCGTAAGGTGTTCGGTCTCTGATGGACGAGCTCTACCGCGACCAGATCCTCGAGCACTACAAGCGGCCGCACAACTTCGGCCAACTCGACGACCCCGACCTCGAGTTCGAGGACACCAACCCCTTCTGCGGCGACGAGCAGCACGTGACGATCAGGCTCGGCGCCGACGAACGCGTGGCGGAGATCGCCTTCGAGGGGAAGGGCTGCGCGATCTCCACCGCCGCGACCTCGCTGCTGACCGACGAGCTGGTCGGCAAGAGCCGCCAGGAGCTCCTCCTTCTTCCGAAAGACTTCGTCCTCGAGCTGCTCGGGATCGAGATCTCGGCGACGCGGATGAAGTGCGCGATGCTCGGCCTCAAGGTCGTCAAGAGCGCCTCCCTCGGCAAGCCGGCCGACTGGGAGGACGAGGGCGAGGCCGGCGACCCGAGCGAAGCGGTCGCCGACCTGGGGCAGATTTAGCGAAACCGCAAAAAGCTGTCGTAAACGCGGTTTTTTGCGGTCTCGGCGATTGCGACCTACGGCATGTTCGCCAGCGTCTCCTCGCTCGGCTGCATCAGCGCGAAGACGGCGCCGTGCGGATCGGCGACGACGGCGAAGCGGCCGACCGGGAGGTCGATCGGCTCCATCCTCACGTCTCCCCCGCCGCTCTTCACCGTCTCCACCGCGGCGTCGGTGTTCTCGACCGTGAAATAGACGAGCCAGTGCGCCGGCACCTCGTCCGGCAGAAAGCCGGAGATGTCGAGCATGCCGCCGACCATCGCGTCACCTGCTTTCCAGACCGTGTAGGTGCCGACTCGTGCAGATGGTTCGTCCTGCGTGGTCCAGCCGAAGATCGCCGTGTAGAACTCCTTGGCGGCGGCGGTGTCGCGGGTGCCGAGCTCATTCCAGCCGAAGCAGCCGGCCTCGTTGACCAGCTCGGCGCCGACGAAGGTGCCGGGCTGCCAGATCCCGAACACGGCACCGGTCGGATCGCTGAAGACAGCCATCGTCCCCAGCCCCATCACGTCCATCGGCTCGGCGATGACCTGGCCGCCGGCCTCGCCGACCTTGGCCACGGTCTCGCCCGCGTCGGCAACCGAGACGTAGGTCGCCCAGACGGTCGGCTGGCCGTCCTCCATCCGCGGTGAGACACCGGCGACGTCCTTGCCATCCTTTTTCGCTCGTCGGTAGCCGCCCATTTCCGCCGAGGTCGGCAGCTCCGGGATCTCCCAGCCGAACAGGTCGCCGTAGAACTCGGCGCTGGCCTCGATGTCCGGCGTTCCGCTCAGTTCCACCCAGCAGGGAGTCCCGGGTGCATAGCTGGTCCTCTCGCTCATCGTCAGAATCCTTTCGTTGCAGGGGTCCTGTAGATAAGACCAGATCAGCGCGCAAGGCTGATCGCCAAGCGGTGAAAGCCCACCCGGGCGTCCCGCTAAAATCCGACCGTAGAAGTAGGATTAAGTCTCGATCCGCACTAGGCCGCCACTGGCGGCGACTGGAGCTTCACCCTCTTGACCGACACCGCAGGAACCAAAGTCCTCGTCTGCCCGGCGGCGGAGCTGTCGCCTGGCGCGATGCGCCTGGTCGAGCACGACGGCAGGAAGATCGGCGTCTTCAACTGCGACGGCGCCCTGTACGCGATCGAGGATCGCTGCTCGCACGACAACGGCCCCCTCGCCGAGGGCGAGTTCGACGCGGCCTCCTGCACGGTCGAGTGCCCGCGCCACGGCTCCCTCTTCGACCTCAGCACCGGCAGGCCGAAGACGCTCCCAGCTTTCCAGCCGGTGCAAACGTTCCCGGTAGAGATCGAGGACGACACCATCACCCTGGAGGTCGACTGATATGGCAACGCCCGAGGTACTCGCCGAGAAACGCGAGCTGGCCGGCATCAATGCCGACTACAAGGAGAAGTTCGGCTTCCACGACTCGGAGTCCGGCTACGCGTACAAAGCCCCGAAAGGCCTCACCCGCGAGGTCGTCGAAACGATCTCCGACTTCAAGGAAGAGCCGCAGTGGATGCGGGACTTCCGCCTCAAGGCGCTGGAGCACTTCGAAAACCGCCCGACCCCGAAATGGGGCGGCGACCTCGACCAGATCGACTTCGACGACATCCACTACTTCGTCCGCGCCTCGGAGAAGAACAGCCGCGACTGGAGCGAGGTCCCGGAGGACATCAAAAACACCTTCGACCGCCTCGGCATCCCCGAGGCCGAGCGCAAATTCCTCGCCGGCGTCGGCGCCCAGTACGAGTCCGAGGTCGTCTACCACCAGGTGAACGAGAAGCTCGAGGCCCAGGGCGTGATCTTCACCGACATGGACACCGCCCTGCGCGAGCACGAGGACCTCGTGCGCGAGTACTGGGCGACGGTGATCCCGCCCAACGACAACAAGTTGGCGGCGCTGAACAGCGCCGTCTGGTCCGGCGGCTCCTTCGTCTACGTCCCCGCCGGGGTCAAGGTGGAGATGCCGCTGCAGGCCTACTTCCGGATCAACACCGAGAACATGGGCCAGTTCGAGCGGACGCTGATCATCTGCGAGGAGGGCGCCGACGTCCACTACATCGAGGGCTGCACGGCGCCGGTCTACTCGAGCGACTCGCTGCACTCGGCCGTGGTCGAGATCGTCTGCAAGCCGAGCTCGCGGGTCCGCTACACGACCGTCCAGAACTGGTCGCAGAACGTCTTCAACCTCGTCACCAAGCGCGCGGTGGCGCAGGAGAAGGCGACGATGGAGTGGGTCGACTGCAACCTCGGCTCGAAGCTGACGATGAAGTACCCGTCGATCTACCTGCTCGGGCCCGAAGCCCACGGCGAGATCCTCTCGATCGCCTTCGCCGGCGACGGCCAGCACCAGGACGCCGGCGGCAAGATCATCCACGGGGCGCCACGGACCTCGTCCTCGATCTTCTCCAAGTCGATCTCCAAGGACGGCGGACGGGCGACCTACCGCGGCCTGCTCGAGATCGCCGACGGGGCGAGCGAATCTCGCTCGAAGGTCGTCTGCGACGCGCTGCTCCTCGACGAAGATTCCCGATCTGACACGTACCCCACGATTCGCATCGATGAGAATGACGCCGACGTCGGCCACGAGGCGACGGTCTCCAAGATCGGCGACGAGCAGCTCTTCTACCTGCAGAGCCGCGGGCTCGACGAGGAGGAGGCCTCGAAGATGATCGTCAACGGCTTTATCGAGCCGGTGACCAAAGAGCTGCCGATGGAGTACGCGGTCGAGCTGAATCGCCTCATCGAGCTGCAGATGGAGGGCTCGATCGGATGATTTCGCGGCCCGAGGGTGCCGCTGGCGGCGTCCTCGGGTGGGGGCCGTGCAAAGCACTGTCCCCCACCGCTGCGTCCTTGCCATCGACCCCCTCGACCACGCCAAATCACCGATCGAAGGACTGATGACTTCTACTCAGACTCTCCCTCCGCTTCCCGACGCCAAGACGAAGGGCTGGGAATTCACCGACATCTCTACCCTCGACTTCGACGCCTATGAGGCCACCGAGGCGGTACCGGTCATCGCGGGCGATAGCGGAGCAACGGTGCTGGATCTCGCTGAGGCGACCGATGCACGCCCGGACTTAGTCGAAGCCTGGCTTGGCACGCTCGCTCCGGGCGCTGACCCGTTCGTCGCTCGCAACGAAGCAGCCCAGCGCAACGGCGTTCTCATTCACGTCCCAGCGGGCACGAGACTGAGCGAGCCGATCCAGATCGAGGTGCCCATCAATGCCGATGGCGCCGCGATCAACTGGCGCACCTTGATCGTGCTCGAGGAGGGCGCCGAGGCAGAGGTCTGGGAGCACTGGTCCTCGCCGGACGACGGGGTCGACGCGGTGCTGAACTCCGTGGTCGAGCTGGCGGTCGGACAGGGCGCGACCCTGCGCTACGTCAACACCCAGGACATCTCCGAGAAAGCCTGGATCTTCGCCACCCAGCGCGCCGAGGTGCAGCGCGACGGCCGCCTCGACTGGGCCGCGCTCGGCTTCGGCTCCGGCCGCGGCAAGGTGCGGATGGAGACCAAGCTCGCCGGCCCCGGCTCCGAGGCGCGCGTCACCGGCGGCTATGCCGGCGGCGCCGGGCAGCACCTCGACTACGACACCACCCAGGAGCACGCGGCCCCGAACACCAACTCCGACCTCGCCTTCCGCGGCGTCCTCGCCGCCGGCGCGACGGCGGTCTGGCGCGGGATGATCAAGGTAGACCCCGGGGCACAGCAGACCGACGCCTTCCAGGAGAGCCGCAACCTGCTGCTCTCGCCGGAGGCCCACGCCGACGCCATCCCCGGCCTGGAGATCCTCGCCGACGACGTCCGCTGCACCCACGCCGCCGCGATTGCCCAGGTCGACAAGGACCAGCTCTTCTACCTCACCTCCCGCGGCCTCGATGACGAGACCGCCAAGGCCCTGATCATCGAAGGCTTCCTCGAGTCCCTGGTCGAACGCCTGGCCGAGGGCCCGGTCCGCGACAGCATCTCCGAGGCGCTCGAGACGCGCCTGGCGGAGATTCTTTAGATCAATCCTCTGGCTACGGGAGCGTTCGGCCCGCGGGTCCTGTCTCCGATTCCGGGCTCTGCCTACCGGCAGAGTCCTCGGAATCGTCGCCACCCGCGGGAGGGAAGTTTGCTTGACGCTGAGAGGCGAAGCTCTTGAGGATTGCCCCGACAACGACGAGCACGGGCAGCACATAGAGCACCCAGATCGCGTAGTGGCCGGCGTGGGCGAGGGGGAGCATCGTTGCTTCTCCGCTACCCGTTGGAGACGGAGAGCAGGTAGAGGCCGAAGCAGGTGAAGGCGACCATCACCGCCAGCATCCAGTACTGGGAGGCGGTGGCTTTGCGGTAGTCGGGCCAGTAGACGAGGGCGCGGTCGTGGGCGAGCATCAGGCCGATCACGTGGCCGATGACGAGGGCCGCGACCTGGACGTACCAGATGGTGTTGGCGCTGAGGATGGAGTAGTCGATTTCCCAGCCGGCGGTGCCGAAGAGGTCGGTGGTGCCGGTCCCGAGCGGGTCGGAGAGAAGGAAGCCGAGCTGGGCCTGCTCCTGGAAGACGAAGAAGCTGAAGTAGTGGGCGACGAGATAGGCGAGCGCGATCGGGATCAGGGTGTGGGCGAAGCCGGCGCGGAGCTTGGCGAACGAGGGTGCGCCGGGAACGGTCCGCATCCCGCGCACCCCGAGCAGGTAGACGAGGGCGACGCCGGCGAAACAGGCCAGCATCAGCAGGGTCTCCCCCCAGCGGAGCGAGGCGGTCGGGCCGAGCCCGAGGTCGGCGAGCCATTCGACCACCGATTCGAGCGCGTCCTTGAAGGCCCCCTCCTGGCCGCCGTCGAAGCTGGTGGTGGCGATCGAGGCGATGACGACGGCGGCCGAGCCGGGGACCGTCGCCCAGCTCGTCGTCGCCGAGAGCGGGCGGCGGCGCTGGAGCCGGCCATCGCGGCTGCCGAAGATCCCGAGCCGGCCGAACATCCCGAAGTAGACCGAGAAGGTCTCGCCGCGCTCGCACCAGACCTCGACCCCGAAGACGGCCATCATCGCCAGCGCGTAGGCGCTGTAGACGAGGGCGGCGACGGCGGTGGCGTGGGGTTCGATGCCGATCCCGCCGGCGCCGTAGACGACCTCGAGCCAGACGACGCCGAGCAGGCCGACCGCGGCTGGCCAGCGGCCGAGCCTCTCGGGATAGGGGAGGTGGGCCGGGCGCTGGCCGGCGATCGCGGTGAAGCCGGCGCCGGCGACCCGGCCGGCGGCGCGCCAGGGGTTGAAGGGGCGGAAGAGGTCGCCGAGGACCGCCGAGAAGAACGGGAACCCGAGCCAGCAGGTGACGAAGAGGAAGGTGAGGGCGAAGTTGCGGTCGGGCGCTTCGGTTCCCTCAAGGCCGGCGTAGACGGCGACGCCGAGGAGGAGGACGCCGATCGCGCCGCAGAGGATCTGCAGCGGCGGGCCGAGGAGCGCTCCCGAGAGGCGCTCCCCCAGCGGCCGCGCGCGTTCGTCCTCCAGCTTCGGCTCCCGCCAGGCCGCCGAGAGGGCGAAGAAGGAGACGATGAGGACGATCGAGGCCGCCCACGCGAACAGCCAGGCGGGGATCGGGAGATCCTGCCTGGATGCAAGCGCGTGGGCGAAGGGGATGAAGCTCACGGTTCGACCCGCAGCTCCAGGATCTGTTCGGCCTGTCCCTCCAGCTCGGCCTCGAAGATGCCTTCGAGCTCGGCCGGGAATTCGAAGCTGACGGTGCCGCCGGCCGCGACGTCCTTCATCAGGTCGTAGCCGTGGACGTGGATCTCTTCGGCGATCGCCGATTCGACCTTGAAGCGGACCTCATCGCCCTGGTGGACCGTGATCTCGGTGACGCCGCCGACGGGCTCGCCGTCCTTGCCGACGACGATCGTCGTCACCTCCGTCGGTTCGGCTTCCTTGCCTTCGTCGTCGCCCTTGGCGGCTTCATCGGTGACGGCGCTGCCGCTGGTGGTCGTGTCGCTGCCGCTGTCGTCGCCTCCGCTGAGGAGGATCAGCAGGACGACGGCAACCACTACCAGGACAACGCCAAGCACTGCAGTTCTTGCGTTCACGTTCGCTCCTTTCCATGCGTGGGCCAGGCCACGCGTTCCGTTCGCTCTCTAGGCGGCGAGCGGCGGCGGGCGCTGGGCGAGCGCGAGAGCGATGAGGAGACCGCCGGCGGGCGCGGCGGCGCGGAGCGGCTTCGGCAGAGCAGGGCGGCGGTCGGCGTCGCGGGTGCGGCGGCGGGCGGCGATTCGCTCCGAGAGGCGGACGATCGCCTCGCAGCCGGGGTAGTGGCCGAGCAGCAGGGTCAGCAGCAGGGCGAGCAGCGGCAGCACCGGCAGCAGGAACGTGACGAGCTCGGTCACACGGGCCAGGATACTGTCCGCCCTCAACCGAGCCTAAATGCGACCTGGACGCGACAACATCGCTGCCCCCGACCTGCCCACCGGCCTCACCTGGGTTGGGACCGAACCGGAGTCGATGCCGGCGCTCACCGCCGGTGGCCCCGCCCTGGTCCACTTCGTCGAATACGCGCAGCTGAACAGCGTCCGCACGCTGCCCTACCTGGCCGAGTGGCAGCGGCGCTACCGCGAGGCGGGCCTGAGCGTGATCGGCGTCCAGGCGCCGCGTTTCCCCTTCGCTGCCGAGCCCGAGCACGTCGCAGCGGGTCTGGCGGAGCTGGGCATCGAGTTCCCGGTCGTGATCGACGCCGACCACCAGCTCTGGGGCGCCTACGGCTGCGAGGGCTGGCCCAGCCTCTTCCTCTGGAGCCTCGGCGGCGCCCTCTCCTGGGCCCACTTCGGCGAGGGCGAATATCGGGCGACCGAGGAGGCGATCCAGGCCGAGCTGCGCGAGATCGACGCGCTGCGGGAGCTGCCCGAGCCGATGGCGCCGCTGCGCGCCAGCGACGGCCCCGGCGCCCGCGTCATCCCCCCCACCCCCGAGCAGTTCCCCGGCGGCTCCTGGCAGCGGCCCTGGGCAGCGGGCGAGGACGGCGAGGACCTGGCGCTCGACTACCAGGCCGGCGGCGCCTTCGCGACTGTCGAGGGAGAGGGCGAGATCGAGGTCGAGATCGACGGCGAGTGGAGCAGGATCCCCGCCGGCCCGACGCCCGGACTCCGCATCCTCGCCGAGCACCCGAGCCACGAGGCCCACAGCCTCGTCCTCCGCCCCGACCCCGGGGTCAAGGTCTGGTCGCTCAGCTTCGCCGCTGGCATACCCTGAGCGTCGGGCCGTCTACCCAAGGAGGAATCGATGATCACCAAGACCGACTTCGTCGGCATCCCCTGCACCGACGCGGAGCGCTCGCGAGCCTTCTACGTCGAGACGCTCGGCCTGCGACCCGACGAGCGCGGCCAGTTCGAATTCTGGGCCGGCGACACCTGCTACTGCCTCTGGGAGCCGGCGAAACTCGGAATGGAGTTCGCGCCCCAGAAGAACGCCCACCCGGCGCTGCACGTCGAGGACGTCGCCGCGGCGAAGGAGGAGCTGGAAGCGAAGGGCGTGGAGTTCGGCGGCGACATCTTCGACACCGGCGTCTGCCATATGGCCTTCTTCACCGACCCCGACGGCAACGACCTGATGCTGCACAACCGCTACGCGCCGTACGGGGACTGAGGCAGAAGGCGGTCAGCCACCGACACTGAAGGGCGCGACGGCGCGCTTGTCGCGCCGCCCCGCGAAACCGAGATCCTTGACGAAGCGGTACCGGCCCGGCGCCGCGTCGACGGGTACCAGATAAGGCATGCACCAGCCGGAAGAACCGCCGCTCATCAGGATCAAAGGCAGCAACCAACCGTCGACCCCCAGATCCTGTTCCACCCAGCGACCGCCTTCCCGCCTCTGCACCTCGTAGGCAAGGCCGAAGGAGATCCAGCTGGTGCCGTGGTTCTCGACTCGGGCGAACACTTTCTGGCCGGGACGAACCTGATCGCGGTTGACGGCGATCCCAGCATGGAAGGTCGGCCTGACCACCCGCAGGTATTCGGAGTAGCTCCCGAGGACCACTCCTGACCCGTGATCCCTGAACTCGATGTCGTAGCGATGGAGGGCCGGCCCGGGCGGCGCGTCCAACCAGAAGCTCATCTCGCCGATTTCCGTGACTACGCCGAAATACTGGTCTTGGGACGCGACCTCCCGGAGAACCTCGCCGCGCCGGTCGATCCTCGACAGGCTCGTCTTCACGTCCCAGTCGAGGTCGACCTTCTTGCGAATCCCGTAAGTGTCGTCGAAGAAGCGGTACCCGAATCCGCCCTTGCCGACGATCACCCGGCTGAGCGCGGACTGGTAGATCGACATGTTGCGAGGGCCGAACGGAAGGTCCTCGTCGAGGCGCACGTGGCGAATCGCAGGAAGCCCGTCGAGGGGCGCTTCGTAGTCGCGCACCTTCGCCCCCTGGCAGAACGGGTGGCCGTAGGTGTGCATTTCCACCCCCTGCGCCGTCTCGGCGACGCCCAACGTCAGGAGCAGAAAAGCGGCGATTGAAAGTACGCGGCGCATCTCGATAGCACTACGCCAATCCCCGCGATCCATCACAAGCTGCGGTGCCGCAACCCTCAGGCCCGTGCCGCGACCTCGTCGCGGATCTCCTTCGGGAGCATGAAGCGGACGTCCTCGTGGACGGTCCGCAGCTCGGAGACGTCGTCGGCGCCGCGCTCGCGGAAGAAGGAGACGAGGCGCTCGACCAGCTCCTCGGGGGCGGAGGCGCCGGAGGTGATTCCGACCGTCTCCACCCCGGCGAGCCACTCCTCCTCGACCTGGCCGTGGTTGTCGATCAGGTGGGATTCGGCGCCGTGTTCGCGCGCGACCTCGACCAGGCGGTTGGAGTTGGAGGAGTTGGTCGAGCCGATCACGAGGACGAGGTCGCACTCGCGGGCGAGCTGCTTGACGGCGATCTGGCGGTTGGTCGTCGCGTAACAGATGTCGTCTGACTTGGAGCTGACGATGCCGGGGAACTTGGCGTGGAGGGCGGCGATCACCTCGGCGGTCTCGTCGACCGAGAGCGTGGTCTGGGTGATGAAGGCGACTTTGTCCGGGTCCGGCACCTCGAGGCTCTCGACCTCGTCGGCGGTTTCGATCAGGACGATGTTGTCGGGTGCCTCGCCCGTCGTCCCTTCGACCTCCTCGTGGCCCTCGTGGCCGACCATGATGATCGTGTAGCCCTGGGCGGCGAAGCGGCGGGCCGAGACGTGGACCTTGGTCACCAGCGGGCAGGTCGCGTCGATCGTCCGCAGTCGGCGGGCGGCGGCGTTCTCGTGCACGCTGGGGGCGACGCCGTGGGCCGAGAAGACGACCATCGCGCCCTCCGGCACCTCGGTCTCCTCCTCGACGAAGATCGCCCCGCGCTCGGCCAGCTCTTCGACCACGTGCTTGTTGTGGACGATCTCCTTGCGCACGTAAACCGGCGCGCCGTAGAGCTCGAGCGCGCGCTCGACCGTCTGCACGGCGCGGTCGACGCCGGCGCAGTAGCCGCGCGGCGCGGCCAGCAGCACCCTTTTCGGGCCGGTGACGGTGGCAGGCATGCCCCCAAGGGTACCGAGCTAGCCCCCCCACCCAAACTGCATCAACTTCTCCACCCAGCAGGTGGAGAAGTTGATGCAGTTTGGCTTTGGCGGGGTGGGGGAAGGTCGGAAGCGGTGGATGAATTGCGGGTGACGAAGCGGCAAAGCTCCGAAAATGCGGCCTAAGTAGCCTTGCTCAATGGCAACCTCCGGACGTCATCTCGATCGGCTCACGGCCGTCGACGCCTCGTTCCTGACCAACGAGAGCTCGAGCAGCCACATGCACGTGGGCGCGATCCTGATCTTCGAGGGGCCGCCGCCGCAGTACACCGACCTCGTCGAGCACGTCCGCAGCCGCCTGCCGCTGGTGCCGCGTTTCCGCCAGAAGCTGGTGGTGCCGCCGCTGGAGGCCGGCCGGCCGCTCTGGGCCGACGACGTCAACTTCAACCTCACCTACCACATCCGCCACACCGCGCTGCCCGATCCCGGCGGCGAGGCGCAGCTGAAACGGCTCGCCGGGCGGATCTTCTCCCAGCAGCTCGACCGCTCGAAGCCGCTCTGGGAGCTGTGGCTGGCGCAGAACCTCGAGCGCGACCGCTTCGCGATCCTGACCAAGACCCACCACGCGATGGTCGACGGCATCAGCGGCGTCGACATCGGCACCGTCCTCTTCGACCCCGAGCGCGAGGCGAAGCCGATGAAGCTGGAGGACGACTGGGTGCCGCAGCCCGAACCGGGGACGACCGAGCTGGTCACCCGCGGGATCGCCGACGCGGTGGCGGCGCCGGTGAAGCTGGCCGAGCGCGCGGTCGACGCCATCCGCAATCCGGAGACCGCCGCGCGCAAGGTGGTCGAGGGGTTGGAGGGCGTCGGCGAGATCGTCAGCGCCTTCGCCGACCCGGCCCCGGACGTGCCGCTGAACGAGGAGATCGGGCCGCACCGCCGCTACGTCTGGGAGCGCTCGGAGCTGGCCACCTTCAAAGCGATCAAGGACGCGCTGGGCGGCACCGTCAACGACGTCGTCCTCGCGGTGGTCACGGGGGCGCTGCGCAAGTGGCTGGATGGCCGCGGCGTCCGCACCGAGGGCCTGGAGCTGCGGGCGCTGGTGCCGGTCTCGATTCGGACCGAAGACGAGCGGGGCGACCTCGGCAACCGGATCGCGCTGATGCGAGGCCCGCTGCCCGTCTACATCGAGGACCCGGTGCGGCGGCTGCGCACGATCAGCGACGCGATGGCCGGCCTCAAGCGCTCCAAACAGGCGCTGGGAGCGGAAGTGATCTCCCGCTTCAACGACTTCGCGCCGCCGACCCTCCTGGCCCAGGCCTCGCGGATCAATTTCTCCACCCGGCTCTTCAACCTGATCGTCACCAACGTGCCGGGGCCGCAGATGCCGCTCTACGTGCTCGGCAGGGAACTGGAGGAGGTCTACCCCGTCGCCTTCCTGCCGCAGAACCACAGCCTGGCGGTGGCGATCATGAGCTACAACGGCAAGGTGGGATTCGGCCTGCTCGCCGACTACGACCGCATGGAGGACATCGAAGTCGTCGGCAACGGGCTGAACGAATCGCTGGCCGAGCTCGAGGCGGCGGCCGGCAAGTCGGTCAAGGCCGCGTAGTCACCTCCCTAGGCTTTCCACATGCCTCTGATTTTGATCCTCCTCTTCATCGTCGTCCCGATCGCGGAGCTCTACGTGATCATCCAGGTCGGGCAGCTGATCGGCGTGGTGCCGACCCTGATCCTGCTGCTGGCCGACGCGCTGCTGGGGTCGATGCTGCTCAAACACGAGGGGCGCGGCGCCTGGCGGCGCTTCAACGAAGCGCTGGCGGCGGGTCGGTTCCCCGGCAGGGAGGTGGCCGACGGGGCGCTGATCATCGTCGGCGGCACGCTGCTGTTGACGCCGGGATTCCTCACCGACATCGCCGGGCTCTTCCTGCTGCTGCCGCCAACCCGGGCGGTCACCCGGCGGCTGCTGAAGCGGTTCGCGATCGGCCGCTTCGCGGTGGTCGGCGTCTCCGGCGGCGGCCCAAACCCCTTCGGGCAGCCGCCGCGGCCGTCCGGGCCGCGCCCCAGCCGCGACTACGACTTCGAGGGGACGGCCGAAGAGGTGCCGCCGGAGGGCAACGACGATCCCCGCCTGCCGCGCAGCGATCGGGGCTGATGAGCGGCGAGGAGCGGCAGACCCGGCGCCTCCTCCTCCGTCAGCCGACTCGCGACGACCGCGCCCTCTACCACGCCCATTTCACCAAGCCGGAGATCGAGGAATGGCTCCGCCCCTCACCCCTGCCCCGGTTCGACATCGCGGCCCTCGACGAGCTGATCGAGGGAGACTGCGCCCACTGGTCCGACCACGGTTTCGGTCCCTGGCTGCTGATCGAGAAGCGGAGCGGCGCCTTCGCCGGCCGCGGCGGCCTCGCCTGGACCTCGGTCGAGGGCGCCGCCGAGGTCGAGCTGCCCTGGAGCATCGAGCCACACCTGCACGGGCGGGGCCTGGCGACCGAGGCGGCCGAAGCCGCCGTCGAGCGCGCGCGCGAGCTGCGCTTCGTGGAAGTGGTGGCGCTGGTGCTGCCGACAAACCAGGCCTCGCGACGGGTCGCCGAGAAGACCGGCTTCGCCGTGGACGGCGAGATCATCCACGCCGACCTGCCCCACATGCTGTTCCGCCAGGCGCTCACCTAGGCACGATTGGCGAGTTAATCCGGCTATCGGCGGCTTAACTCGCCAATCGTCGAGGGAAGCTCAGAATCCAAGCGCGAACTTGGCCTCCTCGGTCATCATCTCCGGGCTCCAAGCGGGGTCGAAGACCATCTTGGGGTGCACGGCGGTGACGCCGGGGAGGTCGCCGACGAACTCGCGCATCTGCTCGGAGACCTGGGGGCCGATCGGGCAGGCGGGGGTCGTCAGGGTGAAGGTGACGTGGACCTCGGTGCCCTCGATGTCGACGTCGTAGACGAGGCCGAGGGAGACGAAATCGAGGCCAAGCTCGGGGTCGATGACCTCCTCGAGCACCTCGTAGACGTCCTCCTCGCTGAGGGTCTCGTCATGCTGGTCGGTAGCGGGGGCCTGCTGGTCAGGTGCGGGGTTCTCGGACATGGCCTCATGGTAGCCGGGAGTCAACGCGGCTCCGACGGCGGGCCGTCCCCCGCCGGCGCCAGCTCCAGCTGGTACCAGCCGACGTCGTGCCAGGCGCCCTGCTTCCAGCCGATCTCCCGGTTGACGCCGACCAGCTCGAAGCCGAGCCGCTCGTGCAGGCCGCGGCTCGCCTCGTTCGGCAGCGTGATCCCGGCGCAGGCCATGCGGAATCCGCGCTCGCGGAGGCGGTCGAAGAGGGCGGTGTAGAGGGCGCGGCCGATGCCGATGCCGCGCGCGTCCTCAGCCACGTAGACGCTGACGCTGGTGCTCCAGCGGTAGGCCGGCCGCTCGTTGAAGGGAGTCGCGTAGGCGTAGCCGACCACCCGTTCCTCCCGCTCGGCGACGAGCCAGGCGTGGCTGCGGCCGCAGCGTTCGATCCGCCTCGCCAGCTCCGCCGCGTCCGGCGCCCGCTCCTCGAAGGAGACCGGGCCACCCAGGACATGCGGCGCGTAGATCGCCGCGCAGGCGGCGGCGTCGCGCTGGGGGTCGGCGTCGCGGATCTTCAGCTCGGACATGGGGCGGTAGAGGTTATGCACCCATAAGGGTCAAAAGCTCTACCGCGACCCCGAGCGATCACTAGGCTGCCCGACATGAGCGAACGGGGTCAGATCGCGCGGCGCTCGATCGGGATCGTTTTCGACGACGGCGGCCTGCTCGCGCTCACGGCGCATACTCCCCCGGGCGCCGAGGGACACGGCGAGGAGGAGGTGACGGCGGTCCTCTGCAATCCCGACGGCCCCCCTCTCACCTTCGAGGAATCGCTGCTCTCGACCGAGTATGGCGAGGACGGGGTCCAGCGGCGCGCGACCCTGGAGCTGTGGCCCGACGTGGAGGAGATGCGGCCGCTGCGCGGCGCCGGGACGCTGATCAACTCGGTCTGCGTGAGCCGCCAGGGGCTCGACTCGCAGATCGCCTTCTTCCGCTGGTCGGTCGAGGGCCGCGAGGGTCTCGGCACCTACGAGGTCGCCCGCAGCGCCGATGAGTGAGATCGAGGCGATCGTCTCCGACTTCGGTGGCGTCCTGACGACGCCGCTGCTGAGCTCATTCGTCGCCGTCCAGGACGAGATCGGGATCTCGGCCGAGGACCTGGGTATGGCGATGCGCGCAGCCACCGAGAAGCGGGGTGAAAACCCGCTGTTCGAGATGGAGCGGGGAGAGCTGGCGGAGAACGACTTCCTCGACCTGCTCGCCGACGCGCTCGAGCCGCTGGCCGGCCGGCGGCCGCACCTGCACCGCTTCCGGGAGATCTACTTCGAGGCGCTGCACCCCAACGAGGAGATGATCGAGCTGATGCGGGAGCTGAAGGCGAGCGGCCTGAAGATGGCGATGCTGACCAACAACGTCCGCGAGTGGGAGCCGCTCTGGCGCTCGATGCTGCCGGTCGACGAGATCTTCGAAGAGATCGTCGACTCCGCCTTCGTCGGCTGCCGCAAGCCGGAAGCCCGGATCTACGAGCTGACGCTGGAGCGGATCGGGATGCCGGCGAAAGCCTGCCTCTTCGTCGACGACCTGCACCCGAACGTCGAGGGCGCCGAGGCGGCCGGGATGACCGCCGTCCGCTTCCGTGACAACGAGCAGGCGATCGGGGAGATCCGCGCCGCGCTCGGCCTGGCCGGCGCCGCGAGCCAGGAGGCTTAGGCGCGCTGGCGCTCGGCGGGGGCGCCGTTGCCGCTGCCGGCCGGCGCTTCCCGCCAGCGGCGGGCGAAGGGCAGGCGCCAGCTCTGCGGCGCGATCAGGGCGCCGATCTCGGCCGGCCCCCAAGACCCCGGCGAGTACGGTTTCACCGGCGGCGGGTCCCGCAGCAGCGGTTCCGACACCTCCCAGAGCCGCTCGATCCCCTCGGCGGTGGTGAAGAGGGTGCGGTCGCCGATCATCGCGTCGCGGATCAGCCGCTCGTAGGCCTCGACGGTCTCGCCGCCATAGTCGGTTTCCTCGAGCGAGAACTGCATGCTCGCCTTGTCGAGCACCATCCCCATCCCCGGTCGCTTGCCGTAGAAGGAGAGCGAGACGCGCGAGGACTCGTCGAGGTCGAAGGTGAGGTGGTCGGGGCCGTAGCGGCCGACCCGCGAGTGCTCGGGGAACATCGCGTGCGGCGGCTCGCGGAAGGCGATCGAGATGATCCGCGAGCTTTCGCCCATCCGCTTGCCGGTGCGCAGGTAGAAGGGGACGCCGCTCCAGCGCCAGTTGTCGAGTTCGCACTTCAGGGCGACGAAGGTCTCGGTCCGGGAGCTCGGGTCGACCCCCTCCTCCTCCCGGTAGCCCTCGTACTGCCCGCGCACCACCTGCGAGGGCTCCAACGGCTGCAGGCTGCGGAAGACCTTGTTCTTCTCGCCGGTGATCGGGTCGGGCGCCAGCGCCGTCGGCGGCTCCATCGCGACGAAGGCGAGGATCTGGAACAGATGGGTGACGACCATGTCGCGGAAGGCGCCGGTCTTCTCGTAGAAGGCCGCGCGCGTGCCGACCCCGACGGTCTCCGGCACGTCGATCTGGACGTGGTCGATGTGGCTTCGGTTCCAGATCGGCTCGAAGAGGCCGTTGGCGAAACGCAGGGCGAGGATGTTCTGGGCCGCCTCTTTGCCGAGGAAGTGGTCGATGCGGAAGACCTGGTCCTCGGCGAGGACTTCGTGGACCATCTCGTTCAGCGCGAGGGCGCTGGCGAGGTCGGTCCCGAAAGGCTTCTCCATGATCACCCGCGAGCGCTCCGAGAGGCCGCACGTCTTCAGCGTCCCGATCACGTTGGGGGCGGCGGCCGGCGGCACGCTCAGGTAATGGAGCAGCCGCATCTCCGAGCCGAGCTTCGCTTCGGCCCTGCCGACCGCCTCCTTCAGCGCCTCCGGCGCCTGCGCGTGCGGCACGTAGGAGAGGCGGCCGGAGAACTCGTGCCACTCCTCGCCGCCGAAGGCGTGACGCGCATGCTCCCGGCAGGCCGCTTCGGCGATCGCCCGGAAGCGGGCGTCGCTGATCTCCTCCATCGAGACGCCGATGATCCGAAACTCCGGCATCAGCCCCGCCTGGAACAGCCGCAGCAGCCCCGGCAGCAGCTTCCGCCGCGCCAAGTCGCCGGTGGCGCCGAAGATGACTATCGCCTGTGGGGGAACGTCCACCAAAACGAGACTAGCCCCGTCAGAAGTTGCTTAAACAAAAGGGTCCGAAAATCAAGCAGGTCGGTTCGTTCGATCCGGAAGCCCTCGAGCGCTAACGAAGATCGAGGCCAGCGGCACCCCGATCTCCCGTGCCAAGGCGAACATCCTGCCGTAGGCGGGATCCACTCTCCCGCTCTCGATCCGCTTGATGGTCGCCACATGGACGCCGGCCCGTTCGGCGAGAGCCTGCTGCGTCAAGCCTGCTCCCTTCCGCGCTTCCCTGAACGCCTGCCCGAGGGCCTCCAGGTTGCGGATCGTGGCCTGATCATGCCGATACCGCTTCACGCGGCGCGGGTCAGCACGTGGAGCCAGCAGGGCGGAACGGCGCGGTGATGGCGCCGCTCCGCCGCTGCGGACCTACGCTCCTCCCTCGTCGACCAAGAGCAGGGAGGGCGACTCCTTGGGGTGGCGTTTGGGATCAGAGAAATCTTCATGGGGATTTCGCCCCCGGACAGCCGAGGTGTGAAAACAGGGAAGCCCCGGCCGCCCGAGGGGTGCCGCCGCTCTTCGCTGGGGGCGAGAGCGGCTATGCGATGCAGGGCGCACTGCTTTTGCCCATGATGATTTCTAATAGTGAAACTGCATCTTCACAATCTCACTATTTCGCCCTAAATGGCGTGGAGGGTCATTGAGGCATCACGAGTCGCTGGCGTCGTGCGCGACCGGCCATCCCGCGTTCAATGCCGAGCGCGGCGGCGATGGCAGGGAAACCAGGCTCGCCGTTCTCACACAGCCGTTCGTCGGCGCGAGCCGCGATCTCTTGAATGCGTTCCAGCGATTCTTTCAGCTCCAGCATCAACTCACCCCAGCCCTCCTCATCCAACTTCATCGGCTGCCAACTCAGATGCCGGTCGACTCGAAAGTCGAATTTCCCAGCGCGGAACGCGGCGAGCGCTTCCGCCACGATTGCTTGAAAGACGAGTGCGGAGATTTCATGCCGGGCCTGCGCCGGAAGCTGGGCCCATTCCTCATCTCCGATACATGGCCGGAGAGAAGCGCGGTAGAAGTGCTCTTCGGCTCCCCGCTTCTTCTCCGTTCTCACCAGCTCGATGCATCCGTACTCGGCGAGGGTCTTTATGTGGTTCCCAACCGTCTTCAAGTCCTCTCCGATGATCCGCGCGATTTCCGGCGCACTCGCTTCCCTTTCGTGGAGGATCTGGAGAGCGTCCACCCGGATCGGGTGCTGAATGACAAAAACAACGAGTTCATCTACTCGCTTGGGCTTCATCGCTGCGGTCATGCCCGCTCCTCTCTCTCGGTTGAGCAGTACTGATTGGTTGACCCATGCCCAACATACGGGCTGAACTTTTTCCGGTACGCGCGACTCTCCAGGCCAGTATGGAAAGTCGAAAGATTCTTTAGCGTTCGCCTCCCAGGCCCGGACGGGCCGGGCCTCCTACGGGAAGGGGAGGTGATCGCAGATGCAGATGGGCATCGTGACGGGCGTCGTCCCGGCGGTTCAAATCACCAAGCACGGCTAAGGCCGAAGGGGCCGGCCCCCTGCAGAACGGGGGCCGGCCCCAAAACAGGTCTGACTAGTTATCCGACCCTGCTCTGTCCCAGACGTAGAGCTCGAGCGCCTCGGCGGCGAGCTCCATCAGGCGTGGGGGGCCGAGCAGGCCGAGGACGAGCTCGAGGGCATCCTCCTCGGTGACGCCGGAGTCGACCGCCTCCTCGCCGCGGAAGCCGGCGGCCAGCTTGAGGGCCTCGCGGCGGTTCTCGCCGAGGGAGCTGAAGGCGGCCATTAGGAAATCGCGGTTGGGGACCGGCTGGCCGACCTCGAGCGAGCCGTGCCAGGCGGCGAGCATCGAGAGGTCGTGCTCGTCGAGCTCGGAGATCGCCTTCGCGTAGTGGACTTCGAGCTCGGACTCGGGGATCTCGTCCACCCAGGCGCGCACCGCCTCCCCGAGGAGCTGGCGGCGAGCCTCACGGCCGACGGAGTCGGCGATCGCCCGGATGGCGTCGGCTGGGTCTACGAAGCAGAGGGACATCGGCTGCCGAGAAAGGTAGAGCTGGTCGATGACGCCAAAAGATGCCCGCTGAGACCCCACTTTGCGGGGTCGCGCAGGGTCGCGGCGGATCGACGCCGCACCCGTCCCTAGGCTCGGGTGCGTGCCGCTGAAACTGATCTACGGCCCCCCGAACTCCGGCAAGCGCGGCGAGGTTCTGCGCGCCTTCAGAGCCGCCCTCGACCGTGATCCCGTCCTCGTCCTCCCGACCACCGACGACGTCTTCGACTTCGAGCGCGAGCTCTGCTGTGTCGAAGGCGCGCCGTTGGGCGCGCTGCTCGGCGGCACGACGATGACCTTCGGGGCGCTCTTTCGCGCGGTGGTCACGGCCGCCGGGGGACCGCTGGGAGCCGAGCTTTCTCCCGCACAGCGCCTGCGCGCGATCGCCATCGCGACCCAGACGGGTCGCCAGCGGCTGCGGCCGTTGCGCCGCTCCGCCGGCCGACCCCGCTTCGCCGCCGCCCTGGAGCGGCTGTTCGACGAGCTGCAGGCGGCGGGGATCGACCCCGAGGAGGTCGAGGCCAGCGCCGCGACCCTCGAGGGGTCCGCCTACCTGGGCGACCTCGCCACCCTCTACGGCGGCTACGAGCGGGTGCGGCAGCGGATCGGACGCGTCGACGCCCACGGCATCGCCCGCGAGGCAATCGTCCAGCTGCGCCGGGACAGCACCGCCTGGGCGGAGCGGCCGGTCCTCCTCTACGGGTTCGACGACCTGACCGAGAACCAGCTCGAGCTGGTTGCGGTCCTGGCGGAGCGGAACGAGGTGACCGTCGCCCTCCCTTACGAAGAGGGACACACGGCGCTGGCGGCGCGTGGCCGACTCCTCAGCCGCCTGCGCGAGCGAATCGGCGCTAGCGAGGAGATCGCGCTGGAGCCCAACCCGGGGAACACCGTCAGTCCCCTGCTCTTCCACCTCACTCTCTCCTTCGGTCAGAAGCGTCCGCCGCGCGCCGAAGCCGACGGCAGCTTGACCCTGCTGCGCTCGGCCGGGACCCGCGCCGAGGCCGAGGCGATCGCCGCCCACGTCTCCCGCCTTATCCGCGACGGCGCCCCCCACGATCAGATCGCGATCGCGCTGCGCGATCCCTCGCGCCGCGGCCCCGAGATCGCAGCCGCCCTGGAGGCGAACAACATCGCCACCGCGCTGGAGGCCGAGGTGCCGGTGGCGAGGACGGGCGTCGGCGGCGCTCTCGTCGGGCTGCTGGAGGCGGAGTTCGGCGCCCGCCGCGCCGCCGACCTCCTCCGCTACCTGCGCGGCCCCTCCGGCTTCTCGCACCGCCGCGTCGACTGGTTCGAGCGGCGGCTCCGCCGCCGCCGCGTCCGCGACATCGAGACGGCGCTGCTGCTCTGGCAGGGCGAGGAGGGCGAGCCGCCGCGCGACCTCCTGCGCCTGCGGGCGGCGGCCGAGCGCTCGCCCGACGCGCTGGCGGCGGAGGTCGGGGCGCTGGCGGCGACGATGGCCTCGCGGCCGCTGCGCGACCGGGGCGACGGGCCGCGGCTGCCGCGCGGTGACGGTCTCGAGCTGCGCGCCGCCGCCGCGATCACCGCGGCGCTGACCGAGCTTTCCGAGCTGGGCGAGCTGGCGCCGCAGCCGGCGGAGCTGGCCGGGGTGCTGGAGGAGCTGGACTTCCGCGCCTGGTCGGGACCGGTCGAGGGGCGGGTCCGGATCGCCAGCCCCTACCGCCTGCGCGCCGCCCGCTTCGACCACGTCGTCGTCGGCTCCCTTCAGGACGGCGAGTTCCCCCGCCGCGACCGCGGCGCCGACCCCTTTCTCTCCGACACGCAGCGGGAGACGCTCCAGCTCGACCCGCGAAGCGACAGCGAGGCCGAGGAGCGCTATCTCTTCCACGCCTGCCTCGCCCTCCCCCGCCGCGGCCTCGTCCTCTCCTGCCGCGACAGCGACGAGGACGGCGCCGCGACGGCGCGCTCGCCGCTGCTCGACGACGTGCGGGCGCTGCTGGCGCCGGCGCCCCCGAAGAGCGGTCCCGACCCGGTCGAGGAGGAGATCACCGTCACCCGCGACCTCGCCCGGGTGGTGGCGCCGCTGGCGGAGGCGCCCTCGGAGGACGAGCTGGCGCGGGCGCTCGCCGCCCACGGCCCAAGCGCCGACCTGGCGGCGCTGCTGCGTGAGGCCGAGGTGGAGGGCGAGCTGGCGGCGCGGGTGGTCGAGCGGGTGATGGCGGCGCGGCGGGCCGAGACCGCCTCCCGCGCCCCCGGGCCGCTGAGCAACCCGGCGGTGCTGGAGTCCCTGGCCGCCGTCCCCGCCTACGGCGGCACCACCCTGGAGGAGTTCGACGTCTGCTCGTACCGCTGGTTCGCCGGCCACGAGCTCGATCCCCAGCTGCTCGACCCCGTCCCCGACCCGCTCGTCCAGGGCGGCCTGATGCACGAGGCGCTCGAGCGGCTCTACCGCGAGCGACCCGGAGGCGACCCGCTGCCGCGACCCGGCAGCCTCGCCGCCTGGCGCCAGCGCGGCCGCGAGCTGGTGGCGGAGACGGTCGCCGAGCGGGAGCTGGGGGCGCACCCGGCGGAGCGGGCGATCGCGCGCCGGGTCGAGCGCCTGCTCGACCGCTTCCTGGTCGAAGAGGCCGAGCGCGAGAGCGGCGGCTTCGAGCCGTGGCTGCTGGAGGCGCGGTTTGGCGAACAGCCGGACGCCGAGCGGCCGGCGCTGGATCTCGGCGGCTGGGGGCTGCACGGCGCCGTCGATCGCGTCGACCGCTGCGGCGACGGCCGCGCCGTCGTCATCGACTACAAGCTCGCCGGCCAGGTCACCCCGCGCGAGAAGTTCGAGGAGCGGGCGAAGCTGCAGCTGCCGCTCTACCTGCTCGCCGTCGCCGAGCACTGGGGCGCGAGGCCGGTCGGCGCCCTCTACCACCCGCTGCGCGGCACGTCGGTGCGGCGCCCGCGCGGCGTCGTCTCCAGCGCGGCGGCCGAGGACCTCGGCGGCTACGGCCTCTACGCGGGCGACATCGTCGACCCGGAGGATCTCGGGGAGCTGCTGGAGGAGTCGCGCCGGCGCGGCGGCGCGATCGTCGCCCGCATGCGCGCCGGCGGGATCCGCCGCGACCCCGGTCCGCGGCCGGGGCTGCGCGGCCATGGCGTCTGCCCCGCCTACTGCACCTTCGCCCCGATCTGCCGCCGCGACCGCTCGCCCCGTTACGAGCAGGACGACGAAGGGGAGGAGCGATGAGCGCCGAGCAGGCGAGCCTGGCGGCGGAGCGCCAGCCGACCCCGGAGCAGGCCGCGGCAATCGCCGCCCGCGGCGAGGACGTGCTGCTCGAAGCCGGCGCCGGCACCGGCAAGACCGGGGTGATGGTCGACCGCTACTGCCGCCTGGTCTGCGACAGCGGCCTCTCCCCCGACGCCGTCCTCGCCTTCACCTTCACCGACAAGGCCGCGGCCGAGCTGCGGCAGCGGATCCGCGCGGAGCTGGCGCGGCGGGCGGAGCGCGGCTCCGAGCGGGCGGCGACGGTCCTGGCCGGGATCGGCGGCGCCTGGGTGACGACGATCCACGGCTTCTGCAACCGGGTGCTCGCCGCCCACCCGGTCGCCGCCGGGATCGACCCGGGCTTCCGCGTCCTCGATGCGCCGGAGGCGGCGCGGGCCGCGCGCGAGGCCTTCGACGACGCCCTCGTCGCGTTCCTCGCCGATGGCGATCCGGCGCGCGAGGAGACGGTCGCCGCCTTCGACGTCGAGGGGCTGCGGGGGACGGTCGCCGGCGTCCACGCCGAGCTGCGCAGCCGCGGGATCGCCGAGCCGAGTCTGCCCGAGCCACCGCCGTCCGATCCGGAGGCGGCGGTCCAGCGGGCGGTCGAGGCGGCGCGGGAGTGCCTGGGAGAGCTGAAGGACGGCGACGCGAAACGCGAGCCGTTGGAGCGGGCGCTGGCGCTCCTCGCCGCCCCGGGGCCGCCTCCGAGCCTGGACGAGCTGCTGGCGCTCGCCACCGCCAGCAGGGCGAAGGCGATCGCCCCATACAAGGAGGCGATCGACGCCGCGATCGCCCGCGTCGCCGAGGCCGGCGAGGGCGCCGCCGCCTACCGCCACCTGGCCGAGCTGCTGGCGCTCTTCTCCACCCGCTTCGAGGCGGCGAAGGAGCGGCGGGCCGGGATCGACTTCGAGGACCTGCAGATCCTCGCCGCGCGGCTGCTGGAGCGGGCGGAGATCGGCGAGCGCTACCGCGACCGCTTCCGCCAGATCCTCGTCGACGAGTTCCAGGACACCAACCGGCTGCAGCTGCGGCTGATCGAGGCTCTGCGGGGGCCGAAGACCGAGCTGGTCGTGGTCGGCGACGAGCTGCAGTCGATCTACGGCTTCCGCCACGCCGACCTCGACGTCTTCCGCCGCCGTCGCGAGGAGATCGATCGCCGCGCCGACGCCGAGCTGATGCGCCTCAGCGGCAACTTCCGCTCGCGCCCGGAGGTGGTCGGCGCCGTCAACCTCTTCGGCGAGGCGCTGCTGGGCGATGCCTACACGCCGCTGCGGGTTGGAGCCGTTCCCTCGGAGCCACCAACCGGAGGCGAGACGGCGGTGGAGCTGCTGCTGACCGCCCGCGACGGCTGGGACGGCGAGGGGATCGAGCTGGAGCCGGCGATCGACGGCGCCACCCCGCTCAACTGCCTGGCCGAGGCGCGCTTCGTCGCCGAGCGCCTGCGCGAGCTGGCCGCGGCGGGGGTGCCGCGCGGGGAGATGGTGGTGCTGCTGCGCGCCTTCACCCACCTCGACGCCTACGAGGACTCGCTCGAACGCGCCGGCCTGCGCCCCTACGTGGTCGGCGGCCGCGGCTACTGGTCCCAACAGCAGGTCGCCGACGTCTGCGCCCTGCTGGCGGTGATCGCCAACCCGCTCGACGACCACGCGCTCTTCGGCGCCCTCGCCTCCCCCGCCTGCGGCGTCGCGCCGGACACGCTCTGGCTGCTGCGGGCCGCTGCGGGCAAGCGGCGCCACGTCTGGCCGGCGGTCGAGGGGGCGGCGGGCGCGGGCGACTCCGAGCTGGACGAGCCCGAGCGGCTGGCGGAGATTCCGGAGCTGGAGCTCGATCTGCTGCGGACCTTCGTCGCCCGGATCGCCTCGCTGCGCGAGCGCGCGCCGCGACTGGCGCTGCCGGCGCTGATCGAGGCGGCGGTGACGGAGACCGGGTACGACCTAGCGGTGCTGTCGCGGCCGGCGGGCGAGGCCCGCTTCGCCAACGTCGTCAAGATGGCGCGGCTGGCGACCGAGTACGAGGCGCGCGAGGGACGCGACCCGCGCGGCTTCCTCGACTTCCTCGCCGCCCGCGCCGAGAGCGACGCCGAGGGCCAGGCGGCGACCGCCGCCGAGGGCCACGACGGGGTGCGGATCATGACCGTCCACAACGCCAAGGGACTCGAGTTCGAGGTCGTCGCCGTCCCCGACCTCGCCCGCGGCCTCCTCGCCGGCGGCCGGGCGCCGCTGCTGGTCGTGGGGCGGGAGGAGCAGCCGCGGGTGGGCCTGCAGCTGCGCCGCCTCGGCGCCGCCTCGATCAACCTCTTTGACTACGGCGCCCTCTGCGAGGAGGCGAAGGAGCGCGACGCCGAAGAGGGCCTGCGGCTGTTCCACGTCGCCGCGACGCGGGCGAAGCGGCGGCTGATCCTCAGCGGGGTGGTCAAGCCCGAGCCGGGCAAGCAGATGAAGCCGAGCACAGCGGTCGTGGAGCGGCTGGTCGATGCCCTCGGGGTGCCGCGCGACGCCGACTCGACGGTTCCGGTCGCACCCCCGGCGCCTCGCTTCGGGCTGGCGGCGGAGCTCGGGCCGTCGGAGGTCGCCGTGCGGGTCAACCTGCCCTCGCCGCAGCGCGCCGCCGAGCTGCGGGCATTGCGCCGCGAAGGCGCCGCCGCACGACCAATCGGCAGCGGCCCCCCGCCCCTGGTCGAGCGCCGGCCACCGATCGTCCCCAGCCGCCCTCTCTCCTACACCGCGATCTCCGCTTACAAGGAATGCCCGTACCGCTTCCACCTGGAGCGCGTGCTGGGCCTCGGTCCAACCGGACGCAGTTCTCCCCGCATACCGGGGACAAGTGCGTCCGGTGAGCAGACGGAGGCCACGGCGCGGGGGGCGGCGGTGCACGCGCTGCTGGAGTGGAGCCAGGCGCACGGGTGGACGGAGCCGAGCGAGGAGCTGGCGGTGAGGCACGCCGTGGCGGCTGGGCTGGGTATGGGGTCCCCCTCTCCGGACACATCTCGCCAATGGCTCGATGTTGAGTGTCCTGAGAGGGGGACCCCATACCCACGGTTGGCGCAGGAGTTGCTTGATTCAGTGCGTCGGTGGCTGGATGCACCGCTGCGGAAGGAGATCGCAGCGCAGGCGATGCGGACGCGGGCCGAGGTGCCGCTGCTGCTGGGAGTCGGCGGCACGGTCCTGCGCGGGTCGATCGATCTGCTGGTCGAGCGAGAGGGCGCGCCGCCCCTGGTCGTCGATTACAAGACCGACCGTCTCGGCGGCGCCGAGCCCACCGACCGCGCCGCCCACTACGAGGTGCAGCGCTCGATCTACGCATTGGCTGTCGCCGAGGCGCTCGCCGTCGAAGAGGTCGAGGTCGCCTACGTCTTCCTGGAGCGCCCTAGCGAACCCGCGGTCTCCACGCTCGGCCCCGCCGAGATGACAACCGCCCGCCAAGGCCTGGAAGAGACCATCGCCCAGATCGGCCACGGCGAGTTCCCGGTCGCCTCGCCCCAGCGCCGCGACTGGTCCCTCTGCCGTGGCTGCCCCGCCCTCCGAGGACTCTGCTCAGGTCCGGGGTCAGCCGACCTCTGAAGCGGTGTCGAGCTTCGCGGCCAGATCATCCAGACGCAGCTCCTTCAGCCCCTCGCCGACCTCGTCCAACTCGGCCGCGCAGTAGGTGACCAGCTCCTTGCCCTCCTTGCAGAGGTCGAGGGTCTCGCGCAGGCCGGCCTGGCCGGAGTCGAGCCGGTCGATGATCTCCTCCAGCCGCTCGACCGCAACCTCGTAGGAGTCAGGCTTCGCCGCCGCGCTCTGGTCTCGCTCGGACTCTTCCATCGCTGAAGCGAAGGCTAATGCGCTCGGCGGCGCCGGCCTCGGCGGCGCTCGCCAGCGGCTCGCCCTCCTCCCCCTCGACCAGGGCATAGCCCCGCTCCAGGGTGCGCTCGGGTTCGTGGGCGCGCAGGGCGACCGCGGCCCGGTGCAGGGCCTCGCGCCGTTTCTCCATGTCGGCGCCGGCGGCCCGGCGCCGCGCCCGCTCCAGCACCAGCGTCCCGACCCGCCGCTGCGAGGCGGCGCGTTCGACCAGGCCCCTTTCCGCGGCGGCGCGGATCTCGCGGATCTTCTGGTTGAGGATGGACCGCTGGCGCTGCAGCGCCCGCGCCGGCCCGCGCGCCAGGGCGCCGAGGTGGCGGGAGCGGGTCCCGATCGCCCCCTCCCCCGCCCGCCGCAGCGCCAGCGCGCAGCGCTCGAGACCCTCCCGCGCCGCCAGGCAATCGAGCGGCACCGCCGCCTCCGCCGCGTGGGTCGGGGTCGAGCAGGCGACGGCGACGACGTCGTCGATCAGGGTGCTGTCGCGCTCGTGACCGACGGCGCTGATCACAGGCACCCGCAGCATCGCCACCGTGCGGCAGAGGGTCTCGTCGCAGAAGGCCCAGAGGTCGGCGAGGCTGCCGCCGCCGCGGGTGACGACGATCGCCTCAACCTCGGGGCGCGCCGCCAGATCCTGCAGCGCCCGACCGATCGCCGGCGCCGCGTGGCGGTCCTGCACCGGGGCGAAGCCCCAGATCAGCGAGCCGCCCCAGCCGCGACGCTCGAGCGCGGCGAGGAGGTCGCGCCGCGCCGCGCCGCGCTCGGCGGTGACGACGCCGATCGCCTTCGGCAGCAGCGGCCGGTGCAGCTGCTTCTGCAGCTCGAACAGGCCCTCCGCCCGCATCTGCTTGCGCAGCGCCTCCAGGCGCGCGATCAGGTCCCCTTCGCCAGCCAGCCGCACGTGGGTGGCGCGGAAGCAGAAGTTGGGCGAGGCCTGGCCGCCGCCAGGGTAGTAGTCGAGCCCGCCGGAGATCACCACTTCGGCCCCGTCGCGGAGGCTGCTCCCGTCCAGCCCCGCCTTCTCGAGGTCGTTGAGCCAGATCGCGCAGGGGACGGCGCCCTCGCTGTCGCGCAGCTCGAAGTAGGCCTGGACCTTGCTGCGGCCGACCCCCGTCACCTCGCCGATCAGCCGCACCCGCGCCCGCTCGCGCATCCATCCCTGCAGCCTGCGCGCGTAGACGCCGACCGCGAACGGCCCCGGCAGGTCGGGCGTCGCCGGGGCCGACGGCGCTACGCGGCTTTCTTCCACCGCTTCGCCCAGGACTTCAGCTCGCTGAGCACAGGGTCGAGCTGCTGACCCGCCTCGGTCAGCGAGTAGATGACGCGCACCGGCGTCCCGGCTTCGACGATCCGTTCGACCAGCCCCTCCTCCTCCAGCTCCCGCAAGCGCTGCGAGAGCAGTCGATCGGAGAGACCTGGGATCGCCTTGCCGAGCTGCCCGTAGCGCATCGAGCGCTCGGTCAGGGCGCAGACGATGGCGCCGGTCCAGCGCTTGCCAATCAGCTCGATCGCATGGTGGAAGTGGGGGCAGACAGCCCCAGAACTCTCCCTTTGGACCCGGGTCGAAGTGACCTGCTCCATCGCCATCCGAGCTTACAGAACGTAAGTGATGGGCTTTATTGGGTTAGCCGGCGGGGGTCGGGGGGTCCCACTCCAGACACATCTCGCCTATGGCTCGATGTTGAGTGTCTGGCGAGGGACCCCCCGACCCCCGCTCCTCATCCCGTGCAGGCGCCCGTAGCGACTTCATCCTCGGTCCGATTAAGCGCTTCCCGCACCTGCTCGGAGGGAATCGCGAAACCGCCGCGCGGACCGCTGGTGGTGGCGGCGAAGACCGTGCCGACCGCGTTCCCGCGGGGATCGACCAGCGGCCCGCCGGAGTTGCCGCTGCGGATCGAGCCGCTCATCGCCACGATCGTCCGCTCCACCGGCCCGTCGCCGTAGGAGTCCTCGCTGATCGTCGACCGGGTCTCGCCGATCCGCGCCGGCGAGAGCGAGTAGGGGCCGTTTTCGGGATACCCGAGCACCGCCCCGTCCTCCCCCTCCCGGCGCCGCGGGCTGATCGGCAGCGGCGGCAGCGGCACCCCCACCCGCAGCAGCGCCAGGTCCTGGCGCGGCTCGTAGTAGACCGGGGTCGCTTCCAGCTCGACCCCGTCCTGGGTGGTCACCGTGGTGTCGTCCGAGCCGGCGACGACATGGGCGTTGGTGACGACGATCTCCGGTTCGACCGCCCAGCCCGAGCCCTCGATCCCGAGCCCGCAGGCGGTGCTGAGGACGCGGACGACCGAGTCGCCGGCGCGGAGGACGTCGGGGTCGGAGGCGATCTTCCCGTCCGGCGCCGCGACCGGAGCGGCGGGGCCCAGCACGGTCGGCGCCGGGTCGACGCGGTCGAGCGCGTTCAGCAGCGGCCCGCTCGGCGGCAGGACGTCGTTGAGGCTGCGCAGGATCAGCGACTGCTGGATGTCGGCCCGCAGCCGCGCGGTCGAGGGCGCGTGGAGGAGGACGGCGCCGAAGACCCAGGCGAGGCCGAGGGCGACGGAGGCGATCAGGGCGGCGCCGCCGGCGCCGTCGGCGGCGCCGAGGAAGGGGCGACGGACGATCCTTTCCCGCAGGCCGAGGGCGAAGCTCTCGACCGTGACCGCCATCAGCGCCCCGACCAGCAGCGCCCCCAGCGCCGCGCAGAGCGGAGCGTAGGGCGAGTGCGAGCCCTTGGTCAGGAGCAGCGGGCCAATCCGGCTGCCGGCGAAGGCGCCGACCGCGAAGCCAACGAGGGTGAGGGCGCCGACGATCAGCCCCTGCCGATAGCCCCACAGCGCGAGGGCGAGGGTGAATGCGAGGATCGCCCAATCCAAAACGGTCACCGGTGAATAGAAGCATGCGGGGAGGGCCTCCTTTACCTTTCGCCGGTGCCCTCGATCTCCACCGAGGCGGAGCGCCGCCGCCGCCTCCTCACCCGCACCCTGCCGCTCGCGGTCGTCGCCCTGATCGCGTTCGTCGTCGGCATCGCCACCGGGTCCTCCGGTTCGCCCGAGAAGGAAGCCGCCGACCGCTTCGCCAAGGCCTGGGTGGCGAAGAGCTTCAAGGCGATGTACGCGGAGCTGAATGAAGCCTCGCGGGCGCGCGTCGACCGCGAGGAATTCGAAGCCGCCTACCGCGACGCCCAGCAGGTGGCGACGGCGCGGGCGCTCGAGGCCGGCTCGGCCGGCGACGCCGAGGACAGCGGCGACGCCGAGGTCGTCCCGGTCGGGATGATGGTGGCGACCGTCGCCTTCGGCACCGTCGAAGCCGAGCTCGACCTCCCCTACGCCGACGGCGGCATCGAATGGGACGAGAGCCTCGCCTTCCCCGGCCTGCGGGAGGGAGAGGAACTGGCGGCGGACGTCGAGCTGTCCGAGCGGGCGCCGATCCTCGCCCGCGACGGGACGGCCTTGGCGGAGGGACCGGCCGGAGAACGCGAACACCCGCTCGGCAGCGCCGCGATCGACGTCACCGGCGAAGTCGGCGAAGCCCCGGAAGAGGAACAGCCGCGCCTCGCCCGCCACGGCTTCCCGCCGGAAACTCCGGTTGGGATCAGCGGCCTCGAGCGCGCCTTCAACGACCGCCTCGCCGGCAAGCCCGGCGGCTCGCTGCTGGCTGTGGCCGCCGACGGCTCCTCGGTCCGCACCCTCGCCAGCTCGAAACCGCACCCCGGAGCGCCGGTGAAGACGACGATCGACCCCGAGCTGCAGGAAGTCGCGGTCTCCGCCCTGGCCGGCCGCGCTGGCGGCGTCGCCGTGCTGGACACGCGCAAGGGAGATGTGCGGGCGCTCGCCGGTCAGGCTTTCTCCGCCCCCCAACCCCCGGGCTCGACCTTCAAGGTGATCACCACGACCGCGGCGCTGGAAGCGGGCGCGGTCAGCCTCGACGACGAGTTCGAAATCAGCGACGGCGTCAACGTCGGCGGCCGCTTCCTCCACAACGCCAACGGCGAGTACTGCGGCGGCACCTTCCGCGAATCCTTCGCCGAGTCCTGCAACGCGGTCTTCGCCCCGCTCGGACCGGCGGTCGGCAACGACAAGCTGGTCGAAACCGCCGAAGCCTTCGGCTTCAACTCGCCGTTGACGCTCTACGCGCCGCGGATCGTCGCCGAAGTCGACCCCGAAGAATCGACGATCCCAACCGAGATCGGCGAAGAAATCGACCTCGGGGTCTCGGCGATCGGGCAGGGCGAAGTGCTGGCGACGCCGCTGGAGATGGCGAGCGTCTCGCAAACCGTCGCCAACGACGGCGTCCGCCTGCCGACCTCGCTCGTCCTCAACCAGAAGCTGCGCTCCGACGCCGAGCCGGTGCAAGCGATGTCGGAGAAGACGGCGGATGAGCTGACCGAGCTGATGGTAGGGGTCGTCGTCGAAGGCACCGGCACCGCCGGGGCGATCCCAGAGGCCCAGGTGGCCGGCAAGACCGGCACCGCCGAGCTGGGCCCGAAGCCCGGCGAAGAGGACGCCGACAACCCGGTCCAGATCAAGGACGCCTGGTTCACCGCCTTCGCGCCGGCGGAAAAGCCGCGGCTGGCGGTCGGGGTGCTGCTGATCGAAGCCGAAGCGGCGGGCGGCGAAGTCGCGGCGCCGATCGCGGCCGAAGTTCTTTCAGCCGGGCTCGGTTAGGGGATCTGGGGAACCCCCTCCGTCGCGAATTGGGGAGGCTCCTCCGGGGGTCCCCCAGATCCCCTGCTCAGAGGTCGAGGGTGACTTCGGCCTTTTCGCCGGCGCCTTCGATGTGAAGGGTGAGGGGCCGGTTCTCGGAAGCTTCTTCGGGCAGCAGGAAGATCGCCACCGAGCCCTCGATCGGGCCCTGCTGGGCGGCGGTGTCGAGACGGGGGATCTGTTCCTCTGCTTCGACTTCGCCGTCGAACGGGAGGGCGAAGATGCTTTCGCTCTCCAGCACCTCGTACTCCTGATCGTCGGCGTCGGTGATCGTCAGCGTCGAGGGCAGAACCTGCGGCTCGTCGCTCTCGTTCTGGACTTCGAAGAAGACGCCGAAGTAGCTTTCGCCTTTGGGCGCTTCTTCCTGCCCGACCAGGTAGGCCTCGTCCTCGGAGTCGTTCGGGTTGAGGTAGCGGGAGAAGGTGACGTTGTACTTCAGCTCGCCCAGCTCCACCGGCTCGCCCTCGACGACGTCCTTGGAATCGCTCTCGTAGCCGCAGGCGGAGATCGCGACGGCGACGACGAGCAGCGCCAAGAGCGCGAGCAGCGACAGCATTGGGCGGCGGTGCGGGGGCATCGGCGGCGCGGAGTCTATATCGCTAGGGGATGCCCGTCGCGTACCGGTTGCCGCCGGCGACGGCGATGCGCTCCGGGGCGGGCCGGTCGGACTCGAGGTTCTCACGGAGGCGGCGCAGGGCTCGGCGCCAGCCGCGCCCGTGCCAGCGCGAGCCGGCGCTGAGCAGCTCGAGGCCGCGGTCGACGGCCCCGGGCTCGGTCCAGTGGGAGACCCGCACGGCGGTGAGGCCGCCGGCGCCCTCGGTCAGCTCCCAGACGGTGTGGCTGGGAATCCGGTTGCCGCGCCCGCTGCGCCCTTCTTCGACGATCCGGAACGGCTCCGCGACGGCGACGACCGCGGTGTCCATCCAGACCTTGCGCAGCGGCGCGTCGACCCGGAACCTCGCTCCGGCGCCGACGCCGCTGCCGTCGATCCGGGTGAGGTGGAAGCCGGTGAGGAAGTGGTCGGTGAAGGAAGGGCGGGCGGCGAGGTCGACCAGCGTCGCGAAGACCTGCTCGCGCGGGGCGTCGATCTCGATTTCGGCGCTGAGGGGGCCCACCGGGACGCGGATACTAGATGCCGGCCTCCCCCACTATTGATTAGAAAAAATTGAGTGCTTTCCGTCCAAGGCGAGGCTAGTATCGAAGCAACCCAGTCTGAGAGGGAGTGAGACCGATTTTCGATAGCGCCGGCACCACCCCAGCCGGCGAGGCGTTCGCCACCGGATCGATGCCCGGCGAGGGGACGTACTTCTGCCTCGTCTGCGGCACCCAGGTATCGCTCCGCGAGACCGACGAGCTGCCCGCCTGCGCCTGCTGCGGAGCCTCCCGCTTCCGCCGCGACTCGATTTTCTCCTCGCTGCAGGAGCACGGCACGGCCACGGTCGAATTCGCGGTTTCCACCGAGCGCGAGCCACCGCGCTGGCTCGACGAAGCGCGCGAGCAGCTGACCGCTCCCGGATACCACCTGGTGAGGCGCGAGCGCGGCGAGGTCGTCAGCATCGGCCTCGACAGCGGCTGGACCCGGATCGGCCGCTGCAGTACGGCCGAGATCTGCCTCGACGATCCCAGCGTCTCCCGCCGCCACGCCATGGTCTGCAGCGAAGAGGGGCGGAGGCCGCGCGTCCTCGATGACCGCAGCCTCAACGGCGTCCTCGTCAACGGCCGCAGGGCCGACGTCGCCGAGCTGAGCGACGGCGACGAGCTGACGATCGGTCGCCACCGCCTCTACCTGCTGCAGGCCTGACGCCGAGTCCGCGAAAAGCGTCGGATAGCGACGCCTGACGCGGACTCGCAGCCTCCGACCCCTTTTCCGGCCACCCCCCCACCTACGATTCGAGCCGGTGACCGCCATGCCCCCGGACGATCCCGGCCGCCCTTCAGGGGAGGAGTCGATCGCGGCTTCGGCCGAGCGCGCCCGCGCCGAACTCCACGCCGAGATCGAACGCGTCCGCCGCGGCGTCGAGCAGATGCTCGACGAGCAGAACGCGCCTCTCAACAGCGACCTCCGTCGCGAGCTCGACACGATGCAGGACGACCTCCGCCGCTACGTCAAATCCCGCATCCGCAAGTCCCAGAAGCGCACCGACCGCCGCGTCGGCCGCCTCGAGGGCCGCACCGCCACCCTCGAGCAGCGCCTCGACAGCATGGACGCCGAGCGCCGGATGACCGAATGGCGCATCCATTCCGACACCGAGCGCATGCTCGACGGGTTGTTGCAGGAGGTCCGAGCTATCGCTGATCGGTTGGAGGGGAAACCGCGGCAGATGTAGTGGGTGAGGGGTCCGGTGGCCCTCCCGGCTCAACTTTTATCTGATGAGAGGGTCGGGTGCCCCCTCCCCAGCCTGCTCCGTCCTACTCAGTCGAGATGCTCGGGTCCGCCTGGACCCTGAGCGGCACGATCATCAGGAAGTTGCTGGTCGCGTCGGCGGCCATGTCGAGGATGCGGACGGCCTCCTCGCCCTGATCGGTCGCCTTCAGCTCCTCGGCGTAGCCCGTGAGGAGGTCGTCGATGTCGTTCAGGGCCTCGGCGTCGAGGTCCTTGAGGTCGACTTTGGCGCCCTTGCCGAGGCGGTGTTCGATCGCGGCGCGGTCGATCCCGAAGGCATTTTGGCGGACGTAGACGCGGCCGCCGGTCATGCCGGCGCAGGCCCAGGGGCCGATGTCGCCGAGGACGACGGCGCGCCCTGAGGTCATGTACTCGAAGGCGAAGCCCTTGGCGTTGGCGCGGTCGGCAATCGCACCGCGACTGTCATCGATCGGACCCTCGGGCTCGCCCGCCAGGACCACGTCGGCGCCGGAGAGGCGGATGCAGAAGCGCGAGTCGGCGCTGCCCTGGACGTAGAGCTTGCCGCGCTGGGCGCCGTAGGCGAAGGACTTGCCGACCGAGCCGTTCAGGCGCTTGCCTCTTGCGCCCCTGCCCTTGAGGATCGCGATCGTCCCGCCCAGCATCGTCTTGCCGACGCCGTCCTGGGCGCCGCCCTCGACGCGGATGTTGACGCCGTAGGCGTTGAAGGCCCCCAGCCCCTGGCCGGCGACCGAGCCGCCGTTGAACTCGAGGCTGGCCAGCACCTCGTCGTTCGACTCCGGCCCGTCCTCGAAGATTCGCGAGCGGGCGATCGCCCCCGCCAGCTCGGTCCCGAGCACGCGGTCGTTGGCGTCGGTCGCCCGCGGGAACTGGCTGCGCAGGGTCTTGCCCGAGCAGACTTCCGGCGCCAGCGCCGCGATCTGGCTCGAGGCCTCCTTCGCCTCCATCCGGATCGGCCGCGCCATCACCAGGCCGGCTTCGGCCCGCACCTCGGCCTCCTCGGCCACCGGCAGGTCGAGCGGTTCGAGATCGAGGTGCTCCTCCAGCGGCGTGATCAGCGGCGCCAGGTCGATCGAGTCCTTGGCCGCCACCTGCTCCAGCAGGTCGTAGCGGCCGACCAGGTCCTGGGCGCGCTCGTAGCCGAGCGAGGCGACCACCTGCTTGACCTCCTCGCCCATCGAGGAGAAGAAGCGGGCGCAGCTCTCGGCGGCGAGGTCGACCTCCTGCGGGGTGAACTTCTTCAGCCCGTGGGCCTCCGCTTCCGCGGGGGTCTCGATCTGCGTCGCGATCCCGACGTGGCAGGTGTCGAGCTGGCAGCCGCGGCAGATCGTGCAGCCGAGGCTGACCATCGCCAGGGTGCCGAAGCCGACGCGGTTGGCGCCGAGGCAGTGCAATTTGACGATGTCGTGGCCGGTGCGGTAGCCGCCGTCGGCCCAGATCTCGACCCGGTTGCGCAGCCCGGCCTCCATCAGCGCCCGGTGCACGGCGCGGGTGCCGATGTCGCTCGGCAGCCCGACGTGGCGCAGCGCGTGCTGGCGGGCGGCGCCGGTGCCGCCCTCGAAGCCCGAGAGGGTGATGATGTCGGCGCCGGCCTTGGCGATCCCGAGCCCGATCGTGCCGATGTTCGGCACCACCGGCACCTTGACCGAGACCCGCACGTCCGGGTTGACGGTCTTCAGCTCGTCGATCAGCTCGGCCAGGTCCTCGATCGAGTAGAGGTCATGGTTGTTGGAGGGCGAGATCAGGTCGGTGCCGGGCGAGGCGTTACGCGCGGCGGCGACCTTCTCCGAGACCTTCTTGCCGGGCAGGTGGCCGCCCTCGCCGGGCTTGGCGCCCTGGCCGATCTTGATCTCGGCGACGTAGGAGCTGTTCAGCATCTCCGCTGAGACGCCGAAGCGGCCGGAAGCGACCTGCTGGCCACGCCATTTGCGGTAGCGCCCGTACATGTCGCGGATCTCGCCGCCCTCGCCGTTGATGCAGAGGATGTTGGTCGCCTTCGCCGCGTCGGCGTAGGCGCGGAAGGCCGGCTCGGACTGGGAGCCGAAGCTCATCGAGGAGATCACGATCGGGTAGTCGTGGTGGCCGACTCCGGCGTCGACGTCGGCCGGGTCCACCGCCGGGCGATCGCCCTTCAGCCCCATGATGTGGCGCATCGAGATCGGGTTCTGCTTCTCCAGGTCGCGGACCTTCTGCGAGTACTCCTCGTAGGTGCCGGTCCCGTTGGCGGTCGCGATCGCGGCCTTGTAGACCTTCGGGTAGAAGCGGAAGGTCTTCGCCGGTTTCGCCGCCGCGTCGTCGCCGCTGAGCGCGTGGGCGCGGGCGTTGGTGTCCTCGTCGAGGTCGGCGAAGCCGGTGCCCGCCTTCGCGGAGGCGGCGTAGAGCTCGGTCTGGAAGATCTCCGCCAGCTCCGGCTTGATCCCGATCGAGCTGAACTGGCGCGCGTAGCCGCGCACCTCGTGGATGCCGATCGTCGAGATCACTTTCTCGATCCCTTTGCGCAGCGCCGCGCAGAGGTTGGAGACGTCGGACTCGTAGTCCTCGACGCAGATCACCTCGACCATCGTGTACGGGCAGACGCCGTTGGCGCCGAGCCCGAGCGCCAGCATCACGTCGTGGACGTTGCGGATCGCGGCCGAGCGCAGGACGATGCCACAGCGCCGCCGCAGGTTGACTTCGCCGCGCTCGACTTTGAACTGCTTCAGCGCCTGGTCGATCGCCGAGGTCGCCAGGTGCGGGTCGAGGTAGCGCCGCTCGACGTCGTAGACGGTGCGGTCGGTGAGGACCAGCAGCTCGCAGCCGTTGCGGACCTTCTTCACCGCCTCCTGCTTGACCCGCTCGATCGCGCCGCGGGTCGTCTCCGACTCGAGCAGGGAGATGTCGACGGCGGCGGCACGGCCGCGGAACTCCTCCCAGAGGTCCTCGAGCAGGTAGGTGTCGTGCTCGCGGGCGATCTCCCGGTAGGCCTTGTCGGCGAGCGGCGCCAGCCCGTGGTGGCCGCCGAGGATCACCGGGAACCCGGTTTCCACGGTGCCGGAGTCCTCGCTGGCGTTGTCGAGCGACGGCCGCCGCCCGAACAGCGCCCGGGTCGAGAAGTGCTCCATCTCGCGTTCGCGGTCGATCGCCGGGTTGGTGACGACGGCGACCGTCTCCTTGAAGTAGTCGGCGAGGTTCTGCCGCTCGGGCGAGAGCGCCGCCAGCGGGCCGTCATAGCCAAGCGAGCCGACCGGCTCGGCCCCGTTGGAGGCCATCTGCTGGACGAGTTTGACGTCGTCGCGCTGCCAGCCGAACCCGGCGAGGACGCGGTCGGAGACCTTGACCGGCTCCTCGGGGCCGGCGTCGGAGTAGCCGGGGACGTCCTGGCCCTCGAGCGGGCCGCCGGTCTCCAGCGCGCGCTCGTAGCCGGCGACCGCCTCGACCCCGTTCCGCCGCAGCCAGCGGTCGCGGACGATCCGCAGCATCTCGTCGTGGGGGTGCAGGCTCGAGTGGCGCTCGCCGCGGTCGATCAGGACGAGAACCTTCTCCCCCGGCGCCAGCGGCTTCGGCTCGGAGGTCATCTTCTCGACCGAGACGACGCCGGGCTCGGAGCTGAAGACGAAGTCGTCCTCGGTCTCCACCTGCCAGAGCGGGCGCAGGCCCATCGCGTCGGCGGAGAAGACGCACTCGTCGGCGTGGCGGGAGATCAGCGCCACCGGACCCTGCGCGAACGGCCCCATCGTCTGGTGCAGGTACAGGTAGAAGGCGTGCAGGTCGGCGGGCAGGCCGCGGACCTCCTCGACGATCGGCGGCACGATCATCTCCATCGCCTCGGCCAGGCTGAAGCCCTCGCGGCTGACCAGGGTGTCGATCGTGCGGTTGAGGTCCTGCGAGTCCGACGACCCGGGCTGGATCGGCACCGCCAGCATCTTCGCCTCCTGGCGCAGCTGCTGGATCGTGTTGATCTCGCCGTTGTGGCCGAGGACCGAGAAGGGCTGCACTCGTTTGAACGAGGGCCAGGTGTTGGTCGAGTAGCGGTTGTGGCCGAAGCAGCCGATCGTCTCGAAGCGGGGATCGTGCAGATCCGGGTAGTACTCGCCGAGGACGTTGGGCGCGCCCATCACCTTGTAGACGCAGGTGGTGGCCGAGAAGGAGGGGACGTGGACGTCGAGCTCTTTCTCCAGGGAGATCATCAGGTCGAAAAGGACGTGGTCACGGGTCTCGGCGTCGGCGACCAGACCGCCGAGCTGCCAGAAGATCGGCTCCTCCTCGCGCGCGGTCGGGCCCAGCGCCGGCGAGTTGACGACGCCCTCGCGCTCGGCGAGGACGCGGAAGCCGCCGGCCGCGAGCAGCTCGCGGGCGTCGTGCTTGACCTTCTCGACGTCCTGCGAGCGCTCGATGAAGACGTGCGCCACGGCGAAGGCATGGTCGGTCGCCAGCGAGGGGTCGTGGCCGCCGGCGCGCACCTCCTCGGCCCAGATCCTGCGCGGGATGTCGACCAGGAGGCCGCAGCCGTCCCCCTCGCCGTCGACGTTGCCGGCGCGGTGGAGCATCTTCTGCAGGGCGGGGATCGCCAGCTCGATCGGCTCATGGCTCGGCGTCGCGTCCCTGCGGACCGAGGCGTAGATGGCACAGGCGTCCTTGTCCTCGACGCTCGGGGGCGAGACGAGAGGGCGGTAGGGGCGCTCTGGCGAATAGCGCTCGACCTGAGCGCCGCGATCGGACTGGGTCTTCAATTGTGACCTCCCGGGTTCCACGCCTTCTTCGAGCGGGCGCGCGACGGGTTGACGAGTTACGGGATTATAGGGGCAGGGGTCAAGCCCACGACATCGGCTGGTAACCGCCCCGCGGGTCGACGCCGATCAGCATCGCCAGGACCGGCGCCTCGGAGCGGTTGAGGATCGTGCGGCTCGCCGCCGGCTCGATCGAGGCGAAGGTGCCGGCCGGCGCCGGGTGCTCCTCTCCGTCCAGCCGCATCACCGCCTCGCCCTCGAGGATCACGTACAGCTCGACCTGGCGGCTCTCGGACTCGTCGTGCTCGGGAATCTGCCCGCCGGGCGCGATCTCGACCAGGTTGTAGCCGAAGGCGGTGGTGCCGCAGGCCTTGCGCGCCAGCAGCCAGGTCGAGTCGCCCGACCCCTCCATCCGCTCGAATTCATCGCGGTGCTTGATCGTGTAGTTGTCAGCCATTACGTTCGACCCTAACCGCCGATGAGCAATTCAGGCAAGGACTCAGAGCAGGCGCTGCGCGAGGCGATCGACCGCTACAACGCGGCTTGGAACGCCCACGACCTCGACGCGATCATGGCGATGCACGCATCGGACATGGTCTTCGAGAACCACACGGCGGGCGAGGCGGCGCAGGGCGAGGACGTGCGCGGCCACATCGGCTCGATCTTCGAGACCTGGCCCGACATCGCCTTCACCACCCGCCGGCTCTACGTGCGCGAGGGGCTGGTGGTGCAGGAATGGACCGCCGTCGCCACCCACACCCAGACGATGCGCCGCGGCGACCTCGCCGCCGAGCCGACCGGTGAGCGCTGCGAGTGGGACGGCCTCGACGTGATCCCCTTCGAGGACGGCCTCGTCAAGCGCAAGGACGTCTGGTCCGACAGCGTCTCGATCCTGCGCCAGGTCGGGCTGCTAGGGTAAGCAGTCGAGCCGACATCCGCCGGCAGACATAAGAATGACGGCGGTGAGCTTCCGCGAAATACTCGAAGAGTTCGCGCAGTCCGCGACTACTGCCTATTCGGCGGCGAAAGCTGCCCACTCCCAGCCTGAGGATCAGCTCAAGCCCCCGATCGTCCAGCTGATCAAGCGGTTTGGGAAAACGATCGACAGCAATGTGGTCGCGACGACCGAGTCATCCATGCCGGACCTCGAAGGGAGGCCAGACGTCGCCGTCAGCATCGACGGTCTCGTCTGCGGACATATCGAGCTGAAGGCTCCCGGCAAAGGTGCTCGCACCGGCAAGCTGAAAGGCGCGGACGCGAAGCAGTGGAAGAAGTTCAAAGACCACCCGAACCTCATCTATTGCGACGGGAACGAGTGGGCCCTCTACCGCAGCGGAAAGCTCATCGGAAAGATCGTGAAGCTGTCAGGGGACGTGACCGCAGACGGCGCGGATGCAGTCTCCGAAGCAGACGCCACCGGCCTCGAGCTGCTGCTTCGCGACTTCGCCACCTGGGAACCGATCGTCCCCACCAGCCCGAAGCGACTCGCCGATGCGTTGGCGCCTCTTTGCCGACTCCTTCGCGATGCCTCGCTCGCAGCCGTTCAGGTCGACGGCTCGGCGATGCACCTCCTGGCGGAAGAGTGGCGACACTACCTCTTCGCCGACGCCGACAATCCGCAGTTCGCAGATGCCTACGCCCAAACGGTCACCTATGCGTTGCTGCTGGCGCGTGTAGAAGGCGCCGAAAATCTGAAGGCGACGGCGGCCGATCGACTTGACGAGCGCCACGGGCTCTTGGCGCAGGTCTTGCGAATCCTCGCTCAGAAAGAGGCGCGCGCGGAGGTCGAGGTTCCGATTGATCTTCTCGAGAGGGCGATCGGAGCGGTCGATCCGACGATGATGGGCACGGGCACGGCAACCGACCCCTGGCTCTATTTCTACGAGGACTTCCTCGCCGCCTATGACCCGAGGCTACGCAACGACCGCGGGGTGTACTACACGCCCGGTCAGGTAGTGCAGGCTCAGGTCCGGCTGATCACCGAGCTCCTGCACGATCGCTTCGACAAAGGGCTGGGGATTGTCGATGACGGTGTTGTGCTGCTCGACCCGGCAGCCGGGACGGGCACCTACCTTCTCGCCGCAATCGATGAAGGCTTGACTGAGGCGATCAATAGATTTGGCCCTGGCGAAGCAGCCGGACGTGCAACGACCGCTGCCTCCAACTTTCATGGCTTCGAGATTCTCGTCGGCCCCTATGCAGTGGCACATCTCCGGGTCGCCCAGCGAATTCTCGAGCGCGGTGGAACGCTGCCGGAAAACGGCGTCCAGGTCTACCTCGCGGACACCCTCGAGAGCCCGTATGTGCCCGGGGGCGGCAAACAGACGTCCTTGACCCACAAAAAGCTGAGCGAGGAGAGTGAGCGGGCACGCCGGGTAAAGGCCGAGGAGCGGGTGCTGGTATGCATCGGCAACCCTCCTTACGATCGCCAACAGATCGATCCCGAGGACGAGGACACCGAGCGGAAGGGCGGCTGGGTGCGGTTCGGAGGCGATGGCGAAGAACCGATCCTCAACGCTTTCATCGACCCGGTGCGGGAGGCCGGCCAGGGAGGTCAGCTAAAGAACCTCTACAACGACTACGTCTACTTCTGGCGCTGGGCGATGTGGAAGGTGTTCGAGCAGGGTGGCGAAGGGGGAATCGTCAGCTTCATCACCGCCTCCTCCTACCTGCGGGGGCCTGCGTTCGCAGGGATGCGAAGAGCGATGCGCGAAACCTTCGACGAGCTCTGGGTCATCGACCTCGGCGGCGACAACCTCGGGGCCCGAAAAAGCGAGAACGTGTTCGCGATTCGAACTCCGGTGGCGATCGCCGTCGGCGTCCGCCGCGGCGAGCCCGCCCCGGACAAACCGGCAACTGTTCACTACTGCGGGGATCTGGTCGAGGGCACGCGAGCGATGAAGTTGGAGCGGCTTGCCGCCATCGAGCGCTTCTCCGACTTGAGCTGGTCGCCTGGGTTTGCCGAATGGGATGCGCCTCTGCTGGCCGAGCGCGAGGGCAATTACTTCTCGTGGCCACTCCTCACCGACATCTTCCCCTGGCAACAGTCAGGGATCAAGATCGGAAGAACCTGGCCAGCGGCTCCGAACGGTGGAGTCCTCAAGCAACGGTGGGACACGTTGATGGCAGCGGACCCTAAACATAGGACGGACCTCTTCAAGGACTCTCCCACTGGACGTAGAGCCTCCTCGGGCGCTCCATCACTTCCCCCTGAAAAGGGACGCGTGCCAGCGATCAAGGATATACCCGAATCAACGCCTTTCCCAGGAACGGTCCAAGTCGCTTATCGATCCCTTGACCGTCAGATCATCATCAAGGACTCACGCTTGATCGACCGACCTGGTCCGGCGCTCTGGGCAAGTTTCAGTTCCCACCAAGTGTTTCTCACCAGTCTCCTCACTGGGTTACTCGGTGATGGTCCTGCCGCAATTGCCACTGGAAATATTCCTGATCTCCACCACTTCAGAGGCTCGTTCGGCGCCAAGGATGCCGTGCCGCTTTGGCGTGATGAAGGCGGCAAAGAGGCAAATGTCGTCACTGGGTTGCTCGACAAGCTGAGCAGCTCTTTCAAGCGCGAAGTTTCCCCAGAAGACCTTTTCGCCTACGTCTACGGCGTCCTCACCGGCAACTACAGCACTCGCTTTGGTCCCGAGCTGGAGGTGCCAGGCCCCCGCATCCCGATCACCAAGGATGCGGCGCTTGCCGCGAAGATGGCCGAACTGGGCGGCAGGCTGATCTGGCTCCATACCTACGGCGAACGCTTCGTGCCGCCCGGGGAGAAATTCGGATCGCTCCCGCCTGGCAGCGCAAAATGCACCGTCGCAGTCCCCGCCGACGAGGCTCGCTATCCGGAGAGCTTCAAATACGACGAGGCGGCTGAAAGGCTGCACGTCGGCGAGGGCGTCTTCGAGCCTGTCTCGCCCGCGGTCTGGAACTTCGGCGTCTCCGGGCTGCAAGTCGTGAGGTCCTGGCTCTCCTACCGAATGAAGGAGGGAGCCGGCAAAAGGTCTTCCCCCCTCGATGCAATCAGACCCAAGGCCTGGCCGACTGCGTTCAATGGCGAGCTCTGCGAATTGCTCTGGGTCATCGAGAGCACGCTGAGCCTGATTCCTAATCTCGACGATCTTCTGGACGAGATCGTCGAGAGTCCGGTGTTCAGCGCGGACGAGCTTCCTGAGCCGAGCGAGGAGGAACGAGAAGCCCCGAAGCCGATGGCCGAGGAGACGACGCAGCTCTCCCTCGACGCCGATTAGCTCAGCGGCTCCAGCTCGGTTCGAAGGCTTCCTTGACCAGCGTCTGCGGTTTGCCGCCGCTATAGGGAACCGTTTGCACCTTGTGGTTGCGCAGACCCGGGTCGAAACCGCCGTTGAAGCCGAGCACGAGCTTGCCGTCGGCCGAGAGGTCGGCGGCTGCCGTCGGCCGACCAGTCGGTCGGGAAGAGGCCCTGCAGGAGCGGGTCGACCTTGGTGTGGGTGAGGCGTTTGACCTGCTTGCCATCCGTGTTCATCAGGAAGAGCTCGTTCTTGCCGCCGTAGCGATGCTTCTTCGCTTCCACCGTCTTCACGAAGACGATCTTCTAGATGCGTCGCCGGCGTTCGTCCTTTATCGGTCTAGTCCCGATAAAGGACGAACGCCGATCAGGGGCCGACGATCGCGGCGACGACCAGGCCGCCGCTGACGCCGAGGAAGGAGACGACGGCCAGCGCCCGGTACCAGAGGCGTTTGTCGACCTCGGGGTCGAAGGCGAGCGGGACGAAGAGGAAGGGGTTGACGAAGGTGCCGAAGACGAGCGCCGCGGCGACCGCGGTCGGCAGGTCCGGCACCGCCAGACCAACCCCGACAAGGATCAGGCCCATCATCACGTAGTCGAGGTGGACCTGGCGGATGCGCTGGGGGGCGACGACGCCGATCCGCCGCAGCCGCTCCGGCCGCTCGCCGCGCACCACCATCGCCCAGCCCAGCAGGCCGCCCAGCGCCAGCTCGACCAGCCCGATCTGGACGACCCAGTCCATCAGCGCCTAAAGCTCCGGGACGTCGGCGCCGAGGGGGCTGAAGGGCAGGCGCTTCACCTCGGCCCAACCGGCGCAGCGATCCTCCAGCGCCGCGGCGACCTTGCCGGCCTCCTGCCAGGTGGTCCAAACGAGGACGGCCGGGCCGGCGCCGGAGATCGTCGCCCCCAGCGCCCCCAACTCCCGCGCCGAGTCGACGATCTCCATCGAGCGCGGGTAGAGGTGGCGCCGGCGGTCCTGGTGGATGCGGTCTCGGAGGCCGCGGGCGAGCAGGTCGAGATCGGCGCTGCGGAGGCCCAGCACCAGCGTCGCCGCGGCGGAGACGTTGGCGACGGCGTCGGCGAGCGGCAGCTCGGCCGGGATCGCCTCGCGGGCGCGCTCGGTCGAGACCTCCTCGGGCGGGATCACGACGATCCCCTCCAAGCCCTCGGGCGGATCGAAGCGCGCCGCGGTCGGCCCGTCCGGGCCCGCCCCGCAGACGACGAAGCCACCGTAGATCGCGGCGGCGACGTTGTCGGGATGCCCCTCGATCTCGGTCGCCCGCGCCAGCATCTCCTCCTTCGAGAGCGCCAGCTCGTAGAGGTGGTCGGCGGCGCAGAGGCCGGCGACGATCGCCGCCGCGCTCGACCCCAGCCCCCGCGCCAGCGGGATCTCGCTGCGCAGCCGGAAAGCGATCCCCTCCGCCGGCCGCAGGCTCTCGAAGGCCCGCACGATCAGGTTGTCGCGCCCGGTTGAGACCTCCACGCCACCCGGGTCGAAGGAGAACCCGTCGCCCTCCTCCACCTCCAGCTCCAGGTGCAGCGCCATCGCCGCCGCCATCGCGTCGTAGCCGGGCCCGAGGTTGGCCGAGGAAGCGGGAACGCGGACGAGCCGCCGGCGCGTGGTCATGGCCGCGGAGCCACCTAATCGAACACGGCGCGCTCGACGGCGCCGAGGTCGTTGTCGCAGTTGATCACCGAGGGGGCTTTCGAGAGGGCGGTGTCGGGATCCTTGAGGCCGTGGCCGGTGAGGACGCAGACGACGGTCTCGGGACGGGCGGCGCCCTCGACCACCGGCAGGCCGTGGGCGAGCAGGCCGGCGACCGAGGCGGCGCTGGCGGGCTCGCAGAAGACGCCTTCGTGATCGGCGAGCCAGCGGTAGGCGTCGAGGATCTGCTCGTCGGAGACGGCGGCGACGCGGCCGCGGGAGGCGGTGAAGGCGGCCATCGCCTCCTCCCAGCGGGCCGGGTTGCCGATCCGGATCGCCGAGGCGACGGTCTCGGGGCGCTCGACCGGCTCGCCGCGGACCAGCGGCGCCGCGCCCTCGGCCTGGAAGCCGTAGAGGACGGGAGCGGCGTCGACCTCCTGGAAGCCGCGCCAGTAGGCGGTGACGTTGCCGGCGTTGCCGACCGGGATCGCCAGCGCGCCGGGGCTCTCTCCCAGGTCCTCGACGACCTCGAAGGCCGCCGTCTTCTGGCCTTCGATCCGGTGCGGGTTGACCGAGTTGACGAGTTCGATCGGGTGCTTCTGCGAGAGCTCGCGGACGATCCGCAGGGCGTCATCGAAGTTGCCCTGGAGGGCGACGACCCGGGCGCCGTGCATCAGCGCCTGGGCCAGCTTGCCGATCGCGATCTTGCCCTCGGGGACGATCACCGCCCCCCGCAGGCCGGCGCGGACCGCGTAGGCGGCGCAACTGGCGGCGGTGTTGCCGGTCGAGGCGCAGATGATCGCCTCCGCCCCCCGGCCCTTGGCGCGCGAGACCGCCACCGTCATCCCCCGGTCCTTGAACGACCCGGTCGGGTTGAGGCCCTCGAACTTGAGATAGGCCCTCGCTTCGATCCGCTCCGAGAGCCGCGGCGCCTCGATCAGCGGCGTCGACCCCTCGTTCAGCGTCACCACCGGATCGCCCGGCTCGAGCGAGAGCCGGTCGCGGTAGCGATCGATCAGCCCGGCTCCCATCAGGGTTCCCTCCGACTCGCTGAATACTCCTCCTCGATCACCCGTATCGAGCGCGGCAGCGAGCGCAGGTCGTCGAGCCGTGCCAGCTCCTCGACCGCGGCGCCGAACTTCGACTCGAGGCACTCGTGGATCACCATCACCAGCCGCGCCTCCTCGCCGGTCCCGCGCTGGACCACACTCTTGACCGAGATCCCGTGGTCCCCCAGCACCGTCGCCACCCGGGCCAGCACCCCCGGTCGGTCGGCGACCTCGAGGTGCAGGTAGAAGGAGGAGCTGACGTCCTCGACGATCGGCAGCTCGACCCGGGTCTCGTGCACCGGCGCGTCGCCGGCGAGGATCGAGACGACGTCGCCGAGCACCGCTGAGGCGGTCTGCAGGCCGCCCGCCCCCGGCCCCGACATCGTCACCTCGGTGATCGCCGGCGCCTCGACCATCACCGCGTTGAACGGGCCCTCGATCGGCGCCAGCGGGTGGCCCGGGTAGAGGAAGCAGGGGAAGACGCGGACGCTGATGCCGCCGTCGCGCCGTTCGGCGACCCCGAGCAGCTTCAGCGACAGGCCCAGCTCCTTCGCGTAGGCGAGGTCGTCGGGCTGGATCGCCTCGATCCCCTCGAAGGAGACCTCGGAAAGGGTGACGGGGGTGTGGAAGGCGAGGCGAGCCAGGATCGCCATCTTCGCCGCGGCGTCGGCGCCGCCGACGTCGTCGGAGGGGTCGGCCTCGGCGTAGCCCAGCTCCTGCGCCCGCGCCAGCACCTCCTCGTAGCCGGCGCCGGTGGCTGCCATCTCGGTGAGGATAAAGTTGGTGGTCCCGTTGACGATCCCGAAGACCTTCGAGATCTCGGTGACGCCGAAGCCCTCCTGGATCGTCCGCACGATCGGGATCACCGCCGCCACCGCCGCCTCGAAGCGCAGCTGCACCCCCGCCTCGCGGGCGACCGCGAACAGCTCGTCGCCGTGCTGCGCCAGCAGCTGCTTGTTGGCGGTGACGACTGGCTTGCCGGCGCGCAAGGCGGCGAGGACGTGGGCCCGCGCCGGCTCGGTCCCGCCTATCAGCTCCACCACCAGGTCGGAGTCGGCGAGGATCTCGTCGAAGTCCCCCTCATCGCGGGTGAGGACCCCGGTGATCCGCGGCCGCCGCTCGGTCGCCGCCTCGACCGCCTCCGCCCGCTCGGCCAGCAGCTCGGCGAAGGCGGCGCCGACCGTGCCGCGTCCCAGCAGCCCGATGCGGACGGGTTTGGAGCCCTCGGAGGCCACGCGCTACACGTCCCTCGCGGTCAGGTCCTCGTAGGTCTCGCGCCGGACCACGACCCGCGCCTCGCCGTCGCGGCAGAAGACAACCGGAGGCCGGGGGACGCCGTTGTAGTTGTTGGCCATCGCGTAACCGTAGGCGCCGGTGGCGGGGGTGACGAGGACGTCGCCGACGGCCGGCTCGGCCAGCGCCGCATCGCGGACGATCACGTCGCCGGACTCGCAGTGCATGCCGGCGATCGTGACCAGCGTCTCGGCCGGAGCGGCCGCGCGGTCGGCGATCAGCGCCTCGTAGGTGGAGCCGTAGAGCATCGGCCGCAGGTTGTCGGACATGCCGCCATCGACCGCGACATAGGTGCGGACTCCCAAAATCTCCTTAATCGTGCCGACGCGGTAGGCGGTGAGGCCGGCGTTGGCGACCAGCGAGCGACCGGGCTCGACCAGGATCCGCACGCCCGCGCCGAAGACCTCGGCGACGCCGCGGACCTTGACGTCGACGTAGGCGTCGATCGAGGGGGGCTCGTCCCCGGCGGTGTAGGCGACGCCGAGGCCGCCGCCGACGTTGACGACCCTGCACCAATCGCCCGCCAGCTCGCCGAGGGCCTGGATCGCCAACATGTAGGGCTCGAGCTCGAAGATCTGGGAGCCGATGTGGGCGTGCAGCCCGACCAGCTCCAGCTTCTCGGAGGCGAGCACGCGCTCGACCGCCCGCGCCGCCAGCCCGTCCTCGAGGCCGAAGCCGAACTTCGAGTCGAGCTGTCCGGTGGTGATGTAGTCGTGGGTCGAGGGCTTGATCCCGGGGGTGACCCGGATCAGCACCCGCTGCGGTTCGTCGAGCAGGCGCTCGCAGCGGGCGATCTCGTCGAAGGAGTCGACGATCAGGTGGCGGATCCCGGCCCGGGCGGCGAAGAGGATCTCCTCGTCGGACTTGTTGTTGCCGTGCATGTGGATGCGCTCGGGATCGAAGCCGGCCCGCAGCGCCATGTGCAGCTCGCCGCCTGAGGCGACGTCGACCGAGAGCCCCTCCTCGGCGAAGAGCCGGTAGGCGGCGGTGCAGGGAAGCGCCTTGCTGGCGAAGAGAACCTCGAAATCGGCGCCGCGGCCCGCGAACGCCTCGCGGTAGGCGCGAGCGCGGGCGCGCATGTCCTCCTCAGCGTAGAAGTAGGCGGGGGTGCCGAACTCCTCGGCCAGCTCGACGACGTCGCAGCCGGCGACCTCCAGGTGCCCCGCCGGGCCGACCCGGCTCCCCCGCGGGAAGACCGCCGAGCCCGCGATCGGATCGCCCGTCACCGACCCCGCCTGTGAATGCTCCGCCATAGGACGGGCATTTTGACGATTGGGCGGCAAGCAGGGGTGGCCCCAGCTCCGTGGTTCCTTTCGGTCGCCATCCGTCCGAAAGGAACCACGCGATTGGGCCGGTATCGCTATTTGCCGACGATGCCTTCGACCGCGCCAGCGGTTTCGTCGACGACTTTGCCGACCGGAGATTCGGGGCCGGCGACGCCGTTGACGGCTTCTTCGGTGACCTCGGTGACCCCGGTTTCCTCGAGGGCCCCGCCGGTGGCTGATTCGTCGACCCCGTTGACGGTTTCGTTGACGGTGCCGGTGACTTTCTCCGAGGTCGAGCTGCCACCGCCTTCGCCGCCGCCGCCCGCGCCGCTGGACGCGGTTCCGGAGCCGCCGCCGGAGCCTTGACCGGGAGCCGAGCCCCCGCCTCCGCCCGGAGCTTCACCGCCGCCGCCCGCTCCACCGCCGCCGCCGGGCTGGGCGCCCGTGCCGGCGAGGTCCTGATCGCCTCCACCCCCGGCCGATCCTCCCCCTCCGGCGGCACCGGCGCCGTTGCCGGCACTCGTCGCACCGCCGCCTGCTTCGGCACCGCCCGCGCCGCCTGGGGCACCAGCCCCGCCGGCGACGGCGCCGGTCTCCGCGGCGGAGACGGAGGTCTTGCCATCGCCTCCGATCAAACCGGGGATCGGGAAGTTCTCGAACACCTGAGCGGAGACGAGGAGCACGAAGGCGACGACCGCCACCGCGATCAGTCCCGCGCCCGACATCGCGCCGAGCAGGTAGTTGCGCGCTTGCCTGATCATCCGCCGTTCACCTACCCACGGTAGTCAGCGGATAGCGACCGGTCAGGCAATACTCCTAAAATTCAGTAGAGCAAACGTTCAGCCGTGGGGCGCGTTCTCGACGTGCAGGAGCTCCTGGCTCGCCTCCTCCTCCATCTGCAGCGTCGTGTGCTCGATCCCGTAACTGTCGCGCAGGGTCAGCTCGAGCCGGCGGCGGATCAGGTCGCGGTCGGCGCCCTGGGCGACGACCACGTGCGCGGCGATCGCGCCGAAGCCGGAGGTGACGGTCCAGACGTGGAGGTCGTGGACCGAGCGCACCCACTGCTCGCGGCAGATCGCCCTCCCCACTCCTTCGACGTCGATGCCGGCCGGCGCCGCCTCCATCAGGACGTCGACCGGCTCCTTGATCAGGCGCCAGGAGGAGGCGAGGATCAGGGCCGCGATCAGCAGACCGACGATCGGATCGACCAGGGGCGAGCCGCCGAGGAGGACGAAGGCGCCGGCGACGACCACGCCGATCGAGCCGAGCGCGTCGGCGGCGGAGTGGCGGAGGACGCCCTCGAGATTGATGTCCTCGCGCTGGCCGCGGGCGAGGACGACGGTGGCGGCGACGTTACCCGCGAGACCGAGGAAGCCGAGGGCGAGGACCCCCCAGCCGTCGATCTCCGGCGGGTCGGAGATGCGTCCGACGGCCGCGATCGCGACGGCGACGCTGACGGCGACGAGGAGCAGCCCGTTGACCAGCGCCGCCAGCACCTCCGAGCGCTGGTAGCCGAAGGTGCGGCGCCCGGCGGCCGGCAGGGTCGCCAGCCGCGCCGCGATCAGGGCGAGGACGATCGAGCTGGCGTCGGAGAGAAGGTGCCCGGCGTCGGCCAGAACCGCCAGGGAGCCGGTGAGGATCCCGCCGACCGCCTCGGCCAGCAGCAGGCCGACGTTGATCGCCAGCGCCCACCACATCCGCCGCCGGCTGTCGGCGCGGCGGGCGTCCAGCGCGTGGCTGTGGTCGTGCGGCCCATGCACGTCACCGAGGATACGACCGCCGACGGGACGAAAACGGTCCTATATGGACCGGAATCGTCCCGTCGGCGGAGATGTTCAGGCGGCGACGGGCTCCTTCGTCGCTTCGGCGGCGATTTCGGCGGCGTAGCCGAGGCGCTCGGCGTACTCGCGGGCCTGCATCCGCGAGATGACCATCCGCTGGATCTCGGCCGTGCCCTCGAACAGCTGGTAGATCTTGGCGTCGCGGAACCACTTCTCCAACGGGCACTCGGTGCTCTGGGCATAAGGGCCGACCAGGTCCATCAGGGTGGTGGTCGCCCACATCGTCACGTCGCCGGCCTTCAACTTCGACATCGAGCCCTGGCCGCCGGTCATCGGCACGCCGTTGCGGCCCATCCAGGCGGCCCGCTGGACGAGCAGGCGCGCGGCCTCGATCTCGGTGGCGACGTCGGCGAGCGTCTGCTGGATCCGCTGCGCCTGCAGCATCGGCACCCCGCCTTCGCTCTGGCCATCGAGGTACTCGAGGGTCCACTCGTAGGCGGCCTGGGCGATCCCGAGCGCTGAGGCCCCGACCAGCGGCCGGGTGATCTCGAAGGTCGCGAGCGCGTCGGCGCCGCGCGATTTCTTCCCTTCGCGGCCGCGCTGCAGCTTCTTCTCCAGCTTCTCCTCGCCGCCGAGCAGGTTTTCGGCCGGGATCCGGCAGTCGTCGAGGACGACCTCGGCGGTGTGGGAGGCGCGGATCCCGAGCTTGGTCTCCTTCTTGCCCTGGCTCAGGCCGGGCGTGCCCTTCGGGACGACGAAGGAGGCCTGGCCGCGGGTGCCGAGCTCGGGGTCGACGGTGGCGACGACGACGTGGACGTCGGCGATGCCGCCGTTGGTGATGAAGACCTTGGTTCCGTTGAGGACCCACTCGTCGCCGTCGCGCCTGGCGGTCGTCTTCAGGCTCTTGACGTCGGAGCCGGCCTGCGGCTCGGTGACGGCGTAGGCGCCGAGCTTGATCTCCTCGCCGCTGCCGAAGCACTCCGGCACCCAGCGCTGCATCTGCTCCGGGGTGCCGGAGGCGGCGATGCCGGCGGCGGCGAGTCCGGAGCCGCTGATCGCCAGGGCGATCCCGGCGCAGCCCCAGTGGAACTCTTCGGCGGAGATCACCTGCATTTGCCCCTCGGGGTCGGAGGCGTTGCGCTGGATCGCCTCGAGCCCGCCGAAGCCCTGCCGCCGCGCCTCCCTGATCGCCTCCCAGGGGATGCTCTCCTCCTCGTCGTGCTTGCGCGCGACCGGCCGGATCACCTCGCGGGCGAACTTCCGGCACCGCGCCTTGAACTCCTGCTGCTCCTCGTTGAGTGCGAAATCCATCTCGTGTCCTCTCTGCGCCTGCCGCAACCGATTGACTGGTCAGTCAACCAGTCCATGCGGGACTTTACTCCTCCCGGCGACAGGCGCTCAGCTACGTTTCGAGCGTGACCCTGAAGCGGCCGATCAACGCCGACGTCCCCGAGACTCCGGCGAAGGGGCCAGAGTCGCCGCGAAAAGTGGACCCGCCCAGGGAAGAGGCGCCTCGCAAGGAGACGATGCCGCGAAAACCAGGGTCGCCGAAGCTGTTGGCGGCGCTGGTGGTGCTGGCCGTGATCTTCATCGTCATCGCGATCATCGGCGGGACCGGCGGCGGAGACTCCAGCACCAGCGAGACCCCCGCGCCCACGCCTGCCCAGAAGCCGGCCGAGGCGGCGGGGGACCAAACGAGCGAACAACTTGGCTACCCCGCCTTCGCGACCAGCAACACGACCCGCATCGGCGGCTCAGACCCGGTCGCGAACGCCGCCGGCGCCGCCCTCGCGGTCTTCCCTTCGACGGCCCCCGCGCAGCGCCCGGCCGCAGTCACCGTCGTCGGCGAAGAGGACTGGGCCGGCGCGATCGCCGCCGCGGTCCTGATGGCCGCTCCCGTGCGGGCACCGATCCTCTTCTCCGGCTCCGAGGAGATGCCCGCGGTGAGCGAAGAAGCGCTCGCGGCGCTTGACCCGCAGGGCAGCGCGGGGACCGGCGAGGCCTCGCTCTTCGCGATCGGCGCCGTCGCCTACCCCGGCAAGGCGGCGCCGGTCGATCCCGGGGATCCGGCGGCAACGGCGGCGCGGATCTTCGACCTGCGCGAACGGCTCGCGGGCTCTCCCCCGCAGCACATCGTCGTCGCCCCCGCCTCCAGCCCCGACTTCGCGATGCCCGCCGCCGCCTGGGCGGCGCGCTCCGGCGACCCGGTCCTCTATGCGGACCCGAAGCAGCTGCCGGAGCCGACCGCGGCGGCGCTGAAGGCGCACCCGAAGGTGCCGGTGTACGTGCTCGGCCCCTCCTCGGCGATCTCATCCGAGGTGGTGCGGGAGATCGCCGGGATCTCCAAGCAGGTGAAGCGGGTCTCGGGAGAGGATCCAATAGCCAACGCTCTCGCCTTCGCCCGCTACCGCGACGGCAGCTTCGGCTGGAACATCAACGACCCCGGCCACGGGTTCGTCCTCGCCCGCAGCGACTCGCCCGCCGACGCCGCCGCGGCGGCGCCCCTCTCGGCCTCCGGCACCTGGGGGCCGCTGCTGCTCACCGACGACTCCGAGGCGCTGCCGCGGGAGGTCCGCAGCTACCTCCTCGACGTCAAGCCCGGCTACACCACCGACCCCACCCGCGCCTTCTACAACCACGTCTGGGTGATCGGCGACGAGGACGCGGTCGGCGTCGAGCAGCAGGCGGAAGTGAACGAGCTGGCCGAACTTGCGAAGATCGGCGGCCGAGAATGAGCGAGTCGGAGAACCCCCAGCTGCTGGAAGGCGCCAAGGAGATCACCGTCGAGGACATCCGCGCCCTCGCCGGTCCGGTCACGCCTCACTTCGCCCTGCAGGTCCGCAACCGCATCCGACGGCTGATCGAGCCGCTCGCGGCCAACCACCCGGCACGGGTGGAGGGCGAGCGGCAGATCGCCCGGCTCGAGGGGCTCGCCCAGCACAGCGGCGAGCCGCGCGAGGGGCTGGGGATCTCGCATTGAAGTACCTTGCCCCCGGCGTCTGGCGGCTGAAGGAGCTGCCGGCGCCGACGATCAACTGCTATCTCGCCGAGGACGTCCTCATCGACGCCGGCCGCACCTGGGACCGGCGCCGGATTCTCGCCGATCTCGAGGGACACGAGATCTCGATGCTGGCGCTGACCCACGTCCACCCCGACCATCAGGGGGCCGCGAAGGCGGTCTGCGAGGCGCGCGGCGTGCCGCTCGCCTGCCACGCCGGCGACGTCGACGCGATGGAGGGACGGCGGCCGGTGCAGGAGGCGGCGCAGACCAACCCGGTCAACCGGATCATCGCCGCGATCTGGCAGGGACCGCCGCACGAGGTCGGCCGCGTGCTCGAGGAGGGCGACGAGGTTGCCGGCTTCCGCGTCGTCCACACGCCGGGGCACTCGCGGGGCCATGTCCTCTACTTCCGTGAGAGCGACCGCGTCGTCATCTGCGGCGACGTGATCCGCAACATGAGCTACGCGACGGGCCTGCCGGGGATCAAGGAGCCGCCGCCGATCTTCACCTACGACATGAAGGAGAACCGGCGCTCGATCCGCAAGCTGGCCGGGCTGAATCCCTCGCTGATCCTCCCCGGCCACGGCCCCGCCGTGACCGACATGGCCGCCTTCGAGCGCTTCGTCGCCGCGCTTCCCGGGTAAGGACCGACCGCACCGACTCGCCTCCCGGCGGGTTACTTGGTTTCGGGTACTCGGCCACGAGTGGAAGGAGTCCAGGATGAGAACGCTGACGAAGAGGCGCCCCTCGCCATCGATGGTCGTCGCGGTGATCGCCCTGGTGGTCGCCCTCGCGGGCACCGCCTACGCGGCGCAGACGATCAACGGCGGCGCGATCAAGAAGCAGACGATCGGCGGCGGCAAGCTGAAGGAGAAGACGCTGACGGGGTTCCAGATCAACACCAACAAGCTCGGCACGGTGCCGTTCGCGAAGGTCGCCACCCACACCTTCTGGGCCGTCGTCCACAACCCGAACAGCCCCGGCAACGCGGCGCTGGCGCGGGCCAGCGGTCCCGACATCACCGCCGCCGAGGGCGGCGGCGCGGTCACCGTCACCTTCCCCTTCAACGTCTCCGGCTGCGCCGACGTCGCCGGCCGCAACAACACCGGCACCTCGGTGCCGAGCTCGGGCTACGCGCAGACCAACAGCTCGGCGGCGAACCCGAACGCGATCGAGGTTCGCACCCGCGACAAAGACGGCAACAACGAGGATGCCGACTTCCACCTGATCGTGATCTGCCCCTAGATCTCAGCTAACGGCGAGGCGAGCGCGGCCCATGTCGACCCGCCCCCGCACCCGCTCCAGCACTTCCAGCTCACGAGTCCGTGAAAAACCTTGCTCTACAAGGTTTTTCACGGACTCGGCGCTCACGCGCCGGGCCCGAAGGCGTCGATGATGCGGTTCTGGAACTCGCTCAGCTCCTCGGGGGAGATGAAGTAGGTCGGTGGGGTGAGGAAGAGGCCGTCGGCCCGCTCGGCGGTGGCCTCGACCCGGGCGCGGACCTTGTCGAGGGGGCCGGCGGCGCAGTAGGTCTCGACCATCTCGTCGCTGATCGCGGCCGGGACGGCGGCGAGGTCGCCGCGGCGGAAGGCCTCGCCGGCGGCGACGGCGTTGTCGGCGAAGCCGTGCAGCTCCCAGAGCGGCATGTAGGTCTTCACGGTCGCGTAGAAGGAGATCGTGCGGCGGGCCATCTCGATCGCCCGCGCCTCGTCCTCGTCGATCGCGCAGCAGACGGTGGGCAGGTAGTCGAAGTCGGCGCGCTCGCGGCCGGAGCGGCGCAGGCCCTCCTCGAAGGCCGGTGCCACCACCTCGTCGATCCAGCGCAGGCTCTGGATCGGGTGGCCGATCAAGCCGTCGGCGACATCGCCCGCCATCCGCCCCATCCCCGCCTGGACGGCGGCGGTGTAGATTGGGACCGCCTCGCGCGGCGCTGGGTGCGGCCGCACCCAACCCTTGATGTCGATGTCGTAGTACTCGCCCTCGTAGCGGATCGGCTCGCCGGCGCTCGCCTGCCGCATGATCAGCCGCGTCGCCTCGATCGCCTCGCGCAGGTGCGGCGCCGGCCGGCCGTAGTCGGCGTTGTGCCAGGTCTCGTTGAGGCGTTTGACCCCCGCCCCCATCCCGAGGCGAAAGCGGCCACCCGACATCTCGTCGACGTCGAGCGCTGAGATCGCGTGGATGAAGGGGCTGCGGGTGAAGGCCCAGACGATCCCGGTGGCGACGCCGATCCGCTCGGTCCTCGCCGCCAGGTAGGCGGCCTGGGTGACGGCGCTGCGGAACAGCTCCGGCGCCCAGACGCACTCGACTCCGGCGGCCTCGGCACGCAGCGTCTCCGCCTCGAGGTCGGCGACGGAGGTCCCGATCGCGGCGACGGAGATGCGATCGAGCGCTCCCATCGCCGTTCCTCGCCTCAGGCGTTCGCGGCGGCGGTCTCGCGGGCGAGCACGGCCTCGGCGACCCGCTCGCGGTGCCACTTGGCGTCGCCGAACATCGCCGCGTTGGCACGGCCGCGCTTGAGGAAGAAGTGGAGGTCATGCTCCCAGGTGAAGCCGATCCCGCCGTGGACCTGGATCGCGGCGTCGGGCACGCGCCAGCCGGCGTCCGAGGCATAGGCCTTCGCCATCGAGGCCGCCAGCGGCAGCGACTCCGGCTCGGCGTCGGCGGCCCAGGCGGCGCCGTAGACGGCGGAGCGCGAGTTCTCGGTCTCCAGCAGCATCTGCGCGCAGCGGTGGGAGACGGCCTGGTAGGCGCCGATCGGCCGGCCGAATTGCTGCCGGTCTTTGGCGTAGGCGACCGAGAAGTCGAGCGCCCGCTGGGCGACGCCGGTCGACTCGGCCGCGATCGCGACGCAGGCGCGGGAGAAGACCGGCGGGAAGTAGGTCTCCGCACTGCCGGGCAGCGTGTTCTCCGACGTTACGCGCACTCCCTCAAAGCGAACCGAGGAGAGGCGGCGGGTGAGGTCGATGGATTCCTCCGGGACGACGGTGACCCCGGCGGCGTCCTGCTCGACCAAATGGCGGCGTCCGTCGGCGGTGGCGACGAGGAAGAGGTCGGCGCTCGCCGCGTCCATCACCAGCGTCTTTTCGCCGTCGAGGACGACGCCGTCGCCGTCCTCCCGAGCGGCCATCGCAAATATGCCGGGCTCGGCGGGGACGCCCGCGTCCATCAGCGCCGGGGTCGCCAACAGCTCTCCGGACGCCAGCTGCGGCAGATAGCGCTGGCGCTGCTCGTCGTTGCCGCCGGCGGCGATCGCCAGCCCGGCGATCGTGTTCGAGAGCAAGGGCGAGGGCACGAGCGCGTAGCCCATCTCCTCGAAGAGCACCGCCAGCTCGACGGTCCCGAGACCCTGGCCGCCCCACTCCTCCGGCAGCGCCAGGCCCGCCCATCCCAGCTCGGCCATCTCCTTCCAGCCGTTCTCGTCGAAGCCGCTCGCGCCCGCCGCGATCTCGCGGATCCGCTCCGATTTGAAGCGGGAGGCGAGGAAGTCGTGGGCGGTCGACTTGATCGCCTGCTGCTCGTCGGTGAGGTCGAAGTACATAGGTCAAACGCTCCCGCTGTCGTCAAACGCTCCCGCTGCCATAACCGCGTCCCTAGCGCAGCCGCGGCAGGCCGAGCACCCGCTCGGCGATGATGTTCTTGAGGATGTCGGTGGTCCCGCCCTCGATCGAGTTGGCGCGGGAGCGGAGGAAGCCGTACTGCCAGGCGCCGCCGGCGACCGCGTGCTCGGAGCCTCGCGCCAGCATCGAGTAGGCCCCCTCGATCTCCAGCGCCAGCTCGGTCAGGTCCTGGTTGAGGTCGGCCCACTGCCACTTGCCGAGCGACCCCTCCGGGCCGGGGATGCCCGACTGCATCGTCTTGGTCAAGCCGCGATAGGCGTTCAGCCGCATCGTCTCGACCTCGATATGGAGCTGTGCGATCCGCTGCCGGAAGTAGGGATCGTCGGCCGCGGTGCCGCCGTTGGAGGGCGTTTCCCGCGCCAGCTTCGAGAGCCGGCCGAGGCTGTTCTGAATCTGCGAGATCGCCCCGAAGGCGAGCCCGGCGCGCTCGTTCATCAAGGTCGTGATCGCAACCGCCCAGCCATTGCCGACGCCGCCGACGACGTTCTCGTCGGGCACCCGTGCCTCCTCGAAGAAGACCTCGTTGAACTCGCCCTCGCCGGTGATCTGGACCAGCGGACGGGTCTGCACCCCGTCCTGCTCCATGTCCATCAGGAAGTAGGTGAGGCCCTGGTGCTTGGGCGCGTCGGGGTCGGTGCGGGCAACGAGCATGCACCATTTCGCGTACTGGGCGAAGGTGGTCCAGACCTTCTGGCCGGTGACCACCCATTCGTCGCCGTCCTTGACCGCGCGGGTCTTCAGCGAGGCGAGGTCGGAGCCGGACTCGGGCTCGGAGAAGCCCTGGCACCAGATCTCCTCGCCGGTGAGGATCGGCTCCAGGTAGCGCGCCTTCTGCTCCTCGGTCCCGTGGGCGATCACCACCGGGCCGCCCATCGCGAGGCCGAGCACGTTGGCGGGTGCGGGCGCTTCCTGCCGCGACGCCTCGGCGGCGAAGATCGCCTGCTCGATCATCGTCGCGCCCCGGCCCCCGTACTCCTGCGGCCAGGAGATCCCGGCCCAGCCGGCCTCGTGCAGCTTCAGCTGCCACTCGCGCCGGAAGGACATCACCTCGTCGAGGCCGGCCTCGGGCTCAGGTCCGGGATGGTTCGCCCGCAGCCAGGCGCGAACCTCGTCGCGGAACTCCTCCTCCGATGGCGAAAGCGTCAGATCCATCGAGGGCGGAGCATATAGAGATCGCCTGGCCAGCCGGCCAGGCGATCTTCAACGTTCTAGAAGGGGCAGCTGACGCCGAGGTCCTTGGACTGCTTTTCGAAGTCCTGGAAGGTGGTGGCGACGAGGCTTTCGACCCCATTTTCTTCGATTTCCTTGACGTTTTTCGTCAAGCTGGCCAGCCACGCTTCGGCTTTCTCCTCGCTTCCCTCGGGAGCCCCCAGCTCTTCGAGCGCCTCGAGCTGCTCCTGCAGGGCCGGCAGCATATTTTTGGCCAGCAGGCCTTCGGCGATTTCGGTCTGCACCTTGATGTTGCCGGCGGCCTTTCTGTCGGTCACCTCTTTTTCGTACGCGGCCAGCGAGCTCTGCCACTCCTTTTTCCGCTTCGCGCAGATCGCCTCGGCCTGTTTCTTGAATTCGGCCTTGGTGACGGTGGATGAATCTCCCCCGCTTCCGCAGCCCGCGCCCACCGCCAGCACCACGACTCCCACGACGATCCCGCTGATCCACCTGTACAAGACTCTGCCCGCCTCCCAATTGTTTGACTAATCGGGAGAGCTATAGGCGAGAGCCAGGCCTGAAGTCAATGGCGCGCAAAAATGCGAGGAGCTTCGGCAGCCCTGGATCTCTCAGGCCGAGCAGGTGAAGCCGTAGGCCCTGGCTTCGCTTTCGAACCCCGCGAAGCCATCATCGATAAAGGTCCCCAACCCGCCATCTTCGACGCTCTTGATTTCCGTCGAGAGGGTTCCCAGCATCTTCGCGATCTGTTCTTCATCTCCCTCGGGCGCACCCAAATCTTCCAATTCCTGGAGCTGCTGGTTCATCGACGGGAGGAACGACTGGTAGAGCAGCTTCTGGGCCAATTCCGCCTGATCGAAGGACTTGGACTTAGCTTCGTTGTCCTTTACTTCTTTGTAAAAGCCGGCCAAAGCGGTCTGCCTTTCGACCTTGCCGTCGGAGCAGATCGCCTCCGCTTCCTGGGTGAAATCCTCCTGCGAGAGACCGGAGGACGCCTCGCTCCCCTCGCCACAGCCGCCGACCAACGCGGCGAGCACGACCACACCCAACAGGACCCCACCGATCAACCTGTACAAGACTCTGCCCGCCTCCCAATTGTTTGACTAATCGGAGAGCTATAGGCGAGGGACCACCCCGAAGTCAATGGCGCGCAAAAATGCGAGGAAGTCGGCGCGATAGGCGCGTCATCGCCTTCTCGAAGCTTTGACAGGTATCGCTGCTCAGCTGAAGCAGGCAATGCCATAGGCCTTGGCTGCTTCCTCAAAGGGCAGGAAGGGGTCCTGGGCGATCAGGTCCTGGAAGTCGCTGTCTTCACCTTCTTCGATCTCGCGCGCCATGATCCGCAGGATTCGGTTGATTTTGGGGGCATCCCCCTTCGGCACCTCCAGCTTTTCCAGTTCCTCGAGCTCCTGTGCCAGCGACTGGAGGTAGTAGTCAGACAATTTCGCATCGGCTTCCTGCTGCTCATCCGCGGACCGTTCTGCTTCTTCCGCTTGGAAGTTTTCCGCCGCATTGAGTCGTTCCTGTTTATAGGTGGCGCAGATCGCTTCAGCTCCACTGATGAATTCGACCCGCGAGACGTCCCCGACGCGGGCGACGGGCTGCGCGCCCGACGTCGAGGACGAGTCGTCCCCGCCCCCACAGCCGACCCACAGCGCAAGCAAGAAGACACCTATCGCGACCCCACCGATCCACCTGTACAAGACTCTGCCCGCCTCCCAATTGTTTGACTAATCGGGGGAGCTATAAGTCAGAGCGCCCGCATAGTCAATAGCGCGCAGAAATGCGCGAGAAAAAGCGCGTGCGTCCGAATTCGCCGATGCTCCTACACCCGCTGGATCAGGGTGCCGGTGCCGAGGCCGCCGCCGCAGCACATCGTCACCAGGCCCATCTCCTTGTCGGAGCGCTCCATCTCGTGCAGGAGCGTGGTGATCAGGCGGGCGCCGGTCGAGCCGAGCGGGTGACCGAGGGCGATCGCGCCGCCGTTGACGTTGACGCGGTCCATGTCGGGATCGAGCTCGCGGCGCCAGGCGGCGAGGACCGAGGCGAAGGCCTCGTTGATCTCGACCAGGTCGATGTCGTCCATCGTCATCCGATTTCGCTCGAGCAGCTTCCGGGTCGCCGGGATCGGACCGGTGAGCATGATCACAGGGTCGACGCCGACGGTCGTCTGGTCGAAGATCCGCGCCCGCGGCTTCAGCCCCAGGGCGTCCGCTTTCTCCCGGGTCATCAGCAGCACCGCGGCGGCGCCGTCGGAGACCTGGGAGGAGTTGCCGGCGGTGATCTTGCCGTCCTCCTTGAAGGCCGGCTTCAGCGCCGAGAGCCCCTCGATCGTCGTCTCGCGCAGGCCCTGGTCGGTCATGTAGGTGTCGCCGTTGACCTGCATTGGGATCATCTCGCGCTCGAAGCGGCCCTCGTCGGTCGCCTGTTTGGCGAGCTGCTGGGAGCGGACGCCGAGCTCGTCGAGCTCGGCGCGGGGGATCTCCCACTGGTCGGCGATCATCTCTGCCGAGAGACCCTGGGGAATCAGGTTGTACTTCTCCATCAGCTCCGGCGAGAAGGCCATCCCGTGCTCCTGCATGACCGAGAAGGAGTCGGCGAAGGAGATGTGGCCCATGTGCTCGACGCCGCCGCCGATCGCGACGTCGTGGACCCCCGAGGCAACAAGTGCCGCGGCGAAGTTGACGGCCTGCTGGGCGGAGCCGCACTGGCGGTCGACGGTCGTCGCCGGCACCTCCTGCGGCAGTCCGGCCTCGAGCCAGGCGTTGCGGCCGATGTTCAGCCCCTGCTCGCCGAACTGCTGGACGCAGCCGGCGATCACGTCGCCGACCTCATTCGGGTCGATGCCCGAGCGCTCGATCAGCTCGCCATAGGTGCGGCTGAGCAGGTTGGAGGGATGGAGGTCCCTGTAGTAGCCCTTCTCCGGGTGGCCGCGCCCGATCGGCGTCCGCACCGCCTCGACGATGACGGCCTCTCGGCCGCCGAACTTCCCGTTGCCGTTGTCCATCGCCAGCCTCCGTTCTGCTCAAGGTCTCCGGCGCGCGACGCGCAGCCTTCACATCAGAGTAGCCGATTGACTGGTCAATCAGCCAGGGTTCGGGCGCCGTCCGAACCCGCGCGTCATCGCAGCCTTGATGCGTGATAGAAGCCCCGGCCAATGAGCGCTACCCAGGGGTACACGAGTCCGGGGATCGCGGGCAGCGGGGCGATTGCCACCGGCCTTGCCGCGGTCTCGACCACCACCGCCGACACGATCCTGCTCGCGCGCAGCGAGGCCTCCGCCTGGCGCGCGGAGGAGAAAGTGGTCGCCGCCTGCGCGAAGATCGAGGGCGGTGATCCCTCGCGGCTGCGGGTCACCACCGATCCCACCGACCTTGCCGACTGCGATGTCGTCGTCGAGGCGATCGTCGAGGAGGTGGCGCCGAAGGGCGAGCTGCTGGGGACGATCGCCGAGGCCTGCCCCGACGCCGACCTCGCGACCACGACCTCGTCGCTCAGCATCGCCGAGATCGCCAAGGCCGCCGGCACCGAGAAGCTCTTCGGCTTTCACGTCTTCAACCCGGTGCCGCGGATGAAGCTGGTCGAGGTCTGCGTCCCCGAGGGCGCCGCCGCCTCGCGCGAGAAGGCGCTCGCCTGGTGCGCCGCGCTCGGCAAGACCGCGGTCGAGGTGCCCGACGAAGCCGGCTTCGTCGTCAACCGCCTCCTCTTCCCCTACCTCTTCGACGCCGCCCGGATGATCGAACGAACGGGAATGGAGCCCGGCGCGGTCGACACCTGCATGAAGCTCGGCGCCGGCCACCCGATGGGCCCGCTGGCGCTGCTCGACTTCGTCGGCATGGACGTCTCGAAAGCGATCGGCGACGCGCTCTACGCCGAGTCGAACGAGCCGACCCACAACCCGCCCCCGATCATCGTGAAGATGGTCGACGAGGGGAAGCTGGGCCGCAAGTCGGGCACGGGTTTTTACAGCTACGACTGAAGTTGCCGGGGGGGTGCCGGTGGGGGTCCCTGGGAGCACCTCCGCCGAGAGGATCGCTTATTTGCTGACGCCTCGAACCGCATTGGCTCGGCTCCATGCTGAGTACCCAGGGACCCCCACCGGCACCCCCCATGCGAGCTCGGGCTGACGCCCGAGGTGCGACAGCTCTTTAGAGAAAGTGCCGTCACTTCAGCCGTCCCGATACCGCGTGTTGGAGAGGGGCCCTCTTACGCACCGCTTCGTCCTAAGCGGCTTTGCTCTTGCCGCTGATATCCCAAATCACGTCAGCCTCCGAAATCCCCTGACGGCGGGCGACGGTCTCGACCTCTTCCCAGGGCAGCTCCGCCTCGGGCAGGTCGTCCCAGCGGGCGAGGTCGAGAGCCTCGATCGACCCCTTGAGCGCCGGGCCGAGGTGCTCCTCGGAGCGCAGCAGCGCCCTCAGGACCTCGAGCTGCTTGTCGGTCAGCCGTACAACCCACATGCGATACCTCCAACGGTCTTTCGGTCGCGGGGTTGCCCGATGAAGTTAGGCGGGGGTGCGGACGGAATCGCCGCTGCCGCCGCTGATCCGGACCGCCTCGATCCGGTTCTCCCGCACCGCCTCGACCCGGATCGTGTAGCCGTTGGTGACGATCGAGTCGCCGCGCTTGGGCAGCCGGCCCAGCTCGCCGAAGACGTAGCCGCCGACCGAGTTGTAGGCGTCGGTGTCGACCGGCAGCTCGATCCCGGCGTCGGCGAGGTCGCCGAGGGAGACGTGACCGCGGACGAACCAGTCGCCGTTGGTGAGCTTGCGGACGGCCGCGGCGCGGGGGTCGGTCTCGTCCTCGATCTCCCCCACCACCTCCTCGAGGATGTCCTCGACGGTGACGATCCCGACCGTGCGGCCGTACTCGTCGACGACGACCGAGAGCGAGGTGCGCTGGACCTGAAGGTCGTGGAGGAGGTCGTCGAGCGGGCGGGTCTCGGGGACGATCAGGGCGTCGCGGGTGACCGTGTCGAGCACGGCGTCCGGCCCCTCGCTCATGTAGAGCCGGGCGAGGCTGTTGTTGTGGACGACGCCCTTGACGCGGTCGGGGTTGTCGTCCTCGATCACGACCAGGCGCGTGTGGCCGGAGGTGACGCAGCGCCGCAGCGCCGCCTCGACGGTGTCGGAGGCGTCGACGGTGACGACGGCCGGGATCGGCGTCATCACCTCCCGCGCCTCCTGCTCGTGCAGATGGAAGACGCCGCCGAGCATGCCGGCCTCGCCGGGGTCGAGGGTCCCCCCCATCCGCGAGCTGTCGATGATCTGCTTCAGGTCCTCGGCGGTGTGATGTTCATCGATGTTGGTCGGATCGACGCCGAACAGGCGCACGACGCCGTTCGAGACCCAGCTCAGCGCCTTGGTGATCGGCGCCGTCGCCGTGGCGAACCAGCCGAGCGGGCGCGAGACGCGCCTGGCGGTTCGCTCGGCTTTGGCGATCGCCAGCATCTTCGGCACCTGCTCGCCGATCGAGATGTGCAGGGCGGTGACGAAGGTGAAGGCGATCGCCAGCGAGATCCCGGCCGCGACCCCGTGCGAGAGGCCGCCGAAGAGCGGCTCCAGCAGCTTCGCCAGCGCGGGCTCGCCGAGGAACCCGATCCCGATCGAGGCCATGGTGATCCCGATCTGGCAGGCGGACAGCGATTCGTCGATGCGGTCGAGCTGCTCGACCACCGCCTCGGCGCCCGCTTCCCCCTCCTCGGCGGCTTGTTCGAGTTTGCCGCGGCGGCTGCGGACCAGGGCGAACTCGGCCGCGACGAAGAAGCCGTTGATCGCGATCAACAGCGCGAGAAGGACGAGCAGCAGGACGCTCATCGGCTATGCGGCCCGGTACTTCGGGCTGGGACGTCCTCGGCCATTCGGCACCGTGAATATAGCTGCCCGCCGCGGCGGTTCGGCGCCGCGGCGCTCGTCAGATGGGATATTGACCGAGCAATGCGAATCGCCACGCTCAGCGAGATGCTCGAAGAGGTCGTGCGGCTGGGCGAGGCGACGGGGATGGAGGACCATGCCCACGAGCTGCGGGGTGAGCTGGAGGGGCGGTTGGCGACGATCCGGGCGGCGGTGGCCGGGGTCGGCTCGCCGCGGGTGATCGCCCTGCAGCGGCTGGACCCGCCGCGGGTCGGCGGCTTCTGGATCCCCGAGATGATCTCGATCGCCGGTGGCGAGGACGTCGCCGGCGACCCCGGCCTCAGCCCGCCGGCGGTCGGCTGGGGGGAGCTGGCGAGCCTCAACGCCGACGTGGTCGTGGTCATGCCGGAGGTCTCGACGGAGAACGCGCAGGCGCAGGCGATGGAGCACTGGGAGAGCATCGCCAGCCTCGGCGCGACCCGGCTCTACGCGATCGGCGGAGATCTCTTCGCCGAGCCGGGGCCGCGCCTGGTCGACGGCGTCGAGCTGCTCGGCCACGTCCTCCACCCCGACCTCGTCGGTCCGCCGGGGAACGTCGGCTTCATGGCGCTGCGGGCGCCGGGGCGCCAATCGCTGACCGAAGCCTGACCGCCTAAGCGATGGCGATCGCGCCGACGACCGAGACGGCGGCGACGGCGAGCATCGCCAGGAACTCCAGCGGCAGGCGATTGCGGCCGAACATCCCTTTCTCGCCGGCGACGATGGCGAGGGCGCAGAGCGCGCCGCCGATCAGGCCGCCGATGTGGCCACCGACGCTGATGCTCGGCGAGATGAAGCTGAACAGCAGGTTGAAGGCGATGAGAAAGCCGATCTCCCCCGCCAGCGCATCCATCCCCCGCCCACGGGCGATCACGAAAGTGGCGCCGGCGAGGCCGAAGATCGCGCCCGAGGCGCCGATCGTGAGGCCGTTCGGCTCGACCACCAGGGCGCCGAACGAGCCGGCGAGGAGGGAGGCGAAGTAGAGAGCGAGGAAGCGCGGCGTCCCCAGCGCCGGCTCCAGCAGCCGTCCCAGGATCAGCAGCAGGAACATGTTGAAGCCGATGTGGATGATGCTGGCGTGGAGGAAGCCGGCGGTGACGAGCCGGTACCACTCGCCTTCGGCGACGAAGGGACCGAAAAGACCGAAGTCGACGACGAACTGGCTGCGCTGTTCGTTGAACAGCCCGCCGGCGCCCTGGGCGATCTCGACCAGGAAGACGATGACGTTGATCGCGATCAGCGCGTAGGTGGCCGGGGTGGCGCTGGCGCCCGGCGTCCCGGTGGGGTTGCGCACCACCCGCGTTCGCTGGCTCGCGCACTCCGGGCAGCGCATCCCAACCGGGGTCGGCGTCATGCAGTCGGGGCAGATCGGGCGCCCGCAGGAGGAGCAGGAGACGCCGGTCTCGCGGTCGGGGTGGCGGTAACAGGTCTCAGCCATCGGGCTCCGCAGCCTACAATCGCCGCCGATGGAGACCGCCAGCCCTGCCCGTCTCTACGCCGCCGCGATCGGCGCGCTCCTCGTCGTCCTCGGCGTCCTCGGCTTCTTCTACGACGCCACCTTCGGGGCGCTCGACGCCTACGAGGAGGCACTCGGGACGCTGCCGGTGAACGGCTGGCTCAACCTCTTCTACATCGCCACCGGATCGCTGGGGCTGCTCGTCGCCGGGGCCTCCTCCCGCGGCTACGCGCTGGCGATGGGCGCCCTCTACGTCGCGCTGGCGATCGTCGGCTGGGGCAGCGAGGGATTGAATCTCGTCATCGGCGTGCTCGGCCTCGCCGCGGTCGCCGCAACTCCCAAGCGTGGTTCGAAAGTCGCCCAGGAGGCGACCAAGGAACCACGCAACTCAGAGCCGCGAGCGAAGCCCGCTCGTCAGCGCTCTTAATCCGCTCTGGCTCTGCTGCCGGCCGCGCCGGCGCAGCTCCAGCAGGACCAGGGCCCCGGTGGCGACGCCGCCGGCGCCGACCGCGACCACCGGCCGCACCCAGTTGCGCGGGTCGCGCAGGGCTCGCAGCTCGCTCTCGGAGAGCTCCTCCGCCCAGTCGGAGAGCTCCTCCGCGGCGGCCTGGGTGACAGCCGCCATCGTGTCCTCGAAGCGGGCCGAAAGCCGCTCCGGCGGCTCGATCGGCCGCAGCGCGTCGGTCAGCAGCGCCTCGACGTCCCAGGTCGAGCCGCTGAGGGTTTCACGCGACTCGCTCATCGCTCATCTCCTCCTGCAGCTGTTTGATCGCGCGGTGGATCAGCACCTTCGTCGCCCCGTCGGAGCGGCCCAGCGCCCGCGCGATCTCGCGGTTGTCCATGCCAAGGGCGAAGCGCATGATCAGGGCGTCGCGCCGATCCTCGGGAAGGTGCTCGAGGTGCTCCATCACCTGCCGCAGCTCCTCCCGGCCCTCGGCGATCGCCTCGGTGTCGTGGCGGGCGGCGATCGGGTCGGCGTTCTCGAGCGGCGTCTGCGGCCGCCGCGAACGGTCCCGGTAGTAGTTGGAGGCGAGGTTGTGGGCGATCCGGATCACCCAGGGACGCAGCGGCCGCCCGTCGGACTCGCGCCGGGCGCGGTCGAAGTGGCGATAGGCCTGAAGGAAGGCCTGCTCGGTCAGGTCCTCGGCGTCGTGGTGGTTCCCCACCCGGTAGTAGGCGTAGGAGTAGACGTCGCGCAGGTGCGCTCGGTAGAAGTCCTCGAAGGCGCGGTCGAGCTCCGCCTTGGCCGCCGGAGCCAGCTCGGCCGGCTCGACGTTCTGCTCGCGGCCGCTCACCCGGCAAGCCTACCCGCGCCCGCGCGCCCATTACGCCGCTCGCCGCTCGCGCTCGACCTGGCGCAGGGTGGCAAGCCACCCCTCGACGTCGCACTCGCCGCGGATCAGCGCGGCCAGCGCGGCCAGGGCGGGGGCCTCGACTCCGGAGGCGGCGACCGCCTCGGCGAGGAGCGGCACGGTGTCGAGGCCCTCGGAGGCTTGGCCGATCCTGCCGGGGATGTCCTTGGCGGGGATGCCGGTGCCGAGCAGCTCGCCGGCGCGGCGGTTGCGCCCCGCCGGCGCCATCATCGTCGCCGTCAGGTCGCCGACCCCGGCGAGCCCGGCGAAGGTCTCGAGCTCGGCGCCGCGGGCGACGGCGTGGTCGATGCACTCCCGCCAGATCGCCGCCACCGCGATCCCGGCGGCGTTGAGCCCGTGCGGCTCGGCGGCCGCGGCGGCGAGGGCGGCGGCATTCTTGGCGGCGCCGGCCATCTCGACCCCGGTGACGTCGCGCGAGCGCTCGCAGACGAGCGCGGCGCGGTCGAAGACCTTGCCGACCTGGAGCCGCAGCTCCTCATCGGCCGAGCCGAGGACGAGGGCGGCCGAGCCCGACACCGCCTCGCGGGCGTGCGCGGGACCGCCGAGGCAGGCGATGCCGCGCGCCCGCACCCGTTCGCCGACGTATTCGGAAGGCAGCTGGCCCTGGGGGCCGATCAGGCCCTTGGTCAGCATCAGCACCGCGCTGCGCGAGCTGACCCGGTCGGCTATCGCGCCCACCGCCTGCGGCAGCTGCGCCGAGGGGATCGCGAGGCAGATCAGGTCGAGGCCGGCCAGCTCGATCGCCGAGGCGGGGCGGACGTCGATCGACTCCGGCAGCGGCACTCCGGGCAGATAGCGCCGGTTCTCGCCGTCCTCGATCAGCTCCGCGACCCGCTCCGGCGTCCGCGCCCCGAGCTGGACCTCGAGGCCGCCGCGGGCGAGGAGGACGGCGACCGCGGTCCCCCAGCTGCCGGCGCCGATCACCGCGGCGCGACGCATCGGCGGCAGGCCACCGAGGTCTTCCCACTGCAGGAGGACGTTGGGCCAGATGCGGGCGGTCACCGTCTCGGCCAGCGCCGGCGAGGGCTCCTCGGCCCGGGGGAAGGTCATCGGCGGACCGAGACGGACCTTGCACCTGCGCGGGCGGATGCGCCAGCCGCGGCGCACGTGTTCGGTGCCGAGGACCGCCGTGGGGATCACCGCGGCCCCGGTTTGAAGCGCGAGCCTCCCCACTCCCCGCTTCGGGTCGGCGAGGGTGCCGCGGCGGATCCGCGTGCCCTCGGGGAAGACGCAGACGGCGCCGCCGCGTTCGGCGATCATCCGCGCGGTCAGCATCGATTCCTCGTCCGACTCGCCGCGGCGGACCGGGAAGGCGCCGAGCCGCGACAGCATCCAACCCTGCCAGCGCCGCTCGAAGAGCTCGACCTTGGCCATGTAGTTCATCGGCCGCCGCCAGGGCAGGCAGGCGCCGACCACGAAGGGGTCGAGGAAGCTGCGGTGGTTGGCCGCCGCGATCACCCCGCCCTTCGCCTTCCCGTACTCCCGCCCCCGCCGGTCGAGCCGGAAGTAGACGAGGAAGAACGGCAGCAGAATCGCCCTGGCAACGCAGTACATCGGCCAGTTGACGCTGTGCTTGCGCGTGTACGCGTGGTAGGAGGCGAGCCGCTCCGGGCTCAAACGTTCGGGATCCACGCGTAGCGCTACACGGAGGGATCGCGACGGTTACGCGCACCTTAGGCGCATGAATTGGCACCAACCGCGCGCCACACGCGCGAGGTTTCCCGGCAGGCTCGGCGCATGCCCGCCGAGACCGCAAAAAAGCGTCGTGGAGACGTATTTCTGCGGTCTCGCCGAGAGGAGGCTCGGGAGCCGGGGTGGGATGGCTGGATCAGTGAGGTGGCGCGGCGGCAGCACGGGATCGTCGCGCGACATCAGCTGCTCGAGGTGGGAATAGGAAGGGAGGCGATCCAGCATCGAATCGCCAGCGGCCGGCTGCACCCGGTCTTTGCCGCGGCCTACGCAGTCGGTCATCGGGATGTCTCGCGCCAGGGGCGCTGGATGGCGGCGGTGCTCGCTTCCGGTCCCGACACTGTCCTCAGCCACTGGTCCGCGGCTGCCCTCTGGATGATCCGGCCTAACTCGCGGTCGGCGATCGACGTCACCACGCCGCACAAGAGCCGGAGTTGGGACGGGATCAGGAGGCACCACAAAGCGCTGCCTCCTGACGAGGTGACGATGGAGGAGGGGATACCGGTGACCTCCGTGCCGCGGACGCTCTTCGACCTCGCCGCCACCGAGCCGCTGGACGTGGTCGAGAACCTCATACGCGAGATGGAATTCCGGCAACTCAGCGACCGGCTCTCGCTTCCGGACCTGATCGAACGCTACCCAGGCCGTCGAGGTGTTCGGAAGCTGCAAGCCGCCCTCGATCGCCTGAAGGAAGACCCAGCCGGCCACAAGCGCAGCAAGCTGGAGGAGCGGTTCAGCCCCTTCCTCCGCCGAAACCACCTGCCCCTGCCCCGCTTCAACGACTGGATCCTCCTTCCCAACGCCAAGCGCTGCCAGGTCGACTGCCACTGGCCCAGCACCAACCAGATCGTCGAGCTGGACGGCTGGCAGGGCCACGGCACCAAGAGCGCCTTCCGCGAGGACCGCGCCCGCGACCGCCGCCTCACTGCTGCCGGCTACACCGTCACCCACATCACCTGGAACCAGCTCGACGACGAACCCGAGGCAATCGCCGCGGATCTGCGGGCACTGCTGGTCACCAGGCCTTACGAACCACACCCGCCAGGTCTTCCCGACTGACCTCACCGGGAACCCGCTGCAGCTCCGGTCGCTGCAAAATTGCCTTGAGCGCCTCGTCGAGGCGCGACTCGTCGACTCCAAGGTCGCTGAGAGGCTGGGGGCGGCCGAGGTCTTCGATCCGCTCCGCCAGGAGCCTCCGCTCGGTCCCGAGGGCGTCAGCTAAGCGCCCATAGGGCTCGGGCGCTCGCTCAGCCAGGAACCCAATCGCGTTAGGAAGGATCGCCGCGTTGGTCTCGGCATGCGGCGTCCCGCAGATGCGGACCAAGGTTTGGCAGACCACGTGGTGCAGGCCGAAACCTGCAGAGTCGATCGCGTAGCCGCAGAGGATCGAGCCGAGGGCGAGGCCCGCCCTGCCCCGCCCCTCCCGCTCTTCGTCCAAGGCCGAGGCGATCAACGCGGCTCCGCGGAGAGCGGTCATCTCCGAAACCGGGTTCGAGAACGGCGAGTAGAGCGTGTCGGCGCCGTGCGCGAGCGCGTTCATCGCGCTCGCCCGCAGCTGCCGCTCCGGCTGTCCCGTCATTACCTCTGGATCCGCAATCACCAGCGACGGCCGTACCATCCCCCGCGCCCGTTCCTCCGCGCCTTCGGGCAGCCGGTGGATCGCCGTCATCGGCGCTCCCGACAGCGTCGTCGGAATCGCCACCACCTCCGCCCCACTCACCGAAGCAACCGCCTTCGCGACATCCACCACCCGGCCGCCGCCGAGCGCTACGAGTGGACGCACTCTCACCCCCTCACTGAGCAGGTAAGGGGGTGAGAGTGCGTCCAACAGCGGCGCCGCGGCGGCCGGGACCTGACCTTGAGCCACTAGGTGAACTCCAAGCGCGGCATCAGGCAAACCGTCACCAACCTCCCCCAGCGCACGCCCCGTGCTCAGCAGCTCGAACTCGGTGACCCCGTGCTCGCGGAGGACCTCAACCGCCTGGGCCACCCCGCCCCGCTGGAAGACGACCGTCCGCCCGGCGTCGCGCCAGACGAAGTCCCCGCTCAAATCAACCCTGGGCTTTGAGCCGCGGGTTCTCGACCGGGCGCAGCTTCGGTTCGACCTCGCCGCGCAGGTGCTCGAAGGCCGGCGGCAGCGAGAGCTTCTCGCCGAGGTGCTCTACCGGCTCGTCGACGGTGAAGCCCGGACCCAGGGTCGCGATCTCGAACAGCACGCCGCTGGGCTCGCGGAAGTAGATCGAGCGGAAGTAGAAACGGTCGATCTCTGGCGTCGGCTGGGCGCCGCCGGCGACGGCCTTCTCGCGCCAGTCCAGCAGCTCCTCCGGGGTCGAGGCCCAGGCGACGTGATGGACGCTGCCGGCGCCCTGCAGGCCGCGCTCGCCCGGCGCCTCGTCGTGGAGGTAGAGGCCGCCGCGCTGCTCGCCGCGCGCTTCCCAGGCGCCGTCGGCCGGCTCGAACTCGAGCGCCTCGAGCAGCCGGCTCGAGGCCTCGGGCGAGGCCGCGTAGGCGCGCACGGCGTGGAACCCCTGCAGCGCCATCTCCTTCGGAACCTCCGGGTGGTCGGCGATCAGCGGCTGGTCGGGGACGTCCACCACCGTCAGCTCGTGCTCGAGCCCCTCGGGATCGGAGAAGACGAGGCTGTCGCCGTCGCGCTCTGACTCGGTGTCGTTGGCGCGCAGCCGCTGCGCCCAGAAGTCGAGCGCGTCGGACGACGCGACCCGCCAGACGATCCGGTGCACCATGCCGGCGCCGGCGCGGCCGAGGGGCGCGCCCGGATACTCGAAGAAGGTCAGATCGGAGCCCGCGTCGCCCGCCTCGTCGGCGAAAAAGAGGTGGTAGACGGTCGGGTTGTCCTGGTTGACGGTTTTCTTGACCAGCCGCAGGCCGATCACGCCGGCGTAGAAGTCGACGTTGCGCTGAGCGTTCTCGGTGATCGCGGTGATGTGGTGAATGCCCTCTAGCTTCATGGTTCACGTATAGCATCCGGATATGAGCCGCGGACGCCGTCGCTTGGTCAGAGCGCTTGTAGTCCTTGGCTCGGTCCTTGCCTTCCTCAGCGTCTTCGCGATCTGGACCGAGCGCCAGGCGCTCAACACCGACGACTGGGTCAACACCAGCGGCCGCCTGCTCGAGAACGACACGATCCGCTCCGCCCTGGCCGATTACCTCGTCGACCAGCTCTACGAAAACGTCGACGTCCGCAAGGAACTCGAAGAAAAATTCCCCGAGGACCTGAAGGACCTCGCCGGTCCGGCGGCCAGCGGCGTGCGCCAGTTCGCCGGCGATGCCACCGAAAAAGTGCTCGAAACCTCGACCGCGCAGCAGCTTTGGGAGGATTCGAACCGGACCGCTCACGAACAGCTCCTCGCCGTACTCGAAAACAAGAAAGAAGCGGTCTCGACCGAAGAAGGGAACGTCAGCCTCAACCTCGGCCAGCTGCTCCAGAACCTCGCCGAGCAGGTCGGGATCGGGGAAAGCCTGGCGGAGAAACTGCCGCCCGATGCGGGCCAGATCCGGATCCTCGAGTCCGACCAGCTGAAGACGGCGCAAGACATCGCGGTCGCGATCAAAGGCCTGGCGCTGCTGCTCTCGATCCTCACCTTCGCCGCCTTCAGCGCCGCCATCTACCTCTCCCGCGACGAACGCTGGGTCACCGTCCTGCTCAGCGGCATCGGCCTCGTCGCCGCCGGCTTCGCCGTCGTCGTCGTCCGCCACATCGCCGGCGGCATCGTCGTCGACCAGCTGGTCAAGACCGAGAGCGCGAAGCCGGCGGGCGAAGCGGCCTGGTCGATCGGCACCTCGCTGATGACCAGCATCGCGACCACGGTGATCGTCGTCGGCGTCCTCTTCCTGGCGGCCGGCTGGCTCGCCTCGCCGACCAACGGCGCCCGCGCCACCCGCCGCTACCTGGCGCCGACGCTGCGCCTGCATCCCGGCTACGTCTACGCCGGCCTCGCGATTGTCGTCTGCCTCTACTTCCTCTCGGGGCCGACCCAGGGACTCCGGGCCTTCCTCACCACGCTGATCGTCGCCGCGATGGCGGCCTTCGGCATTCACGAGCTGCGCCAGCAGACCGAAGAGGAGTTCCCGGAGGCAACCTACGACGAGACCTTCGGCCACACCCGCGACAGAGTCGTCGGCGCGGTCAAGGACTCGAACATCACCGAGAAGGTGGGCGAGCAGGCCTCGAGGCTGCGCCTGCCGGAGGTGCGGCGGCCGGGCAAGAGCGAACCGGCGGACGGCGAGGCGCCGACGACCGCGATGCCGGCCAGCCAAGACGACGCCCGCTTGGAGCGCCTCGAGCGCCTGGGCACGCTGCGCGAGAAAGGCGTGCTCACCGACGAGGAGTTCGCCGCCGAGAAGGCCCGGCTGCTCGGCGGCGATTCTCCATCGTCTTAGCTACTCGCCCAGGGTGATGCGGACGCGAGCGCCCGGCGCCAGGATCCTGCCCGGCTTCGGCTTCTGCTTCAGCACCTTGCCGACCTTGTCCGGCTCCGGCGCCGCGACCTTCTTCACATGGCCGAGTTTGCAGCCGCGACGGCGCAGCAGCCTTTTCGCCTTCTTCAGGGTTTTGTTCTTGATCGACGGCACGACGCAGGCGCGGTAGACGTAGTCGTCGAACCGGGTGTTGGGGTTGTCGCCCGCGAACGTCGTCACGGTGAGGTCGACTTTGCCCGGTCGGACAACCCGAGGCGCGGTCGCGGTGATCTCGGTGTCGGAGTCGACCGTGAAGCTGGCCGCCGGCGTCGAACCGAACTTGACGGCGCTGGCGCCGTTGAAGTTCTTGCCGGTGATCGTCACGATGGTGGTGCCGGTGACGGGTCCCGACGGGGGCGCGACGGTCGTGACTTCCGGCTCCGGCTGGATTTCAGCGCTCAGCTCGATCTCTTTGCCGCTGAACGCTTCGCTGGGCGGGACAACGGAACCGTCAAACGGGGTCGGGAAGATCGACGCGTAACTCGCGCCCGAGGTCTCGGCGATCCCGATTTTGTCGGTGGCGTTGGTGGGGTCGACCCCGATCAGGTCTCCCGCCCGCACCCTCAGATTGGCGGAGAAGGTCTGCAGCCCTTCTCCAGCCGGCGTCACCGGGAGACTGGTGCCCGCCGCTTCGAAGGCGCCTTTGCCGTTCGGGTGGAGCACCCGCAGGTAAAAGGGGCCCCCGCTCGCACCTTGGACTCGCCAGCGGACGATCGCGCCGTTGACGGGAGAGGCCAGGTTTGCCCCTGCCTGCGGCAGCGCCGTGTTGAACAACGTCTGCACCCGGGTGAATTCGGTGGCGGTGAATTTTTCCGGCAGGACGCTGCCGATGCTGATCACCGACGCCTGCGCCGCGGTCGCCATCGCCAATGCCCAGGCGCTTACCGCGCAGACGACCGCGATCACCAAACGGCGCGACCGGTGGCCTTCTCTCCCTCGTTTCCAATAGCCCTGCTGTTGCCGCATCATCCATGCCTCCTTGGTTGACTTCCCTTGCCTTCAGCGCTTGGCGCCGCTTGCGTAAACGGCGGCTAAAGGGAAAGTTGCGGGCGGGAGGAAGAAGAACTCGTGTGTCGGGGCGGAAAGAGAGCCCGCCGTCGGGTTCGAACCGACAACCTCCTCATTACAAATGAGGTGCTCTCCCAGGTTGAGCTAGGCGGGCGTGGTGGCTGATGATGTCCGGAATGGACGTGACGTTCAGATTCTTGGGGCCAGACGAGGGTACCGTGCTGACGGGCGCGATCGAAGCCGCTTATGGTCAAACTTATGACGTCCGGTGGGTGTATGACCCGGACGAGGTCGGCGCCCGGATCGGCGCCGGCACGTACGTCGCCTGCGTCGCGGAAACCCCCGCAGGCGAGCTGCTTTGCCACATCGGCATGAGCCTGGCGGCGGCCGGGGACGCGGTCGCCCACTCGGGGCAGGCGGTGACGCTGCCGGCGGCCCGCGGACAGCACCTCTTCACCCGCACCAAGCGCCACCTGATGGAGTGGGCGCGGGAGCGCGGGTTGGCCGGCATGTACAGCGAGGCGACCGCCGCCCACCCCTACAGCCAGAAGGCGAATATCGAGCTGGGCGCCCACGAGACCGGCTTCCTGCTCGGCTGGATCCCGGCCTCGGTCGCGAACGATGCCGCCGGCTGCCGCGAGGGCCGACAGTCGGCGGCGCTCTTCTACACGAAGCTGAACGACGGCCACGAGCGCGACGTCTACGCTCCGGCGCGCCACCGCGCGATCGTCGAGCGGACGATCGCGCTCTGCGAGCTGCGGGGGACGGTCGCCGATCCTCCGCCCGACGCCGAGCTGCCGGAGCACACCCGCCTGCACGCCGCGATCGACCGCGACCACGACCTGGCGCTGATCACCGTGCTGGAGCCCGGGGCCGACCTGGAGCAGGCGCTGGCCGCCGAGCGCCATCACCTCTTCCACCGCGAGAACCTCGATGCCGTCTACGTCGACCTACCCCTCGAGAAGCCCGCGACCGCCCTCGTCGCCGACCACCTCGAGCGGCTCGGCGTCTCCTACGCCGGCGTCTTCCCCAACAACCGAACCGACGGCGACGTGCTCCGCATGCAGTCGCTGCACCGGGTCCGAGTCAAGGCCGACGACGTTGCCGTCGCCTCGGACCACGGTCGCGAACTGCTCGATTACGTCTTGGCCGACCTGCCTCGGGCTTAGAACCTGTTTCAAAAAGAGGATTCCCCACGCTGAGAGTCGAACCCCTCCGACACATGTGGTCGACTCTCGGAGGTGTCGGAGGTGCCATCGCGCTTTG
>Ga0207691_10000029_pt1 | contig 120814 bp, 109 predicted proteins | sample KBSM13metaG_FD_184327 | JGI IMG/M metagenome (GOLD analysis project Ga0207691, IMG submission 184327) | Miscanthus rhizosphere microbial communities from Kellogg Biological Station, Michigan, USA - KBS M1-3 metaG (SPAdes) (version 2) | ecosystem: Host-associated > Plants > Roots > Rhizosphere...
GCCACGGCGGCAGCGACGGATCGTTGATCGACATCGGAAAGCCGTTGCTGCGCGCCGCCGACGGAACGTCGGCGAGCTTCGCCACGTCGCTCGTTCCTTCGAGCTGGCCGACGATCGCGTCGACGCCTCGCGTGACGCCCTTGTCGTAGTCGCCTTCCTTGAACGCCGGCGTCATCACGTTGCGGATGATGCGGGCGGCGGCAACGTCGGTCAGCGTGCCTTCGAGTCCATAGCCCACCTCGATGCGCATCTTGCGGTCCCTGGCCGCGACGACGACGAGCACGCCGTTGTCCTTCCCCTTCTGCCCGAGCTTCCAGCCGTCGAACACGCGCGTCGCGTATCCCTCGATGCTGTCGTTGCCGATCGTCTGCACCGTCAGCACGGCGATCTGGTCGCCGGTCTTGTCCTCGTGCGCCTTGAGGCGCTCGCCCACCGTTAGGCGCGTGGCCGCCGACAGGATCTCGCCGTCGTCGACGACGCGTCCCGATAGGTACGGCACGTCGGCGGCGAGTGTCGCAAAGGGCAGCAAGGCCAGCAGCGCCGCGGCCAGCAGGCCCAACGCGGCCGCCCGCGCGGCACGGTGCGGCATGACGGCGCAAAGCGCGCTCATCGCGCGCCCTCGTCGTCGATCGGACGATTGCCGAGCTCGCCGCCGGTGCCGCTGCCCGCGAAGGCGCGCTCGACGAGCAGCATCTCGATGCGCTCCACGGCCACCAGCAGCGCCGCCGCGGGTCGTGCGTCGGACAGCAGCGGCGTCATCGCGTCGATCACGCGCGCCCACGCCGCGGCGTCGACGCGGCCGTCGAAGCCGATGTCGGCCACGATCTCGACGTGGCGCTCGTACAGGCTCGCCAGCACGAGCACGCCGTTGCGGGCGGTCGTGCGGAAAAGCCGGCGATCGAGGAACATCGCCTGCGCGTACTGCCGCACCTCGCCCGCGCTGCGCGCGCGGTCGAGGAAAAGGCGTCCGTATTCCGGGACGGCGATCGCGACGATCGCGCTCACCGCGCCTGCGGCCAGCACGGGCGCCAGGTTGAACCACGTCGCGTGCAGTCCGGTCCACTCCGGCTGCAGGTAATCGAGCGCGACCACGATCACGGCGGCGAACACTACGCCGAGCGCGAAGGCCTTCCAGGGAATGTCGGGATACGCGTCGCTGCGGCCGACGACCGCGGTGACGACCTCCGCGCCCGTGCGGGCCTCGAGCGCGGCGATGCGCGCCTCGACGGCGTCGGCTTCCTGCGGCGTCAGCAGCACCGGACCTCTCCCCCTGATCGCCGCGCCAGACGGCGCGGCGGCGCTACAGCGCGAGCGTCATGTACACGGTGCCGCCGAGCGGGTTGTGATAGTACGCTGCGCATTCGCGGAATCCCAGCGACGCGTACAGCGCCTGCGCGGCCGTCATCGCGGCGAGCGTGTCGAGCTTCAACTCGCGATAGCCGATGGCGCGCGCCTCCGCGATGACGGCTCGCGCGAGCGCGGCGCCAAGGCCCGTGCCGCGCGCCTCGGGGCGCACGTACAGCCGCTTGATCTCGCCGGCGACATCGGCGGGCGCGCTGCCGGGCAGCGGCCGCAGCGCGACGCAGCCGAGCGGCGACGTCTCCCGGCCGGCGAGGAGAAGCCGCCCCTGCGGCGGCGCGTAGTAACCGGGCAGTCCCGCGAGCTCCGCGTCGAAGCCCTGGAAGCAGAGGTCGACGCCGATCGACGCCGCGTATTCCTCGAACAGCGTGCGCGCGCCGGCGATCTCGACCGCGCTCGCCGCCTGCCGGATCAGCTCGCCGCCGGACATGCGCCGAACCGGAGATCGCTGCCGGGATACTGCGACTGCAGGTCCTTGAGCCGCGCGACGGCGGGCTGCTGCGGATCGCGGACGACGAGCATCGTCTGCGAGAACGTCTGCTGCCGCGGCTCGACCTTTGCGGCGGTGACGCCTTGCCGCCCGAGCGCGTCCGCCCGCGCGCGCGCCGCGACTTCCGTGCGAAAGATGCCGAGCGAGACGGCGTACTGGCCGCGGCCGGTGTCGACCGCGGACATGTCGGTCACGCCCTGGTTGCGGAGCTCGGCCACGCGCCGTTCGGCGGCGCCGCGGCTCGCGAACGGACCGACGTTGACCCAGAACGCGCTGTCGACGTCCACCTTGCGCTGCGTGAGGAGCTTGCCGAGCTGCAGCGCATCGAGGTCGGCCATCGCCTTGACGCGCTCGGCGTCCGACAGCGGCCCCCACTCCGCGCACACGTCGACCAGCGCCGCCATCTTCGCGGGGCCGAGCGACGCCACCTGCTGCGGCGTCAGCAACCTGATCTTGTCGGGGTCGACCTGGTTGGACAGGCGCGCGCCCTCGCCAACCGCCGCGGCGTCGAGACGCGTGTAGGCGAGCAGCGCGAGGTTGGCGAGAAGGAGCAGCAGGACGACGATGCGCATGGTCCGCGGGATGCGTAAGGGACGTGCCGCCCTCACCCTGCCAGCACGAGGACGCCTTCGAGCACGAGATTATCCACGACCTCGACGGGACCCGCCAAATGCGGCGCGATCGCGTGCGCCGTGCCGCCCGCGATGAAGCATTTCGCATCGGCATCGTCGCGCCGCAATCGCGCGCGCACGAGCTCGATCGCGCCGCACACGGCCTGCACGGCGCCGGAATAGAGGGCGTCCGGAGTGTTGGTCGGAAACGCCTGGAACTCGCCGGGCGCGACCTTGAGCGCCGACGTGTTGTCGGCGAGGCCGCGCAGCATCAGCGAGAGCCCGGGCAGGATCAGCCCGCCGCGGAACACGCCGTCGGCGTCGAGCGCGTCGACGGTGACCGCCGTGCCCGCGTTCACGACCACGCACGGCGACGGCAGGAGCTCGCCGCGCACTGCGCGGCGGCGCGCCGCAACGAGCGACGCCCAGCGATCGGGGCCGAGTTGCGCGGGACGCTCGTACCGGTTGATGACGCCGGCCGCCTCGGCGGTCGCCGTCAGCCACTCGACCGGGAGCCGCCAGCGCGCGAGCTGTCCCTCGACCCGCACCCTCGCCGCCTCGCCGGCGACGTTGACCCCCACCGCGCGAGAAGGCCGCGGCAGGTTCTGCCAGTCGCGAAGCGCCAGGGTGCCGAGGTCGGCGTTGGCCACCACGCCCTGCGCGACCCATCCGCCCGGGCTGTGGAGACCCCATTTCATCCGGCTGTTGCCGGCATCGATGACCAGGATCATTGCGGCGACGATAGCCGATTGGGACGTCGCGGGGCAACGTGCCGGCGACGGGGGCGCGATGCGGGCGGCGCCCGCGGCAGGACCAGCCGCGTCAGGCGCGGCGGAGCGAGATCTCGCCGGCGAGGAAGCGAACGCGGCGCGGGCCGTCCGCCAGCACCAGCGCGCCGGTGCCGTCGACCCCGGCGACCGTGCCCTTGACGCTGACGCCGTCCGGCAGGAGCAGCCGCACGAGCTTCCCCTGGTAGGCGTGGCGGCGCTGCCATTCGGCGGCGAACGGCGCGAAGCCGTGCGCGCAATACGTGCCCAGCGTGGCGGCGAGCTCGGCGGCGAGCCGCGCGAGCAGCTTGTTCCGGTCGATCGGCGGCGCGCCGCGACCCGCGACGGCCGTGAGGTCGCTCACGGGCTGCGCGATGTCGCGCTTCATCGCCTGCGGCAACCGGACGTTGAGTCCGACGCCGACGACGACGGTGGACGGGCCGAGGGCGTCGCCGTTCAGCTCGACCAGGATGCCGCCCACCTTGAGGTGGCGGTGAATGAGATCGTTCGGCCACTTGAGCTCGACGCCGGCGATGCCCTCGCGCTCCAGCGCGTGCAGGACGGCGACGCCGACGGCGAGCGAAAGGCCCGCCATGAAGCCCGCCCCCTGCTCGAAGCGCCAGCCGAGGGAGAACGTGAGGCTGCCGCCGGCGACAGCGGACCAGGCCCGGCCGCGGCGGCCGCGCCCGGCCGACTGCCATTCGGCGGCCAGCAGCGCGCCGTGGATGTCGCGGCGGGCCGCGCGACGCAAAAGCTCGCTGGACGTCGAGTCGATCTGGTCGACGACCTCGACGGCGATGGGCGGCTTCAGCGGAATGACGGGCAGCGCCGACACCGGCAACGCGATGTCGTCGTCGTTGGCGGCGGGCAGCGCGGGCCGGGCATCCGGCGGCGCGACCTCCACGCCGTAGGACTTGAGCGCGGCGCGGACGGCCGCGGCGTCGAGGAAATCGGGCGTGGCGAGGAGACGGTAGCCGCGTCCGCGGACGCGCTCGAGCGAGAGTCCGGCGGTTTCGGCCTGCTTCAGGAGCTGCGAGACGCGCGCGCGCGTCAGCCCCACCGTGGCGGCAAGATCTTCGCCGGAGTGGAAGGCGCCGTCCGAAAGCTGGCGCAGGAGCGAGAATCCAAGCGGAGTGAGCACAAACCTACTTCGCGGGCGTTAAGCCGAAGACTTTATCATGTCCAAGGGGTTTGTGCACCTGCACGAATCCCCTGTTTGGTGCATGTTAGGGCGCTGCGGACGAATTCAATGCGACAGCCGCAGCACCCGAGCCGAGCGCCGAGCCGCGGACCGGAACGCCCGGCACGCCGCCGGGCCGTGGCCGTCAGGCGTCCGGAAGCACGCCGCGGCGGATCTGGTCGAGCTCGATGGACTCGAACAGCGCGCGAAAGTTGCCTTCGCCGAAGCCCTGCGCGCCCTTGCGCTGGATGATCTCGAAGAAGATCGGGCCGATGACCGTGCGCGTGAAGATCTGCAGCAGCATCTCGTCGTCGGCCGGCGCGCCGTCGATCAGGATGCGGTTCTGCGCGAGGCGCCCGGCGTCCTCGCGGTGACCGGGCAGCCGCACCGGCAGCGCCTCGTAATAGGTGTCGGGCGTGTCCTGGAACGACACGCCGCGGCCGCGCAACGCTTCGACCGTCCCGTGGATGTCCTCGGTGCCCAGGGCGACGTGCTGGATCCCTTCCCCCCGGTAGTCGATCAGGTATTCCTGGATCTGGCTCTTGTCGTCGGCGCTTTCGTTGATCGGGATCCGGATCTTGCCGCAAGGGCTCGTCATGGCCTTGGACTTGAGGCCGGTGAGCTTGCCTTCGATGTCGAAGTAGCGGACCTCGCGGAAGTTGAAGAGCCGCTCGTAGAAGCTCGCCCATTCGTCCATCCGGCCGCGGTGGACGTTGTGCGTCAGGTGGTCGATGTAGGTGAGCCCGGCGCCCGCCGGATGCTGGTCGACGCCGGGCAGCGGCTGGAAATCGATGTCGTAGATCGAGACGTCGGAGCCGGCGTTCGCGGCCGAGCCGGGGTAGCGGTCGACGAGGTAGATCAGCGAATCGCCGATGCCCTTGATCGCGGGGATGTTGAGCTCCATCGGTCCGGGATGGTTCTCGACGCCCCACGCGCCCAGGTCGACGCAGGCGCGATAGGCCCGCGCCGCGTCGCGCACGCGGAAGGCGATCGCGCAGATCGACGGCCCGTGCACGCGCGCGAACGACTGCGCGAACGAATCGGGCTCGGCGTTCACGATGAAGTTTATGTCGCCCTGCCGGTAGAGCAGGACGTTCTTGGAGCGGTGCCTGGCGACGGCGGTGAAGCCCATTTCGCCGAAGAGCCGTCCGAGCGCGGCCGGATCCGGCGCCGCGTACTCGATGAACTCGAAGCCGTCGGTGCCGAGCGGGTTGTCCCAGAGGTCCTGCGCCGGCGCGGATGACGCGGCATTCGCCGCCGGGGTGGTCGTCGCGTTCGCCATGTGGGCCCTCGCTGGTGCCTTTGTCGGACCGCCGATATTAGCCCAAGCCCGACGGGGCCGCGCCGGCGAGGATCGCACGCTCGCGCGCCGCGCTCAGCACCAGCTTCCATGCGCCGGCGTTGTCGCGCCCGGCGAGCCAGGCCGCGGTGTCGGCGACCGTGTGACGCAGCCCGCGTGGCGTGAGGCCGGCCGCGCTCGCGCGTGCGCCGTCGATCGACATGAAGCCCGCGGCGTCCGGGTCCGACGCCGGAATCCACAGCGGCAGCCCGACCCACGGCTCGACGCCGTGCGCCAGCAGCGTCGCGTCGTCGAGCCACGCGGGTGCGGGCGGCGCGGCGGCGGCGGCCTCCAGCGTGGCGACGAGGTCGCCCATCGTCCAGCGCCCCGCGGGGCTCACGGCGTTGTAAGTGCCGCCGACGTCGCGCTCGAGCAGATTCAGCATCCACGCGGCGAGGTCGCGCGCGTCGATCACCTGGATCGGCGCGGTGGGCGGCGCGGGGACGATCGCCTGCGCCGGCCGGTCGCCGAGCAGCGCCGGATGCACGAAGCGCGCGACCCAGTAGCCGAAACGGTCGGTGCCGTCGTGCGGACCGACGATGAGGCCCGGACGCACCTGCGTGGCGCGGTTGCCGAAGTGCGCTGCGACCACCGTTTCGCACGCGGCCTTGAGCGCGCCGTAGTTCGGCAGGATGTCCTCGGTGGCCGGGTCGGCGAGCTTCGCCACCGCTGCGCTCTCGTCGATGCCCGGCCGCGCGTTGCTCTCGTACACCGACACCGACGACACGAAGAGGTAGCGCCCCACGCGCGGCGCCAGCAGCTCGGCGGAAGCGCCGACGACGCGCGGCACGTAGCCGCTGGTGTCGACGGCGGCGTCCCACGCGCCCGCGGTCAGCGCGGCGAGCCCCGCGCCGACGCGCGGATCGCGGTCGCCGGTGAGCGCGGCGACACGATCGCCCCACGGAGGCGGCGTGCGGCCGCGCGTGAAGATCGTCACCTCGTGCCCCCGCGCGAGCGCGGCGTCGACGAAATGCCGCCCGAGGAAGCGGGTGCCGCCGAGGACGAGCAGCTTCATCGGGCGGCGATGCGCGCGAGGAGCGTCGCGTGCAGCGCGGGATCGCCGCACGCGAGGACGTCGCCGCCGCCGTCGCACGGGCCGCCCTGCCAGTCGGTGATCCTGCCGCCGGCGGCCTGCACCAGCGGGATCAGCGCCTGCACGTCGTACGGCTGCAGCCCGGTCTCCACGACGACGTCGACGAGGCCCATCGCCAGTTGCGTGTAGCAGTAGCAGTCGCCGCCGTAGCGGATGAGGCGCGCGCCGTCGGTCGCACCAGCGTAGGCGGCGCGCTGGCGGGCGTCGGCGAAATGCCGCGGATCGGTGGTGGCGACGATCGCCTCGCCGATCGACGCGCAGGCGCGCGTGCGCAGCGTGCGCCGCTCGCCGCCCCGCCGCCATTCCGAGGTATCGTCGATCATGCCGACGAACGTCTCGCCGACGAACGGCTGGTGGGCCACGCCCAGGATCGGCCGCGTGCCGTCGGAGAGCGCGATGAGCGTCGCCCAATGGAGCTGGCCAAGGATGAAGCTCCTGGTGCCGTCGATCGGATCGATCACCCACGTGTACGGCGACTTGCCCGCGACGCGGCCCTGCTCCTCGCCCAGCACGCCGTGGTCGGGGTAGGCGCGCGCGATCTCGGCGCGGATCACGTCCTCGGCGGCGCGGTCGGCCTCGGTGACGGGATCGTAGCCGCGCGCGCCGCCCTTGTCCTCGACGGCGATCGCCGCGCGGAAGTGCGGAAGGATGGCCTCGCCCGCCGCCGCGGCCACGCGGACGGCGAACTCGAGGAAGTCGGCGCTCAACGCGGGACGATCGACACGCCGGCGAGCTTCTCCTGCGCCTCGATCAGCGACGCGACGTACTTGTCGCCGAAGCCGAGCGCGTTCGCCGTCACGAGGCTCTGGTGCACCGCCTCGCCCATCGTCGACGGAATCATCATCGACTCGGTGAAGTGCGTGTAGTAGCGGAGGTCCTTGGCGGCGTTGGCGAGCGTGAACTTGAGGCCCGAGAGGTCGCCGGACTCCATCATCTTGCCGACGGTCATCTGGAAGAGCCCCGAGTTCACGGCCCCGGCGGAGATCACCTCGTGCAGCTTCTTGATGGAGAGCCCCGACTTCGCGGCCGCCGCGCAGGCCTCCGCCGACGCCGCGCAGATCGCCTGCGCGATGAAGTTGTTGATGAGCTTCAGGATGATGCCGTGGCCCGCCGGTCCCGCGTGGAAGATGTTCTCGCAGAATGCCGCCAGCACCGGCTTGATCTCGGCGAACGTCGCGTCGTCGGCGCCGACCATGATGTTGAGGCGCCCCTGCTCCGCCTCGACCGGCGTGCGCGCGAGCGGCGCGTCGATGAACTTCACGCCCTGCTTCGCCAGCGCCTCGCGGGTCTTCGTCGTCGTCGCGGGCTCGCTCGTCGACGTGTCGATCACCACCAGCCCGCTGCGGGCGGCGCTCGCGATGCCCTCATCGCCGAACACGTTCTCCTCGACCTGCGGCGCGCCCGTGACGCACAGGAACACGATGTCGGAGGCGCGCGTCACGTCCGCCGAGGTCTTCGCCTCCTTCGCGCCCTGGGCGACGAGATCGTCGACCGGCGCGCGGTTGCGGTGCGCGCGCACCGTGAGGGGGAAGCCCTTGGTGACGAGGTTCTTCGCGATGCCGTGGCCCATGAGGCCCACGCCGATGAAGCCGATTCTCGGCTTGTTGTTGTCCGCTGCCATGGTTCACCCTCCTGACAAAACCAGAACGATACCAAGTTCAGTCGACCGCGGGCGGCTCGTGCGTCGCCGCGCGCACGTTGCGGCGCTCGACCATGGCCATGAGCAGCCCGCTGCCGGCGATGAGCGCCATGCCCGCCATCGACGTGCCGTCAGGCAGGTCGTCGAACACCAGCCAGCCGACCAGCATCGCCCATACGAGCTGCATGTACGTGAACGGGGTGAGCGCGGAGGCGGGCGCGCGCTGGAACGCCAGGATGAAGAGGAAGTGCCCGAGCGTTCCCAGCAGGCCGGCCGCGCAGACCAGCGCGGCGTCGCGCAGCGGCAGATCGGGCCGGAGGTCGAGGAACGGCAGCGCCGGCGTCATCACGATCGCGCAGATCAGCGCCGGGTAGAAGAGCGTGACGCGGGCGTCGTCGTCGGCCACCATCCGCGTCATGATCTGGTAGGCGGCGTAGACGCAGGCCGCCATCAGCGCCAGCAGCGACGCGCCGCGGAAGATCTCGCTGCCCGGCTGCACGATCAGGAGCATGCCGACGATGCCCGCGACGACGAACGCGATGCGCGCCGGCGTCATCCGCTCCTTCAGGTAGACGCGCGCGAACAGGATCACCAGCACCGGCGACGTGTAGTTGAGCGCGGTCGTATCGGCGAGCGGCAGGTACTTCAGCGCCGACATGAACAGGAGGCCGGACGCCACGATGATCACGCCGCGCGCGATCTGCAGCTTCGGGCGTCGCGTGCGGACGAGCCCGAGGCCCATCGTGGGGCCGAGCCACAAGGCGGTGGCGAGCGCCTGGAAGCTCCACCGCGCCCACACCAGCAGGGGAATCGGATAGCTCGGCGACAGGTGCTTGACGATCGAGTCGAGCGACGTGAAGCACAGCGTGGCGCCGACGATCAGCAGCGCCGCGGACGTGGGGACGTGGCCGGCGGACATCGCGGTCGCGCGCCGCGCGGCGTCAGGCCGCGCGCACGGCGCGGGGGCCGCGCCGGCGCGCGGGCTCGGCGGGCGGCGGCGCCAGCGACGCGCGCTCGACCAGCGTCGCGGCGAGCGAAATGTGGCGCCGGCGTCCGCCGCCGCCCTCCATCCGCGCCTGCAGGAGCGCCCAGGCCTTGCGGGCCATCGCGGCCACCGGCGGCTCGATCACCGACAGCGGCGGCGTGAGCACCTCGGCCCACGGCGGCGCGTCGAACGCCACCAGCGAGACGTCGCGCGGATAGCGGACGCCGAGGCCGATGAAAATGCGCAGCAGCGCGAGCGTGATGTCGCTGTTCGACGCGACGATGCCGGTCGGCGCGTCGGGACGCCGCATGATCGCCGCCACCTGCCGCGCGAAGGCTTCGTCGACCGGGTCGCGCACGCAGATCTCGGCGGTGGCGCCGCGCACGCCGCCCACGGTGGCGCGAAAACTCTGCATCCGCTGCCGCGTGGTGACGAGGCCCGGATGGCGGAGCACGTACAGCAGCCGGCGATGACCGAGGCGCAGCAGCGCGCCGGCGGCCTCCGCCATGGCGCCGGCGTCGTCGATCGTGACGTAGTCGAAGCGGCGGTCCTCCGACGCGCGGTCGACGACGACGGTGGGAATGCCGGCGCGGGCGACGAGATCGAACGCCGACGTGGGATCGACCGACGGGATGAGGATCAGCCCGTCGACCTTGCGCGCGATCAGCGCCCCGACGCGCCGCAGCTCGAGCGCGGGCTCCTGCCGCGACAGCACCTGCATCAGCTCGTAGCCCTGGGCGGCGGCGAGGTCCTCGAACGTGTCGAGCAGCGCGGCGAAATAGGCGCTGGTGGTGAGCGGCGCGCACAGCCCCACCACCCGCGACCGCTGGCGCCGCAGGCTCTGGGCGACGCCGTTGGGGACGTAGCCCAGCGCGGCGATGGCGGCCAGCACGCGGGCGCTCCGCGCCGCGCTCACGTTGCCGCGCTCGTTGACCACGTTGGAGACGGTGCCGAGCGAAACGCCGGCGCGCCGCGCGACGTCGGTGATCGTCGGACGGGCCGCGCCGGCGCCGGCGGCGCGGCGCGGGGATTTCGCGGAGACGGTCATGGGGCGGGCATCGGAAGCGATCGGGCACGCTTGCCATCGCCCGTCGGCTGGAGTATCGTCGAATCGATGAAAGGTTTCAATAGCGCTGGCCGGCCGGTCACCGCGGCAGAGCCCCTTTCCGGATGAGACTGCGTGTGGCGAAATGAAGATAACGCGAGTTGAAACGTTCAAATTCTGGGTCGACTGGTGCAACTGGCTGTTCGTGCGCATCGACACCGACGAAGGCATCTCCGGCTGGGGCGAGGGCTCGCTGCACGGCGCGCTCGAGTCGGTCGAGTCCGCCATCCGGGAGTACGCGCCGCACCTGATCGGCCAGGATCCCGCCGGCCCCGAGCGGCACTGGCAGCGGCTCTACCACGCGTGGCGCTGGCGCGGCGGCGCCGTGTTCCAGACCGCGCTGTCGGCGCTCGACATCGCGCTGTGGGACCTCGAGGGCAAGCGGCTCGGCGTGCCGGTCGCGCGGCTCCTCGGCGGCCCGTTCCGCACGCGCCTGCGCGGCTACGCCAGCCACTGGCTCCAGGGCGCCGACACGCCGGAAAAGGCCTTCGAAGGCGCGCGCGAGGCCATCCGCCGCGGCTTTTCCGCGTTCAAGTGCCGGCCGTTCTCGTTCGAGGGCCTGCGCGACAACACGGCGGCCGAGATCCGCAAGGCCGCCGCGCTCATGGAAGCCGCGCGCGAGGGCGCCGGGCCGGACGCCGACATCTACATCGAGTGCAGCGAGTTCCTGTCGCCGCGCACCGCGGTGATGATGGACGAGGCGCTCCACCCCTACCGTCCCGGCTGGTTCGAGGAGCCGATACCGTTCGAGAATCCGAAGGCGATGGCCGCGCTGCAGCGCGACATACGCACGCCCATCGCCACGGGCGAGCGGCTGCTGTCGCGCTTCGAGTACCGCGACCTCCTCGAGAACGGCGCGTGCCGGATCGTGCAGCCCGACCTCATGCATGCCGGCGGCTTCACCGAGATCCGCAAGATCGCGGCGCTCGCCGACATGTATTACGTGCCCGTCGCGCCGCATAATCCGGGCGGCCCGATCAGCACCGCCGCGGCGATGCATCTCGCCGCCGCCATTCCCAATTTCCTGGTGCTGGAGCAGATGGAGCCGCAGCGCGCCTTGCGGGATCGCGCATCCACGGTGCCGATCCGCTTCGAGGACGGGCATTTCCTGCTGCCCGAAGGGCCCGGCCTGGGCGTCGAGCCCGACCTGGACGCGCTCGCCGACCATCCGTTCCGCCCGCAGCCGCGCACGGAACGCCCCGACACGCTGTACCGCTAGCCTCTGGAGGAGGAAGTCATGCCGAACAAGCGATGGACAACGAAGGCCGCCGCCGTGGCGCTTGCCGCGCTCGCGTGGACGGGCGCCGCGCCGGCGCAACAGCCGATCGTGCTGCAGTGGCAAACGGCCAACCTGACCGAGAGCCAGTACGAGCCGGTGTGGAAGCAGACGATCGCCGAGTTCGAGGCCGCCAATCCCGGCATCAAGGTCGAGCCCGTGCTGGTCGCGCGCAAGGATCACTGGACCAAGTTCGTCGCGGCGTCGCAGGCGAAGAAGGCGCCGTGCATCGTCTCGGTCGACCTCACGACCGCCGCGTACAACGGCTACCTGATGCCGCTCGACAAGTTCTGGAACGCCGAGCCTCCCGAGTTCCGCAAGGCGTGGAGCGACGCGATGCTGTCGGCGTCGAAGTGGAAGGGACAGCTCTACGGCCTGCCGATCTGGGGCGGCACGTACGCGGAGATCTACAACCGCGACCTCGTGGTCAAGGCGGGCCTCGATCCGGCGAAGCCGCCGAAGACGTTCGACGAGTACGTGGCGTGGGGCAAGAAGCTCACCGGCAACGATCACTGGGCCACCGCAGTGGTGGGCGGCAAGACCGACACCACCACGCGCGTGCTGCTGATGTGGATCTGGGCCAACGGCGGCGAGGCGTTCAACGCCGACATGACCGAGGCGACGTTCGCGAAGAACGCGAAGGCGCTCGAGGCGATCAAGTTCTACCTGGCGTTCGCGGGCAAGACCGCCATCGCCGCGCCCGCCCCTACCACCACGAACTACCTCGAGCAGACGACGCTCTACGCGCAGGGCAAGATCGCGACGATGCGCAACGCCTACTGGGCGATCGCGAAGGTGGTCGGCGACAACCCGGCGATGGCCGGCAAGTCGTTCGTCGCCCCCGGGCCGGCGAACATCCCCAACGCGCCCACGCTCGCAACCGTGACGGCGTCGAGCATCGCGTCGTCCTGTCCCAACCCCGAAGCGGCGTGGAAGTTCATCAAGTTCGACGCCGGCCGCAAGTGGGCGATCGCGCGCGCCAAGGTGGCGAACTGGATGCCGCTCCGCAACGACCTGGCCGACGATCCGGAGATCAAGGCGGATCCGATGCTGCTGCAATACGTGAAGATCGGCGAGAACGCGCGGAGCTATCCGCTGCCGTCGCCGGTGTGGGCCGAGATCGCCGCCAACGACATCGTGGACGCGGTGCAGAAGGCGCTGCTCGCGCCGGACAAGACGGACGAGATCTTCCGCGACCTCGACGTGCGCGTCACCAAGAAGCTCCGCGACATCTGAGCCGCGCGAACGGGAGCGCCCGATGACGCCCCGCCGCCGCCGCCGGGCGGGCTACGCGTTCGTCGCGCCGGTGGCGCTGTTCCTCGGCGCGGTGATCGTGTTCCCGCTCGTCCATGCGTTCTGGACGAGCCTGCACCGCGTGCGCGGCCTCAACTCGACGTTCATCGGCGCCGACAACTACGTCCGCATCTTCGGCGATTCGACGTTCTGGCATTCGCTCGGCGTGTCGTTCGCCTTCACGGGCAGCGCGGTGGCGCTGCACCTGGCGCTGGGCCTGGGGCTGGCGCTCATCGTCAACGAGCTTCGCGCCGGGCGCACCGCGCTGCGGATCGTCTTCCTCACGCCGTGGATGGTCGCGCCCGCCGTCGGCGCCACGATCTGGCTGTGGCTCCTCGAGCCGCAGTTCGGCGTCGTCAACTACCTGCTGCGCGCCGCGGGGCTCATCGCGGCTCCGGTCGCGTGGCTGGGCGAGCCCGGCACCGCGTTCGCGGCCGTCGTCGCGGTGGACGTCTGGCGCGGCGTGCCGTTCGTCATGCTGCTGATGCTCGCCGGCCTGCAGACGATCCCCGCCGAGCAGTACGAGGCCGCGTCGCTCGACGGCGCCGGCGCGTGGGCGCGGTTTCGCTTCGTCACGTGGCCGAACCTCCGCTACCTGGTGGTCGTCGCGTCGACGCTCGACCTCATCAACACGATCCGCCACTACGACATCATCGGCGTGATGACGGGCGGCGGCCCCGCCGGCGCCACCGAGGTGCTGCCGGTGCTGATCTACAACACGGCGTTTCGCGGCAACCGGCTCGGCGAGGCCGCGGCGATCGGCGTCGCGCTGCTCGTGATCGTGCTGGCGCTGGCGATCTTCTACGTGCGCGTCGCGCGGCCGGAGCAAGGGGAGCGCGCGTCGTGACCCGCCCTGCGCCGGCCCGCCGCGTGCTGCTGTGGAGCGTCGCGCTCGTCGCCGCGGCGATCATGATCTTTCCGTTCTACTGGATGCTCAACACGTCGCTGAAGCCGGCGTCCGAGGTGTTCGTGTCGCCGCCGACGTTCGTGTCGTCGCACTGGTCGCTCGACGCGTACGCCACCCTTTTCGCCACGCGCTCGCTCGGCCGCTATTTCCTCAACAGCCTGATCGTGGCCGTGGGCTCGACGGTCCTTTCGGTGTTCCTCGCCGCGCTGGCGGCCTACGGGCTCACGCGCTTCTTCCCGCGCGGCGCGACGCCCTTCGTGATGTTCCTGCTCTTCACCAAGATGCTGCCGGAGACGCTGCTGATCATTCCCTACTTCCAGCTCATGTCGGACGTGGGCCTGCTGAACACCCATCTCGCGCTGATCCTCGCGTACTCGTCGTTCGCGCTGCCCTTCTCCGTCTGGATGCTTATCGGCTTCTTCCGCTCGATCCCGCGCGAGATCGACGAGGCCGCGATGATGGACGGCGCGTCGGTGCTGCAGACGTTCGTCCGCGTCGTGCTGCCGCTGGCCCGCCCGGGCCTCGTCGCCGTCGCGCTGTTCACGTTCCTGATCGCGTGGAACTCGTACGTGTGGGCGCTCGTGCTCACCACCGACGCGTCGATGTTCGTGCTGTCGGTCGGCATCGCGAACATGGTGGGCGAGTACCGCGTCCAGTGGAACGAGCTGATGGCGGCGTCGGTCGTCGCGGCGCTGCCCGTGATGGTCCTCTATTCGCTGCTGGAGCGGCACCTCGTGAACGCCATCACGGCCGGCGCCGTCAAGGGCTGACGCCCGGACGCGCGGATGCGCGCATAATCGGCGGCGCGCGCCGCCTCCGGGCCGCGCCGCCCGTCCATCCTTCGAGGTCGCGCCATGTCCGTCCACCGCGTGTTCCAGGCCCTTCGCATCGTCACCGTCGCGGCGCTGGTGAGCGTCGCCGCGCTTCCCACCGCAGCCGCCGCCCAGACGCCCGAGAGCCGCGTCGTCATCCAGGTGAGCGACGCCGATCCCGGCAAGTGGAATCTCGCGCTCAACAACGCCAAGAACCTGCAGACCGACCTCGGCGCGAAGAACGTCGACATCGAGATCGTCGCGTACGGGCCCGGCATCGGGATGCTGAAGGCCGATTCGGTCGTGGGCAACCGCATCGGCGAGGCGCTCGGCGCCGGCGTCAAGGTGATCGCATGCGAGAACACGATGCGCGGGCAGAAGCTCGAGAAGCCGGACATGCTGAACGGCATCGGCTACGTGCCCGCCGGCGTGGTCGAGATCATGCGGCGCCAGCAGGAGCACTGGGCCTACCTGCGGCCATGAGGCCGGGCGCCAGGGCCACGACCAGCGGCGCGCCGCCGCGATCGTCGGCCGGCACCGTCACCCACGCGTAGCCGGCCGTTTCGCCGGCCACGCGCAGCAGGTCCTGCGTGACGGCGACTTTCCCGCGCTGCGCGGCGGCGTAGCCGCGGACGCGTTCGATGACGTCGATCGCGCGCCCGGCCGCGATCAGCCGCCGGCCCTCGAGCAGGCCCACGTGCCCGACCGCGGCGGGGCCCGCGTGCAGCGACACGGCGAAATCCGGCCGCGCGCCGAACTCGCGGCCGATCCGCCCCGCGAGGTCGTCGAGCGCGATTTCCATGCTGCGGCCTCCGGCAAGCGCCGCCTCGCACGCCGCGCGCAGCGGCGTCGCGAGGCCGTAGACGATCGTCGCGCTGGCGCCGGCGAAATCGGCCTCGGTGCCGCCGGACGTCCGGGCGCCGTTCGCGACGAGCTCCGCGAAGAGCCGGCTCGCGTACACCACGTCCTGCGGCAGGTGCGCGCGCGCGAACGCCGCGCGATTGCGCCAGTCCACGCACAGCAGCGCGACGTCGCGCTCCACCGGGGCCTCGCGCGCGCCGCGCACAGCGGCCGCGCCGGCCGCCAGCAGCGGGACGACGTCGACGTCGCCCGCCGGCCGCAGCTGGCAGGCGAGCCGCACGCCGTCCGGCGCGCCGATCCGCGCGAGCGTCGCGGCCTCGTCGGCCTCCGGCGGCGGGCAATGGTCGAGCCCCGCCGTGACCTGCACGCGGCAGGTCGAGCAGCGCGCGCGGCCGCCGCACATCGACGTATGCGGAATGTGGAAGCTGCGGCTCGCCTCCAGCACGGTCCAGCCGCGCGGCACCTGCACGTCGCGGCCCGGATAGCCGATCGTGACCAGCGCGCGGCGGCGGCGCTCGACAAGCGCGCGCAGCTCCCGGGCGGCGAACACGGCGGCGATCAGCGAAAAGTAGATCGCGAGGGCGGCGTCGCGCATGCGCGACACGTGGATCCGCATCGCGGCGTCGCCGTCGAATTGCGCGACCATCGCCGCGTGGTCCGCAGCGCTCGCCGCCAGCTCCTTGCCCATCGACAGGAAGCCCAGCCCGGCGAGCACGGGCAGCAGCAGCGCGGCGCCGAACAGCGCGTAGTGCGTGCGCTGGTACAGGCGGCGGCGGTTGAACGCGAAATGCAGGCCCAGGCAACCATGCAGCCAGCCCGGAACCAGCAGCGCCAGCTGGCGGCCCTCGCCGTCGGAGCTCCAGAGGCCCCACACGACGCGCCGGTAATCCGGCGACGCGTCGTAGAGCTCCCACGCGATGCGCGTGCCGATCGCGTGGCCGATCAGCAGCATGGGAATGCCCAGCCCCAGCACGATGCGCAGAAGCTCGGCGGGCGGCATCCGCAGCGTGCGCCGGCGATACAGCGCGGCGAACGCGAGGGTGACGTGCGCGCCGGCGGCGCCGTAGAGCAGCACCGTGCCCGGCAGGCTGTGCCACACCGTGACCGCGAGGGCGAGCCCGCGCTCCGCCGCTGCCAGCGAGAAGAGGCCGAGCGCGTGGTTGGCAAGGTGGCTCGCGACGTACGCGAAGAGCACGAGCCCGGAAGCGAGGCGGAGGTCGCGGAGGGTCGGCAGGCGCAAGGGCGAAGGGATTTTGGAGGGAGACGGAACGCGCGGCGGGGCGGCGGCAGGCACCATTGTGACCGCTGCCCGGCGGCCGGGGGCGGCTTTGCCGCACCGCCGCCGCCGGCCGCGCACCAATGTGGCACGGAGCTTGCCGCTAGGGTCCGGCAGACGCCGCGGATGCAGGGAAGGCTTCGCGGTCGGCCGCTCCGGGGCATTGCTCGCCCGGAAACGTCCGCCCGGAGGGTCTTTGCCGCACCTGCGAAGGCGTCGAGACGCATCCGGAATCCATGCCGCCACGGTTCGACCGACTGACGTTCGCGCTCGGCTCCGTCACCGCCCTCGTCGGCGGTGCCGCCGCGGCGGGCTACGCGCTGCACGCGCCGGCGCTGCTGCGTCCCCTCGCGGACTACCCCGCCATCGTCTTCCTGGCCGCGCTCTGCCTGCTGGCAGGCGGGCTGGCGCTGATGCTGGTTTCGCGGCCCGACAGCCCGGGCAGCCGCTGGCTCGCCTGCGGCATCGGCGGGGTCGTGGGCCTGGCCGGGGCCGCCGCCGGAATCGAGCGGCTCTTCGGCGCCGACCTCGGCGTCGACTTCACGGTGCTGCACCTGGCCGCAGGGGTGACGGGGCCCACAGCCGGCCGGATGGCGCCGATCGCGGCGCTCGCCTTCGCGGCGCTGGGCTTCGCGCTGGCCGTGCTCCCGCTGACGGGCAGCGGCCGCCGCGGCGGCGTGGCGCTCGCGGTCGTCGCCGCGGCCTGCGCCGCCGTCGGCACGACGTCGCTCGCCGGCTACCTGTTGCACGTCGAGTTCCTCGTGAGCTGGCCGAGCAGCACGCCGCTGCCGCCGGTCACCGCGTTCGGGCTGATGGTCTTCGGGCTCGGCGTCTGCCGCGCGGTCTTCTGCCGCGCGAAGGAGGCGCCGCGCCAGGGCGCCATCGACGAGGCGCGCTCGATCCTTCTCACCGCGGTGTGGACGCTGTCGCTGATCGCGGTGGCGGCGGGCATCTCGACGTTCGCGCTCGCGCAGTACGAATACCAGGACGTCGTCCGCACCGACCTCTCGCGCACGCTGCGCGAGCGGCGGGCGTTCCTCGAGTACGCGATCCGCGAGCACGTCGAGCAGGTGGGGATCGCCACGCAGCCGTTCGCCGCGGAGCTGACGCCGCGCCCGGGCGCGCGCGAGCAGCGGGACGCGCGCGTCCGGCTGCAGGCCGCCGCGAGCGAGCTCGTGCGCGGGGGCTTCTCCGGCTGGCGCTTCGAGGACGCGGCGGGCCCGGTGACCTCGGCCGGGACGTTCATCGACGCGCCCGACATGGCGCTGAAGCTCGTCGGCCGCTTCGACACCGAGCTGCTGCTGAAGGACGGCTACTACCTGCGCACCCGTGTGCCCGTGCGGATCGGCGACGACGTCATCGGGCACATCGTCGCCGAGGAGCGGTTCCCCGAGCTGACGCGGCTGAAGCTCGAGGCCGACAGCTGGGACGAGACCGGCGAGATGGCGCTGTGCGCGGCGGAAGGCGCCACGATGGCGTGCTTTCCGCTGCGGACCAATCCGCGCGTTGCCCGGTATCCGCGCGTGGTGGGCGGACGCGCGCTGCCGATGAGCCTCGCGCTCGATCACGAAAGCGGCATCACGGAAACGCTCGACTACCGGCAGCACCGCGTCCTCGCCGCGTACGGCCCGGTCGGCTTCACCGGCCTCGGCATGGTCATCAAGATCGACGCGGCGGAATTGAACCAGCCGCTCGGCCGCCGCTTCGGCAGCGCCGCGCTGCTGCTGCTGGTGCTGGTCGCGGTGGGCGTGTTGCTGCTGCGCCGGCGCCTGCAGCCCCTCACGCTCGAGCTGGTCGAGGCGCGCGAGGAGGCGCGCCGCGTCGCCGCGCAGTTCAAGGCGGCCGCGGAATCGAGCCTCGATGCCTACTTCATCCTCGAAGCGGTGCGCGACCCGCGCCAGCAGATCGCCGACTTCCGCCTGTGCTATCTCAACGCCAGCGGCGAAGTGCTGGTGCGCCGCGCGAGCGAGGACGTGCTCGCCCGCACGCTGCGCGAGATCCTCCCGCCCGCACAGGCCGAGTACTTCGTCCAGCGCTACCGCCGCATCGTCGCTACCGGCGAATCGCTGACCGAGGAGTTCCGCACCGATGGCACCGACACCGGCGCCACGTGGGTGGCGCACCAGGCGGTGAAGCTCGGCGACGGCGTGTCGGTCACCGCTCGCGACATCACGCAGATCAAGTCGGTCGAGCGGCAGTTGCGCGATCGGGCCGAGAACGACGTCCTGACGGGCCTGCCCAACCGCACGCTGTTCTTCGACCGCCTCGGCCGGGCGCTCATCGACGCCCGCGAGGCGCAAACGGGCGTGGCCGTCCTGTTCCTCGATCTCGACCGCTTCAAGCAGGTCAACGACACGCACGGCCATCCGGCCGGCGACGCGGTGCTGCGCGAGTTCGGCACGCGGCTGCGCGGGCTCGTGCGCTCGACCGACACCGTCGCGCGCCTCGGCGGCGACGAGTTCGCGGTGATTCTTCCCGGGCTGCCCACGATCGAGCGCGCCGAGCGCGTGGCTGCCGACATCGTCACCGCGATCCGCATCCCGTTCGACGTCGAAGGTTTGCACCTCACAGTCGGGACGAGCATCGGCGTGGCGTTCTCGAACGGCATCAACGAGACGCCGGAATCGCTGGTCGGCCGCGCCGACCGCAAGCTGTACCAGGCGAAATCGGGCGGGCGGGGCCGCTACTCGAGCGCGGCGGACAAGCGCGCCGCGTAGCAAAGACGCGGGCGACGCCCGGCGCAAGCTGGAGCGGGTGAAGGGAATCGAACCCTCGTCGTAGGCTTGGGAAGCCTCTGCTCTACCATTGAGCTACACCCGCGTCGCGCGGCGATTGTAGCGCAGCGTCGCGATCCGGCGGCGCGGCGCCGCGGGGGACTAAAGGCCCGCTAGCGCAGCCACTTGGCGGTGATGCGGTCGTAGTCGCCGCCGGCCTTGGCGAGATGCAGCCACTGGTCCATCCAGCCCTTGAACGCCGCGTCGCCGCGCGGGAGCAGCCAGGCCATCTCGCCATACTGCAGCGGCTTGTCGGGGTTCACCGCGCAGAGCCCCGGACGAAGCTTCGCCTGCACGATCGTCTCCACCGATTCGGAGATCATCACGTCGGCGTTGCCCTTCAGGATCTCGTCGAAGATCGTCACGTTGTCGTTGAAGATGACGATCTTGGCCTGCTTGAAGCTGGCGCGGGCGAAGCGCTCGTTGCTGCCGCCCGGATTCTCGATCACCGTCACGCCCGGCTTGTCGATGTCGGCGACGGTCTGGAACTTCGCGACGTTCTCGCACTTGGTGATCGGCGCCTTGCCGTTGATCATGTACGGCGTGGTGAAGAACGCGGTCTTCTGGCGGTCGGTCGTGACCGAGATGCCGCCGACGGCCACGTCGCACTTGTCGATGAAGTCCTTCATGAGCTGCGGCCACGCGGTCTTCACCATCTCGACCTCGACGCCGAGCGCCTTCGCCGAGGCGGCGACGAGATCGATGTCGAGGCCTTCGTAGCCGCCGTCGGGACGCTGGAAGCTGAACGGCTTGTAGTCGCCCGGCGTGCACACGCGAAGCTTGCCGCTTTTCACGACGTCGTCGAGGCGCGAGGTCGTGCCCTGGGCGAGCGCAGCGGCGGGGACGAGAAGGCAGGCGAGCAGCAGGACGGCGTGGCGCATGGCGGGGCTCCGGGGAAGGACGCCGAGCATTCTAGCGCGCGGGGCCGGGGGTTTAGGGACAGGCGGCGATCGCCGCGTCGAGCGCGGGCACCCCGGCCAGGAACTGGCGCGCGACGGCGTCGCGGCGGCACGCGGCCAGCGCGTCGCGGTCCGCGTGGCCGCGCCCGGCCGCGGCCAGCGCACGGCCGCGCGCGATGAAGAACGTGGCGAGCGGCAGCGGCTCGTGCCGCATGAACCGCTCCAGCGCCGACGCGTACCGCTCGACTTCCGCCCAGTCGCCGGCGTCGAGCGCCAGGTCGATCGCCGCGCCGTAGAACTCGATGTGGCAATGCGCGAGGCAGCCTTCGGCGAGCAGGCGCTCGGCGTCCGCCAGCGCACGGGCGCGCTCCTCCGCTGTCGCGGCGGCCGCCGCCACGGCGGCGAGCGCGATCGGACCCGCGAAATGCGGATCGACCGTTTGCGCCAGCTGCCATGCTTCGGACGCGTAGCGTTGCGCCGCCTCGCCGTCGCCATCGTGTCGTTCCACGCGGGCGAGACATACCAGGATGAAGGTTTCGAACCGGCGCGCGCCGACCTCGCGCGCGAGCGCCAGCGCTTCCGCCAGGACTTCGCGCGCGGCGGCGAAGCGTCCGCACGCGACCAGGACCGACGCCTCGCATTCGACGGCCATCACTTCGGCGACGCGATTGCGCAGGCCGCGGGCGTCGCGGCGCGCGGCGGCGATCGACGCGAGCGCGGCGTCCGGCTCGCCGAAGTAGGCGTCGATGAAGCCGATCATGCAGCGGTTGGCAATGGAGATGCGCGTGAGCCCCGCGGCGTGGCACAGCGCGACGCAGCGCTCGAACGTCGCGCGCGCCGAAACGAAGCGCCCTTGCGCGTACAGCGCGTCGGCGAGGCCCGACAACGCCTCGGCCTGCGCCTCGGGGTCGCCTGCGGCTTCGGCGCACGCGAGCGAGCGCTCGTGCTCGGCCCGGCAGCCGTCGACATCGCCCCGCGCGAAGTGGAAGCTGCCGCGCAGGTAATGGACGCGGGCGGCGTCGGGGGCCGAGTCGCCGGCCAGCGCCGCCGCCTGATCGAGCGCGGCCAGGCCGGGCTCGACCGCGCTCGTCAGGCGGTGACTGGCGGCGATGCCGATCCATGCCGCGCAGCGCTCGCGCTCGTCGGCGGCGGCGCCGAGCGCGCGCTCGAACGCCGCGATCGACGCCGCGGCGCGGCCGAGCGCCCAGCAGAGATCGCCCTCGACCTTCGCGAGCGCGTGCCGGACGGCGGGCGACGCCGGGAGCTCGCTGCCGCGGCGCGCGAGCGCGAGCGCGTCGTCGAGGCGCAGCGCGTCGGCCTCCGAGCGGGCCGCCTCCAGGTAGGCCGTCGCCGCGGCCGGGTCCTCGGCGCGGTCGAGGTGACGAGCGCGCAGCGGCGCGTCGCGGCCCGCGTACCAGTCGGCCGCCGCGCGGTGCAGCTCCCGCCGCGCCGCATGCAGCAGCGATGCGTACGCGCCGTCGCGGATCAGCGCATGGGTGAACATCAGCATCCCCGGCTCCTCGTCGATCGGCCGCACCAGGTCGCGCTCGATCGCGACGGCGAAGTCGTAATCGGGGGCGTCGAGCATCGTGCGCAGCAGCGCCACGCCGAAGTGCTGGCCGATCACCGCCGCCGCCTGCACGGCGCGCTTGTCGGCGGGCGGCAGGCGATCGAGCCGCGCCAGCACCACGCTCTGGATCGACGCCGGCACGGCGTCGTCGTCGGTGCCGCTGCGCAGGAGCTGGACGAGGAAAAGGGGATTGCCCTGCGCGCGGTCCACGCACCGCTGCGCCAGGTCCGCCGACGTGGCGAAGTGGAGGCGCGCGAGCGCGAGCGCGTCAGCAGCCGCGAGCGGCGCGAGATCGATGCGCGTCGTGCGCGCGGCGGGCCATGCGACGCCGGCCGCGGCGCCCTCCCGCCGCGTCGTCATCAGGAGGACGACCGGATGGTCCGCGGTGACGCCGCCCAGCGCCTCCAGGCATGCGAGCACCCACGGCGACGCCCAGTGCACGTCCTCCACCAGCAGCACGCAGGGCGCGCGCGCGGCCGCACGCTCGACGACGTCCACGAGCGCCGCGAGCTTGCCCTGGCGGCGCGCTTCGTTGTCCATCGCGTCGTAGAGGCTGCCCGCGGCCTGCGGCAGCGCCAGGAGATCGGCGAGGAACGGCTCGTCGTCCGCGGCGGCGCGGCCCTGCGCGATCGCCTCGCCGAGCGCGTCGCGGCGCGCCGCCGCGCTCGCGTGCGGCGCGTCGAGCAGGCTCGCGACCAGCGCATGCGCGGCGTCCTCGTCCTTGCCGGCGCCGAAATCGAGCACGGTGGCCGCGTGACAGAAAGCGCCCTCCGCCAGCGCCGCCGCGAGGAAGGACTCGGCCAGCCGCGTCTTGCCCATGCCCGGATCCGCGCTCAGGAGCACGATCGCGCCGATGCCGCGCGCCGCCGCGTCGTGCAGCAGCGCCACGAATCGCCTGCGCTCCGCGTCCCGGCCCACGAGCGGCGCGCGTGCCGCGCCGCGCGCCCGCAGCGCGCGCAGCTTCCATACGCGCTGCGGGGCCGGCAGGCCACGGATCGCGACCTCGCCGCCGGCCTCGACTTCCGCGAACGCCGCGACGGCGCGATGCACGTCGTCGGAGATGACGGTTTCGCCCGCGGCGGCGATGTCGGTGAGGCGCGCCGCGAGATTGACGGCGTCGCCGGTGACCGTGTAGGCGCGATGCGCGTCGCTGCCGGTCGCCGCGGCGACGACCTCGCCGTTCGCGATGCCGACGTGCGCGGCGAGCGGCCGGCCGAGAGCCGCGGCCAGCGCGGCCATGCCGGCGTGAATCTCCAGCGCGGCGCGCAGCGCGCGCTCGACGTCGTTGCCGTGCGCGACCGGCGCGCCGAACACCGCCATCACCGCGTCGCCGACGTGCTTGTCGATCGTGCCGCCGAGACGCTCGACCGCGCCGTCGGCGAGCTCGAAATAGCGGGTCAGGATCCGGTGGACCTCTTCCGCATCCAGCGTGCTCGAAAGCCGCGTGTAGCCGGCGAGGTCGGCGAACAGCACGGCGACCTGCCGGCGCTCGCCGGCGGGCGGCGACGCCGCCGCCGGCGCGGCCGTGGCCGGCGCGCCGCACGCGGGGCAGAACCTCGCGCCGGGCGGCAGGGTCACCTGGCATCGAGCGCAGATCGCGGCGTGGTCGGCCATCGTGTGCGTGCCTTCGAAGCGGTCATCACGATCGCGGCTGCATTCTGCCACGCACACCGCGGAGCAGCGGCGGCTTTTGCTATGCTCGCCGCTGCCCATCGCCGCCGTCCAGGAGCCTGCCATGAAGGATGCATCGCTGCCGATCACGCTGATCGTCGTCGGCCTCGTCTGGCTCGTGTGGCATTTCCGCTTCTTCCCCGACATCGACTGGGTGATCGCGCTGGGGTTCGTCGCCGGCGGCGTCGCCGTGATGGTGATCGACGGCCTCAACAAGAATTCGATCGTCATCGGCCCGATCCTGATCGCGATGGGTGCCGCGTGGTGGCTGAACGACCGCTATCGGCTGAGCTGGTCGCTGATCATTCCGGCGCTCCTCGTGCTCCTCGGCGTCCTGATGCTGATCGCCCGCAGCCCGTCGATCCCGGACAAGCGTCCGGCAGCGCCCAGGGGCGACTGACGCGGCTTGCCCCCGCACGCCATTCGGCGTAACGTCGGCCCGACGCTAGGGGTCCTTCCCGCGATACCTGCGGGTCGGTGAGAGAACACCCTTGGAACCTGTTCGGATAATGCCGGCGCAGGGAAGCGTGAGCCCGCAGTCTTCCCTTCGCGCTCCTCTTCCGCCGTCCGGCCCCACGAGGAGCACCATGAACGCCAACGACCAGTTCTTCGCCCGCGACGCGCACGTCGACGCGGCGGCCATCGAGCCCCTGCCCGCGTCGCGCAAGATCCACGTCGAGGGATCGCGGCCGGACATCCGCGTGCCTATGCGCGAGATCGCGCAATCCGACACGCCGGCGTCCTTCGGCGCCGAGAAGAATCCCGCGCTCGTCGTGTACGACACGTCGGGCCCGTACACGGATCCCGCGGCGGCGATCGACGTCCGCAAGGGCCTGCCGGCGCTGCGCGCCGCCTGGATCGCCGAGCGCGGCGACACCGTCGAGCTCGACGGCCCCACGTCCGCCTACGGCCGCGCGCGGCTCGACGACGCCGGACTGAAGGGCATGCGCTTCGACCTCCACCGCCGGCCGCGCCGCGCGCGGGACGGCGCCAACATCTCGCAGATGCACTACGCGCGCCGCGGCGTCATCACGCCCGAGATGGAGTTCATCGCGATCCGCGAGAACCTGAAGCGCGAGGAGATGCTGCGCACGCAGCCCGCCATCGTCATGCGCCAGCATCCGGGCCAGAGCTTCGGCGCCGCGATCCCGGACGTGATCACGCCGGAGTTCGTGATGAGCGAAGTGGCGCGCGGCCGGGCGATCATCCCGAACAACGTCAACCACCCGGAATCCGAGCCGATGATCATCGGCCGCAATTTCCTGGTGAAGATCAACGCCAACATCGGCAACTCTGCGGTGTCGTCGTCGATCGGCGAGGAAGTCGAGAAGATGACGTGGGCGACGCGCTGGGGCGCCGACACGGTGATGGACCTCTCCACCGGCAAGAACATCCACGAGACGCGCGAGTGGATCATCCGCAACTCGCCGGTGCCGATCGGCACGGTGCCGATCTACCAGGCGCTGGAGAAGGTCGACGGCAAGGCCGAGGAGCTGACCTGGGAGATGTACCGCGACACGCTGATCGAGCAGGCGGAGCAAGGCGTCGACTATTTCACGATCCACGCCGGCGTGCTGTTGCGCTACATCCCCATGACGGCGAAGCGGATGACGGGCATCGTGTCGCGCGGCGGCTCGATCATGGCCAAGTGGTGCCTCGCCCATCACAAGGAAAGCTTCCTCTACACGCACTTCGAGGACATCTGCGAGATCATGAAGGCGTACGACGTCGCGTTCTCGCTCGGCGACGGGCTGCGTCCCGGCTCCGGCTACGACGCGAACGACGAGGCGCAGATGGCGGAGCTCGCGACGCTCGGCGAGCTCACGCAGCTGGCGTGGAAGCACGACGTGCAGACGATGATCGAGGGTCCCGGCCACGTGCCGATGCACCTCATCAAGCACAACATGGACGAGCAGCTGCGGCTGTGCGGCGAGGCGCCGTTCTACACGCTCGGTCCCCTCACCACCGACATCGCCCCAGGCTACGATCACATCACCAGCGCCATCGGCGCGGCGATGATCGGCTGGTACGGCACGGCGATGCTCTGCTACGTCACGCCGAAGGAGCACCTCGGCCTGCCGAACAAGACCGACGTCAAGGACGGCATCATGGCGTACAAGGTCGCCGCGCACGCGGCCGACCTCGCCAAGGGTCATCCCGGCGCGCAGATGCGCGACAACGCGCTGTCGAAGGCGCGCTTCGAGTTCCGCTGGGAGGACCAGTTCAACCTGGGCCTCGATCCCGACAAGGCCCGCGAGTTCCACGACGAGACGCTGCCCCAGCACGGCGCCAAGCTCGCGCACTTCTGCTCGATGTGCGGCCCGCACTTCTGCTCGATGAAGATCACGCAGGACGTGCGCGAGTACGCCGCCAAGCTCGGCGTCTCCGACGAGGCGGCGCTCGAGAAGGGGATGGAAGTGAAGGCGGTGGAATTCGTGAAGAAGGGCGCGGAGATCTACAGCAAGGCGTGAAAGCAGGTCTCGGCGACGCGCGCGTCGGCATCTCGGGCTGGCGCTATGCGCCCTGGCGCGGCGACTTCTATCCGAAGGACCTGCCGCAGAAGGACGAGCTCGCGTTCGCCTCGCGCGCCGTCGCGACGATCGAGCTGAACGGCTCGTTCTACTCGCTGCAGCGGCCCGAGTACTTCGCGCGCTGGCATGCGGAGACGCCGCCGGATTTCCGCTTCAGCGTCAAGGGCTCGCGCTACATCACGCACATCCTGCGCGGGCGCGACGCCGACGTGGCGCTCGCCAACTTCTTCGCGTCGGGCATCGCGCTGCTCGGGGACAAGCTGGGACCATTCCTGTGGCAGTTGCCGCCCACCCTGCGCTTCGACGCGGCCGCGCTCGACGCGTTCCTCGCGCTGCTGCCGGGCGACACCGACGCGGCGACGGCGCTCGCGCGCCGGCACGACGCGCGGCTCGAGGGGCGCGCCGCCGTCGACTTCGGCGCCCCGCGCCCGCTCCGCCATGCGCTGGAAGTCCGGCACGAGAGCTTCATCGATCCGGCCTTCGTGCGGCTCCTGCGCAAGCGCAAGGTAGCGCTGGTCGTCGCCGACACGGGCCGGCGCTGGCCCGAGGTCGAGGACGTCACCGCGGATTTCGTCTACGTGCGCCTCCACGGCGCGAAGGAGCTCTACGCCAGCGGCTATTCCGATCCCACGCTCCGCGCGTGGGCGCGACGCATCGACCACTGGCGGCGGGGCGGCGAGAGCGACGAAGGGCGCCGCATCCTCGCCACGGGCGCGCCGCGGCGCGCGCGGCGCGACGTGTTCTGCTACTTCGACAACACGGCGAAGGAGCACGCGCCGCGCAACGCGCAGCGCCTCGCGGCGATGCTCGCGCGGAGGGCGGCGCGCGTCCCGGCCGCATAAGGCGGTCAGCGGTGGCGGCGGCGGATGCGCGCCGGCGCGGCGGGCGCCGCCGGCACGGCCTCGTCGCGCGCGATCTCCTCGCGCAGCCAGGCGCGAAACTGCACGAGCTTGGGCGTGTCGGCGAGGCGCGGCGGATAGACGAGGTAGTAGTGGAACGGCGACGGCACTTCGATATCGAAGAGCCGCACCAGGACGCCGTTGGCGATGTCGCTGCCGATCAGCGAGCTTCGCGCCAGCGCGATCCCCTGCCCTTCCACCGCCGCCTGCATGAGGTGCGAGGCGTCGTTGTAGATCGGCCCGCGCGCGGGCTCCGGCCAATCGAGGCCGGCCGCCCGGAACCACGGCTGCCAGAACTCGTTTTCGGAGCGGAGCAGCAGATAGCGCGAGATCTCGGCGGGCCGCGTGGGCAGGCGACCGTCGCCCAGCCGCGGGCTGCAGACGGGGTAGTAGACGTCGTCGAGCAGATGCTCGGACACCACGCCGGGATAGTTGCCGCCGCCGTAGCGCAACGCGGCTTCGACGTCGTCGCGGCGGAAGTCGACGAGCGACATCGTGGCGCGAACGTCGAGATCGATGTCCGGATGCGCGGCGAGGAAGCGGCCGATCCGCGGCAGCAGCCACCGTGCGGCGAACGAAGGCATGACGCTCACCCTGAACTGCCGCGGATTGTTGTGCTCGGTGATCTCGCGGACGGCCTCGGCGATGTCCGCCAGCGCCGCGCGAACGCGGCTGGCGAAGCGCTCGCCCTCGTCGGTCAGACGGATGCCACGGCCGTGGCGCTCGATCAGCCGGACCCCCAGGTCCGCCTCCAGCCCCTTCAACTGATGGCTGATGGCGCCATGGGTGAGGTGCATGGCCTCGGCGGCGCGGGTGAGGCTGCCGGTGCGGGCGACGGCTTCGAGCGCGCGCAGCGCCTGCGTAGGGGGAATGCGCGAGTCCAACGGTTTATGGTGTGAGAAAAATTGGCGGATAGCAGGCAATATAAATCGATTGTCCCGCTCCGTCCATCCTCCTAGACTTGCTTCCGTGGCAGCCGTGTAAACAGGAGATGGACATGACAACTCAACTCACATTTCAACCCGGCCGGGTGCCGGGCCTTTCCCGCCGCGACGCCGGCGCGCCGCCGGTTCGCCGCCCTTGCCCTGAAGCCGCGCCCGGCGCGCCGCCGATGACGCTGCGGCAGCGCGCTGCGCTGTCGGCGCTGATCCACACGCCGATCCGCCCGGCCACGCCGCGGCTCACGCGCGAAGACGTCGGCGCAGGCATCGCGTGGGTGGTCGTCACCGCGTGCGCGCTCGCCTGGACGCTGGTGATCGCCATTTCGCTGGCGCCGGACCTCTCGCTCGCCGGCGTGTTCGAGGTGCCGCAGGTGGCGGCGATGGCGCTCGGCGGCGCGGTCTGAGGGCCTACAGGCCTGCCTCGTCGTCGTGCCGCGCTAGCCGCACGATGTACCCGCCGGATTTCTCGTCGCGGTCGAGCACGAGGTCGCCGCGCTTCTCGGCCGACTCGAGCAGCGCGTTGAACGAGCGGAAGCCGTAGTACGACTCGTTGAAGCCCGGGTTGCGCCGCTTGAGCGTCTGCTTGACCATCGAGCCCCAGATCTTTTCTTCCGCGCCGCGCTCCGACAGGAGCGCGTCGACGGTCTCCACGATGAGATCGAGCGCTGCGTCGCGGCGCTCGTCGTCGCCGCGCCGCAGCGCGGCCGGGATCTCGTCGCCGCCGCCGTTCTCCGGCGCAGCGGCGGGATCCGCAGCGGGATCGGCGACGGGCCCCGCAGCTTTCTTGCCCGCGGGCCTGGCCTTCGGCGCCGCGCTCTTGGTCGCGCGTCGCGCCGGCGCCTTCTTCTTTTCGCGGACGAGGTCGTCGTAGTAGATGAACTCGTCGCAGTTGGCGATCAGCAGGTCCGACGTCGAGTTCTTGACGCCCACGCCGATCACCGTCTTCGCGTTCTCGCGGAGCTTCGACACGAGCGGCGAGAAATCGGAATCGCCGCTCAGCAGGACGAACGTGTCGACGTGCGATTTGGTGTAGCAGAGGTCGAGCGCGTCGACGACCATGCGGATGTCGGCGGAATTCTTGCCCGACTGTCGCACGTGCGGTATCTCGATCAGCTCGAACGACGCCTCGTGCATGGGCGCCTTGAACGTCTTGTAGCGCTCCCAGTCGCAATACGCCTTCTTGACGACGATGCTGCCTTTCAGCAGCAGCCGCTCCAGCACCTTGCCGATGTCGAACTTGTCGTAGTGGGCGTCGCGCACGCCGAGCGCGATGTTCTCGAAATCGCAGAACAGCGCCATGTTGGTGACGTCGGGAAGATTGGCCATGCGGGGAACTCCGGGATGCGGGGGATTGCCCCGACACGATAGCACCGCGCAAGCGCGGCGACGGGAACGCGTTACACTCGTCGCCCGAAATCCGCCGCAAGCCACGATGACCCTGCCGATCTTGTCCCTGCTGGAGACGCGCGTGCTCGGCGTGCTGATCGAGAAGCAGCGAACGGTGCCCGACACCTATCCGCTGACGCTGAATGCGCTCGTCGCCGGCTGCAACCAGAAGACGAGCCGCGATCCGATCGTGACGGCGGCCGACGCCGACGTCCAGGCGGCCGTGGACGCGCTGAAGGGGCTGTCGCTCGTCGTGGAATCGAGCGGCGGCCGCGTCATGCGCTATGCGCACAACGCCGAGCGCGTGCTGGGCGTGCCGTCGCAATCGGTGGCGCTCCTCGCCGTGCTGATGCTGCGCGGTCCGCAAACCGCCGGCGAATTGCGCATCAACTGCGATCGTCTCCATCGCTTCGCCGACATCTCGGCCGTCGAAGGCTTCCTGCACGAGCTTGCCGCGCGCCCGGCGGGCGCGCTCACGGTGGAGCTCGCGCGGCTGCCCGGCACGCGCGAGACGCGATGGGCACAGCTGCTCGCGGGTCCCGTCAGCGCCGACGTCGCCGCCGAGCCCCGGCACGAGGGCAGCGGCGACGCCGATCCGCTCGCGGCGTCGGAGATCGCCGCGCTGAAGCACAACGTGGCCGCGCTGCAGGAAGAGCTGGCGGTGCTCAAGGCCACCGTCGCGCGCCTGTGCGGCGAGCTCGGCGTCGACGACGGCGGCGCGTCGCCTCGCGCCTGATCGAGGCGTCAGCGCAAGCCGAGCCGGCGGTCGACCGAAAGGCTGCCGGGCCCGTGGATCGCCACGACCAGCAGCAGCGCGCCCCACAGCACGTGATCCTTCATACCCGCGGCGCTGAGCTCGGGATACGAGATCACCGCGACCGCGTTGACGAAAAAGAGGCCGAGCGCCGCGGCGCGTCCCCCCGCGCCGGCGATCAGCAGCGTCGCGAAGCCGAGCTCGCCGACGGTGGCCATCACGGCCGCGACGTGCGGCGACAGCACCGGCACGTGGTAGTCGTTCTCGAACAGCGCCCGCGTCGCCTCCCAGCGCGAGAGCTTGAGCCAGCCCGACACGAGGAACACCTTGCCGACGTAGAGGCGGATCGCCAGCGCCCCCCACGGCTGCAGGCGCTCCAGCAGCGCCGCGAACGCGGTGTACAGGCTGGCGGCGGCCGGGATCATTCGAACGCAGCGCCGACGATGGTGCCGGCGAAGATGTGCGCGCGCAGCGTCGCGCCGAGGTCGAAGCCGGGGTCGGCCCGCGTCGCCGCGTCAATCGCGGCGCCCAGGGTCTCGCCCTGCGCCAGCGCGAGCAGCCACGCATGCGCGGCAGGCGCCAGCGGTTCCAGCGCCACGCCCGGCGGATCGCGCCGGACGAGCAGCGCGGCGCCGCCTTCGTCGAGGTCGATGCGCTCGTCGCCCGCGCAGTCCGGCTGGTTGGCGCGCCAGATGCGAAGGATGGGATACGGCGAGGCAGTCATGCGGCACGACGGATCGAGCGCGAGGCGCGCCTGCGGCAGCCGCTCGGCGGGTGCCGCGGCCAGCGCGGCGAGCACGGCCGCCGGCGCGCGCGGCACGTCGGCGGCGCGGTTCGCCTCGTCGATCGCCCATTCGAGCGCCGCGACGTCCGCGAGGTAGGGGAGTCGCGCGGCCGGCGCATAGGCGCCGAGGAACGCCGGCAGCGCGTCGCCGTAGACGTTGAGGTCGCCGCTCGCCGGCGGCTGCTCGAGGACGAACGCGTCGACGGCCGCGTTGAAGAACGGGCGCCCGGTCAGCCGCGCCACGACGGGAAAGGTCGCCGCCAGCGCGTTGCGATAATTCGCGCGCCCGTTGCCCTGGTAGATCGCGAGGCGCCGCCCGTTGATCGCCTCGTCGCGGCCTGCCGCAGCCGGCTTCCCGAACACCGCGGCCGCGTCGACGTCGCCCGCCAGCGCCGCCGCGAAGCGGAGCTGCAGGTCACGCAGCGCAGGCATCGCAGGCCTCGAGATGTCGCTGCGCCGTCGCCGCCTCGGCCTCCAGCACGGCGAACGCGGGGATCGCCGTATCCCATTCGATCAGCGTGGGCCGCGGGCCGAGGCGCGCCAGCGTGCGGGCGTAGAGATCCCACACGTCCTGCGCCACCGGTGCGCCGTGCGTGTCGACGAGTCCTGCCGCGGTCGTCTCGAAGCCGGCGAGGTGAATCTCGGCGACCGCCGCGGCGGGCAGCGCCGCGACGTAGGCGTCGGGGTCGAAGCCGTGGTTGACGGCGTTGACGTACACGTTGTTGACGTCGAGAAGGAGCCGGCACCCGGTGCGGTGCGCGAGCGCGGCGACGAACTCCCATTCGGGCATCGTCGCGTCCGCGAACGCAAGGTAGGACGAGACGTTCTCGACCAGCAGCTCGCGTCCGAGGACGTCCTGGACGCGACTGACGCGCGCGCACACGTGATCGAGCGCCTCCCTCGTGTACGGCAGCGGCAGCAGGTCGTTGAAGTGACGGCCGTCCACGCTGCTCCAGCACAGGTGCTCGGAGACGAGGCTGGGCTCCACGCGCGCGATCAGGCGCTGCAGCTTGGCGAGATGCGCACCATCGAGTGGATCGGTCGAGCCGAGCGAGAGGCCCACGCCGTGGAGCGACACCGGATAGTCGGCGCGGATGCGCGCGAGGGCGGCGAGCGCCGGGCCGCCGTCGGCGAAATAGTTCTCGCTGTGGACCTCGAACCACGGCGTGCGCGGCCGCATGCTCAGCACGTCGCGCACATGCGCGGCGCGGAGCCCGATGCCGGCGCCGGCGGGAACGCGATGGGTCGCAGCGCTCATGGCGAGGCCGCGGGCCGGGTGCCCGACCCGACGGACGATGGACGCGTGGCTTGCGGCTACTTGGCCGGCGCGGCCGTGCCGCCGATGCTCTGGCAGGTGCCGGCGGCGACGTACTTCCACTCGTTCGGGTCGTTGTCGGTCTTGGCGCCTTCGCCGGCGCACGCGTGCTTCGCCGTGCCGCAGTCGTTCTGTCCGGCCTTGGCGATGCCGTAACATTTTTCCTGGCCGGCCTTGGGCGTGACCGGTCCGGTGGCGGCCCCGGCGGCAGTGGCGATACCGAGCGCGAGGATGCCCGCGAGCGCGGCCTGGATCGTGGTCTGGTGATTCATCGAAGATCTCCTGTCGTTGAAGGATTGTCCGGGGAAGGCGACGGCCTTCCGTGACTATGGTCGGCGGCGTGCCCCCGCCCTTACACGCCGGCGCCGGCCCAGGGCTCGACAGGGCGTTCTCGCCGACGTGCGTTAATGTAACGGCTCGGATCGACGCACCGCCAGCGCGACCGGCTCGCCCGCTCCCCGCCCCGAGAGGTCCGCCCATGGACACCGGCAATTTCATGCAAGGCCACGGGTGGCGGCGCGTGCGGCGCACGTCCCTGCGATTCTGCGCGCTGCTGCTCGGCGTGAGCGCGGCGGCGGAAGCCGGCCAGCCGCTCGCGACCGACGACGCCGCGATCGTCGCGGCGAGGACGTGCCAGCTCGAGGCGTGGGCGGAGTCTTCCCATGCCGATCGCGAATACTGGGCACAGCCTGCCTGCAATTTCACCGGCGACCTCGAGCTGACCATAGGCGGCGCGATCACGGAGCCGCCGCCGGGGGGACGCTCCGGCGCCGCGGCGCTGCAGGCCAAGTCCACGGTGCTGCCGCGCGGCGACCGCAGCGTCGCCTTCGGCGTCTCGGCGGGCGCCATGCGGGACATGAGCGCGCCGCACGGCCACTCGGCGTTCCAGACGTACTACGCGAAAGCGCTCGCGTCGTGGTACCCGCGCGGCGACACCGAAGTGGATTTCAACGCCGGCGCGGCGAACGTCTACGGCACGGGCACGTTCGCGCTCTCCGGCGTCGCGGTGCAATACGCGGTCGTGCCCCGCCTGCAGCTGCTGGCGGAGACCTACCGTGACGCGCCCGGCCGCGGCAAGTATCAGGCAGGCCTGCGCTTCGCCGCGGTGCCCAACGTGCTCGAGGCCTACGCGAGCTATGGGGCGCGGCTCGGCCGGGGCGCGGAGGACTGGTCGGTGACGGTCGGCATTCGCGCGCAGTCGACGACGTTCCTGCCTTGATGTCCGCGGCGTACACTGGCCGTCCTTTTCCGTAGCGCGCGAGGTGCATCATGGGACTGCTGGACGGACTGCTGGGCCAGGTGATGGGCGGCATGCTGGGCGGCGGGCAGACGCAAATGCCCGGACAATCGCCGTTGCCCGGGCAGGCGCAAAGCCCCCTGCTCATGATGCTGCTGCAGCTGCTGCAGCAGAACGGCGGGCTTCAAGGCGTGCTCGGCAAGCTGCAGCAGTCGGGCTACGGCCAGCAGGCGCAGTCGTGGATCGGCACGGGCCAGAACATGCCGATCGACGCGGGCGCGCTGTCGCAGATCTTCGGCCACGGCCAGCTCGGCCAGATCGCGCAGCAGCTCGGCGTGTCGCAGGAGGAGGCGGCGGGCGGCCTCGCGCAGATGCTGCCGCAGGTCGTCGACCAGATGACGCCGCAGGGGCAGGTCCCGGACAACCACAGCGACCTCGTGAACGAGGCGCTGGCGATGCTCCAGCGCGGCCGCGGCACCTGATTCCGGCGCTCCGGGCGGCGTCAGCCACGCAGTCGCGGTATGGCCTTGGTGCCGGGCCGGCCGAGGCGCTCGCGCACGAGATCGATCGCCGCACGCAACGCGTAAGTCTCCTGCACGAACCAAGCGGGCAGCTTGCACTCGATCACGTCGGCCTCGATCCGGTCGAGCCGGGCGATGTAGTCGGTGACGAGCGCCGGGTCGGGCGTGGCCGCCACGTCGCGCTCGAGCGTGCGGAGCTTCTCGTAGAGCGCGGCGATGCGCGCCCTGGGCCTGTACGCGTAGAGGTCCGGCAGGAAACGCATCGTCGGCAGCAGGACCGCGACGAGCGGGATCAGGAACACGAGCATCCGGTCCGCGAGGTTCGCCACCCAGAAGGGCAGGTAGCGCTGCAGGAATGGCTTGCCTGACTTGTAGAAGCGCTCCGCCTCGTCGGCGACGGGAAACTCCTGCCGCAAAGGATTCGGGAACGTGTGCGCGTCGGCGAGCAGCGACTGCCGCCCATGGATCTCCGACGCGGCATCCAGCAGCAGGTACATCAGCGCGGGATGCAGGTCGGAGCGCACCACGAGGTTCGCGGTCACGGCGACGGTGGTGACGTCGCGGTTCGGCAAGTCCGCGCGTATGTCGATGAGCCCGCGCGGCACGGTCAGCGGCAGCATGAACGGATGCTGCCGCGCGAGCGCCTGCGCGTGGAGGAAGTTGACGATCTCGATGTCGGGCCGGCGGATGAGCGTGCTGACCAGCGGCGCCGAGACGCCCACGACGAACATCGCGGCGTCGACGTCGCCACGCCCGAGCGCGGCGGACGCGTCCTCGCCCGTCAGCGGCACGAACGTCGCGTTGGACGGGTCCACGCCGATCGCGCGGAGGAGGAGCACCGCGAGCGTGTTGGTGCCGCTGCCCGGCGCGCCGACGGCGATGCGCTTGCCCGCGAGGTCGCGCACCTGCTCGAGCGGCTTCGCGCCCGAGCGCGCGAACACCCACACGGGCTCGAGGTACATCGCGCCCAGGGAGGAGATCGCCGACGGCGTGTCGTCGTCGGAATCGATGGGGATCGGCGGCCCGAGACCGCCCTGCACGAACCCCGCGTCGACCGTGCCGGCCGTAAGGCGCGCCAGGTTCTCGACCGCGCCCTCCGACGGTTTCAGCTCGAGCGTGACGCCGTTCCTCGCCAGGAACGCCTTGTACAGGCGGGCGTAGCGCTCGTACGCGCCGCCGGGCGCGCCGGTCGACATGACGAGATAACTGGGCGGCGCCGGCTTCACGAAGCGCGACGTCACATAGAACGCCGCGGCGATGATGAGCAGCAGCGGCACGCCGATGCGCAGCGTGTCGCCCCACGTCAGGTGGCGGATGTCGACCCGAGCCACGTCTTCGCTTGCGCCCTGCGGCGTCTCCCATGGTGTCGGCGCGCGGGAACCGGCGCCGCGCGTATGGTAGTCCACCGCCCGGGCCGACGTGGACAATTCCGGCCGACAAATCGTGCGACAATCCGCCGCTTCGGCCGCCCGCGCGTTCCGCTCGTCACCGCCCGCATTTGGACCATCCCACGCTCTTCGTCGCGCTCGTCCTCGGCATCGTCGAGGGCCTGACCGAATTCCTGCCGATCTCGTCGACGGGCCACCTCATCGTGGCGGGCTCGCTGCTCGGCTACACGGGCGAGCAGGCAAAGGTGTTCGAGATCGTCATCCAGGCCGGCGCCATCGTGGCCGTGTGCTGGGAGTTCCGCGCGCGGCTCGCGAAGGTGCTGGGCGGCCTCGCCTCCGATCCCGTGCAGCAGCGCTTTGCGCTGAACGTGGCGATCGCGTTCCTGCCGGCGGCGGTGCTGGGCCTGCTGCTGTCGAAGGCGATCAAGTCGGTGCTGTTCGCGCCGGTGCCGGTTGCGCTCGCGTTCATCGTCGGCGCGCTGGTGATCTTCTGGGTCGAGCGGCGCGAGCGCCGCGTGCCCGGCATGGCGCGGATCGACGACGTCGAGGCGATGCGCTGGACCGACGCGCTCAAGGTGGGCTTCGCGCAGGCGCTGGCGCTCATCCCCGGCACGTCGCGCTCCGGGGCGACGATCATCGGCGGCATGCTGTTCGGCCTGTCGCGCAAGGCGGCGACGGAATTCTCGTTCTTTCTCGCGATCCCCACGCTGTTCGCCGCGTGCGGCTACGAGATCGTCAAGAACCGCGCGCTGATCTCGACGGCGGACCTGCCGGCGTTCGGAGTGGGGTTCGCGGCGGCCTTCGTGTCGGCGTTCCTCTGCGTGCGCTGGCTCATCCGCTACGTCAGCCGCAACGACTTCGTGCCGTTCGCGTGGTACCGCATCGCCTTCGGCGCGCTGATCCTCGTCACGGCCTACGCGGGGTGGGTGCGCTGGGAGTGAGCAGCGCGCGGTGGATCGGGCCGCTGTGCGCCGTCGTCGGCGTGCTGGGCTTCTCCGGCAAGGCGATCTTCATCAAGCTGGTCTACGGCGCCAGCAGCGTCGACGCCGTCACGCTGCTGGCGCTCCGGATGCTCTACGCGGCGCCGTTCTTCGTCGCGATCGCGTGGTGGAGCGGCCGCGGCAAGGCGCCGATCGGCGCCGCCGACTGGCGCGCGCTCGGCGCGCTCGGCTTCATCGGCTACTACCTGTCGAGCCTCCTCGACTTCCTCGGCCTGCAGTACATCAGCGCCGCGCTCGAGCGGCTGGTGCTGTTCCTGAATCCGACGATCGTCGTGGTGCTGTCCGCGCTGCTGCTCGGCAAGGCCATCACGCGCCGCGCGGTCGCCGCGCTCGTCCTGTCGTACGCCGGCATCGCGCTCTGCCTGTTCCAGAACCTGCAGGTCGGCGGCGGCACGCATGCGACGGCGCTGGGCTTCGGCCTCGTCTTCGCGAGCGCGCTCTGCTACGCGTTCTACCTCGTCGGCTCGAGCCGGGTGATCGCGCGGCTGGGCTCGTCGCGCTTCATCGCGTGGGCGATGCTCGCCTCCACCGTCTTCGTGCTGCTGCATTTCGCGGTGGCGCGGCCGCTGTCCGCGCTGGCGGTGCCGGCGCACGTGCACCACCTCGCGATCGCCATGGCCATCTTCTCCACGGTGCTGCCGACGTGGCTGATCGCCGAGTCGATCCGCCGGATGGGCGCCAATGCGGCGTCGCTCGTGGGTTCGCTCGGTCCGGTGTTCACGATCGGCCTCGGCGCCGTGATCCTGAACGAGCCCGTGTTCGCGCTGCAGCTGGTCGGTGCGGCGCTGGTGCTGGCGGGCGTCCTGCTGGTCACGCTCAAGGCGCCGCAGCCCGCCTGAGCGCGCCGGAAGACTAGAATGACGGGCTCGACGAAGGAGAGATTCATGGCCCCGGACACGCTCGAACGCATTTCCACGCTCCACGATCCCGCCCTCTTCCGCCAGCAGTGCTACGTGGACGGCGCATGGATCGACGCCGACGACGGCGGCACGCATTCGGTGACGAACCCCGCCACGGGCAAGGGCATCGGCACCGTGCCGATGTTCCACGCGGCCGAGACCAGGAATGCCATCGCCGCCGCCGCCCGTGCGTGGCCCGCGTGGCGGGCGAAGACCGCCAAGGAACGCGGCGCGATCCTGCGCAGGTGGTACGAGCTCATGCTCGCCAACATCGACGACCTCGCGCTGATCCTCACGTCCGAGCAGGGCAAGCCGCTGGCCGAGGCGAAAGGCGAGGTGTCGATCGGCGCCGCCTATGTCGAGTGGTTCGCCGAGGAGGCGCGCCGCATCTACGGCGACGTGATCCCCACGATCGGCAACGACCGCCGGCTGGTCGTCACCAAGGAGCCGGTGGGGGTGTGCGCGGCGATCACGCCGTGGAATTTTCCCTGCTCGATGATCACGCGCAAGGTGGCGCCCGCGCTCGCCGCGGGCTGCACCGTGGTGATCAAGCCCGCCGAAGCCACGCCGTTCTCCGCGCTGGCGCTGGCGGAGCTCGCGCATCGCGCGGGCTTTCCGCCCGGCGTGCTCAACGTGCTGACGGGCAAGGCCTCGGCGATCGGCGGCGAGATGTGCGCGAATCCCACCGTGCGCAAGCTGTCGTTCACCGGCTCCACCGAGATCGGCCGCCTGCTGATGCAGCAGGTCTCGCCGACCGTCAAGAAGATCTCGCTCGAGCTCGGCGGCAACGCGCCGTTCATCGTGTTCGAGGACGCCGACCTCGACGCCGCAGCGGACGGCGCGATCATCTCCAAGTACCGCAACGCCGGGCAGACGTGCGTGTGCGCGAATCGCCTGTTCGTGCACGACAAGGTCTACGACGCCTTCGCGGCGAAGCTCGCCCTGCGCGTCGAGGCGCTGAAGGTCGGCCCCGGCACCGAACCCGGCGTCGCGCAGGGCCCGCTGATCAACATGGAGGCCGTCGACAAGGTGGAGGAGCACGTCGCCGACGCGACCGCGCGCGGCGCGCGCGTGCTCACCGGCGGCAAGCGGCACGCGCTCGGCGGCACCTTCTACGAGCCCACGATCCTGGCGGACGTCACGCCGGCGATGACGATCTTCCGCGAGGAGACGTTCGGGCCGGTCGCGCCGCTGATCCGGTTCTCGACCGACGCCGAAGTGATCGAGCTCGCCAACCGCACCGAGTTCGGGCTGGCCTCGTATTTCTACAGCCGCGACATCGGCCGCATCTGGCGCGTCGCCGAGGCGCTCGAATACGGAATGGTGGGCGTGAACACCGGCCTCATCACGACGGAAGTCGCGCCGTTCGGCGGCATGAAGCAGTCCGGCATCGGCCGCGAGGGCTCGAAGTACGGCGTGGAGGAATACGTCGAGGTGAAGTACCTGTGCTTCGGCGGCGTCGACAAATAGGTCCGGATCACCAGCCGGTGGGGAGCTTCTTCAGGATCGTGATCGTGCGATCCTCGACGGCGAGGTAGCCGCCGGCGATCAGGTCCTTCATCAGCTTGCCGATCATGTCGCGCGACGCGCCGACGCGATCGGCGATGTCTTGCTGCGTGAGCTTCTCGGGCACGACGTGCTTGCCGTCCGCAGGCAGCGCCAGCGCGTTCAGCAGGCGGACCAGCCGGCCGTAGACGTCCGACAGCGCGAGGCTCTTGAGATTGCCGGTGGTCACGCGCACGCGATGGATCAGCCGCTCGATCAGGTGCAGCGCGAAACCCGGATGCGCGAGGATGAACTCGCGGAACTGCGCACGGTTGACCACCGCGCACGTCGTGGGCTCGACGGTGATCACCGAGGCCGAGCGGCGCGCGCCGTCGAGCGACATCTCGCCGACGTATTCGCCCGGGCCGTGGAAGTCGATGATGAACTCGCGGCCCTGCTCGTTGCTGGCGAAGACCTTGACGCGGCCGGACAGCACGATGAACAGCGAATCGCCGACGTCGCCTTCGTTGATGAGGATCGAGTTGCGGGGGAACGTGCGCGTGACGCCGGACGCCGAGATCGCGTTGAGCGTATCCGACTCTAGCGGCAGAACGGTTTCGTTGGAATCTGGCATCGTCGTCGCGGCGTGCTCGGACCAGCGGGGGGAAATGCTATCACAGCGACGACTCAGCGATAGACGCGCCGGTCGTCGATCACCTTGCCGTCGTTGGCGAGCTCGCCGGCCGCCTGGAACGCGACCTCGCCGCGCAACTTCGTGACGTCGCGGATCGAGGCGGCGATCGCATCGCGCAGCGCCGGCGCCGGCGCGGCCGTCTCGACATGCAGCGTCATCCGGTCGGCGTCGCCGGGGTTGTCCACGACGAGCCGCGCGCGGGCGATCTCCGGATGACGCCGCACGATCGCAGCCACCTGCGCCGGATCGACGAACATGCCCTTGACCTTGGTGCGCTGGTCAGCGCGGCCGAGCCACCCCTTGATGCGCGCGTTCGTGCGGCCGCACGGCGAAGGGCCCGGCAGGATGGCGGACAGGTCGCCGGTGCCGAAGCGGATCAGCGGGTAGTCGACGGTGTGGAGCGTGGTCACCACCACTTCGCCGACGTCGCCCTGCGCCACCGGATCGCCGGTGCCCGGCGTCACGATCTCCAGCAGCACGCCTTCGTCGACGACGAGCCCGTCACGCGCCGGCGTCTCGTACGCGATCGCGCCGAGATCCGCGCTCGCGTACGTCTGGTAGCCGAGAATGCCGCGCGCGGCGAAGGCGTCGCGCAGGCTCGGCGGGAACGCCTCGGCGGACAGCAGCGCCTTTTTGAGCGACGGCAGCCCGATGCCCTGCTCGTCGGCCTTCTCGAGGATGATCTTCAGGAACGACGGCGTGCCGACGTAGCCGTCGGGCGAGAGATCGACCATCGCCTGCACCTGCTGCTCGGTCTGGCCCACGCCGCCGGGAAAGACCGTGCAGCCGAGCGCGTGCGCGCCCGTCTCCAGCATCGAGCCCGCGGGCGTGAAGTGATACGAGAAGCAGTTGTGGATGAGATCGCCGGGACGAAAGCCCGCGGCGAACAATGCGCGCGCGAAGCGCCAGTAGTCCGGCGCCGCGCCCTCGGGCTCGCAGATCGGGCCGGGCGACGCGAACACGCGCCGGATCGCGCCCCAGCGCGTGGCCGCGAGGCCGCCGAACGGCCGCTCGGCCTGCTGCAGCTCGAGCAGCGCCGACTTGCGCGTCACCGGCACCGCGGCCAGCGCGTCGCGCGACGTGACGGCGGCGGGATCGACACCGGCGAGCAGGCGGGCGAGCGCCGGCGCATGCGCCTTGGCGTGCGCGATCTGCCGCGGCAGGCGCGCGAGCTGCTCGCGCTCGCGCTCCGCAGGATCGCGCGTCTCCAGCGTGTCGAAGAACGGCCCTGCGGCGCTCATTTGATCCCCCCGAAGCGACGCTTCGCGCCGCCTCCCCCCAGGGGGCGGGCGCCTTGGGGCGGCCCTGCGGCGCTCATTTGATCCCCCCGAAGCGACGCTTCGCGCCGCCTCCCCCCAGGGGGCGGGCGCCTTGGGGCGGCCCTGCGGCGCTCATGCCAGCCAGCGCTTGCGCCGGCGGTAGTGCTTGACGTCGCGGAAGTTCTTGCGGCCCACCGACGACAGACCCAGGTAGAACTCCTTGACGTCCTCGTTGGTGGCGAGGTCGGCCGCGGCCCCGTCCATCACGACGCGGCCGTTCTCGAGGATGTAGCCGTAGTTGGCGTAGCGGAGCGCGACCATCGTGTTCTGCTCGGCCAGCAGGAACGACACGCGCTCCTTCGCATTGAGGTCGCGCACGATCTCGAAGATCTCCTCGACGATCTGCGGCGCGAGCCCCATCGAGGGCTCGTCCAGCAGGATCATCGACGGCTGCGCCATCAGCGCGCGGCCGATGGCGGTCATCTGCTGCTCGCCGCCGGACGTGTAGCCGGCGAGGCTCTGCCGGCGCTGCTTCAGGCGCGGGAAATAGTGGTAGACCTTGTCGAGCGCGGCGGCGATGTCGGCGCGCGAGCCCTTGCGCGTGAACGCGCCGGTGAGAAGGTTCTCCTCGAGCGTCAGGTGCGCGAAGCAGTGGCGGCCCTCCATGACCTGGCACACGCCCATGCGGACGAGCTCGTTGGGCGTCAGGCGGTCGACGCGCTTGCCGGTGAACTCGATCGTGCCCTTGGTGACCTCGCCGCGCTCGGCCGACAGCAGGTTGGAGATGGCCTTCAGCGTGGTCGTCTTGCCGGCGCCGTTCGCGCCGAGCAGCGCCACGATGCGGCCCTGCGGCACCTCGAGCGACACGCCCTTCAGCACCAGGATCACGTGATCGTAGATCACCTCGATGTTGTTGATCGAGAGATACGGCGCGGCGGCGGGCTGCGGCTGTGCGGACATTGAAGGACGCTTCGTTGCGGGGACGAAGGGAACGCGCCGGGACGAGGGCGGCGGCGTCCCGCCCGCCGCCCCGGCGCTCGCGTCACGAGGGAAGGGTCAGCCTTCCTTCGCGCAGTCGCGCGGCGTGATCTTCTTTTCCGCCGCGTACTTCGCCGCGCTTTCCTCGACCATCTTGCGCACGAGCTCGCGGTCGCCGGCCATGAACGGCGTGACCGGCTTGAACGCCTTGCCGTCCCACACCTGGAACTTGACCATGCCCGAACCCTCGTGGTCGAGGCAGCTCGTCTTCACGGGCGGGAAGAGTCCCGCCGCGCCGAGCTCCTTCAGGCGCGCTTCGGACAGGTCGAGGTGCTCCAGGCCCCACCGGATCTGGTCGGGCGTCATAACCTTGCCCTTGCCGTACTTCTCCTGCGCCTTGCGGATCGCCTCGACGATCATGATCCCGTAGGTGACGCCGCGCGTGTGATAGATCGAGCCGACGCGCGATTTGTCCTCGAGGTTGCCCTGGTTCGCGCCGTAGACCTTCTTCTGGATGTCCTGCATCACGGGGAAGCTCGTGCCCGGCGCGGAGAACGCCGCGCTGACGTAGCCCTTGGCGGCGTCGCCGGCGGGAATGACGTCCTCTTCCGAGCCCGCCCACCACACGCCCAGGATCTTCTCGCGCGGGTAGCCGAACTTCGCGGCCGTCTTGAGCGCGGCCGGATTCATCACGCCGAAGCCCCACAGGATCACGTGGTCGGGCTTGCTCTGGCGGATCTGCAGCCACTGCGATTCCTGCGTGTTGCCCGGCGGCGTGATCGGCATCTTGATGAGCTCGAAGCCGTTCTTGGCCGCCAGCGCGTCGAGCACGGGAATCGCCTCCTTGCCGTACGCGGAGTCGTGGTACATGTAGGCGATCTTCTTGCCCTTCAGCTTGTCGAGGCCGCCCTCCTTCTGGCCGAGGTAGGCGATCATCGCCGCCGCCTGGTCCCAGTACGTGGTGCCGAGCGGAAACACCCAGTTGAACACGCGGCCGTCCGCCGAGCTGCCGAGGCCGTAGCCGTTGGTGGTCATCGGGATCTTGTCGGTCGCGACGCGCTCGAAGAGACCGTACGCGATGCCGGTCGACAGGGGCTCGACCGTGCTGGCGCCGCCGTTGCGCGTCTTCAGGCGCTCGTAGCATTCGACGCCGCGCGCGGCGTTGTATTCCGTCTCGCACTCCTCCCACTTGATCTTCACGCCGTTGATGCCGCCGTTCATGTTGACGAGCGTGAAGTAGTCGATCGCGCCGCCGAAATAGCCGGAGCCCCCGGCGGCATAGGGACCGACCCGGTACGACAGGATCGGAATGTACTGCTCGGACTGGGCTGACGCCGCCGCCGCACCTGCCAGCAGCGCCGCACCCGCCAACGACACGATGAGTCTTTTCATTTTGCTACTCCTCCAGGCGAAAAAGCCCGGGCCGTGGACGGCCCGGAATACGTTGGCCCCAGCATTTACGAGGCAAAGTGCAAAGTCAATACGACCGCGTCGCCGTCCGTCGCCGGGGCGCCGCGCCGTCAATGCGGGAACGGCCAGAGCCGCAGCTTCTCCTTCGCGATCTGCCACAGCCGCGCGAGCCCGTGCGGCTCGACGATGAGGAAGAAGATGATGAGGCCGCCGAACACCATCAGCTCGAGGTTCGACGCGACGCTGCTCGCCACGTTGAGATGCAGCGTGTTGTCGAGGAACCCTACCAGCATGTTGAGCACGATCGGCAGGATGACGATGAACGCGCTCCCGAGGAACGCGCCGAGGATCGTGCCGACGCCGCCGATGATGATCATGAACAGGATGCGCAGCGAAAGGTCGAGGCTGTAGGCCTCCGGCTCGACGGTGCCGAGGTACGCGTACGCGTACAACGCACCGGCCACCCCGCAGTAGAACGAGCTGACGGCGAACGCGAGCAGCTTGGCGCGCATCGGACGGATGCCGATCACCTCGGCGGCGACGTCCATGTCGCGCACCGCCATCCACTGCCGCCCTACGTTGCCGCGCGTCATGTTCTTCGCCGCCAGCGCCATCACGGCGACGATCCCCAGCACGAGCAGGTACTTCGCGCGCGGCGTGTCGAACGTGTAGCCCAGGATCACGAGCTTCTGTGCGGTGATCACGCCCGACGAGCTGTAGTTGGTGAACCAGCCGAACTTGGTGAGGCACCAGATGATGAAGAACTGCGCGGCCAGCGTGGCGACCGCGAGGTAGAAGCCGCGGATGCGCAGGCTCGGCAGCCCGAAGACGATGCCCACGGCCGCCGCCATCAGGCCGCCGCACGCGAAGGCCGCCAGCAGCGGGATGCCCGGCACGCGCAGCACGAAGTTGTACGACGCAAACGCGCCGACCGCCATGAACGCCGCGGCGCCGAGCGAGAGCTGTCCCGCGAACCCGGTGAGGAGATTGAGGCCGAGCGCCGCCAGCGCCAGGATGAGGCACGGGATGAGGATCGCGGAAAAGAGGTACGGCGACGCCAGCAGCGGCACCGCGACGAACGCGACGACGAGCAGCGCCGCCATCGCGATGCGGTCCTGCCGGATCGGCAGGATGGCCGAGTCCGCCGCGTAATGCGTCTTGAACTGGCCGGCTTCGCGATAGAGCATGGCGAGTGAGCTTCGGGCGCGGTCAGACGCGCCGGATGATCTTTTCGCCGAACAGGCCCTCGGGCCGGATCAGCAGGAAAGCGAGCGCGAGCACGTACGGGAACCAGCCCTCGATGCCGCCGCCGACGTACGGCCCGAGATAGACCTCGGCCAGCTTCTCGCTCGCGCCCACGATGAGGCCGCCGACGATCGCGCCCGGCACCGACTCGAAGCCGCCGAGGATCAGCACCGGCAGCGCCTTCAGCGCCACGAACGTCAGCGCGAACTGCACGCCGTTGCGCGCGCCCCACAACAGGCCCGTGACCAGCGCGACGAAGCCGGCGACGCCCCAGACGATCGCCCAGATCTGCTGCAGCGGAATGCCCACGGCGAGCGCGGCCTGGTGGTCGTCGGCCACCGCGCGCAGCGCCCGGCCGATGCGCGTGTGGCTGAAGAAGAGCGCCAGCGAGCTCACGAGGAGCGCCGCGATCCCGGCGGCGACCAGGTCGAACTTGGAGACGTTGATGCCGGTCGCGTCCGCGATCGCCTGCAGCGGCTCGTCCTGCAGGCCGAGGTCGAGCCCGCGCACGTTCGCGCCCCACAGCATCTGCGCGAGGCCTTCGAGGAAGAACGACAGGCCGATCGTCGCCATGAACAGCGTGATCTGCGGCTGGTTGACGAGCGGGCGCAGCACCACGCGCTCGATCGCGAGGCCCAGCACGACCATGACCGCGAGCGTGGCGGGCAGCGCGAGCCAGAAATTCACGCCGTGCTCGAGGATGCCGACGAACGTCAGCGCGGCGAAGAACACCATCGACCCCTGGGCGAAGTTGAACACCCCCGACGCCTTGTAGATCAGCACGAAGCCGAGCGCCACCAGCGAGTACATGACGCCCGACAGCAGCCCGCCGATCAGCACCTCGAAGAAGAAGCTCATCGCCGCCGGCCCTCAGTGCGCGACGCCGAGATAGGCGTCGATCACCGCCTGGCTGCCGCGCACCTCGTCCGGCGTGCCGTCGCCGATCTTGCGGCCGTAGTCGAGCACGACGACGCGGTCGGAGATGTCCATCACCACGCCCATGTCGTGCTCGATCAGCACGATCGTCGTGCCGTACTGCTCGTTGACGTCGAGCACGAAGCGGCACATGTCCTGCTTCTCCTCGACGTTCATGCCGGCCATCGGCTCGTCCAGCAGCAGCATCGACGGCTCGGCCGCGAGCGCCCGCGCGAGCTCGACGCGCTTCTGCAGCCCGTACGGGAGCCGCCCGACGGGCGTTCGCCGGATGTGCTGGATCTCGAGGAAGTCGATCACCTCCTCCACCTTGCGGCGATGCTCGAGCTCCTCGTTGCGCGCGCGGCCCCACCAGATCGCCTGCTCGAGGAACGTCGCCTTCATCCTGAGGTTGCGGCCGGTCATGATGTTGTCGAGCACGCTCATGCCGCGGAACAGCGCGATGTTCTGGAACGTGCGCGCGATGCCCTGCGCCGCGGCGTCGTGCGTGTTCATGTCGCGGCGCGGCTTTCCCCGGAACGTGATCGTGCCCTGCTGCGGCCGGTAGACGCCGTTGATGACGTTCAGCATCGAGCTCTTGCCGGCGCCGTTCGGCCCGATGATCGCGCGCACCTCGTGCTCGCGGACGTCGAAGCTGATGTCGGTCAGCGCCTTCACGCCGCCGAACGACAGCGAGATGCTCTCGAGCGCGAGGACGACGTCCCCGATCGGCCGCGTCATGCGGCGGCCTTCGCCTGCGGCGCGAACGTCTTCGCGTCCTCGATCGCGAGGTCGGCTGCCACCATGCCGCGGCGCCCGTCCTCGAACTTCACTTCCGTCTCGATGTGCTGGCGCGCCTTGCCGGAGTAGAGCGCGTCGATCAGCACGCCGTACTTCTCGCCGACGAAGCCGCGCCGCACCTTGCGCGTGCGCGTCAGCTCGTCGTCGTCCGGATCGAGCTCCTTGTGCAGGATCAGGAACCGGCGGATCTGCGACGCGGCCAGGTCGCCTTCGGTGGCGAGCTCCGCATTGGCTTTCTCGACGCACTCGCGGATCAGCGCGTACACCTCGGGCTTGGCCGCGAGATCGGTGTAGCCCGAATACGCGAGACCGCGCCGCTCCGCCCAGTTGCCCACCGAGCCGACGTCGATGTTGACGAACGCGCAGACCTCGTCGCGCCCGGCGCCGAACGCCACCGCCTCCTTGATGTGCGGGAAGAACTTGAGCTTGTTCTCGAGATAGTTCGGCGCGAACATCGAGCCGCCCGCGAGCTTTCCCACGTCCTTCGCGCGGTCGATGATCTTGAGCTGGCCGCCGGCGTCGATCACGCCCGCGTCGCCGGTGTGGAAGTAGCCGGCGGCGTCGATCGACTCCGCCGTCGCGTCGGGCCGGTTGTAATATTCCTTCAGCAGCATCGGGCCGCGCACCAGCACTTCGCCGTTGTCGGCGAGCTTCAGCTCCACGCCCGGCGCCGCCACGCCCACCGTGTCGAAGCGCACGCCGCCGTCGGGCTGCAGGCACACGTACGCGCACGTCTCGGTCTGCCCGTAGAGCTGCTTCAGGTTGATGCCGATGGAGCGGTAGAAACGGAAGAGGTCGGGCCCGATCGCGGCACCGGCCGTGTACGCCACGCGGATCCGCGACATGCCGAGCACGTTGCGCAGCGGTCCGTAGACGAGGACGTCGCCGAGCGCGTACTGGAGGCGATCGAGCGCGCCCACCGGCTTGCCGTCGAGGATCTGCGCCCCGCAGCGCCGTGCGACGTCCGTGAAGTGGCGGAACAGCCACTGCTTGACGCGCCCCGCGTCCTCCATGCGGATCATCACCTGCGTCAGCAGGTTCTCGAACACGCGGGGCGGCGCGAAATAGTAGGTCGGGCCGATCTCGCGCAGATCGGTCATCACGGTGTCCCCGGATTCCGGGCAGTTGATCGTGAAGCCGCACCAGAGCCACTGCGCGTAGGAGAACAGGTGATCGCCGACCCATGCCATCGGCAGGTACGAGAGGATGCTGTCGCTCGCGGTGAGCCGGTCGAACTCCGCGCCGCCCTTCGCCGCGGCGATGAACGCGCCGTGCGTCTGGCACACGCCCTTCGGCTTGCCGGTCGTGCCGGACGTGTAGAGCATGCCCGACACGTCGGACGACTTGCCCTTCGCCACCTCTTCGTCGAAGAACGACGGATGCGCGCGATCGAACTCGCGGCCGATCTCCTGCAGCCGCGCGAAGCTGGTGACGCCTTCGTAGTTGCGAAGGCCGCGCGGGTCGTCGTAGTAGATGTGCGCGAGCGTCGCGACCTGCGGCTTCGCTTCCAGCAGCTTGTCGACCTGCTCCTGGTCCTCGACGACGGCGTACTCGATCCCCGCGTCGTTCAGCACGTAGACGAACTCGGCCGCCGGCGCGTCCTGGTACATCGGCACCGGCACGCCGCCCAGCGCCTCCGCCGCCAGCATCGACCAGTAGAGACGGGGACGGTTGTCGCCGATGATCGCGAGATGCATGCCGCGGCGAAAGCCCTGCGCCGCGAGCCCGCAGGCGAGCGAGCGGACCTCGGCGGCGACTTCCGCCCAGGTCCAGGTCTGCCAGATGCCGAGGTCCTTCTCGCGCGTCGCCGGATGGTTCGGCCGCACCCTGGCGTGGTGCAGCAGAAGCCGCGGAAACGTGTCCTGCCGCTCCTCCATGGTGCTTTTCTCCTCCAGCACGGAACCGCCGGTTCCGCGAGGGACGCAGGATGCCGAGCCGGCCCCGCGCCGGTCCCCTGTTCTTGTCAGCGACGGCGACCTGGGGTGGGTCGCCGTCGGCCGGCCATGGTATCCCAGTTGCCCCGCCCGTGCGGACGGCGGGAAAGGCCGGCGCACCACCGGACGGCGCACTGTATGCGGTCGCGGCGGCGGTGGTTGTCGTCCGGCCGACAATTGGGCACGATTTTCCCTGATGACGCCCCTCGACAAGATGCTCGCCGCGAGCCCGTGGGTGCAGGCGCTGGCGCCGGCGCACCGCGCGCGCGTGGCCGCCGACACGACCGTGCGCGCCTGCCCGGCGGGCGGGCACGTGTGCCGCAAGGGCGAGACGGTCGACCACTGGATCGGCGTGGTCGAAGGGCTGGTGAAGATGGCCAACGTGTCGGCGGACGGCAAGCCGACGAGCTTCACGGGCATCGGCGCCGGCGGCTGGTTCGGCGAGGGCTCGCTCCTGAAGGACGAGCCGCGCCGCTACGACATCGTCGCGCTGCGCGACACGACGGTGGCGGCGATGCCGCGCGCGACGTTCATGGCGCTGCTCGACGAAAGCGTGCCGTTCAACCGGCACCTGATCGTGCAGCTGAACGAGCGGCTCGGGCAGTTCATCGCGATGGTCGAGCACGACCGGCTGCTCGGCCCCGACGCGCGGCTCGCCCGCTCGCTCGCGGCGCTGTTCAACCCGGTCCTCTATCCGGGCAACGGTCCGACGCTGCCGATCTCGCAGGAGGAGATGGGGCAGCTCGTGGGGCTCTCGCGGCAGCGCGTCAACCAGGCGCTGAACGCGCTGGAGCGCGCGGGCCTGCTCCGTGCCGATTACGGCAGCATCACCGTCGTCGACCTGCCGGGCCTCCGCCGCTACGAAGGATGACGATTTCCATGGCGCGAGTCCGCCGGGGGATGGTAGCGTCGGCGGATGGTCACGAAGCGATGACGACGTCGTGGCGCGCGTACTGACGCCCGGCCCCGCGCTGCCGGCCGGCCTCGCCGCCGACCTCGCCCTCTGGCGGGGCGAGCTGCCGGGCGGCCTCGCCGGCACGGTGGCGCGGCTCGTCGTCGCCCTGACGATGGGCCTCCTGGTGTTCGCGCCGCTCGGCCGCGAGTTCGCGCAGCTCGGCATCCGTGCGGGTCTCTACGCCGTCATTTTCGGCCAGATCGCCGTGCTGCTGATGGCGCCGCGCGCGCCGGGCGGCAGCGCGCCCATCGCCGCGACCAGCCTCGTTCTCGCCGGCTTCGTCGCGCAGCTCGCGTCCGACCCGGCGATCGCCCCGCTGGAAGGCAACGACCCGGCGACGATCCTCCTGCTGATCGGCGCCTGCGTGGTTCTCGCCGGCACGCTGCAGATCGCATTCGCCGTGCTCCGCGCGGACGCGCTGGTGCGCTTCCTGCCGTACCCGTTCCTCGCCGGCTTCACCACCGGCGTGGCCGCGCTGATCGTGCTGGGCCAGATGCCCGCGCTGCTCGGCATCACCAAGGCGCAGTGGGAGGCCGGCTGGCCGGCGACGCTGGAGGCGATGCATCCGGCGGCGCTCGCGCTTGGGCTTGCCACCGCGGCGGCGATCCTCTGGCTTGCGCCGCGCACCAGGCGCGCGCCGCCGACGCCGCTCGGCGCGGGGGCGGGCCTCGCGGTCTATGCGCTCGCGCACGCGCTGTGGCCGACGCTGTCCTTCGGCGACGTCATCGGCACCCTCGACCTCGGCGCCTCGCCCCGCATTGCCGCCGCGCTGCTGCCCGGCCACGCCGCCGCGCTCGTCTCGCCGCATCTGCCGCATCTCGTCGTGACCGCGCTGCTGATCGCGGTGCTGAGCTCGCTGCAGGGATTGCTGTACGCGGTCGCCGTCGACGCGCAAACGGGGCATCGGCGCGACCTCCGTCGCGAGCTGCTGGCGGGCGGCGTGGGCAACCTGGTCTCGGGCCTCGCCGGCGGGATTCCGCTGACGATGCTGCCGCCCGTGGCGCTGGCGGTATGGCGGGCCGGCGGCCGCACGTGGGTGTCGCACGCGATCGCCGTCGCGCTGCTGGCGGCAACGCTCGCGTTCGGCGCGCCGCTCCTCGCCGGCATTCCGCTCGCGCTCCTCGCCGGCGCGATGCTGACGATCGCGCTCAACCTCGTCGACCAGTGGACGCGCGCGCTGTTCCGCCGCCTCCGCGCGCCCGCCGTGCGGCAGGACCGGCTCGCGATCTGGAGCGCCGTCATCGTCGTCGTGGTGGCGCTGGCGACGATCTTCACCAACTTCGCGGTCGCGCTCGCCGTCGGGCTCGTGCTGTCGATGGCGCTGTTCATCGCGTCGATCCACCACACGCTGGTGCGCGCGATCGTGGACGGCAACAGCCGCCCCTCGCGCCGCGTCTGGGGCGCCGGCGAGATGCCGGGCATCGTCCACGCGCGCTCCCGCACACGCATCGTGGAGCTCGAGGGCCCGCTGTTCTTCGGTTCCGCCGATCGCCTGTGCGGGCTCGTCGAGAAGCTCGCCCGCGACGCGTCCGCCATCGTGCTCGATTTCGCGCGCGTGACGACGGTCGACGCCACCGGTGCATTCCTGCTCGACCAGCTCGAGCGGCGCCTGCATGAGCGCGGCGTGCGCCTGCTGCTGGCCGGACTGTCGCTCGACGGCCGCAACGGCGCCGCGATGCTGGCGTACGGCGCGTTCGCGGATCGCGCGCCGCGGCCGTGGTTTCCCGACGTCGACCGCGCGATGGAGTTCGTCGAGCGCGCCGCATCCGCCAGCGCGGGCGCCGCGCCGGACGCCGAGATCCCGCTCGCCGAGCTCAGCCTGCGCGCCGGCCTCGACGACGCCGGGCTCGCGGTGCTGGCGGCCGCGCTGGAGCGCCACGCGCTCTCCGCGGGCGCGGTGCTGTTCCGCGAAGGCGAGGCCGGCGACCGCATGTACGTGCTCGCGCGCGGCCTGGTGACGATCACCATCCGCCGCTTCGGCGGCGACGAGGGCCGCATCGTCACGATCGCGCCGGGCGCGGTCATCGGCGAAGCCGCGTTCCTCGACGGGGGCCCGCGCGCCGGCACCGCGACCGTCATCGAGCCGGCGGTCGTCTACGTGCTGTCACGCGCGGCGCTGGCCGAGATCGAGTCGCATACGCCGGCCGTGGCGGCGCACGTCCTCGGCAACCTGGCGCGGCAGCTGTCGCTGCGGCTTCGCACCACCACGGACAGCCTGCGCCGGCTCGAGGACACGCTGGGCTAGCCGCAGTCGCTACAATACGGGTCCCTTCCCGATGCGGTGCGACCCATGCGACCCATGTTCAAGAACCTGATCGCCGGCGAATGGCTGGCCGGCGCCTCCGTCTCGCTCAACCGCAATCCGTCGGACACCGGCGACGTCATCGGCGAATACGCGCAGGCCGACCGCGCGCAGGCCGACGCGGGGATCGCCGCGGCCAAAGCCGCGTTTCCCGCGTGGTCGACGGGCCCCATCCAGGAGCGCGCCAACATCCTCGACCGCGCGGGCAGCGAGATCATCGCGCGCAAGGACGAGCTCGGCCGCCTGCTGTCGCGCGAGGAAGGCAAGACGCTCCCCGAAGGCATCGGCGAGGCGATGCGCGCCGGGCAGATCTTCAAGTTCTTCGCCGGCGAGGTCGTCCGCCAGAGCGGCGAGCATCTCGCCTCCGTCCGCCCGGGAATCGACATCGACGTCACGCGCGAGCCCGTCGGCGTCGTCGGCATCATTACGCCGTGGAATTTCCCGATCGCCATTCCCGCGTGGAAGATCGCCCCCGCGCTCGCCTACGGCAACACCGTGGTGATGAAGCCCGCCGATCTCGTCCCCGGCTGCGCGTGGGCCATCGCCGACATCCTGGCGCGCGCGGGCATTCCGGCCGGCGTGTTCAACCTCGCAATGGGACGGGGCTCGGTCGTCGGCGAAGCGCTGGTCGCCTCGCCGGACGTGAACGCGCTGAGCTTCACCGGCTCGGTCGCCACCGGCCGCGCGATCGCGGCCAAGGCCATCGCGCGGATGGCCAAGCTGCAACTCGAGATGGGCGGCAAGAACCCGCTCGTCGTGCTCGACGACGCCGACCTGCCCACCGCCGTGAACTGCGCCGTGCAGGGGGCGTTCTTCTCCACCGGGCAGCGCTGCACGGCGTCGTCGCGGCTCATCGTCACCGCGGGCATCCACGATCGCTTCGTCGCCGCCGTCACCGACAAGCTGAAGACGCTGAAGGTGGACGACGCGCTCGCGGCGGGCACCGACATCGGCCCCGTCGTGGACCAGAGCCAGCTCGACCAGGATCTCTCGTACCTCGACATCGGCCGCGGCGAGAGCGCGAAGCTCGCCACGGGCGGCGAGCGGGTCAAGCGGGAGAAGGACGGGTACTACCTCACGCCGGCGCTGTTCACCGAGGCCACCAACGCCATGCGCATCTCGCGCGAGGAGATCTTCGGCCCGGTCGCCTGCGTGATCCGGGCCAAGGATTACGACGACGCGCTCGCGCTCGCCAACGACACCGAATTCGGGCTGTCGGCGGGCATCGTCACCACGTCGCTCAAGCACGCCACGCACTTCAAGCGCCACGCGCAGGCAGGCATGGTGATGGTGAACGTGCCCACCGCGGGCGTCGACTATCACGTGCCCTTCGGCGGCCGCAAGGGCTCGAGCTACGGTCCGCGCGAGCAGGGACGCTACGCGGCGGAGTTCTTCACCACCGTGAAGACGGCGTACACGGCGGCGTAGGCGCGCCGCGCTGGCGATCAGGCCGGCGCGCCGCGCGAATTCTGGAGCCGATAGACGCCGAAGGCGGGCGGCGCCTCGGCGGCGGAGAACGCTTCCTCCGTGACGAGGCGAGCGCAGGCCGCGCGAAACGCGTCGCCGTCGCCCCAGCCCTCCACGAGGATGATCCAGCGTGGCACGGCGTTCTTTTCCGCCCGCACGCGCTTTTCCGCGGTCTCGACCGCGCTCGCCGCCGCATCCGCGACGAGCAGGTGGCAGCCGGCCACGCCCGCCGTCGCGGCGAGCCGCGGCAGGAATTCCTGCGCGACGCGCTGGCGGTGCCGCTCGGCCTGCGCCTCGGGAACAGCGTAGCGGAACGTGGCGACGAGGCCGCCCTGTCCGGCGCCGAAGCTCGCCGCGACTTCGCACAGCGACCGCGCGACGTTGCGAAAGTGCGGCACCGTCGCCACCGTCCATGGCGTGGGCGCGTTGAGGCGCGCGAGATAGTCGGCGCCCGTCACCGTATGGCGCGACGCCGTCTCGTAGAGATTGAAGAACTCCGGCGCGCCTTCGACGGCGATGTAGCGCCGGCCGCGCAGGAAGCCGGGAATGCCGAGCCGCTCGGGCATGTGCTCCCGGCCGTGCCAGTCATAGAACGCGGCGCGCCCTTCCGGCGCGATGTCGTGCCAGATGGCGACGGCGCCTTCGCCCGCGAGGCTCATGACGAAATCCGCTTCAAGATGAGATCACTCCTGTCGCCTCATGCAGGCGCGTCGTGATGATAGCGTCGAATCGCGCCGGCCCGTGCGGTCGTCCCGCGCCGCTGGTACGCTAAAGGCTGTCCGCGGCGCCGGCGCGCCGCTCGCGAGGCGCGCATGGCCACGACGCTTTTCCGCAATGCCAACGTGATCGACGGCAGCGGCGGCTCGCCGTTTCGCGGCGACGTCCGCGTGGACGGCGCGCGGATCGTCGCCGTCGGGGCGGCCGGCACCGAGTCCACGCGCGCCGGCGACGACGTGATCGAGTGCGCCGGCCGCACGCTGATGCCGGGGCTGATCGAGCCGCATGCGCACCTGTCGTTCGTCGACCAGGCGACGCCGCAGGCGTTCAACACGATCCCCGTCGAGGAGCACCTGCTGCTGACGCTGAAGCACGCGAAGCTCTACCTCGACCAGGGCTTCACGGCGTGCTTCTCCGCCGCCGCCACCAAGCCGCGTCTCGACGTCGTCGCGCGGAACGCGATCGACGCCGGCCAGTTCCCCGGGCCGCGCCTGCGCGCGGCGAGCGTGCAGTTCACCGTCACCGGCGGCGTCGGCGACCTGCGCCAGATGCATCTCGACCCGGGCGAGGCGATGTACACGCTGCCCTGCGACGGCCCGGTCGAATTCCGCCGCGCCGCGCGCGAAGCGTGCCGCGAAGGCGTCGACGTGCTGAAGATCGTGCCGTCCGGCGACACGTCGACGCCGGCCGTGCCGTCGGCCAGCACGCTGATGACCGACGACGAGGTTGCGGCGGTGTGCGAGGTCGCGCGCGCGCACCGGCGCGTCGTGGCCGCGCACGCGCGGAGCGCCGAGTCGGTGAAGATGTGCGTGCGGCACGGCGTCGACGTCATCTATCACGCGACGTGCGCCGACGCCGAGGCGCTCGACCTCATGGAAGCGCACCGCGACCGCATCTTCGTGGCGCCGGCGCTGTCGGTGACGGTGACGCGCCTGCGCGACGCCGGCAAGTACGGCCTGCCGGCAAGCCCTGCGATGACGCAGCGGATCGAGACCGACCTCGCGCAGACCATCGACCGGATGAAGGCGCTCAAGCAGCGCGGCGTGCGCGTCCTGCCGGGCGGCGACTACGGCTTCAAGTGGAATCCGCACGGCAACAACGCGCGCGATCTCTCGTACTTCGTGGAGCTGCTGGGCTTCACGCCGATGGAGGCGATCGTGGGCGCAACGCGCTGGGGCGGCGAGATCATGGGCCGGGGCCACGAGCTCGGCCAGGTCAAGGCGGGCTATCTCGCCGACCTGCTGCTGGTCGACGGCGACCCGCTCGCCGACCTCACGGTGCTCGAGGACGCGTCGCGCCTTTGCGCCATCATGAAGGACGGCGCGTTCCACAAGCAGCCGGGGCCGGCTTCAGCCGGCTTCCATGTGTCCCGTCAGGCGGGAGCCTGACCAACAGGAGTCTCGATGGACTACGGAATTCGCGGCCGCACGGCCATCGTCTGCGCGGCCAGCCAGGGCCTCGGCAAGGGCTGCGCGCTCGCCCTCGCGGAGGAAGGCGTCGATCTCGTCATCAACGCGCGCGGGGCGGAGGCGCTGCACGCCACCGCCGAGGAAATCCGCCGGGCGAGCGGCGTGCGCGTCACCGCCGTGGCGGCCGACATCACGTCGCCCGACGGCCGCGCGGCCGTGCTGGCCGCGTGCCCCGCGCCCGACATCCTCGTCAACAATGCCGGCGGACCGCCGATCGGCGACTTCCGCGACTGGGACGAGGCCGCATGGCAGAAGGCGGTCAACGACAACATGGTGACGCCGATCATGCTGATCCGCGCGGTCGTCGACGGCATGATCGAGCGCAAGTTCGGGCGCATCGTCAACATCACGTCGCGCTCGGTGAAGGCGCCGCTCGCGCACCTCGGCCTCTCCAACGGCGCGCGCGCCGGGCTCACCGGCTTCGTGGCGGGCCTCGCGCGGCAGGTGGCGAAGCACAACGTGGTGATCAACAACCTGCTGCCGGGACCGTTCCTCACCGCGCGGCAGAAGGACGGCCTCGGCAAGCTCGCCGCGAAGGCGGGACAGGACTACGACACGTTCCTGAAGGCGCGCGTCGCCGAGAATCCTGCGGGCCGCTTCGGCACGCCGGAGGAATTCGGCAAGGCGTGCGCGTTCCTGTGCAGCGCGGACGCCGGGTTCATCGTCGGCCAGAACCTCGTCATCGACGGCGGCGCGATCAACGTCACGATGTAGTCAGATCCGCCGCTAGGCGTTTGCCGGACGGCCGTCGGGCCGCGTGAACGCGTCCGCGCGCTCCAGCGCCGCGCGATCCCACCGCGCGAGATCGGCCGCGGCGTCGTACGTCGATTGCAGGAAGGACAGGAGCGTCGTGTCGGGCGCCGTCGACGTCCGAACGGCCTCGTACGGCAGGATGAATTCGCCGAAGTCCGCGCTGAAGAACGCCTCGCCGGGCGTCACGCGCGCAGCGCCGAAGCCCGCGGGCGTCGGATACGCGTACGCGTAGAACGCCGGATACGCCACCGCGCCGCCACCCGCCCAGAAGCCGCAGCTGTACACCTCGTGCGAGTACGCCTCTCGGGTGACGGCGTCGGGCAGGTTGGGAATGCCGCCCGGATGCGGCGGCGCCGCGCGTCCGGAGAAGCGCGTCAGCGCGAGGTCCGGCGCGCCCCAGAAAAAATGCACGGGGCTGCATTTGCCGATGAAGCGGGCGCGGAACTCGTTCAGCACGCGCGCCGTCTGCGCGAGGATGCGCCAATACCGCTCCGCGGCATCGCCGTCGTACGGGCGGTCGGCGCGATCCTCATCGAAGCGGATGGCATCGGGAATCTCGTTCGGCCGGCGCTTGATCTGCACCGGCACGCCGAGCTGCGCCAACGCGGCCATGACGCGGGCGTAGAACGTCGCCACCGACTGCGGCGCGAGCGGCACTTCGGCCTCGCGGCCGTCGTCGGTGCGAACGACGACACGCCGACCGACGAAGTCGAAGTCGATCTGGAACGTCCGCGCGCCGTGCGGCATCGGTCCGGTGGTGAGGCCCGCGGCCGTGACGTACAGGGTCACCGACCAGCAATGGTTGACCCACGGCATCTGCGTCAGCCGGATCTTGCCGACGATCTGCAGCCACAGGTGCAGCGCGGCGTGCGTGTCGCGCCAGGCGTCGAGCGGAAGCGGCGGCCACGCGCCGCCGGACGGGGTGTCGGCGGGCGCCATCGCGCGGCTATTGCGCCTTGATGCCCGCGGCCTTCACGATCTTCGCCGACACTTCGAAGTCGTTGCGCGTGAAGGCGCGAAACTCGGCGGGTGTCATGGGCATCGGCTCGGCGCCGAGGCTCGCGAGCCGCTCCTTGATCTCGGTGCTGCCGAGGGCGCGCTGGACGTCCTTGCTGATCCGGTCGACGAGCTCCGGCGGCATGCCGGCCGGTCCGAACAGGCCGACCCACAGGTTGTAGTCGAAAGCGGGCAACCCGGACTCGGCGATCGTGGGCACGTCCTTCAGGATGCTCGACCGCTGAGCGCTGGAGACGCCGAGCGCCACGAGCTTGCCCTCCTTCACCTGCGGCAGCGCGGCGGAGATCGGCGAGAAGAAATACGTGACGCGTCCCGCCATGGTGTCCGTCAGCGCTTCCGGCGTGCCCTTGTATGGCACGTGAACGGCGTCGATGCCGGTGGCGAGCTTGAACTTCTCCGCGTTCATGTGCGTGCCGCTGCCCGTTCCGGCCGACCCGTAGTTGAACTGCCCGGGCTTCGCCTTCGCCTGCGCGATGAGATCGGACACGGACTTGATGCCCGAGGCAGGGGCCACGACGAGCACGTTGGGCTGCCCGCCGAGCGGCGCGATCTCGACGAAGTCCTTCAGCGTGTCGAACGGCAGGTCGGGATAAATCGACGGGTTGACGGCGTACGCGGCGGAGTGGACGAGCAGCGTGTAGCCGTCGGGCGGCGACTTCGCGACGATGCCGGTGCCGATCGTGCCGCCGGCGCCGGGACGGTTGTCGACGATCACCGACTGCCCCCAGTATTCCTGCAGCTTCTGCGCGAACGTGCGGGCGAGGATGTCGGTGGCGCTGCCTGCGGTGAACGGCACGACGACACGCACCGGCTTCGACGGCCACGCCTGCGCAGCCGCGGCCGCGGCCCAGAAAACGGCCGCGAGGGCCACGAGCGTTCTTGCGATTCTCATCGGTCTCTCCTATTCCAGGCCGTCGCCGACCGGCACGTTCTCCGCTTCGAGCTTCATGCCGGACGCTTCCGCCTGCAGCAGCAGCAGCTGCGCGAAATCCTGCTCGGTCATGCCGCGGCCGATCATCGTCTGCACGAGGTCGCGCGTGATCGCGGCGAGCGGCATCGGCACGTCGTGCGCCTTCGCCGCGTCGAGGCCGAGGTCGAGGTCCTTGCGCAGGAGCTTCGGCGTGAACGTGACCTTGAAATCGAGATTCACGAACGCCGGCGTCTTGTAGCGCGAGAACGTGGAGCCCATCACGCTCTGGTTCATGAAGTCGAGGAACGCGTGGCGCGGCACGCCGGCCTTTTGCGCGAGCACGGTGATCTCGGCGAGCGACTGCGTGACCACGCCGAGGAAGACGTTGTGGCAGATCTTGACGATGCGCGCGAGCTCGCCGTCGCCGACGTAGCTCGCCGACGGCGCGATCATCCGCAGGTAGGGCAGCGCCCGGTCGAACGCGGCGCGCGGGCCGGAGCACACGAACGACAGCCGTCCTGCCTTGATCACTTTCGCATTGCCGGACACCGGCGCCGCCAGCAGCGCTACGCCGCGCGCCGCGAGCAGGGCGCGAAGCTCCGCCGAGCCTTCGAGCGAGATCGACGAGCATTCGACGACGAGCTTCGGCGCGGCGGCGCCCGACAGCAGGCCGCCGGGGCCGGTCACCACTTCCTTCACGTCGTCCCACGTCGACACCATGACGAACACGACGTCGCACGCGGCGAGATCGGCGACACGGTCCGCGATCTTCGCGCCGCGTGCTGCGAGGGGCTCCGCCTTGGCCCGCGTCCGGTTCCACACGGTGACGTCGGCGCCGGCCTTCGCGAGGCGCTCGGCCATCGCGTAGCCCATGCGGCCGATGCCGATCCAGCCGAGACGACCGCCGGGTGCTGCGGCCGTCATGGCGCCGGCGTGCCGAACGGCATGTCCATCACGAACAGCCAGTTGCCATCAGCCTGCCGGCGGGCGATCTCGATCGCGCTGCCCGCCATCGCCACGGGCTTGCCGTCGGCGCCGGTGGCGTCGAGCTTCCAGTCGTTGGCGAGGAGCGCCAGGTCGCCGGTGCGGGCCACCAGCCGCCCGGAGGTCCTGATCACGGGCTTCATCGCGACGAAGCCGGCGAGCGCTTCGCGCACTGCGGCGGCGCCGACGACCACCTGCCCCGGCATCGGCATCAGCGCCGCCGCCGGCTCGTACAGCGCCATCAGCGCGTCGAGGTCGCCGGCGTTGAGCGCCACCTCGAACGCGCGGTCGAGCGCCACCGGATCATCGTTTGCCATGGCCCATCCTCCAGATCATTTCTTCATGCCCACCAGCCACTCGCGCACCTCGAACGTCAGCAACCCCGCCTGCACCGCAGGATCGGCCGCGGCGAACGCTTCCATCTCCTCGCGGGTCACGCCGCCCTCCGGAATCATCATGCCCACCGCACCCGGACCGAAGAACGGACCGCCGAGCGCGAGCCTGCCGTCGGCGAACATCGTCCGATAGTGGTCGATGTGCAACTGCAGGCCGTCCTGCTGGAACGGCGGCACGTCCGTCGCCCACTTGGGGCCGGGATGATGGACGACGACGAAGCGCAGGTCTTTGGCGGGCATCGCGGCGGCTCAGTAAGGGTTGGCGATCGGCAGCTCTTCCGCCGGGTACAGCGAGATCACCTTCGGCCCCGTCGGCGTGAGGATCACTTCCTCCTCGATGCGGGCGGCGGAGATGCCGTCGCTCGCGGGGCAATATGTCTCCACGGCGAACACCATGCCGACCTTGAGCTCGATCGGGTCCTTAAGCGAGTTGAGGCGCGAGATCAGAGGCCGCTCGTGCAGGCCGAGCCCCAGGCCATGACAGAAGTTGAGGCCGAACGCCTCCATCTCGCTCGCGAAGCCGATTTCCTTCGCCTGCGGGAATGACCGCGCGATCTTGTCCGACGACACGCCGGGCTTCAGCAAGTCGATCGCGCGGTCCATCCATTCCCGCGCCTTGCGATAGGCGGTGCGCTGCGACGACGTGGCGCGGCCGACGTTGAACGTGCGGTAGTAGCACGTGCGATAACCCATGTAGGACTGGATCACGTCGAAGAACGCCTGGTCGCCGGGGCGGATCAGCCGGTCGGTGAAATTGTGCGGATGCGGGCTGCAGCGCTCGCCGGAGATCGAGTTGATCGCCTCGACGCAATCCGAGCCCATTTCGTAGAGGCGCTTGGTCGCGAGCGCGACGATCTCGCTTTCCTTGATGCCGGGCTTCAGCGCCTCGGCGATGTCGGTGTAGACGCCGTCCACCATTGCCGCCGCCATGTTGAGCAGCGTGAGCTCGTCGATGTTCTTCACCTCGCGCGCCATCAGCAGCGTCTGCTGGCCGTCGCGGACGTCGATCCCCAGCTTCTGCAGCTCGAACATCATCGGCGGCTCGACGACGTCGAGGCCGAGCGGCATGTCGCCCACGCCCTCGGCGTCGAGGAGCGACTTGATCTCGCGCGCGGCGTCACGGAACAGCGTCGTGTCGGCGCCGGTGGCGCCGCGAAGGCCGAGCAGCCCCGCGCGGCAGTGGTCGTGATGAAGCCACGGCGCGTGCATGCGGTGATGCTTGGCCGCGGAACCGAAGTCCCAGATGTACGGGTCGCCGTTGCCGGTGAGCAGCGAATAGCGCGTCAGCTTGTCGCGCGCCCATTCGCCGATCACGGTGCTCGTGATGTAGCGAATGTTGTGCTGGTCGAAGCACAGCAGGGCGCCGAGTCCCGACTCCGCGAGCGCCGCGCGCGTGCGCGCCAGCCGATAGTCGTGCAGCCGCCGGAAGTTGATCCGCTCCTCGAAATCGACCTGCGAGTGGCCGGGCGCCTGCAACGGCCGGTCCCACTTGTGGCCGGGATCGATGTCGTCGGGCCGCACGATCGTCGGCTCGCTGCGCTTTTTCCTGGCCATGCGGTTCCTCGAAGCCGTTCAGCGGTTGCCGAACGCCTTCTCGTAGTAGGTGAGGTCGATGTACTTCTGCGGATCGGTCAGCGCCTTCTGCGGCGTGCCGTACTTGCTGCGAAGCTCGAGCACGGTGCGGATGGCCGCCGGGTCGGGCGCGAGATCGCGCGCGAGCCCGCCCTTGTCGGCGAGAAGCAGGTCGTACGACTGTTTGGCCAGCGCCGGCGTCATGTCGCGGATGTTGGCGACGAGCAGCGCCTCGACGACCGGACGGTTGGCGCGGTCGTACAGCCAGTCGGTCGCCGCCTTGTACGCCTTCAGGAAGCCCACCAGCGCCGCCTCGTGCTCGCGCGCGTAGCTGCGCCGCGCGATCCCGACCGTGCCCTGGTACGGGCCGAGCGCCTCGGCCGTGGCGAGCTCGCGAAACCCGCGGTTCGTGGCCAGCAGCTCGAACGGCGTGCGCAGCAGCGTGGCATCGTGCTTGCCGCCCACGAGGTCGCGGTAGCGGTTCGCCGTGCCGCCGGCGCGGACGAAGTTGACGTCCGCCTCGGCGAGGCCGCTCCTCGCCACCAGCTCGCGCACCACGAACGCGAAACCGGTGGTCATCGCATCGACCGACACGCTCCTGCCCTTGAGGTCCGCCACCTTGCCGATGCCCGCGGCGCCGACGATCGACACGAAGCCGCCGTCGCCGCCCATGAACGCGAAGAGATCGGGATTGTCCGGGACCTTCGTCTCGCCCTGCCCTTCCTGGTAGGCGATCACGTTGTCGATGACGGCGAACGCCAGATCGGCCCGGCCCTCGAACAGCGCGGTCACCAGGAAGGCGGACGACGGCGTGTACGCGAGCTGGACCGCGACGCCATTGGCCTCGAAGTAGCCCTGGCGCTGGCCGGCCCAGAGCGGCAGGTTCCAGCCGCCGTCGAAGGCGAGGACCCGCAGCGGCACGAGGGGCGCAGGCGCCGGCGACGGCGCCGGCGTTTGCGCGCTGACGGCGCAGGCCAGCACGGCGACGCAACAAGCAGCGATCAGACGACGTGCCATGCGCTCCTCCGGCTTCGAGTCGCCGGCGTTGCCTTGCGGGCACACCGGGAGAGCCGGATTAAATCACATCGCCGCGCAGCGGTCGCAGCCCGTGCGGAGGCGCGGGTTACGGGTAATCGTAGAAGCCGCGCTTCGCCTTGCGGCCGAGGTAGCCCGCCGCCACCATTTCCTTCAGCAGCGGCGCGGGCCGGTACTTGGGGTCGTTGAAGTCGGCGTAGAACACGTTCATCACCGCGAGCATCACGTCGAGGCCGATCATGTCGGCCAGCGCGAGCGGCCCGATCGGATGGTTGCAGCCGAGCTTCATCCCGTTGTCGATGTCGGCCGCGGTGGCGAGGCCCTCCTGCAGCGCGAAGATCGCCTCGTTGATCATCGGGCACAGGATCCGGTTCACGACGAAGCCCGGGCTGTTCCGGACCACGATCGGCGATTTGCCCAGGCGCTCCGCGAAGGCGCGGCCCGCCGCCACCGTCGCGTCCGCCGTCTGCAGCCCGCGGATCAGCTCGACCAGTGTCATCAGCGGAACGGGATTGAAGAAATGCATGCCGAGGAAGCGATCGGGCCGCGCGGTGGCCGCCGCGAGCGTGGTGATCGAGATCGACGACGTGTTGGAAGCGAGCAACGCCGCGGGATCGGCGATGGCGTCGGCCTGGCGCAGGATCTCGAGCTTGAGCTCGAGGTTCTCCGTCGCGGCCTCGATCACGAGTCCCGCGCCCGCCAGCGCGCCGTAGTCGGTGGTGCCGGTGACGTGCGCGAGCGCGGCGGCGCGGGCGTCGGCGGTCAGCTTGTCCTTCTTCACGAGCCGGTCGAGGCTGCCGCCGATCGCGGCGACGCCGCGCGCGACTGCCGCGGCGGCGACGTCCACCATCACGACGTCGATGCCGACCACCGCGCAAGCCTGCGCGATGCCGTTGCCCATCGTTCCGGCGCCGATCACGCCGACCTTCGAGATGCCGCTCATGCTCACCGCCTGATTTGCGTTCGAAACGGCGATTATGCCGGGCGGCGGGCGAGCTCAGGCGGGGACGGGGCAGCGGCGCGGACGCAATCGGTGCGCCGCGGTGGATTCGCGCGAAGACCCGCGACGACGACGTCGATCAGCGCCGGCGCGGCACGGACCAGATCGAACGCGGCGGGATCGAGCACCCATTCACGCATGATGCCGCCGAGATACGTGTGCAACGCGAGCGACGCGAGCCGGGTGTCGGTGTCGGGCGGAAGCTGGCCGGCCGTGACCGCGCGCCCGACCATCCGCTCGACGTGCGACAGGCAGTCGCAGCGCTCGCGGTCGCGCCGCGCGGCGATGGGCGACAGGTCGTTGGTCATCTCGCTCTTGTGGAAAATGACCTCGAACACCGCCTGGGAGCGCGGATCGGTGGCGAGCCGCACCAGCGTGTCGATCGCGAGCGTGCGCAGCGCCAGCAGCGGGTCGCCGTCGACGAGGCCCGCGGCCCGCGTCAGCGACTGCTCGAGCGGCAGCGTGGCGCGCTCGCACATCGCGCGGAACAGGTCCGCCTTGTCGTGGAAGTGCCAGTAGACGGCGCCACGGGTGACGCCTGCTGCCGCGGCCACTTCGGCCAACGACGTCCGCGTGACGCCGCGATCGCGGAACACGCGCTCGGCCGCGTCGAGCAACTGCTCGCGGGTGACGGCGGCTTCGGACTTGGTTCGGCGGGCCACGGCTTTGTTCGACGCCAGGGGGTTTACAAACAAACATGATTGTATGTATTCTTCCTTCCCTTGGCAAGTTGCACCGCAGCAATCCTACCCTACGCAGTCGCTCCTTCGAGCCGGAGTTGCCCAATGAACCACGCTGACGCCCGTACGACCCGCCTCATTCCCGTCCTTTCCGCCGCGCTGCTGCTGGCCGCCTGCGGCCAGGGCCAGCCGCCGGGCGCCGGCGGCCATGGCGGATTCCCGCCTGCCGAGGTGACGGTCTATTCCGTCGCTCCGGCGCAGATTCCCGTCACTTTCGAATACGTCGGGCAGGCGCTGGGCTCCAAGGAAGTCGAAGTCCGGGCCCGGGTGGGCGGCATCCTTGAAAAGCGGCTCTTCCAGGAAGGCGCCCCGGTCAAGGCCGGGCAGACGCTCTTTGTGATCGACCCCAAGCCGACCGAGGCCCAGGCCGCCAGCGCCGAGGCGGACCTCGCACGCGCGCAAGCCCAGCTCGCGCAGGCGCAGCGCGAAGCCGCGCGCCTGAAGCCGCTCGCCGAAAAGAAGGCCATCGGCCAGAAGGAATACGACGACGCCGTCTCCAACGGCGAGTTCGCGGCCGCCGCCGCCAAGGCCGCCGAGGCGAAGCTTCGCGAAGCGCGGCTCAATCTCGGCTACACGCGTGTCGTGGCGCCGGTTTCCGGCATGTCGAGCCGCGCCGCCAAGTCGGAAGGCAGCCTGGTCGCCGCGGGCACCGATCTGCTGACGACGATTTCCCAGATCGACCCGATCTGGGTGCAGTTCAACATTTCCGAGAACGAGAAGCTGCGCGTCGAGCGCGCGGTCGCCGAGAAGAAGCTCTCGTGGCCGAGCAACGAGCTGATGGACGTCACCGTCAAGCTCGCCGACGGCACGACACTCCAGCGGAAGGGCAAGATCAACTTCGCCGACACGCGGATCAACACGGCGTCGGGTACCTACGAGACGCGCGCCGAGTTCGCCAACAAGGACAGCGCGCTCAAGTCCGGCCAGTTCCTGCGCGTGACCCTCAACGGGCCGAAGCGCCTCGACGCGATCACCGTGCCCCAGGCGGCCGTGCTGGACGGCCCGCAGGGCAAGTTCGTCTACGTCGCGGCCAAGGACAAGGACGGCAAGGACGTCGCGCTGCCGAAGCCCGTGGTGCTGGGCGATTGGGTGACGGGCCAGGGCAACCTGTGGATCGTCGAGTCCGGCCTCGTCCCGGGCGACAAGGTGATCGTCGACGGCATCGCCAAGATCTTCATGCCCGGCGCGCCGATCAAGCTCGCCGCTGCCGCACCGGCGGGCGCCGCAGGTGCCGCGCCTGCCGCCGCGCCCGGTGCCGCCCCCGCCCCCGCTGCGGATGCGCCGGCGAAGTCCCCCGCGCCGCCGGCCGACGCGCAAAAGAAATAAGCGCAGGAGCGCCCACTCATGTTTTCCCGCTTTTTCATCGACCGACCGATCTTCGCGATCGTCATCTCGACATTCCTCGTGCTCGCGGGCCTCTCCGCGATGCGCAACCTGCCGATCGCCCAGTATCCGGAAATCGCACCGCCGGTCGTGACCGTCAGTGCCGTGTACCCCGGCGCGTCCGCCGAAGTGCTGGAGCAGACCGTCGCGGCGCCGATCGAGAACGCCATCAACGGCGTTCCGAACATGCTCTACATGAGCTCGAACTCGTCGTCGCAAGGCGTCGTGCAGATCCAGGTGACGTTCGAGATCGGTACCAACGTGGACGACGCGGCGATCAACGTCAACAATCGCGTCAAGCAGGTCGAGGCGCGGCTGCCGCAGGAAGTCCGGCGCCAGGGCGTCAACGTCGAGCGCGGCTCGTCGGCCTTTCTGCAGGTCCTGGCGTTCTACTCGCCCGACGGCCGCTTCGACGATCTCTATACGTCGAACTACGTCACGCTGAACGTCCTCGACCAGCTGAAGCGGCTGCCGGGCACGACCAACGTGCAGATCTTCGGCGCGCACGACTACGCGATGCGCATCTGGCTGAAGCCCGACCGCCTGGCGCAACTGAAGCTGACGCCGATCGACGTGATCACCGCGGTCAACGAGCAGAACGCGCAGTTCGCCGCCGGCAAGGTCGGCCAGGCGCCGCACTTCAACAACCAGGACCTCGTCTACACGATCACGGCCAAGGGTCGGCTCGCCGACGCCAAGGAATTCGAGCAGATCATCGTCCGCGCCAACCCGGACGGCTCGTACATCCGGCTGACCGACGTCGCGCGCGTCGAGCTGGGCTCGAAGGACTACGAGTTCCTGGGCCGCTTCAACGGCAAGCCCGCGACGCTCGTCGGCATCTTCCTGACGCCGGGCGCCAACGCGCTCGCGGTCGCGAAGACGGTCAACACGACGATGGCGGAGCTCGCGACGCGCTTCCCCCAAGGCTTCACCTACGCCACGCCCTACGACACCACGCGTTTCGTCGAGGTGTCGATCCGCGAGGTGCTGAAGACGCTCGGCGAAGCGATGATCCTCGTGTTCCTCGTGGTGTTCCTGTTCCTGCAGAACTGGCGCGCCACCGTGATCCCGACCATCGCCGTGCCGGTGTCGCTGACGGGCACGTTCGCGGGCCTGTACCTCCTCGGCTACTCGATCAACACGCTGACGCTCTTCGGCATGGTCCTGTCGATCGGCATCGTCGTCGACGACGCGATCGTCGTGCTGGAGAACGTCGAGCGGCACATGCGCGAGGACAAGCTCGACGCGCGGAGCGCCGCGATCAAGGCGATGACCGAGGTCACCGGCCCGGTGATCGCCATCGTGCTGGTTCTGACGGCCGTGTTCATCCCGATCGCGTTCCTGGGCGGGCTCACCGGGGAGCTCTATCGCCAGTTCGCGGTGACGATCTCCATCGCCGTCGTGATCTCGGGCCTGATCGCGCTGACGCTCACCCCGGCGCTGTGCGTGATCATCCTGAAGCGCGAGCATCACGCGCCGGGACGCTTCTTCACCGCGTTCAACAACGGGTTCGCGCACATGACGCGCGGCTATACCAGCGGCGTGGCGTTCATGCTGCGGCGCGGGTTCATCGGCGCGATCCTGTTCGCGCTGATGGTCGCGGCGGCGCTGTGGCTGTGGCGCATCACGCCCGGCAGCCTCGTTCCCGACGAGGACCAGGGCTTCTACATCTCGGCGGTGATCCTGCCCGACGGCGCCACGCTGGAACGCACGGCCAAGGTGGTGGACCAGGTCGAGGCGGCCATCCGCTCGAACCCGAACAACCAGGACATCATCGCGTTCACGGGCTTCGACTTCATCGGCGGCGGCTTCCGCAACAACGCGGCGACGATCTTCGTCACGCAGAAGCACTGGGACGAGCGCACCGTCACGGCGTCGCAGCTCGTGGGCGAGCTCTACGGCAAGACGGCCGGAATCAAGGAAGCGCTGGTGCTCGCGTTCAATCCGCCGGCGATCTTCGGCCTCGGCACCGCGGGCGGCTACGAGTTCTACATCCAGAACCGCGGCGACGGCGGCGCCAAGCGCCTGGCGGAGGTGAAGGACCAGTTCCTCGCCCGCGCCAATCGCGATCCGCAGCTCGGCGGCGCGCAGACGCTGTGGCGCGCCACGGTGCCGCAGCTCACGGTCGACGTCGACCGCGAAAAGGCGAAGAAGCTGGGCGTGCCGATCGACGAGGTGTTCAACACGCTCGCCGCGACGCTCGGCACGTACTACGTCAACGACTTCAACAAGTACGGCCGCACGTGGCAGGTGCTGATGTCCGCCGACGCGCCCTACCGGCAGCGGCCCGACGACATCGGCGCCGTCTTCGTCCGCTCCACCAAGGGCGAGATGATGCCGCTGTCCGCGGTCGCCACCGTCCGCTACACCTCCGGCCCCGACTCGCTCGACCGCTTCAACAACCTGCCGGCGGTCAAGATCATCGGCTCGGCGGCGCCGGGCGTGAGCTCGGGCCAGGCGATCGCGCGCGTGGAGCAGATCGCCCGCGAGGTGCTGCCGTCCGACTTCAGCTTCGACTGGGGCGGCACGTCGTACCAGGAGAAGCGCTCGGGCGGTGCGTCGACGTTCGCGCTCGGCCTCGCGGTGATCATGGTGTTCCTGATCCTCGCCGCCCAGTACGAGAAGTGGTCGCTGCCGCTGTCGGTGCTGCTGGCGCTGCCGTTCGGCACGTTCGGCGCGCTCGCCGCCGTGTACATCTCGCACCATACCAACGACGTCTACTTCCAGATCGGCCTCGTGACGCTGCTGGGCCTCGCGTCGAAGAACGCGATCCTGATCGTGGAGTTCGCGTCGCAGATGTACCACCAGGGCATGTCGGCGTCGGCCGCCGCGCTGGAGGCCGCGCGGCTGCGGTTCCGCCCGATCCTGATGACGTCGCTGGCGTTCATCCTCGGCGTGCTGCCGCTGGCGATCGCCACCGGCGCGGGCGCCGGCGCGCGAACGTCCGTCGGCACGGGCGTGATGGGCGGGATGCTCGCCGCGACCTTCCTCGCCGTGTTCTTCGTTCCGCTGTTCTTCCGCTTCTTCGAGGATTTCAGGCTGAACGAGAAGCGCACCCGCGAGGAGCTCTTCGACGAAGTGCGCTCGCGCCAGCGGGCCCACCGGATTCCGCAGACGCCGGGGCATCCGCCCGGCGCCTCGCAGGGAGCAGACGACCATGCGTAACACGCTCATCGCCGTCGCCGTCGCAGCGCTGCTGACGGCGTGCACCACGACGCCCACGACGCCGCCCCAGCTCGACCTGCCGGCCGCCTCCGCCAATCCCGTCAGCGCCACGGCGCTCGAGCGGTGGTGGAAGGCCTTCAACGACCCGACGCTCGACGCGCTGGTCGACGAGGCGCTGGCGCACAACCTCGACCTGGCGTCGGCGATGGCGCGCGTCGAGACCGCGCGCGCGCAGGTCACCCGCGCCCAGTCCGACCTGTTCCCCACCGTCGATCTCGGCGCGGGCGCGAACCGCTCGCGCTCGACGCAATCGGGAACGAATCCGCTGCCACAGGGATTCTCGCCGTATTCGAACGACTACCGCGTCGCCCTGGAGGCATCGTATACGCTGGACCTGTGGGGCAAGTACCGCACGGCGACGCGCGCCGCGCAGCAGGATCTCCTCGCGACGGAGTACGCGCGCGAAACGGTCCACACGTTGGTTGCCGCCGACACGGCGCGGTTCTACTTCAACCTGCTCGCCGCGGACGCCCAGCTCGCCGTGCTGCTGGAGACGCTCCAGACGCGCCAGCAGTCGGTGGAGCTGCAGACCGACCGCTACAACGCCGGGATCATCGGCAACTACGACCTCCGCACGGCCGAGGCCGAGCGGGCCGCCGTCGAGAGCGACATCGCCGCGGCGCAGCGCGCGGTCGTCGAGTACGAATCGGCGCTCGCGGTGCTGCTGGGGCGCTCGCCGCGCGAAGTGTTCACGCCGGCGCTCAACCGCGACGTCGCGATGGTGCGCACGATCGCCGTGCCGACGATCCCGGCGGGACTGCCGTCGGATCTCCTCACCCGCCGGCCGGACATCCGCTCCGCGGAGGCGCAGCTCGCGGCGGCGAACATGCGCATCGACGTCGCGCGCGCCGACTACTACCCGTCGATCTCCCTCACCGGCGCATTCGGCACCGAGGCCGGCGCGCTGTCGAACCTGTTCAACGGGCCGGCGCTGATCTGGAGCATCGCCGGCGGCCTCATCCAGCCGCTGGTGGGCCTGAAGGCGATCGAGGCGAACGTGGACACCGCGACCTCGCGGCGCAACGAGATCGTGGTGCAGTACACGAAGACCGTGCAGTCGGCCTTCCGCGACACGCACGACGCGCTGTCGGCGAACCAGACGACGCGCGCCGCGCTGGCCGCGCAATCGGAGCGCAAGGACAAGCTGTCGGAAGTGCTCGAGCTGTCGGACATGCGCTACCGCTCGGGCTATTCGCCGTACCTCGAGGTGCTCGACTCGCAGCGCCAGCTGCTGCAGGCGCAGACGCTGCAGATCATCGCCGCGCGCAACGTGCGCCTCGCGCTGGTCGATCTCGCCACCGCGCTGGGCGGCGGATGGGACATCGCCAACGCGGTCACGCCGCCCACGGGCCTCATCGGCAGCGGGAGCGGCGCCTACCGCTGACGCTAGCCGGTGAGCGGCCGGTACACCTCGACGTCGACCGTCCCCGCGAGCAGGCCTTCCTGCTCGCGGCGCTGCCGATAGGCCGCGAGATGCGGCGCCTTGCGATGCGTCTCGAACGCGGCGTCGTCGACGTAGGTTTCGTAGAAGAAGAACTGGTCGGGGTCCTTCGGCGAGCGATGCAGCCGGTAGGCGAGGCAGCCCGGCTCCGCCTTGCGCACGACGCCCACCTGCTCCGTCAGCAATGCCGCGAGCGCGTCGCCCTTGCCGGGCGCGGCGCGAAGGCGCGCGACCACCGTGACTTCGGTCATGGAGTTCCTTTCGGGGTTGCGAGGTCTACTGGAGCTGCGGCTTGCGCAGATAGTCGTTGCGGTCGGCGGAACGGACCTGCACGCGCACGACGGCGCCGTCGCGCGAGAGCGTGATGGGCACGACCGCGCCGGGCGAGCCGCGCTGCCAGATCTTGCGGTAGAGGTCGGCGAGCCCGGTGACCTTCTCGCCGTCCACGTCGACGACGATGTCGCCGAGGCGCACGCCCGCGGCGTCGGCCGGCGCGTTCTTCGCGAGCCCGTGCACCACGACGTGGTCCGAGATCTCCGTCGTGTACATGCCGAGCCACGGATGCGGCGGCCGGCTCGAGCCGCCGAACTTCATCACGTCGGCGAGGAGCGGCGGCAGCAGATCGATCGGCACGAACATGTTGCCCTGGACCTGCTCGTCGCCGACGGCCTCCTGCACCAGCAGCGAGCCGATGCCGATGAGCCGGCCCGCGTCGTCGACGAGCGCCGCGCCGCTCCACTCGGGATGCGGCGGCGCGGTGAACAGCGCCTCGTCGAGCATGTACTCCCAGTAGCCCGCGAATTCGCGCCGCGCGATCAGGTGCGCCTTCAGCGCGTGCGCGCGGCCGCCGTGGCCGAGGACGAACACGTCGTCGTCGACGGCGAGGTCGGCGGCGGTGCCCCGCGGCAGCGGCGGCGCCGGCAGACGGCCAAGCGGCTGCACGAGGCCGAAGCCCGTCGCGAAGTCGTACGCCAGCGGATGGCCGGCGACCGTGGCGCCGCTGTTGTGCGTCAGCCAGACGGTCTCGGCCTCGGTGATCAGGTAGCCGATGGTGAGCACCAGCCCGTGATCGTCGATGACGACGCCGTTGCCGGCGCGCTCGGTGCCGAGGATCGATGCCGTGAACGATTCCTCCGGCACGTCGGCGCGGAGCATCACCACCGAGTCGAGGGCCGACTGCAGCTCGAACGAGACGTCGGCGGCGCTCGGCTGCAATTCGGCGGGAAACGACCACTGCGTGTGTTCGGGCATGGCGGAAGCGCGCGCGTCGCGCGGGTATCGAATGACTCGAACGATGTTACGCCAATCGCGCCGGGCGAGGCAAAATGGCGCTTTCGTCCAGGATTCCCGCGATGCGCCGCGCCTTCGCATTTCTCGCATTTCTCGCGTCTCTCGCCCTCGCGCTCGGCGCGGCGGCCCAGGTCCCGCCGTCGGCCGCCGAGCGGGCCGCGTATGCCGGGCTCTTCGCCGCGGCGGACGCGGGCGATGCCGCCGCGATCGCGCGGCTCGCCGCGGCCGGCAATCCGGTCGACGCGCGCGACGGCCACGGCCGCACGCCGCTGCACGTCGCCGCCTATGCGCGCAGGCACGACGCGATGCGCGCGCTGGCCAGGGCCGGCGCCGACCCCAACGCTTTCGAGAGCGACCGCTACGACATCGTCACCATCGCCGCCGTGGCGGACGACGTGCCGACGCTCGACGTGGCGCTGGCGCTGGGCGGGAACGCCCGCAACGTCACCAGCCGCTACGACGGCACGGCGCTGATCGCCGCCGCGCATCTCGGCCACGACGGCGTCGTGCGCACGCTGATCAAGGCAGGCGCCCCGCTCGACCATGTGAACAACCTCGGGTGGACCGCGGTGATCGAGTCGATCGTGCTCGGCAACGGCGGACCGCGTCACGTCGCCACGCTGAAGGCACTCGTCGACGCCGGCGCGAACCTGGGCCTCGCCGACCGCAGCGGCGCGACGCCGCTCGCGCTCGCGAAGGCGCGGGGCTACGGCGCCATGGTCGCGCTGCTGGAGGCCAGGGGCGCGCGCTGAACCAGGGCCCGGCCGCGGCCGCGGCGCGGATTCATTCGCCGCGCGTCTTGCGCGCGCCCTCGACCTTGCGGTCCTCCCGCTTGGCCTGCGCCATCGCTTCCGGCTCCAGCGTTTCCGCGGCGGTGTTGAGCCGCACGAACACGCCCCACGCGGCGAGCAGCGCGGCCGCGACGAACCCCACGCATGCCACGTACGGCAGCATCGTCGGATCCTCGCGGCTGTAGTGGAACACCGCGACCAGCGTCTCGATCGACAGCGACACGACGAGCACCACCAGGAAGCGCGACAGGAACCGCCGCACGCGCGTGGGCGCGCTCATGTGCGCGTCGCGCTGCACCTCCTCCTCGAAGATCGTCTGGCCGAGCTCGAGCGCCGCCACGGCGATCGTCAGCAGCGCGATGCCGTTCAGCACGCTGTCGAGGCGGGAAGCGCGCGCGGCGTCGGTCCACGGCGAGAGGCCGGCGTAGATCTCCGCGACGGCGAAGCCCAGCAATGCCAGCGCGCACAGCACGAACAGCACGCTGATGACGAAATGGCCGAGCGGGAACAGCCGGACGAATGCCTTCATGGCAGCGCCCTGCGCATCACCGGCCGCGCTGGCTTGCGGCGCGCGACCTCGCGAAAGCCGGCGCGATCGTAGAGCGACTTCGCGCCGAACCACATGTGATCGGGCGCGCCGCGGCCCGGCTTGTCGACGGGGTACGCTTCGAGCAGGCGCGCGCCGTGCGCGCGCGCATAGGCGGCGCCGCCGGCGAGCATCGCCGCGGACAGGCCCTCGCCGCGCGCGTGCTGCGCCGTATAGAAGCAGATCACCGACCACACCGGCGTGTCGTCCACCGGCTTCATCACCGGCGAGCGCGCGAGCTTGGCGTAGTCCTCGCGGGGTCCGAGCGACAGCCATGCCACGGGCTCGCCGTCGCGGTAGCCGATGAGCCCCGGAACGACGCCCCCGTCGACGAGTGCCTTCAGCGCGGCCTTGTTCGCGGCCGCGCGCGTCGTGCCTCGCGGCGGCGGATGATCCCCCGAGCGGCGGTAGTACATGCACCAGCAGCCGCGCACCTGCGCGCCGCCCGGGCCGCCGAACAGCGTTTCGAGGTCCTTCCACCGCGCCTTCGTCAGCGGCTTGATGTCGAGCGGCGATTTCGTGGGCATGCCGGTCATCCGTGGGAAGGGTGGGGGACAGCATAACGCGGCGCGGCCGCCGCCATCATCCGGTCCAGCCGAGGTGGCCGAGGAAATCGCGCGTGCGCTCGGTGGCGGGCGCGTCGAACACCTGCGCCGGCGGTCCCTGCTCGACGATCCGGCCGGCGTCGAACACGGCGATCCAGTCCCCGACGCGACGGGCGAACGTCATCTCGTGCGTGACGACGACCATCGTCATTCCTTCCTCGGCCAGCGCCTTCATGACATTCAGCACTTCGCCGATCGTCTCGGGATCGAGCGCGGACGTCGGCTCGTCGAACAGCATCACGTCCGGGTTCATCGCCAGCGCGCGGGCGATCGCGACGCGCTGCTGCTGCCCGCCGGACAGCGCCGACGGGAAGTTGCCGGCCTTGTCCGCAAGCCCCACCTTGGCGAGCAGAGCGTCGGCGCGCGCGCCGGCGTCCGTCTGCGACATGCCGAGCACCGTGCGCGGCCCTTCGGCGACGTTCTGCCGCGCGGTGAAATGCGGAAACAGCTCGAAGCTCTGGAACACCATGCCCATGCGGCGGCGCACCGCGCGAAGCGTCCGCTCCTCGCGCGGCAGTTGCGCGCCCTCGAACTCGATGTCGCCGCCGTCGAGCGTCTCGAGCCCGTTCGTGCAGCGGAGAAGCGTGGACTTGCCGGACCCCGACGGGCCGATCAGGCACACGACCTCGCCAGCGTGCACGTCGAGGTCCACGCCGGACAGCGCGGTGAACGCGCCGAAGCGCTTCACGACGGCGCGATAGCGCAGGATGCACGGCGCCCCCGCCATCGCCCGCGCAGGCAGTTCCGCCGCCGTCATTCGGTCACCGCGTAACGGCGCTGGATCCAGTCGACGAGCTTCGCCTGCGGATAGCCGAGCAGCCAGTACAGCGCCGCCATCGCCGTCAGCATCTCCAGCACGCGAAACGTCTGCGCCCGCACCTGCATCGCCGCGTACGCGAGCTCGCCGACGGCGATCACGGACACCAGCGACGTGTCCTTGAACAGCGACACCCACGTGCTCGCGAGCACCGGCGTGATCCGGCGCACCGCCTGCGGCACGACCACGCGGCGCAGCGCCTGGAGGCGGCCCATGCCGAGCGCCATCGCCGCCTCCGTCTGGCCGCGGCGGATGGAATTGAGGCCGGCGCGAAACGTCTCGGCGTTGTACGCGGTCACGTTGAGCGCCAGCGCCGCCAAGCCCGTCGCGAGCGGCGAGAGGCCGACGCCGGTGAGGATCGGCAGCACGTAGAACGCCCAGAACACGACGAGGATCAGCGGCAGGTTGCGAAAGAGCTCGACGTAGGCGGTGGCGAGCGCCCGCACCGGCGCGGGTCCGTAGAGGCGCAGCGCCGCCACCACGATGCCGCACGGCACGGCGATCGCCATCGTCGCGACGGTCAGGAAAATGGTGGTGACGGTGCCGGCGAGCAACGCGTCGCGATGCGCCCAGACGACGCTCCAGTCAAGCGTCACTGGATTGCCCTCCGCGCTGCGCGCTGCGGGGCAGTTCGCGCTTGGGAGCGGCCCTGCGCGCTCACGAACGACCCAGGTGCGCGACGCGCCGATAGAACCGGTCGACGCCGCGGGTGACGGGAAAGAGCAGCACGAAGTACACGAGCATCGCGAACGAGTACACCTCGATCGGCTGGAAGCTCTGGCCGGCCACCGTCTCCGATTGCCGCATCAGCTCGGGCACGGCGATCACCGACGCGATGGCCGTGTCCTTGATCGTGACGGACAGCAGCGAGCCGAACGCCGGCAGCGTCCGGACGATCGCCTGCGGCAGCAGGATCCGGCGCACCGCCTGCGCACGCGACATGCCGAGCGCCACGGCCGCGCGCGTCTGGCCCGGCCGCACCGACTCGACGCCGGCGCGGACGATCTCGGCGGCGTAGGGGGCGAGGTGAAGCGTGAGGCCGATCAGCGCCGCCCAGAACGGCGGCATCGTGAGGCCGGTGGCGATCGGCAGCGCGAAGAACGTCCACACGAGCACGACGAGCACGGGGATCGCGCGCATCGAGTCGATGTAGAAGACGATTCCCGCACGGAGCACGCGCGGACCGTACAGGCGGAGGAGCGCGAGCACGAGCCCGGCCACGATGCTCGTGACACCGGAGAGCGCGGCGAGCGCCAGCGTGACGCCGACGCCCGACGCCAGGAACCGCGCGTGATCGGTGATGACCGAGAAGTCGAAGTCCATGCGGCCGACGTCCCGGTCCCGCGCTATTTCATCGTGTCGACGACGCGCAGCTCGTCCGCCTTGAGCTTGGTCTCGATGTCCTTCTCCACCGCGCGCGCCCATTGCAGGAACGCCGGCTGGTTCTTGTCGATGGCCATGCCGACCGGCGCCGCCTTTTCCGTGCTGTCCTGGCAGTTGTTCTGCCGCGGCAGCACCCAGAGCTGGCTCAGCTTGCGGCCCATCGCCACCCAGGGGACGCGGTTGATCGGCACGGCGTCGGCGCGCTTCGCCATCACTTCCTCGACGGGCGCCACGCCGGAGCCCGCCACGCCGCGTAGCTGCGCCTTGGGGAATCGCTCCTTGACCCAGCTCTCCTCGCCTCCACCGGTGTAGTAGGCGATCGTGATCTCGGGCTTGTTGAGATCGTCGACCGTCCTCGCGCCGGCGAACTTGGGATTGGACGAGAGGCCGAACATGCAGACGCTCGTCGCCGAGTACACGACGAAGTCGACCACCTTGAGCCGGTCGGGCGTTTCCGCGAGCGGCGTCACGGAAATGTCGACCTGGTTCGACGCGAGCACCGGGACCTTGGTCTCGTGGCTGACCGGCACGGGCTCGAGCTTGACGTTGAGACGCTTCGCGTACTCCTGCGCGAGCAGCCAGGCCGGGCCGCTCCACGCGTCGCCCTGGCCGGTGGTGTTCTCCACCAGCCACGGCGCGTTGGCCAGCACGCCCACGCGCAGCACGCCGGCCTTCTTGATTGCATCGATGCGCGGGCTGGCGCCGGGCGCGGGAACCGGCACGTCGGCGCGGGCGGCGGCCGCCGCGGCGAGCGCGGCGAGCGCGAGGCCACAGCGAATGAGGGTGTTCATCGAGACTCCTCCGGGACGGCCATTTTCCTGCCGCAGCGGTGCGGCAGGGCGCGGAGGGCGGGCCGTGGAATCGCCCCGCGCGCTCGGGAGGCGAGAGTGTAGCCGACGGCCTTCATCGGTGCTAAAAAGCCGACACCGCCACTTCCGGATTTCCCGCCATGCCGGACACCGATGTCCTGATCGCCGGCGCCGGTCCCACCGGCCTCGTGCTTGCGCTGTGGCTCGCGAAAAGCGGCGTGCGCGTGCGCATCGTCGACAAGGTCGCGGACCCCGGCACCACGTCGCGCGCCCTCGTCGTGCACGCGCGCACGCTGGAGCTCTATCGCGAGATCGGCGTCGCCGACGACGTGGTGGCGCGCGGCCTCCGCTTCATCGGCGTCAATCTGTGGGTGCGCGGACGCAAGGTCGCCCATGTGGAGCTCGGCGCGATGGGGGTCGGCATCAGCCCCTTTCCGTACATGATGGTCTTCCCGCAGGACGAGCACGAGCGCCTGCTGATCGAGCATCTGCACGCCGCGGGGATCGAGGTCGAGCGACCGCTGGAGCTCACCGGCTTCGACGATCACGGCGACCGCGTCACGGTGCACCTGCGGCGGCCGGACGGCGCGGCGGAAACGTGCGAGGCCGCCTGGCTCGTCGGGTGCGACGGCGCGCGCTCCCGCGTGCGCGAGCTCCTCGGCACCGGCTTTCCCGGCGGCACGTATTCGCATCTCTTCTACGTCGCCGACACCGAGGCGACCGGGCCCGTCATGGACCACCAGCTGCACGTGGCGCTCGACGATGCCGATTTTTTCGCCGTGTTTCCGCTCGCCGGCGAGCGGCAGGCGCGCTTCGTCGGTACGGTGAAGGCGGAGGCCGCGGAGCGCCCGGGCGGGCTCACGTGGGAGGACGTCACCAAGGACGTCATCACGCGGCTGGGCGTCGCGGTAGAGCGCGTGCACTGGTTCTCGACCTATCACGTGCACCATCGCGTCGTGACGCATTTCCGCAAAGGGCGCGCGTTCCTGGCGGGTGACGCCGCGCACATCCACAGCCCCGTGGGCGGGCAGGGGATGAACACGGGCATCGGCGATGCGATCAACCTGGCGTGGAAGCTCGCCGCAGTCGTGCAGGGCCGCGCCGATCCGCGCGTGCTGGACACCTACGAGCCGGAGCGGCGCGCGTTCGCGGAGCGGCTCGTCGCCAGCACGGATCGCGCGTTCTCGTTCGTGACGAGCGCCGGTCCCCTCGCGCGGTTCGTGCGGACGCAGCTCGTGCCGCGCGTCCTGCCGTTCGCAGCGCGCTTCGCCGCCTTTCGCCGGATGATGTTCCGCACCGTCTCGCAGACGATGATTCGCTACCGCGACAGCGCGCAGAGCCTCGGCGCGACCGGCGACCTCCACGCGGGCGATCGCCTGCCGTGGGTCGCCGACGCCGGCGCCGGCGACAACTACGCGCCGCTGACGGCCATCGACTGGCAGGTGCACGTCTACGGCACGCCCGCGCCCGCGCTCGCCGACGCCTGCCGCGCGCACGCGTTGCCGCTGCATGCGTTCGAATGGCGCGACGCGATGGGCGCGGCCGGCCTGCGGCGCGACGCGATCTATCTGGTGCGGCCGGACGGCTACATCGGGTTCGCGGGCGGCGGCGACGAGGCTGGCCGGCTCGCCGGCTACTTGGAGGCGTGGAGGATCAGACTGACGGCCCGAGGCGGCTGACCACTTCGCTGCCTTCGCCCACGATCTCGCCGAACGTGTACGTGCCGGAAGCGATCGCCAGCAGCCGCGCGACGCCCGCATCCGCCATCGCCTCCGGCGTCGTCGATCCTTCGAGCACGCCGTGGGCGGCGATGTCGATCTGCTCGGTCAGCGTCGCGCAGGCCTCCGGGTTGGCGCTCATCTTGACCGTGGGCGCGACGAGGCTGCAATAGCTGTTGCCGGCGCCCGTCGTGAAGATGACGATTTGCGCGCCCGCCGCGACCATCGCCGTGATCGATTCAGGCGAGAAATACGGCGTGTCCATCAGGAACAGGCCGGAGCCGTCGGGACGCTCGGCGGGACGAAGGAGGCCGCGAATCGGCTGGTTCCCGCCCTTGGCGATCGCCCCGAGCGCCTTTTCCTCGATCGTCGTGAGGCCGCCCGCCTTGTTCTGCTGTCCCGGATTGCCCGCGCGGATGTCGCCGCCGGTATCGGCCACCTGTCGCTCGCGCGCGACGACCGCTGCGAGGATCTCCTGCGCAATCTCCGGCGTGGCCGCGCGGCGCGCCAGCAGATGCTCGGCGCCGGTCCACTCGACGGTCTCGCTGAAGATGGCCTGTCCCCCCGCGGCGACGACGTGCTCCATCATCCGCCCGGCGAGCGGATTGCAGACGATGCCGGAGCTCGCGTCGGAGTGGCCGCATTCGACGGCAACGCACAGCGTTCCGAGATCGCACGGCTCGCGCCGCAGCGCCGACGCGTCGCGCACGAGCCGGGTGGCGGCGCGCACGCCGCGATCGACGAGCGTCAGCGCGTCGGCCTGCACGCCGGGCAGCGACATGCCGACGACCGGCTTGCCGCGCGCCGCGACGGCGTCGACGTACGTCGCCGTGATGTCGTCGGCGGCGGAGACGACCAGGACCGCGGCGACGTTCGGATGCAGGGCGAGCCCCGCCAGCGTGTCGAAATGCAGCCTGGCGTCCGCCGCGACCTGGCCGCGGCCGAAGCCGGACGTCACGGCGATCGTGCCGCGCACGAGTCCGGCGATCCGCTGCGCCGCCGCCGACGTTAGGCCCGTCGGGGACAGCACCAGCACGTGATTGCGCACGCCGACGCGGCCGTCGGCGCGCCGGTAGCCGTCGAACGTGCGTCGCGCGGTCGCGCTCATCGCCCGACCGCGAACGGAACGGCCGGCATGCCGGCCACGCCGACGTCGAGCTCGAGCACGCGCCCCGCCAGCGGCTCCGCCGCAAGTCGTGCCGCGTCGAGTCCGCGCGTCGCCGTGGTGACGAAGAGGCGCCGGTAGCCGGCGCCGCCGAACGTGCAGGACGTCGGCCGGCTCACCGGCAGGCGAACGACGCGATCGATCGCGCCGCCCGGCGCGAAGCGGATGAGGCAGCCGCCTTCGAACTGGGCCCACCACAGGAAGCCGTCGGCATCGACGGTCGCCCCGTCGGGACCGCCGGGAAACGCGCCGAGATCCGCGAACACGCGGCGCGCGCCCGCGGTGCCCGTCGCGACGTCGTAGTCCGCCGCATAGACGAGCCCGCGGCGTGTGTCGGCCGAGTACATCGTGCGGCCGTCCCGGCTCCATGTGAAGCCGTTCGGCGTGAGCCAGCCGCCGTCCACGCGACGCCACCGCAGCGTGTGGTCGAGCACGTAGACGTTGCCTTCGGCGATCGCCGATTCCGGATTCATCGAGCCGCACCACAGCCGGCCCGCGGCGTCGCACTTGCCCTCGTTCAGGCGCCGCTGCGGCGCGTCGGGCTCGGGGTCGGCGATCGGCAGCAGCTTGCACGTCTCCGGCTCGACCCAGGCAAACCCCGACCGCAAACCGGCGAGCAGCCGGCCATCCGACGCGGACACGAGCGCGCCGATGTCCTCCTTCATCGGCCAGCGCTGCTCGCCGCCGGTGGCGAGATCGAGCGCATGGATCGCGGGCGTCTCGCGGACGTCGATCCACCACAGCCGCCCGCGCTTCGCGTCGTAGATCGGGCATTCTCCGACGGTCGTGCGCGACGGGCCGAGCGCGCGCAGATCGGCCGGCGGTGCCGCGTCACGCCACGCGCGTTCGCGGTCGGCCGACGGGCGCGCGCTGGTGACGAGGTTCTGGTCGTGCACCCACGCGCCCGCGGCGACGTCGGCGGTGGTGCGGCCGATGAATTCGCCGTACTTGCGGACCCGCATGCCCTGTGCCAGGGCCCGGACGGCGAATTTGTGCCCGAACGGCACGTCTTCCTGCAGCGTCACGTCGCGCACGACGCTGCCGGCGGCGAGTCGCAGCGCGGTGCCCGCGCGCAGCGCATGCAGCGCTGTGGCTACGTCGTCGCCGGGCGCAAGGAGGCTTGCCCGGGGGCCGCCCGAGTCCGCCGTCCGCTCCATCTACATCGAGCGGCGGTACTGGCCGCCCACGTCGAACAGCGCGTGGGTGATCTGCCCGAGCGAGCACACGCGCACCGTGTCCATCAGCTCGGCGAACACGTTGCCGTTGTCGATCACCGTCTGCTGCAGCCTGGCGAGCGCCGCGGCGGCCTCGCCGGCATGCTCCGCCTGGAATGCCGCGAGCCGCTGGAGCTGCGACTGCTTCTCGTCGTCGGTCGAGCGCGCGAGCTCCACTTTCTGCGGCACCGTTTCCGCGTTCGGGTTGCGGAACGTGTTGACGCCGACGATCGGGTAGCTGCCGTCGTGCTTCATGTGCTCGTAGTGCAGCGATTCCTCCTGGATCTTGCCGCGCTGGTAGCCCGTTTCCATCGCGCCCAGCACGCCGCCGCGCTCCGAGATCGCCTCGAATTCCTTCAGGACCGCCTCCTCGACGAGATCGGTCAGCTCGTCGAGCACGAACGAGCCCTGGTTCGGATTCTCGTTCCGGGCGAGGCCCCATTCCCGGTTGATGATGAGCTGGATCGCCATGGCACGGCGGACGCTCTCCTCGGTGGGCGTGGTGATCGCCTCGTCGTAGGCGTTGGTATGCAGCGAGTTCGTGTTGTCGTAGGTGGAGATCAGCGCCTGCAGCGTCGTGCGGATGTCGTTGAACGCGATCTCCTGCGCGTGCAGGCTGCGGCCGCTCGTCTGCGAATGGAACTTGAGCTTCTGCGACCGCTCGTTGGCGCCGTAGCGCTCGCGCATCGCGACCGCCCAGATGCGCCGCGCCACGCGGCCGATCACCGCGTACTCCGGGTCCATGCCGTAGCTGAAGAAGAACGACAGGTTGGGCGCGAAATCGTCGATGTGCATCCCGCGGGCGAGGTAGGCCTCCACGAAGGTGAAGCCGTTCGACAGCGTGAACGCGAGCTGCGAGATCGGGTTGGCGCCGGCCTCGGCGATGTGATAGCCGGAGATCGACACCGAGTAGAAATTCTTCACGCCGTGATGGACGAAGTACTGCTGGATGTCGCCCATCACCTTCAGGCTGAACTCGGTCGAGAAGATGCACGTGTTCTGGCCCTGGTCCTCCTTCAGGATGTCGGCCTGCACGGTGCCGCGCACGGTGGACAGCGTCCACTCGCGGATCTTCGCCGCCTCGTCGTCGGTCGGCTCGCGGCCGTTGTCGGCGCGGAACTTGTCGACCTGCTGGTCGATCGCCGTGTTCATGAACATCGCGAGCAGCGTGGGCGCCGGGCCGTTGATCGTCATCGACACCGAGTTGTTGGGGGCGCAGAGGTCGAAGCCCGAGTACAGCACCTTCATGTCGTCGAGCGTGGCGATCGACACGCCGGAGTTGCCGACCTTGCCGTAGATGTCCGGCCGCGGATCGGGGTCGTTGCCGTAGAGCGTGACCGAGTCGAACGCGGTGGAGAGCCGCTTCGCCGGCATGCCGTCGGCGAGGAGATGGAACCGCTTGTTCGTGCGGAACGGATCGCCCTCGCCGGCGAACATGCGCGTGGGGTCCTCGTTCTCGCGCTTGAACGCGAACACCCCGGCGGTGAACGGAAAGCTGCCGGGCACGTTCTCCTTCAGCTGCCAGCGCAGGATCTCGCCGTCGTCCTCGTACTTCGGCAGCACGACCTTGCGCATCTTCGTGCCGGACAGCGAGGTGGTGGTCAGCGCGGTACGGATCTCCTTGTCGCGGATCTTCACGACGTACTCGTCGGCGGCGTACGCGGCCCGGGTGCGCGGCCACATTTCCAGCAGCTTTTTCGCGCGGCCGTCGAGCCTGCCGGCGCGGTCCTCGATCAGCGGATCGAGCGCCGCCGGCGCCGCGCCGCCGAGCATCCGCTTCGCGGCCGTGAGCTGCTGGCGCTCGCGGGCGAGGGTGGCCTGCGCTTCCGCTTGCGCGTGATAGCGGCGCACCGTGTCGGCGATGTCGGCAAGGTAGCGCGAGCGGGCGCCGGGAACGATGGCGCCCTGCGTGCTCGAATGCCGGCGATCGACCTTGGCGAGCTTGCCGGCGGCGAGCTTGAGGCCGTGCGGCGCGAGCGCGGCGGCGACTTCCTGATAGAGGGCGGTGACGCCGTCGTCGTTGAAGCGCGAGGCGATCGTGCCGAACACGGGCAGCGATTCCGGCGCCGCCTTGAACAGCTCGCGGTTGCGCTGGTACTGCTTGCGGACGTCGCGCAGCGCGTCGGCGGCGCCCTTGCGGTCGAACTTGTTGATCGCGACGAAGTCGGCGAAGTCGAGCATGTCGATCTTCTCGAGCTGCGACGCAGCGCCGAACTCCGGCGTCATCACGTAGAGCGACACGTCGACGAGCGGCACGATCGCCGCGTCGCCCTGGCCGATGCCGGACGTCTCGACGATGATGAGGTCGTAGCCGGCCGCCTTGCAGGCGGCGATCGCGTCGGGCAGCGCCTTCGAGATCTCCGTGCCCGTGTCGCGGGTGGCGAGTGAGCGCATGTAGACGTTCGGATGGCCGAGCGCGTTCATCCGGATGCGGTCGCCGAGGAGCGCACCGCCCGACTTGCGCCGCGACGGGTCGATCGACAGGATCGCGATCCGCAGAGTGTCGTCCTGGTCCAGGCGGAAGCGGCGCACCAGCTCGTCGGTGAGCGAGCTCTTGCCCGCGCCGCCGGTGCCGGTGATGCCGAGAACCGCCGTCTTCGCTGCGGCGGCCTCCGCGAGCATCGCGTCGCGCAGGCGCGGCGGCGCCATCTCGGCTTCGAGCCCGGTGATGAGCCGGGCGAGCGCCCGCGTGCGGGTGAAGGGATCGGCGTCGCGCAGCGCTTCGGTGGAATCGGGGAGCATCGCGGCGAGGTCGGCATCGGCCGCGGCGACGATCTCGTTGATCATCCCCTGCAGCCCCAGCCGCTGGCCGTCCTCCGGCGTGAAGATGCGCGTCACGCCGTAGTCGTGCAGCTCCTTGATCTCGGCGGGCACGATCACGCCGCCGCCGCCGCCGAACACCTTCACGTGGCCGGCGCCGCGCTGGCGCAGCAGGTCGATCATGTACTTGAAGAACTCGACGTGGCCGCCCTGGTACGACGAGATGGCGATGCCGTGCGCGTCCTCCTGCAGCGCGCAGGTGACGATCTCGTCGACGGAACGGTTGTGGCCGAGGTGGATCACCTCGCAGCCCGACGCCTGGAGGATCCGCCGCATGATGTTGATCGACGCGTCGTGGCCGTCGAACAGGCTGGCGGCCGTGACGAAGCGCACCTTGTGCAGGGGCTTGTAGCTGAGCGGCGGGCGGCTCGCGTCGTTCATGGCGGACTCCGGCGGAACGGTCCCGGCGCGCGCGGCCGGGACGCAGAGATTACTCCACCGCCGGCGGCGCGATCGACGGCCGCCCGGCGCGTTTCGCACGTTATCTTACGTTTACGTAAACGTCAATTGGAGCAATGCCGGCGCGAGCCCCGGCGCGCAGGCGAGGCACGCCGCCTTCGCAGTGGGCCGGGCCGGCGCGAACGGCGCCGCGAAGCCGCCGGCCTCCTCGACGACGACGAGCGCGCCGATCGCATCCCAGATGGAGAGCTCGAGCTCGATGAATCCGTCGAGCCGCCCGGCGGCCACGTGCGAGAGCTGCAGCGCGGCCGAGCCGAAATTGCGCATCGCCGCGCCGGCGTCCATCAGCTTGCGGCGGAGCTCGAGGTATTCGGGCGACGCCGAGCGGTCGTGATGGCCGAGCGCGACGTAGGCGCCGGGGAGCGCGGCCGTCGCCGCCGCCCGCAGCCGCGATCGCTGCCCGCTCGTCTCGCTCCACGCGCCGCCGCCGCGCGTCGCGTGGAAGAGCTCGCCGTGCGGCGGATCGAACACCGCGCCGATCGTCGCACGGCCGCCCTCGACGTACGCGATCGCGACGTTCCAATACGGAATGCCGCGCAGGAAGTTGTGCGTGCCGTCGATCGGATCCACGACCCAGCACCGGTCGATCCCGCTAGCCGCCTCCGCCTCGAACTCCGCGGCCGTCTCCTCGCCGAGGAATCCGTCGTCGGGAAAGGCCGCGGCGATCTCGCGGCGGATCAGCGCCTCGACCTCGCGGTCGGCGAGGCTCACGAAATCGCCGGGGCCCTTCAGCTCGACGACGAGCTGCTCGCGCCGCCGCCAGTAGCCGAGCGCGCAGGCGCCGGCCTTGCGGGCCAGCGCCTGCGCGAACTCATAGCGGCCGCTCATCGCGCCGCCTTGCCGCCCGCCGCCCTAGCGCGGCATCGCATACACTTCCTTGTCCCATTTCTCGAGGATGCGCTTGCGCTCGGCCGCGCTGCCGTACTTCGCGAAGTCGTAGTTGATGAGCTTGAGGTCGCTCATCTTGAGCGCGCCGGGCGGAATCGGCGTGGCCTTGTTGGAAGGCGTCTGGAAGTTCTTGAGCTCGCCGCCGATCTTCTGCGCGGCTGGCGTGAGCGCCCAGTCGTAGAACTTCTTCGCGTTGTCGAGGTTCTTCGCGCCCTTGACGATGCTCATCGATCCCACTTCGTAGCCCGTGCCTTCGCACGGCACGACGATCTTCACCGGGAAGCCGTTGGCGATCTCGGTGACGCCGTCGTGCAGGAACGTGACGCCGATCGTCGTCTCGCCGCGCGCGACGGCGCGAATCGCGCCCGCGCCGGTGCGCGGATAGTTGTTGGTGTTCTTGTGCATGCCCTTCATCAGCTCGAATGCCTTGTCCTCGCCGAAGATCTGCACGAAGGTCGCCAGGGTGGAGTACGCGGTGCCCGACGCGTTGGGATTCGCCATCTGCACCTCGTCGCGATAGATCGGGTTCGCGAGGTCGGCCCAGCACTTCGGCGGCGGCAGGTTCTTCTTGGCGAGGAGCTCCGGGTTGTAGCCGATGCCCAGCGCACCGGTGTAGATGCCCACCGTCTTGTACTTCGCCTGCTCGGCCTGGCGCGACGCCCAGTCGTAGAGCTGCGGCAGTACCGGGGACTTGTACTCGTCGGTGAGGCCCAGCTCAGCCGCCTGCAGATGCGGATCGCCGGTGCCGGCGTACCAGAGGTCGTACTTGGGATTGGCCTTTTCGGCAGCCACCTGCGCCATCGCTTCGCCCGAGCCCTTTTGCGTCATCCCCACCTTGATGCCGGTGTCCTTCTGGAACTGGGCGACGAGCGCCTCGCACCAGGGAATGGGGACGCTGCAGATGATGTTGAGCTGGCCTTGCGCGTGCGTCGCGGTCGCGCTCAGGACGAGCGCTGCCGCCGCGAGATTGCGGATGCAACGAAGCATTTGAATCCTCCTGTTGTTCGACGCCTGGCTACTTCGCGTCGTTTTCGTAAACGTAGATCATCGACTTCTCGTCTTCCGGCATGAAGTAGGCGCGAAGGCCGGTCGCCGTGGCCTCCACCCAGAACGGGTTCTGGGTCATCGGCAGTCCGGACTCGGTCCACAGCTCGACGGGCACCTGCTGGATCGCCACGTTCGAGGCGAGATCGACGATCTCGAAGCCGCCGAGCGCGAAGCGGGGCCCGTCCTTCTTCATCTGGTAACCGTTGAGTCCCGAGCACAGCATCTCGCGCCGGCCGAGGTACTTGCAGTCCTGGTAGTCGATGTAGTTCGCGCGGTTGGGCTTGCGCAGCGCCTCCGACGAGACGTCCGCATTCGTGACCTTGCCCTGCGCATCCAGCGTCCACCGATAGAAGCGGCGCGAGCCCCACGACACGCCGTGCAGCGCGTTGTCGTCGGTGTTGTGGACGATGCCGCCGACGTGATCGCCGTAGCGGAACACTTCCTCGGCCTTCATCGTCGCGGGGTCGACGCGATAGACGATCGAGCGGCTGTTCGGCCGGTATTCGGCCACCGGCACCCAGATGTGCTTGCCGTCGTAGTCGATGCCGCCGGGATGGTAGATCGAGCCCTCGCCGAGCGGCAGATCCGCCAGCAGATTGCCCTTGGCGTCGAACTTGAAGAGGTGCCCGGCGCCCTCGCCGGCGTCGCGGTCGAGGCCGTTCACCGGCGCGGGAAAGCGCTTGGTGGGCGTCTTGATCTCGACCGCCGTCACGTAATAGACGTCGTCGATCTTCACCATGCCCTGCGGATGCTGGGTGTTGAAGTTGACCGGGATCGTGGCCACCTGGCGCCACGGCGTCGATCGGGTCATCAGCTTGACGCGGTCGCTGACGACGGTGTCAGGTCCGGCGCCCAACGCGGCGCCCCCATGCGAGAGTGCGACGGCGGCGGCGAACGCCGCGACCGGGAGCCGACTGCGAGTGCTCTTCATTCTGCTTCTCCTCCTGCTTGCTGCGTTGCACGCGTCAGAGCTCGACCGCGCGCTTGGTGAGTAGCGATTCCCGGAGCGCCATCCCGATGCGGGTGGCCTCCGTGGCGTCGTGCAGCGTGAGCGCGGGCGGGCGGTCGTCGCGGACGGCGGCGACGAAATCGCGCGCCTCGTTGAGGAACGCGCCGGCGAAGCGCTCGTAGAACGTCGGCGTGCATTCGTGCCGCACGCCGTGCGCGTCGGCGATGGCCACGTCGTCGGCACGCGGCACGGGGCCGACGGTGAGGCGGCCCGCGGTGCCGACGATCTCGGTCTGCGCCTCGAAGCCGTGCGCCATGGTGCGCGACGCGCCGAAATAGGCGATCGACCCGTCGGCGAACTCGGCGATGGCCATCCCGTTGTCGACGTCGCCCCACTGCCGCAAGCCTTCGTGCACGGCGACCGTGCCCGCGGCGAACACGCGCACCGGCTGCGGACCGCCGAGCAGCCAGCGTGCCGTGTCGATGTCGTGCACGCTCATGTCCAGGAACATCCCCCCGCTCGTTTCTGAGAAGCGCACGAAGAAGCCGCTGGGATCGTTCTTGTCGAGCGTGTGCGAGCGCACCATGAACGGCTTGCCGATCGCGCCGGCGCGGATGCGCTCGTACGCGCTCTGGTAGTGGGCGTCGAAGCGCCGCACGAAGCCGATCATCACCTTGAGGCCCGGGTGCCGGGCCGCCTCCTCCTCGACGCGCCGGCATTCGGCCAGCTCGAGCGACAGCGGCTTTTCCGAGAACACGTGCTTGCCGGCCTGCAGCGCGTCGACGATCTGCTGCGCGTGCAGCGTCGTCGGCGTCACGAGGAACACCGCGTCGACGCCGCCGCTCGCGAGCATCGCCTCGTAGTCGGCGAAGCGTCGCGGCACGCCGAGCTCGCGCCCCGCCCACTCGAGCTCCTCGACCACGGGACTGCACGCCGCGACGAGCTCGCAGCCCGGAACGTGACGCGCGAGGTTCTCCGCGTGCCTGCGTCCCATGCGGCCGAGACCCGCGATGCCGACCTTCATGGCGCGACGATGCGCTTTTCGCGCCACGACGTCGTCGCGGCCTCGGCGAGCGCGAGCGCCTTGACGCCGTCGTCGATCGACGTGCGCACGTTGCCGCCCTTCGCCAGCGCGTCGAAGAAATGCGCCATCTCGGCGGCGTAGGCGGCGCGGTAGCGCTCGAGGAAGAAGTGCTCCGGCTTGTCGCCGGAAACGACGGCGCTGTTCCAGGCGACCACCTCGGTCGGCTTGTGGTTGCCCGCCTGCAGCATTCCCCTGGAACCTATGACCTCGAACCGCTGGTCGTAGCCGTAGGCCGCGCGGCGGATCGTGTTGATCTGCGCGAGGCGGCCCTTTTTCGTGCGGATCGTCACCGCCGTCGCATCGATGTCGCCGACCGCGGCGATCGCGGGGTCGGTCAGCACGCTGCCCGTCGCGTAGACGCTCTCGGCCTCGTCGTCGAGGATCCACCGGAAGATGTCGAAGTCGTGGATCAGCATGTCCTTGAAGATGCCGCCCGAGCGCTTCAGGTAGTCGGCGGGCGGCGCGCCCGGATCGCGGCTCGTCACCACGAGCATCTCGGGCTCGCCGATCTCGCCCGCGTCGATACGCGCCTTCAGCGCGGCGAACGTCGGATCGTAGCGGCGCTGGAAGCCGATCAGGCAGGTGACGCCGGCCTTGGCGACGGCCGCAGCGCACGTGCGCGCACGATCGAGCGCGAGATCGACCGGCTTTTCGCAGAAGATCGCCTTGCCGGCCGCGGCCGCGCGCAGGATCAGGTCCGCGTGCGTGTCGGTCGAGGACGCGATCACCACCACCTTCACGGCGGGATCGGCCAACGCGCTGTCGGCGTCGCTCGCCTTCGCGCCGTGCTGCGCGGCGAGCGCCGCCGCCGCGCCGGCGTCCACGTCCACCACATGCTTGAGCTTCACGTCCGGCTGGCGGACGAGGTTGCCGGCGTGAATCTTGCCGATCCGTCCGGCGCCGAACAGGGCCACTTCAGTCATCGTCATCTCCGCGATCCTTCGTTTCCTCGACGTTCAATTCGAGCCGGTAGGCGAGCGCCACGAACAGCGCCTGGCACAGGCAGATGGTGCTGGTGAGCGAGCGGAACGCGAACGCGCTGCCCTCCTTCACCGTGAGCAGCGCGTGCGCGTCGCGCGCGAGCGGCGACAGCCGGCTGTCGGTGATGACGACCGCCTTCGCATGCCGCCGCAGCGCGTCGCGGACGCACGCCTGCGTCTCGCGCCCGTACGGGGTGAAGCTGATGGCGATGACCACGTCGTGGCGCCGCACCGACGCCATCTGCTCGCGGTGCATGCCGCCGGTGCCCGACACGAGGTGGACGCGCTTGCCCGTATGGGACAGCGCATAGACGATGTACGCGGCGACGGGGAACGAGCGCCGGACGCCGACGACGTAGATGCTGTCGGCCTTCTCGAGCAGCGCCACCGCGGCCTCGACCTGCGTGTCGTCGAGTCCGCGCGCCAGCTCGTCCAGGCCGCTCTTGCTGCCGGCGATGAACTCGCGCGCCACCTGACCGCCCGTGAACGCGCCGCGCTGCGTCTCGATCAGCGTGCGGATGCGCTCGTGGTACGTCGACAGCGGGCTCGCCTGCTCGTGATAGTCGTCGCGAAAGACCGCCTGCATCGCCGTGAAGCCCGAGTAGCCGAAGCGCTGCGCGAAGCGGACCACCGCCGACGGCTGCACGCCGCAGCGCGCCGCGATGTCGCCGGTGCGGTCGACCATCAGGCTCGCGCGATGCTCCTCGACGTACTTCGCCACCTGCTTCAGCTGGCGTGGGAGGGCGTCGTAGTGCGCGGCGATGCGCGCGAGCAGCGCCTCGACCGGCGCCGCCGCGGCGTCCGCCGTCAGCGCTTCAGCATCCATTCGTGCGCCGGATCGTTGCGGAAATGCCATTCGCGCGTCGGGCCTGCCATCACGTTGAGGTAGTACGACTCGTAGCCGTACGGCACCACCACGGGGTGATAGCCGCGCGGCACCATCACGACGTCGTGGTTCTCCACCGCCAGCGATTCGTCCAGCGAGCGGTCGTCGGTGTAGACGCGCTGGAACGCAAAGCCCTGCGCCGGGTCGAGGCGGTGGTAGTACGTCTCCTCGAGCGAGCTCTCCGCCGGCAGGTCGTCGGTGTCGTGCTTGTGCGGCGGATAGCTCGACGAATGGCCGCCGGGCGTGCGCACCTCCACCACGAGCAGGTGCGCCGCCGGCTCGGACTGCGGCAGGATGTCGCACACGTATCGGGTGTTGGCGCCGACACCGCGCGTGGAGCGCTTCATCTGCTGCGGCTCGATCACCCGCGCCCCGCCGGTGCCGGGGCCCGGCGCGCTCGCGATGCCGATCTCGGCGGCCGTCTGCGCGGTGATCCGAAGCGGCTCGCCCTCCGGCAGGTACACCGCGTACGGCGACCGGTCCTCGAACACGCTGCGGCGCTCGCCGAGGTCGCGCCACGTCGCGCCACCCGCGGCCACCGTGATGGTCCCCTCGAGGACGACGATGCACAGTTCGTTCGCCTGCGGCCCGAAGTCCAGGAAGGCGCCCGCCGCCATGCGGTACGCGGCGAAGCCGACGTACTTCCAGCCGGCGAACGCGGGCGTCACGTTGACGATCTCGGCATTGCCGCGCCGGGCCTTGACGAGCAGGCTCGGCCGGGCGACGTCGGGACGGGTCTTCGTAATCATGTCGCGCCTCCATTGGCCCGCGCCACGAGCTGCGCGAGGTGACGGTACCCCTTGTCCGCGTACGCGTAGGCGGGAGCGACGACGGGGTCCTGCTCCGCCTCGACCACCAACCAGCCGCGATAACCGTGATCGCCGAGGATGCGGATCAGCGGCGCGAAGTCGACGGCGCCGTCGCCCGGCACCGTGAACGCGCCGTTGATCACCGCCTCGAGGAAGCTCCAGTTGCGGTTGCGCGCCATCCGTATCACGTCGGGCCGCACGTCCTTGCAGTGGACGTGGCACACGCGATGCGCGTATTTCGCCAGCATCGCCGCGGCGTCGCCGCCGGCGAACGTCATGTGCCCGCTGTCGAACAGCAGGCCGACTTCCTCGCCGACGTGCGCCATCAGGTGGTCGACGTCCTCCGGCGTTTCGCAGTACGCCCCCATGTGGTGGTGGTAGGCGAGCCGCACGCCGTGTGCGAGCGTATGCCGCGCCAGCGCCGTCAGGCGCTCGCCGTACGCCTGCCATTGGTCGCGGTGGAAGAATCGCGGCCGCTGGTACAGCGGCTGCGGCGCGCCCTGGATGCTGTCGGCCACCTCGCCGTACACAATGACGCTGGCGCCGCCGTGCGCGAGCAGGTCGAGGTGCGGCCCCACCGCGGCGATCTCCTCGCCGGCGCCGCGGCGCGCGAGGCGTCCCGAGTACCAGCCGGACACGAGCGACAGGCCGTGGCGCGAGAGCACCTCGCGGAGCGCCTTCGGCTCGCGCGGGAACTTGTTGCCGAGCTCGAAGCCCTGGTAGCCGATCGCCGCGCCTTCGGTGAGCGCGACTTCGAGCGGCGTCTCGCCGCCGAGCGACGGCAGGTCGTCGTTGCTCCACGAGATGGGGTTGATGCCGATCCGGACGTCGAGCCTTTGCGGTGAGTTCACTGGAGTGCCTTCGTGCTCATGACTTCTGCGCCTTGCGGTCGTGGTCGTAGCGCGCGCGCGCCGCCCGCACCTCGGCCCGCGTGGAGACTTCGGGCACCGCCACGTCCCACCACCAGCCGCCGTCGTCCGTCGTGCGCGCCGGGTCGGTCTCGATGCAGACGAGATAGCTGCGGTCGGCTGCGCGCGCCCGGCCGAGCGCCGCTTCGAGGTCCGCGATGCCGGCGACGTTCTCCGCCAGCGCCCCGAGCGAGCGTGCATGCGCGGCGAAATCGATCGCCGCCGCGCCCTGCGGTCCCTGCAGGCAATCCGCGAACAGGTTGTTGAACGGCGCGCCGCCGCAGGCCTGCTGCAGGCGGTTGATGCAGCCGTAGCCGCGGTTGTCGAGCACGACGACGATGAGCTTCCGGCCGAGCATCACGGCCGTCGCCAGCTCCGAGTTCATCATCAGATAGCTGCCGTCGCCGACCATGACGACGACGTCGCGGCCGGGGTGCGCCATCTTCACGCCGAGGCCGCCCGCGATCTCGTAGCCCATGCAGGAGTAGCCGTATTCCATGTGATAGCCGCCGGGCGCGGCCGTCCGCCAGAGCTTGTGCAGCTCGGCCGGCAGCGTGCCGGCGGCGCACACGACGATGTCGTTCGCCGGCGAATCCGCGGCCGAGCGCTGCACCGCGCCGATCACTTCGCCGTCGTACGGCAGCGCGGCGTCGCGCCGGCCGGTGATGCGCGCGACGTCGGCGCGCCAGCCGTCGGCTTCCGAGGTCGCGCGCGCGGTCCAGGCGGCGTCGGCGCGCCAGCCTTCGGCGGCGCGCGACAGCGCGGGGAGCGCGGTTGCAGCATCGGCACGGAGCTCCGTGCCGCGCCACTTCAGCGTGTCGAAAGCGTTGACGTTGAGGTTGACGATGCGCGCGGTGCCGAACATCGAATGCGAGCCGGTGGTGAAGTCCTGCAGCCGCGTGCCCACGGCGAGCACCAGGTCGGCGTCGCGGGCGAGCGCGTTCGCGGCCGGCGAGCCGGTCACGCCGATGGCGCCGGCCTGCAGCGGATGGTCCCAGGCGAGCGCGCCCTTGCCTGCCTGCGTCTCGGCGACCGGCACGCCATGCGCGTCCACGAACGCACGCAGCGCATCGGCGGCTTCGGCATAGAGCACGCCGCCGCCCGCGACGATCAGCGGCCGGTGCGACGAGCGCAGCGCGGCCGCGGCGGCGACGAGCTCGCCTTCGCGCGGCGGCGGACCGTCGAAGCGCACCGGCGAGGGCGCGAAAAAGTCCTCGGGGTAATCCCACGCCATCGTCTGCACGTCCTGCGGCAGCGCGAGCGTCACGGGACCGCACAGCGCCGGGTCCGTCAGCACGCGTAGCGCGCGCGGCAGCGCCGTCAGCAGCTGCGCCGGATGGACGATCCGGTCGAAGTAGCGCGACACCGGCCGGAAGCAGTCGTTGGCCGACACCGTGCCGTCCTGGAAGTCCTCGACCTGCTGGAGCACGGGGTCGGGCGCGCGCGAAACGAACACGTCGCCCGGCAACAGGAGCACGGGCAGGCGGTTGACGTGCGCCAGCGCCGCGGCGGTGACGAGATTGGTGGCGCCGGGGCCGATCGACGTGGTGCACGCCATCATCCGTCGGCGAAACGACGCCTTCGCGAACGCGATCGCGGCGTGCGCCATGCCCTGCTCGTTGTGCGCGCGATACGTGGGCAGCACGTCGCGGTGCGCGTACAGCGCCTCGCCGATGCCGGCGACGTTGCCGTGGCCGAAGATCGCGAACACGCCGCCGAACACGGCGTTGCCGTCGCCATCGCGGACGGCCGCGAGGTAGCGCACCAGCGCCTGCGCCATCGTGAGGCGGATCGTCGAACCACCTGCGCGCTGCGCGCTCCGATGCAGTTCGCCCTTGGGGCGGCCCGGCGGGCTCACGCCGCTGCCTTCTTCTGCGCCCGGCCGGCGCGCGCGCCCTGCCACAGGTCGATCAGCGACTCGAAGTTCGCGCGCACGCGCGCCTTCAGGCCGGCGTCGTCGAGCTTGCCCTCCAGCCATTCGGCCGACGGTCCCTTGAAGATCGTGCGCCCCACGGCGAAGCCGCGGCACGTCGCGCTGCCGCGGGCCTCGGCGAAGCCGGCCGCGAGCGTGTCGACGCTGGCGTCGAGGCCCAGCAGCACGACGCCGCGGCAATAAGGATCGCGCTCGGCGATCAGCGAATCGACCGCCGCCCATTGCGTCGCCCCCATCGGCTCGAGCTTCCACCACTCGGGGTAGATGCCGAGGTTGTAGAGGCGCTTCATCGCGCGCAGCACCGTGTCGGGCGCGCGCGGCAGCGATTTCGGCGGAATGATCTCCAGCAGCAGCTCGTGCCCGCTCGCCTGCACGGCGTCGTACAGCGTGCGGATCTGCGCCTCCTGCTCCAGGCGGTTGTCGACGCTGTCGTCCGGGTGATACTGGACGAGGCACTTGACGATGTGCTCGTGCGGCCACGCGACCAGCGCCGTGCCGATCGAGCGGCCGTGGTCGAACGCGACCGGGTTCGACCCGGGGAGCTCCGCCGGCCGCCCGATCCACCAGCCGCGGCCCGTGGCCGCGTTGAGCGCGTCCTGGCCGTAGCGGTCGTCGCACAGGATGCCGATCCGGCCGGTGAGACTGCGCGCCGCCTCCGTCTCGGCCACCGCCTCGACGAAGAGCTGCTTCAACCGCGGCAGGCGCGCGGGATCGGCGCCCGCCCGCTGCGCGAGATCGAAGAACGGGTTGCGATGGTCGAACGCGAAGACGAAGAGCTCGTCGCGCGGCGAGCGCGGCGCGGTGACGCGATGCAGCCGCGTGAGCGTCTTGTCCTGGTCGGGCCGCGGAATGCTGTCCGCGTGGGCGAGGAAATAGTCGAGCTCGACGCGCGTGGGCATGGCGGGCGCGCAGCCGTGGCGCGACACCACCAGCGCGCCGCACGCGTTGGCGTAGCGCGCGCAGGCGCCGTAATCCTCGCCCCGCACCCAGCCCGAGAGGAAGCCCGACGAGAACGCATCGCCGGCGCCCAGCACGTTCAGCACCGCCACTTCCACGCCCTTGCCGTTGAAGGCGGCGTCGAGGGACGCGGGGATGGAACCTTCGATCACCGCGCAGCCCATCGGCCCGCGCTTCACGACGAGAACGGCGTCGGTATGGCTCCGCACCGCGGCCAGCGACGCCATGATGTCCGTGCTGCCGCCGGCGATGTTGAACTCCTCGATCGTGCCGATCACGAGGTCGAACTTCGGCAGCAGGCGCTGCAGGTGTGCCGTGACGGTGCCGGACTCGATGAAGCGCGTCTCGCCGTCGCCGCGCTTGGTGAGCCCCCACAGCACGGGACGGTAATCGATGTCGAGGATCGTGCGGACGTCGTGGCTGCGGGCGCGATCGAGCGCGCGATTGCTGATGCCGTCGATGTACGGCGTCGAGAAATGCGTGCCGGTGATGAGGAGCGCGCGGCTCTGCGCGATGTACGACTCGTCGATCTCGGCGTCGCCGATCGCCATGTCCGCGCAGTTCTCGCGCAGGAAGATCAGCGGGAACGTGTCCTTGTCCTCGATGCCGAGCACGACGGCCGCGGTGAGCCGGGTGGGATCGACGCCGACGTGGCTCGTGTCGCAGCCCTCGCGCGCTATCGTCTCGACCAGGAAGCGGCCCATCGCGTCGTCGCCGACGCGCGAGATGAGGCCGGCCTTGAGGCCGAGCCGCGCGCAGCCGAAGGCCGTGTTGGCGGAGGAGCCGCCGAGGTACTTGGCGAAGCTGGTGACATCCTCGAGGCGCGCGCCGATCTGCTGCGCGTAGAAGTCGACGCCGAAGCGGCCGAGACAGACGACGTCGAGCGGACGGCCGGCGGCGAAGCGGGTGGTGTTGAGCATGCGAAAGGCACCGCGCGAACGGCGGACTCCGCCGGGGGCGTCATTCTCCCGCGGCGGCGAATGAAAGGCAATTTCCAGCTAGATCGCTTGCTGGAACTTCCCTTCCAGACCCGTTGCGCGGCTCTGGTCGTCGATGGCCTGGAGCAGCGCCTGGACCGGCGCGAAGCCGGCGAGCGAGCGGCGATACAGCGCGCCGGAGGGACAGGTCCAGATCTCGCGGTCGAACGGCACGACGCGAATGTCGGGATCGGGACGCGCCCGCAGGAAGGCGTCGGCGATGCTGCTGAGGTAGGGCCCCGACTTCAGCAGTTGCATCACGGCCAGCACCGAGCTCGATTCGACGAGGATCTCGGGCGGGGCCGCGCCGGCGGCGGCGAACACCGCGTTCAGCTTTTCGACGATCTCGCGGTCGTGCTGGTACAGCACCCACGGGCAGCGTGCGAGATCGGCGGGGCCGACGCGGCGGCGCGCGAGCAGCGGATTGCCGGCGCCCGCGATCACGCGCATGTGCAGGTCGAAGAACTGCCGCACTTCGATATCGGGCGGCAGTTCCGGCCGGTCGGGCAGCGCGCAGACGACGATGTCGAGGTCGCCCGCCGCGAGCCGGGGGTGGATGACCGTGTTGACGCCCACCTCGAGATCGACCCGGAGCCGCGGATACTGCTTCTGCAGCGCCGCGATGGCGATCGGCAGCAGCGTCGCGCCCCAGAACGGCCCGGCGCCGACGCGCAGCCGGCCGCCCTGGCCGCGCGCGAAGGCGCCGATCTCCATGTCGGCCAGGCGGCATTGGGCGTCGATCACCTTGGCGTGCCCCAGCAGCGCCTCGCCGAACGGCGTGAGCGCCATGCCGCGGGCTCGCCGCTCGAACAGCGCGACGCCATACAGGGCCTCCAGGCGGCGCACGCTCTTGGTGAGCGCCGGCTGCGTGACGTCGAGCTCCAGCGCAGCGCCGCTGAGACTCCCCGCGCGGGCCACGGCCAGGAAGTCCCGGAGCAGCGCGGCGTTGCGAAGGAGTGCCATTCCTCTAGGTTATCGCATACGATCTTTTCGTAATTTTACATCATACCTTCCCGGTGCCACACTGCCCCGACCCCGCCGGAACTGAGGGAAAGGCGCCGTGAAGACGATCTTCGTCCTGTTCGATTCGCTGTGCCGAACCGCGATGGGGTGCTACGGCCCCACGCCCGTCAGCACGCCCAACTTCGACCGCTTCGCGAAGCGCGCCGTGACCTTCGACACGCATTTCGTCGGCAGCCTGCCGTGCATGCCCGCGCGCCGCGACCTGCACACCGGACGACTCAATTTCATGCACCGGAGCTGGGGTCCGCTCGAGCCGTTCGACAACTCGTTCCCCGAGCAGATGCGCGACGCGGACATCCACACGCATCTCGTCACCGATCACATGCATTACTTCGAGGACGGCGGATCGACGTATCACGGGCGCTTTCGCACCTGGGACTTCATCCGCGGCCAGGAGTACGACCCGTGGAAGGCGATGGTCGAGCCGCCGCTCGCCCGCCTGCGCGAGAAGTACGCGCAGAAGCACTATCCGATGGGCGAGACGTGGACGAAGCGGATGCAGCACGCGATCAATACGGAATTCATGCCGGAGGAGCGGGACCTGTGCCTGCCGCGCTGCTTCGACTCGGCCTTCGAGTTCCTGCAGCACAACCACGGCGCGAAGGACTGGTTCCTGATGCTGGAGTGCTTCGATCCGCACGAGCCCTTCCAGGCGCCCGCGCGCTTCAAGCAGCAATACCTCACCGGGTGGACCGGCGGCGTGCTCGACTGGCCGATGTACCAGAAAGTGGACGACAGCCCGGAGGAGATTGCCGAGATCCGCGCCAACTACGCGGCGCTGGTGAGCGCCTGCGACCATTATTTCGGCAAGCTGCTGGACTTCATGGACCAGCACGACATGTGGAAGGACACGGCGGTGGTGCTCTCCACCGACCACGGGTTCCTGCTGGCCGAGCACGACTGGTGGGGCAAGAACCTGATGCCCTACTACACGGAGATTTCGCACATCCCGCTCATCGTCCATCATCCGGACTGCGCGAGCATGGCCGGACAGCGCCGCAGCGCGCTGACCCAGACGATGGACCTGATGCCGACGTTCCTCGACCTCTTCGGCCTGCCGGTGCCGGCGGAAGTGCGCGCGCGCTCGGTGGTGCCGCTGCTCGAGCGCGACGTGCCTCAGCGGGATGTCGGCATCTTCGGCATGTTCGGCGGCCCCATCGGCGCGACCGACGGCCGCTACACCTACTATCTGTACCCCGAGGACCTGTACGCGCCCGGCCTGCACGAGTACACGCTGATGCCGATGCACCTGAGCTCGCTCTTCAGCATCGCCGAGATGAAGACAATGGCGATCGCCCCGCCGTTCGACTTCACCAAGGGCATGCCGGTGCTGCGCATCGACGCGCTGAAGGACGCGCGGCGCATTCCCATCCACGACGGCAAGAAGTTCGACCCGGACGTGGGCACGACGCTCTACGATCTCGCGACCGATCCGAAGCAGGCGCGGCCTTTCCGCGACGCGGCGATCGAGGCGCGCTTCCACGCCGGCATCGCGAAGGCGCTGAAGGACCACCATGCACCGGCGGAGATCTACAGCCGCTACGGCGTCGGCTCGTCGCGCGTCGGCGCGCTCGCCGCCGCCACGCATTCCTAGCACGCAGCGCTCGAGAAAAGCAGTCAAAAAGGAGGCAACGATGAAGCTCGTGATCAACATCGCATCGACGGCGCGCGTGCTGCTGTGCGCAGCCGCCGTCGCGCTGGCGGCTGCGCCCGCAGCCGCCCAGAAGCCGTTCGCCGACGTCGGCAAGCAGCCGCCCATCACGATCGTGACGCCGTCGGCGCCGTGGTACCCGGCATTCGAGAAGGCGGTCGACCTCTACGAGAAGCAGACCGGCAACAGCGTCAAGCTCGACGTCGTTCCATTCGTCGGGATCCTCGAGAAGGCGCGCAACGCCGTGCGGAGCGGCCAGAGCCCCTACGACCTCCTGATGCTCAACTCGCCGTGGACGGTCGAGTTCTACGAAGGCGGCTTCCTCTCGCCGCTGAAGGAGATCGATCCTGCGTTCGACGTGCCGAAGGAAGTCTTCCGCTATGGCGACTCCGGGTACTGGAACGCGCAGAAGCGCTGGCGCACCGCGGACGGCGGCAAGCTCATGGCCTACACGCCGCTCGGCAACGTGCAATTGCTGCATTACCGCGCCGACGTCTTCAAGCAGGCCGGCGTGGCGCCGCCGGCGACGTGGAAGGACGTGCTCGCCGCCTGCACGAAGCTCGGGCAGCCGCCGGGCACGTACGGCTTCGTCGCGCGCGGCGAGAAGGGCAACGGCATTCGCTACGACTGGCATAGCGTGCTGATGGCCGAAGGCGGCAACGTGGTGAAGAACGCCGAAGCGGGCGACTTCACGGTCGTCATCAACAGCCCGCAAGCGAAGGCCGCGGTCGATCTCTACATCGACCTGCTGAAGCGTTGCGGCCCGCCGAACTACGGCTCGCTCGGGCAGGGCGACGTGATCCAGCTGCTATCGACGGGCAAGGCCGTCATGGGCGATGTGGTGATCGCCGCGTTCGCGAGCTTCGACGATCCCGCCAAGTCCACCGTCGTCGGCAAGCTCGACACCGTGCCGCTGCCGCGTGGCAGCGGCGGCGCCAGCGGCGCGGCCATCGGCAACTGGAATACGGTCGTCCCAAAGAACCTGCCCGACGCGCAGAAGAAGGCGGCGCTCGCGTTCTCGCGCTGGTTCCTCACCTACGAAGCGCAGCGCGCGTTCGCCGAAGCCGGCGGCATTCCGAATCGCAGCGACGTCTACACGTCCGATCTCGCGAAGCAGCCGCGCTTTCGCTGGTTCCCGGCGTACCTCGAGACGCAGAAGTTCGCGGAGCAGGACCTCGGCTTCGCCGAAGGCGCGCAGGTCGACCAGGTCCTCGGCCTGCGCCTCAACCAGGCGCTGATCGGCGAGATGAGCTCCGGCAAGGCGCTGAACCTCGCCGCGAAAGAGATGGAGGAGATGTTCCGCAAGAACGGCCGCAAGACCGGCGCCCTGCCTCCGCTGCCCGAGTAGCCCGCCGTCACCGCGGGCGCGGAAGTCCCGTGTCGCCTTCCTCGCTCGTCAATCGCACGTTCCGGCATTGGAGCCTGCTGCCGGCCGTGCTGCTGTTCGTCGCTTTGACGCTCTATCCGCTCGTCAACCTCGTGCGGATGAGCGTGTCCACCATCGCGTTCGCCGACGGTGCGGAAACCTGGCGCTTCACCCCTGGTGCCAACTTCGCGCAACTCGCCGGCGACGACGTGCTGTGGTCCGCGATCGCCAACACGGTGCTGTTCGTCGTCGCCTCGGTCACCGTGGAGATGATCATCGGCCTCGCGCTGGCCATCGCGGTGGCCGGCATCGTCCGCGGCAAGACGTGGATACGCACCGTGCTGATCCTGCCGATCCTCGTGCCGCCGGTCGCCATCGGCAGCATGTGGAAGCTGATGTACAACTACGATTTCGGCATCTTCAACCAGACGCTCGCGGCGCTCGGCGCGGCGCCGGTGAACTGGCTCGGCTCCACCAGCCTCGCGCTGACGTCGGTCATCGTCGTCGACATCTGGCACTGGGTGCCGTTCGTGTTCCTGATCCTGTTCGCTGCGGTCGAAGGGCTGCCCGTCGACCTGCTGGAAGCGGCGCGCGTGGACGGCGCGACGCGCTGGCAGGTCGTTTGGCGCATCATGATCCCGCTGCTTCGCCCCGCCATCGTGGTCGCGTTCCTGTTCCGCACGATCCTCGCCTTCAAGGTGTTCGATGAGGTCTACCTGCTGACGTCCGGGGGACCGGGCACGTCGACCGAGCTCATCAACCTGCACCTGTACAAGGTCTTCTTCGAGCAGAATCAGCTGGGCTACGGCGCGCTGCTGTCGCTCGCCGTGATCGCGGCGATCGTCTCGTTCCTGCTCGTGGCGCGGCGCGCCGCCACGGCGGTGCGCGCGCAATGACCGCCTGGCGCAGGCGCGAGCGCAGCGCGCCGCCGGTCGTGCCGCGGGTGGCGCGCAGTGGCGTGGCCGGGCGTGCCCTCGTCGCGCTGATGGTGGTCGCCGTGGTCGGCCCGTTCGTCTGGATCCTCAACGCCTCCTTCAAGTTCCAGATCGCGATCTACGCCGGCCAGTTTCCGTTCACGCCCACGCTGTCGAACTACGCCGACGTGCTGTTCGGCCGCCGGTCCGATTTCGCGTCCAACGTCGGCAACAGCATCGTGGTCGCGCTCGTCAGCACCGCCCTCGTCCTCGTCGTGGGCACGCTCGCCGCGTATTCGCTGCATCGCTTCCGCTGGCCCGCGTGGGTCAGCGCCGGCTTCCTCGGCTGGACGCTCGTGTTCCACATGGTGCCCGTGCTGACGCTGATCGGTCCGTGGTACATCGCGTTTCGCGAGCTCGGGCTCTACGACACCCGCGCCGCGCTGGTGCTCACCCACGTGACGATCAACCTGCCGATGACCGTGTGGCTGATGCGCGCGTTCTTCCGCGAGATTCCGCCGGAGATCGAGGAAGCCGCGCGCGTGGACGGCTGCACCCCGCTCGCCGCGTTCCTGCGCATCACCCTGCCGCTGGCGATTCCCGGGCTGATCGCGGCGGGCATCCTCGCGTTCATCTTTTCCTGGAACGAGTTTCCGATCGCGCTCAGCCTGACGTCGCGCCTGACGGCCACCGTGCCCGTGGGCATCGCGCGGTTCGCGCAGCAGTACGAGGTGCAGCACGCGCAGATGGCCGCCGCGTCGGTGATCTCGACGATTCCGGCCGTGCTCCTCATGTTCGTCGGCCAGCGCTTCATCGTCCGGGGGCTGACGCTCGGTGCGGTAAAGTGAGCTGTGGCGATGACAAGACATGCAGGCATGCAGGCCCATCTTCGTCCGCGCGATCTCGCGCTGATCCTCCTCGTCGTGGCGCTGTGGGGCTTTTCGTTCGTCCCGATCAAGTGGGCGCTCGGCGAAATGCCGCCGTTCGCGCTGGCCGCGCTGCGTTTCCTCTTCGCCGCGGTCCCGCTCGTCTTCTTCATCCGGCCGCCGCGCATACCGCTTGCGCTGATCGTCGCCTACGGCTTCGCGATCGGCGTCTGCCAGTTCGGCCTGCTGTTCCTCGGCATGAAGCTCGGCATGCCGGCGGGGCTGTCGTCGCTGGTGATCCAGCTGCAGGTGTTCTTCACCATCGGCCTCGCCATCGCCTTCATCGGCGACCGGCTGCATGCGCAGAATGTGCTGGGCGCGGCCATCGCCACGCTCGGCGTCGTCATCCTCGCGTTTTACAAGGTCCGCGAAGGGGCGAACGCCACGCTGATGGGCCTCCTCCTCGTGATCGTCGCTGCGATCGCATGGGGCGTGGGGAACGTCGTCGCCAAGCACGCGGCGCAGCGGCACCGGGCCGACATGTTCGCGCTGGTCGTGTGGTCGAGCCTCGTGCCGCCGCTGCCGCTCGCGCTGGTGTCGTACGTGTTCGAGGGCGGCGCCGCGTCCTGGCACGCGGTGCGCGACGCCAGCGTCTTCGCATGGGGATGCGTGCTGTTCCTCGCCTATGCGGCCACGCTGTTCGGCTTCGCGACGTGGGCGCGCCTGCTGCACCGCTATCCGACCGCGCTGATCGCGCCGTTCGCGCTGCTGATCCCCGTCTCCGGACTCGCGAGCGGGTGGCTCTTCCTGCACGAGGCGCTGGCGCCGATGCAGGCGGCGGGGGTGGGCCTGGTGCTGGCCGGCCTGGTAGCCAACCTCTACGGCGACCGCGTCGCGGCGTCGCTGCGCCGCGCGGCGTGACGTCAGCGCGGCAGCGTCCCCACTTCCTGGTCCCACGCCCGGTAGAGGCGCCTGCGGTCGGCCAGCGGATAGCGCGCATAGTCGTTCGGCACGACCTTGGCGTCGTCCGTGTTCCACACGTTCTTCGGCAGCCTGGAGTTCCGGTTCGCGGGCATCTGCCAGAAGTTCTGCGCGTATTGCAGATCGAGCGCGGCCGGCGTGAGCGACCACGCCAGGAATTTGCGGGCGGTGTCCGCGTTCCGCGCGTCCTTCATCAGGCTCGCCGCCAGCACGTCGTAGGGGAGGCCCTCGCACGGCGCGATCAGCTTGACCGGGAAGCCGCCGGCCACCTCGTTCGCACCTTCGTAGAAGTAAACCACTGCCATCGTCGCGTCCCCGCGCGCGGTCGCGCGCCCCGCGTCCGTCGCCCGCCGCGAGTAGCCCGCGACGTTGGCATGGATGCGCTTCAGGATCTCGAACGCGCGGGCCTCGCCGAACAGGTTCACCAGCGCGATCATCGTCGCCCGCGAAGTCGCCGACTGGAGCGGGTGGCCCATCTGGAGCTGATCGTCGTATTCGGGCTTGGCGAGGTCGGCCCAGCAGCGGGGCTCGTCGAGCTTCTTCTGCGCCAGGCGGCGCGTGTTGACGATGAGGCCGATGGGCCGCTGGTACAGCGCGACGGAGCGATGCCCCGACTGGGCCGCGAAGTCGCGGGCCCAATCGCGCAGCGCTTGCGGCTCCGCGGCGTGAAACTCGTCGGTGAAGCCGAGCTCACCGGCCTGGATATGCAGGTCCCCTGCCCCGCCGTACCACACGTCGAAGCGCGGCCCCGCCTTTTGCGCCGTCAGCAGGCCGATGACCTCGGCCGCCGCCTTCTGGGTGACGGCCACCTTCGTGCCGGTGTCCTTTTCGAACGCCGCCGCGATGCTGTCGCACCAGGCCACGGGCACCGAGCAGAGCAGGTTGAGCTCCGCCGCTTCGGCGGCGGACGCGCCGAACGCGAACGCGAAGAGCCACGCCAGCCGCGCGGCGCGTGACATCACGGCAACGATGGCCGTCTCCCCCATGTCGTTTCTGCGGGGCGTTGAAGTCCACGCCCTCATGCTGCCGACTATAGCACCGGCCGGCGGCGGCCACGCATCGGGACGGGCGCGTGCTCAGCGCGGGACGGCGTAGACCTCCTTGTCCCACTTCTCCAGCAGCCGCTTGCGTTCGGCGGCGCTGCCGTATTTCGCGAAGTCGTAGTTGATGAGCTTGATCTCGTCCATCTTCGGCGCGCCGGGCGGCGCGGGCGCGGCCTTGTTCGAGGGCACCTGAAAGTTCTTCGTTTCCGCGCCGATCTTCTGCGCCGCGGGCGTGAGGGCCCAGTCGTAGAACTTCCGGGCGTTGTCGAGATTCCTGGCGCCCTTGACGATGCTCATCGAGCCCACCTCGTAGCCGGTACCCTCGCACGGCACCAGGATCTTCACCGGAAAGCCATTGGCGATCTCCGTCTGGCCATCGTGGAGGAACGTCACCGCGATGCCCGTTTCGCCGCGGCCGACGGCGCGCACCGGCCCCACGCCGCTGCGCGGATAGTTGTTGATGTTCTTGTGCCACGCCTTCAGCATCTCGAACGCCTTGTCCTCGCCGAAGATCTGCACCAGCGTGGCCACGGTGGCGTAGGCGGTCCCCGACGCGTTCGGGTTCGCCATCTGGATCTCGTCCTTGTAGATCGGATTCGCCAGGTCGGCCCAGCACTTCGGCGGCGGCAGGTTCTTCTTGGCGAGAAGCTCCGGGTTGTAGCCGATGCCGAGCGCGCCGGTGTACACGCCCACCGTGCGGTACTTCGACTGCTCGGCCTGCTTCACCGCCCAGTCGTGGAGCTGGGCAAGCATCGGCGACTTGTACTCGTCGGTGAGGCCCTGCTCCGCCGCCTGCAGATGCGGATCGCCCGAGCCCGTGTACCAGAGATCGATCTTGGGGTTGGCCTTTTCGGCGGCGATCTGCGCCATCGCCTCGCCTGCGGACTTCTGCGTGTACGAGACCTTGATGCCGGTCTCCTTGATGAAGGCGTTGGCCACGCCCTCGCACCACGGCGCCTGGACGCTGCACACGATGTTGAGCTGCCCTTGCGCCGCCGCGGTCGACGCCAGCGCCGCGCCGGCCACCGCCAGCGCGGCGACGAGAACACGATTCATCGAAGCCTCCGTTGATGGGCGTTCGGCAGGGCAGAATCCCGCGCGCGTGCGGGAGCGGCTACAGCCGGCAGCGCGGCCCAGAGGCCTCGCGCGACCGCTTCAGCGCTGCATCCTTCGCCGCATGGCGAACGCGAGCGCGGCCACCATCACGGCCAGCACGGCGAGCGGGATCGCGCCGAGCGTGGGCACCGGTTGCGCGGTGGCGGGCGGCGGGCCGGAAACCGTGCCGTTCACGAACAACCCCGTACCGGGCGCGGCGCCGCCCGTGCCGCGGATGCCGCGCTGCAGCGGATTGGTCGTGCCGAAGTTGTTGAACGTGTAGAGCCTGAACGTCACCGTCCCGGTCTGCGTTCCAACGGCGGAGATGTTCGCCGTCAGCGGCAGTCCCGCAAAGAATATTCCGGTGAACGTGCCGGAATCGAGCGCCGTGGAGAATCCGTCGACGCTGGACCGGATCTCCCAGCTGCCCTGGCCGTCGAAGTTGTTGTAGATGTTGAAGTCGATCGACTGGTAGGTGACCGCGTTGCCCGTCACCCCGAACTGGATGTAGGCGTTGGGATCGAGTGCGCCCGAGGGCCAGCTGTCGAAAATGATCGCATTGGCGAACAAGCCCGAGGCCGTGAGTGCGGGGCCGCCGGTCATGTCGGACGCCCCCAAGATGTTCGGCGAAAGGGCAGTCGCTGGAAGCGGCGTGCCGCCGGTCCAGATGGGGGGCGCGTTCCAGAACGCCAGCCTTTCGGCGAACGCCGGGACCGACAACGCGGTCGTCAGCGCGAAAACGGCGGCGACTGCGGCGTCACGAACATTCGACGACAGGCTGCGGCGGATGCGAATCATGGCGGCTCCTGCTGGGCAAGTTCCAACTTGGGAGCAGGTATGTTCACGTACGCGGGGAGCGAGGTCAAATCCCGGGTGGCGGGTCGCCGGGGCGCCACCGCCGGGCGTGGCGGCGGCGCAACACCGGTCGGCGCCGGCGGAAAAGCACAAGGGGCCAGCGCATGGCGCCGCCCCTTGTTGTGTTTGGTAGGCCGTGTAGGGATCGAACCTACGACCAACGGATTAAGAGTCCGCTGCTCTACCAGCTGAGCTAACGACCCACGCCTGATCTGCGCGCCGCTAGACCAACTTCGACGCGGCACGGATTATAGCCTCGCGGGCCGGGCGCCGGCAATCGAAGGTTGACATCGAAGCTTACCCGGCCCGTTTCGGCGATCGCTCGCCGGAACGGGTAGGCACAAGACTCAGTTGTCTCCCGCGGTAAACCAATAGATCGGATGCCGCTTCAGGTTGACGCTCGGCGGGAAGCTCTGCGCCTGAATCGGCACGCTCGGCTTGTTCGGGTCCTTGCTCGCGCAGCCGATACAGATCGTCTGCTGCACGCCATTGACGTCGACCGTCGAAATCACCGGCGACGGCGGCAACCCGCCGGGGCCCGCAAAGACCGCAGAACGGCTGCCGCCGCAGATTCCGGTGGCGCCGATCGCGCCGGACGCGTTCAGCAGATTCACGAGATACCCGCGCGCCTCGCCTTGCGGCTTGGAGCACGACTGCGATCCCGCTGCCAGCGGCCTGTTCGTGCTGAAGGCTACCAGCCCGCCGATCGTCACGGCGGCGGTCACCGTCTGCTCTCCGCGGCCCGCGGCAAGGTCCATGAACCAGCCCTTGGCGGTCGATACCGGCTGAATGCCCGCCGTCCCGCAAGTCGTCGCCGGGGTGAAGTTGCTCTGCGTCGTGGTGCTGTCCAGATTGACGATGGCCGTGTCGGCGCCGCGGGTACCCGCGGTGATCGCGAGCGAGGACGAGACGGTAAGGTCATCGACCAGCACGTAGAACCGGTTGGTCACGGGCGTGGTGTACGGGTAGTTGGTCTCGAGCGGACGCTCGCGGTCGCCCGAACCGAGCGCGACGTACACCTTGGTGCTGATCGGCAGGAGCGCCGGGGCGAAGAGGAACTTGCGGCCGGCGCCGTTGGTGTAGGCGATCGTATGCCCCACCCACGAGCCATTCGCCAGCACCGCCCGGGTCGTCGGGCTGCTGATGAAGTCGATCCGATACAGATTCCCGCCGGTGTCGGCCGCGTACGCGTAGTCGACCATTCCGTCATAGTCGATGTCCACCAGCGAAATGTCGGCCGCGACGGCGCGCTCGGTCGTGAATTCCTGGAGCACCGCACCGGTGTCCGCGCGGAGGACGAAGATCTTGTTGCCCTTCGTCGTGCCGCACGAAGGGGTCGAGCTGTCGGTGTCTTCGCAGCTGCTGTATCCGCCACCGACGATCACCACCGGCACGGTGGTGGAGAAGCCCTTGATGAACGCCACTGCGGGCGTGGACCACGACTGGCCCATCCCGGTCATCGCGGCGGCCCCCGTTCCATCCACGCACCCGGTGTCGTTGCCGAGATTCGGGCAACCTGCCCGCCACTTGAACGACGGGGACGACGGCGTGCTGACGTCGAAGCCATAGATCATCCGGCCGCCCCGACGCTGGGAAGCGTAGATCCAGACCGAGGTGTTGGCGGTGTTCTGATAAACCCCCGACGACCCGTCGAAGAAGTAATCCTTCGGAATCGGCGTGGGCGTGATCGTCGGCAGATTCGGGTACGAGATCAGCGGATCGTTGCTCTCGAGGCGCGCCAGCCGCGGAATCTGTTCCGGCGCGACGAATGCCCACAATTCCTTGCCGTTGCTGTTGATGGCGCGGAACATGCCGTCACCCGACCCGTAGTAGGCCGTCACGCCGATCGAGCCGCCCTGGTCGATCACCAGCGGACGCGAGTGGACGACGTCCCCGTGCAACGACGGGCGGGTCTGGGTGCTCGTGCTGCCGGTGCGCTCTGGCGGGACCTTGTTGTCCTGTCCCTTGACCCAATCGATCTGGGCGGCGGTCAGCGACGCCGCGGTCGTGGTGTCGAACGCGGCCAGCGCCGAATTGGCGGAGTTGAGCGTGTAGATGCTGCGGTTGACGAGCCACGTCGGCGTGGTGTTGGTCGTCGGCGGGTTGTTACCCTTGCGGATCACTTCGGCCACCGAGCCTTTTTCCACGATCGGACCATCGGGCGAGTCCGAGAACGGGTCGAACGCCGTGCTGGCCGCCGGACACGTGCCGCGGGGCAGCGGCGTCTCGGGCACGGCATTCCACCAGGTGCCCGAGTCGGTGGTCCAGAAGCTGGTCGCGCAGGCACTGATGAAGCCCGTCGTGCTGTCGACGGCGGGCTTCCCCGGCGTCGTCGAATCGCCGAGCTCGATGCCGTTGCCGATGTCGATGAGCTGATACTTCTTGAGGTTGCCCATCCACCTCGGCTTCGCCTGCTGGTCGGGCCGGAACTGGCCGATGAAGACGGCGTTGGCGCTGACCTGCCGGTTCGTCGCGCTGATCGGCAGGCTCGCCGAGGCGAACGTCGAGTTCGACGCCGTGATGTCCGCGAAGATCTCACCCAGCGCGGTCTTGATCTGCTGGATGCTCTTGACCGCGTAGTACCTGCCGGAAGCCACGGTCGCCATGTTCATCAGCATGGCCGTCGTGTTGGCGTCGAACTGCTTGTTGTACGCGTCGAGCGTGTACGTCACGATGCCCTGGCGTCCGGCTTCGGAACTCGCGTCACCCTGGAACATGTACTTGGACCAGTTGTCGCCGAGACGGCCGTCCGTGGCCACCGTGCTGTGAGCGGGAATCACCGGCGCCACGCCCGGGAAGGAGCATTGCACCATCCACTTGCCTTGGCCCGTGGTGGAGCACGTGTTCGTCGTGTCCACCTGCGTCGTGTCCGCCACCAGCGTGCCGGCGGCGCAATTCGCGGCCACCGTATACGGCAAGGTGGACGGCGCCGCCTTGGTCGAGCACGTGTTCGAGAACCCGACGTCCGTGTAGACGGTGCCCGTGGCGACGTCGGGGCGAGCGAGCTGCGTCGCGCTGCCGCCGATGCCCGTCAGCAGGCTCGCCGTGTCGGCGTTCGGGGTCGAGGGGCCGTTGTTGCCGATGAAGATGACGTAGTTGTTGGCGCAGCCGCCGCCGGATTGAATCGGCGAGGCGAAGACCGTGCAGGAAGAATTCGTATAACCACGCGGATCCGCGAGGTCGCATGGCGGCCCATCGGTGTTGTAGACCGCTGGTCCGAAGTGCGTCGAATCCGTCGGCGTATTCGTCCCTGTGACCGACGCGTAGCCGCCGAAGTACTTCCAGGCATCGAACAGAATCCCTTCGTAGGCGGCGTTCGACGGACCCTTGTTCCTGGGATCGGTGATGTTGTCGTAAATCGACTGGGCGACCGCCTGCAGTGCGGCCTTGTTCGTGGCAGTCATCGGCAGCACGGGAAAGCGTATTTCGCCACCGCCCTTTCCCGCGCGCGTCCACACCATCAGCCCGACGTTCACCGAAGCATCAAGCTGGCCCACAACCGTCTTGATGGCCTGCATCTCCGCTGCGCCCTGCGTTGCTTCGTCGGGCCAGTCCTGGCTGGCGCGGGACCAGTTCGACGTGTTGTCGACGACCAGCAGAACGTTCGGGTTGCCGCTGGAGCCGCCCGAGGCGCCCGTAAATATATCGATGTCCTCCGCCATGATCCGAAGCGGCGTCAACACGAGCGTGGCCGCCAGCACGACGGTTGCAAAGCTAACCTTGCGGATCTTGTTCATGGTGTTCCCATCGGCCTAAGGGCAATAAGTGGCGATCGCGGTACTCGGCACGCGGACGGCAACGCCTTCCGTCACTGCCACGTTGGCGCTGGTCTTGAGATCGGTAGCCTCGGCGCGGGCTTCCCAGATGCTATCCGTGCATTGCGACGCTCCGGTCGGCACGCCGCTGATCCCGAACGTTCCCTGGGCCGGACCCACCGAGCACGCCAGGTCTTCGGTATTGGCAAAATTGAGCTGGGCGTTAGGCACCGACTGCGCCTTGACGCACGTGGGCTGCGGTATCAGCCGAACGGAGATGTCGTTGGTTCCGTCACCGTTGACGTCCACGCAAAGCGTGTTGGCGACCGTGCACGGCGTCAGGAATATCGACGACGGGTTCGTGATCAGCCGTGTCGTGCTGAGCGCCTGCTCGATCGCCTCCTGCGCCGCGGCCAAAGCCTCGCTCCGATGCTGGAAATTCCCGACGATCTGCAGGCTGCTGGTGCCCAGATTGAACGTGGTGATGGCCAGCAAGGTGAGCAACACCAGCATGACCATGACCAGGATCATCGTGATGCCGCGCTGGCAGCTGCGCAGACCTCTCATGGCACCAGCCTCCGCGCTGAAACGTTGTTGATCCGCACCTGGCCATCGTAAGCATGCCGCTTGATCGAATCGTTGTAGGCGCCGAACGTGTTATCGGTCCCGTTCGCCTTCTTTCCCAGCGTATACACCTTGCTGTCGACGTACCCCTGCGTGGCCTCGGTGTTGCGCGCCAGAATGTTGACGCGAACCGCCATCACGTTGCGCCACGTCACGACGCACGGCGCCGTCGCGCAACCGGCATACGTGAGCGCATCCGGGTCCGCGGTGAACGTGTCGGGCGTGCCGTCGTTGTCGGTGTCGACGCCGTATTCGATCTGCAGGTTCTCGACGCCTTCCACCAGCGGGACGATCGAGAACGATCCCGCCCCTAGATCCGCGCGCTTCAGCGTCGGAATGCCGTCGCCCGAGACGTCGTTGTTGGTGATGAAGTAGATGTGCGTCAGGTACCGCCGGAGCCCCGCAGTCGCCGCGCAGTCCTTCTTGTGCTTTCCGAACGTGCCGGTGGAGACGTCGAGGACGAAATAGTCCGTTGCCGTGGTCGAGGCGAGCTCCGTGCCGCTGCCGCAGAGCGACGCCTGAAAATACGGCGCCCCCGAGAGGGTCGCATCGCAACCGGCCGCGCCCACTACACACGTGCTGGTGCGGCGGACGACGACGACGTCCGTGCCCGTCCGGCGGTCCGCCAGCAGCGTGGTGCATTCCGTCGTCAGTCCTGATCCGCCGTCGTACCCTTGAATGTGCACCGGGAGCGCGGCATTCAGGTCCGCCACGGTCGTGAGGCACGGATTCGGCGTCGTTCCCGGGGTGGCGAGCACGCTGGGATTGAACTCCCCCAGATAGCCAGCGTGCTTGATGTCCTCCGAAAGGATTTGCATCGCGTAGCGTCCGTTCTCGATCTGGCGCGCTGCCCGCTCGCTTTCCTTGCGTGTCACGCTGCTCGTGAAGAAGACGGCCGCAAGCAGCAGCATGATGAAGCCGCCGATGGCGAGTGCGACCATCAGCTCCACGATCGAGAACCCGCCGGCGGCGAAGCGCCCCGCGCCGCCCAAGCGTCGCCCGCGAGCCTGCGTGCGGTCCGGTGTCAGGATCAGCTGCATTCCGGTTTCCCGACGACCACGCGCGCGGAAATTGCCCGCCGCAGCGCATCGTCCGCGCCAAAGAGTCCCGTTCCGCAGGTTGCGTTAGGTGCGACCGTGCTGTTCATCCCCTGCCACGCCACGGTGACGAGATAGATGCCCGGGGCGCAAACCCCGGCCGTGGCATCAGGGGCCTGGAGCCGCTGGATGCAGCCGCGCGCGCCCGCGATGGCGCCGATTTTGGCCGACGACAGCGTTTCCGACGCGCCTTTGAGCGCCACGCTCCACTCGCATTGATCGCGGGCCGGTCCCACGGCCGTTGGACAGGGACTCGCGTCCGTGAGCCCCGTGCCGAACACGGAGGCGGAAACGAAGTTGTCCGCCGTCCCGCGGTTGGCGTTCAGCCGATCGACCATGTCCGTGAGAAGCACGACGGCCTGCGCTCGCTGGTACGACTCGAACGACGCGAGCTGCATCTTGCCCTGCAAGCCGATGAGGCCCAGCAGGCCGAACGCGAGGATGACCATGGTCACCAGGACCTCGATCATCGTCGTGCCGCGCTGCGCGAAAAGTGTGCGGTTCTGCTTCGTATTCATGTGTTCAAGGACAGGAAGTTGCTTGAACTAGAGGACGACCGCTAAGGTCAAGACAGACATACTTCGTCGCCGTGGCCCCGCCCAGGGAACTGGTGACCGCAAACGTGGGTTTGGTTGTGCCTGAAATTCGGCCCGAGCCTTGAAAGACGACGCTGGCGAGGGACCCGCTCACCGCCCCCGTTACCAGCGCTCCATGGTCGAGCAACTGCTTGGAACCATCCGCTGGATCCAATATCTCCCACCCGTTTTGCCAGCCGCCGGTCTTCTGGGACAGCGTGACGTCGACATTCCGCTTGGTGGCCTCGCTGCGCGCGGTCGCCAGCGCGATGAAGATGTCGGTGGCGGCGCCGGACGACCGCTGCCCCGCCATCAGGTTCGCGACGCTCGGGGCGGCAAGGGCGGCGAGCACCGCGATGATCGTGACGACGATCACGAGCTCGACGAGGGTGAACCCCGCGTCGCGACCGCGGGCGGGGCGCGGCGAACGACGGTCACAAGAGGGCAGCAAATCGGACATCGGGCGTCACCACTTGCCGGCGGGGGCCTTGTTGCCGGCGTTGTCGATACTGAGGTTCACGCCGGAGCCGAGATCGTTCACCTGATCGCCCGTGGCGGCCGCCGTCGCAGTGAAGGTCGGCGGCGGGCCGGCGGCCGGGGTGACGGTGATCGTGTAGAACGAGGCAACGTCGGAGGGCGTGGAGATACCGAGCGCGGCGACGGTGCCGGCGTAGCTGTCGCGCTTGTCCATCAGATAAGTCTGTTGCCGGGCTGCGATGTCCATCAGATGGGCTTCCGCAGCCGCACGCCGGGATTTTCGTACCTGGTTCTGATACGCCGGCAGCGCGATCGCCGCGAGCACGGCGATCACCACCACCACGATCATCATCTCGATCAGCGTGAAACCACGAATGCGCAGACGCGGCATGAAATAATCCCTCTACAGGTCGGAAGCGAGTCTAACCTCGTGACTTTCCGGGGAAAACTCGGATTCGACGGACGGTGACCCAAGTCCGACGAGCGTAGCCCGGCGGGCGTCGACGGCACCCCCGCCCGCCGCCCGGGAGCCCTGGAAGGCCGTCCGGCGGGCCGCCGGCCCCGGAAACGGCAGGTGCCGGAGAGCCCGCCCCGCCCGTTCATCCCGGTGCGGTTGCGCTACAGTAGGCCCCCACGATGCGTTCACGTCCCGATCCTGTCGTCGTTCGCGAAGTAGGCTTGCGCGACGGCCTGCAGAGCATCGCGCGCGTGCTGCCTACCGCGCAGAAGCTCGAGTGGATCCGCGACGCCTACGCCGCCGGCCAGCGCGAGATCGAGGTCGGGTCGTTCGTGCCGCCGCGGCTGCTGCCGCAATTGGCGGACACCGCCGAGCTGGTGGCCTTCGCCAGGACGCTGCCGGGCCTCACCGTTTCGGTGCTCGTTCCCAATCTCAAGGGCGCGCAGCGGGCGCTCGACGCCGGCGCGGACGTGATGCTCCTTCCGCTGTCGGCGAGCCACGCGCACAGCCTCGCCAACCTGCGCAAGACGCCGGACGACGTCGTGGCCGAGATTGCGCAGATCCGCGCAGCACGCGACGCCGCGGGTTCGGCGTGCGTGATCGAGGTGGGCATCAGCACGGCGTTCGGCTGCACGATCCAGGGCCGCGTCGAGACGGCCGAGGTGCTGCGGCTCGTCCGCGCCGCGCTCGACGCGGGGGCCGAGCGGGTGGGGCTCGCCGATACGGTCGGGTACGCCGACCCGGCCATGGTCGCCGATCGCTTCGCCCGCGCGTTCGCGGTGGCCGGCGACCGCCTGACGTGCGGCCATTTCCACGACACGCGGGGCCTTGGCATCGCCAACGTCGTCGCGGCGTGGCAGGCCGGCGTGGCGCGCTTCGACGCCTGCCTCGCGGGCATCGGCGGCTGTCCCCACGCCCCGGGCGCGAGCGGCAACGTCACCACCGAGGATCTCGTCTATCTCTTCGCGAGCATGAACGTCGCCACGGGGCAGGATTTCGACCGGCTGATCGCATTGCGCGGCAAGGTGGCGGGATGGCTCGACGGCGAGTCGCTGCATGGCACGCTCTGGCGTGCCGGCCTGCCGAAGACCATGCGCGAGCGTGCGCCTGCCGGGGTCCGCTGATGGCCGCGACGGATTCGCCGAAAGCCGCGCCCCCGGCCGTGCCGCAGCCGCTGGCGGGTCTCACCGTCGTCGAGTTCACGCACATGGTGATGGGCCCGACGTGCGGCATGGTGCTCGCCGACATGGGCGCCGAAGTGATCAAGATCGAGCCGATCGACGGCGATCGCACGCGCCGTCTGCTCGGCGCCGGCGCGGGCTTTTTTCCGATGTTCAACCGGAACAAGAAGAGCATCGCGATCGACCTGCACCATGCCACCGGCGCGGGCGTCGCCCGCCGCATCGCGGGTCGGGCCGACGTCGTGCTGGAGAACTTCAAGCCCGGCACGATGAGCAAGTACGGGCTCGACTACGCGGCGCTCTCGGCGGCGAATCCGCGGCTCATCTACGTCAGCCACAAGGGCTTCCTGCCCGGGCCGTACGACCATCGCACGGCGCTCGACGAGGTCGTGCAGATGATGGGAGGCCTCGCGTACATGACCGGCCGGCCCGGCGACCCGCTGCGCGCGGGCACGAGCGTGAACGACATCATGGGCGGCATGTTCGGCGCCATCGGCACGCTCGCGGCGCTGATCCAGCGCGGCGTCACCGGCCGCGGGATGGAAGTGCAGTCGGCGCTCTTCGAGAACAACGTGTTCCTCGTGGGCCAGCACATGCTGCAGTTCGCGATGACCGGCCGGCATCCCGCGCCGATGCCGGCGCGCGACAACCCCTGGGCCGTCTACGACGTGTTCACCGTCAAGGACGGCGAGCAGATCTTTCTCTGCGCGGTGAGCGATCCGCAATGGCTGACGTTCTGCGACGTGCTGGGGTTCGCCGACCTCAAGGCCGACCCCGCGCTCGCGAGCAACAACCAGCGCGTCGAGCTTCGCCCCACGCTGCTCGCCGAAATCCGCCGCCGCCTGGCGGGCCGCAGCGCGGCCGAGCTCGCCGCCCTGTTCGAGAAGGCCGGTTTGCCGTTCGCACCGATCAGCAAGCCCGAAGACCTGTACGACGACCCGCATCTCAACGCCACCGGCGGCCTCGCCGACGTGCGCCTGCCGGACGGACCGAAGGCCGGCCAGACGGTGCGGACGACGCTGTTTCCGATCACGCTCGCGGGACATCGTCTCGGTGTGCGCCTCGATCCGCCGCGTCTGGGGGAGCACACGCGCGCGCTGCTCGCCGCGGCCGGCTACGGCGCCCAGGAAATCGAGGCGTTGTTCGCGCAGCGCGCGGTGGCGTGAGGCTCGCCGCGCGCGACAGGATCACCCGGAGGAGGACGCTCGCATGACGCACGCCGCACCCGCAGGTACCCCACATCGGCCGACGGCCCGCCGTCGCACGCTGGCCGCGCTCGCGCTGGCCGGCCTCGTCACCGCGAGCGGTGCCGCCATCGCCCAGGAGCGCGCGGTGAAGCTGATCCTGCCCGTCGCCACCGCGTCGGGCGTCGACACCATCACGCGCGCCGCGCAGCCGGCGCTGGCGAAGGCGCTCGGACATCCGGTCGTCGTCGAGAACCAGCCCGGCGCGGGCGGCATCGTCGGCACGCAGGCGCTGGTGAAGTCGCCGCCCGACGGCTACACGCTGTCCATCGTCTCGAACAACCACGTGATCTATCCCAGCGTGTACAAATCGCTGCCGTTCGATCCGGTGGCCGACATCACGCCGATCGCGGTGATCGGCTCGACGCCGATCGTGCTGGTGGTGAACCCCAAGGTGCCCGCGAAGAACGCGCAGGAGCTGATCGCGCTGCTGAAGGCGAAGAACGGCGAGATGAACTACGCGTCCTCCGGCAACGGCACGATCCTGCATCTGGCCGCAGCGATGTTCCTCGACGAAACCGGCACGACGGCGAAGCACATCCCCTATAAGGGCGTCGGCCCGATGCTCACCGACCTCATCGGCGGACAGGTCGATTTCGCGACGTCGTCGCTGCCCTCGGTGCAGCAGCACATCAAGAGCGGCGCGCTTCGCGCGATCGGCGTGGGCGCGGCCCAGCGCGTGGCCGCGGCGCCGGAGATCCCGACGATGGCCGAGCAGGGCGTGCCCACCTACCTCGTGGAAGGCTGGTTCGCGGTGATCGGCCCGGCGAAGATGCCGGCGGCCGAGGTGGCGCGCGTGCGCGACGCCTTCGCCGCCGCATTCGCGACGCCCGAGGTGAAGGAAGCAATGGCGAAGCAGGGCAACACGATCGACGTGGGCACGACGGCCGCCGCGGAGAAGTTCTTCCCGGCCGAGCTCGCGAAGTACGCGAAGCTCGTCAAGAAGGCGGGCGTCGAGTTGCAGTGACGCCGCCGCGCTAGCGCGGCTTCACGAAGCGCAGCGCGAACTTGTCGGTGGGAATCCTGGAGTCGCCGGACGAGACTTCGCGCGTGTCGGCGGGATCGCGCAGGAAATCGCCTTCGGCCTCGAGGACGAAGCCCGCCCGCGTGACCTCGGACACCACGATCGCCTGGTCGATCCGATGCAGCGTCTTGCCGCTGGAAATGTCGGCGCCGGCCTTGGCGGAGTGATCGATCACGACGAAGCGGCCGCCGGGCTTCAGCGCGGCGAAGATGCGCGCGTTCATCTTCGCGCGATCGACGGGCAGGTACGTGATGTCGTGGTAGTTGAGCACGAGCGTCACGAGATCGAGCGGCGGTCCCGCTGCCGGGTATGGATCCTCGAACGGGCGGATCAGCACCTCGACGTTGGCCTGCGGCTGGTCCGCCAGCCGCCTGGTCAGCGCGGCGCCGGGCTGCTCACGCTGCGCCCAGACCTTGCCGGCCGGGCCCACGGCCAGCGCGAGCACCTGCGTCGTGTAGCCGGCCCCCGCGGCGACGTCGAGCACCTGCATCCCCGGCTGCACCTGCGTGAACGCGAGGAAGTCCACCGGATGCCGTGCGGCGTCCATCTTCCGGTCGGCGTCCGTGCGGATGGGCGCGTCGACGACGGCCTGCCGCTCCGCCGCGGTCATCGCCGGCGCCGCGGGCGGCGCACTGGCGCACGCGGCGAGCGTGCCGAGCATCGCGCCGACCGCCGTCCACTTCGCCACCGCGCAAAACACTTCGGTGATTCGCATCGACGTATGCATGGGAGCCCCGGTTGATTGCGGCGTACTTTACGCCGAACTTCGCAGATTCCGCGCGCGTCCTACACCGCCGCGCGTTCGCCTCCGATAGTGACGCCCCTGGGGGAAAGGCATCCTTCGCCCGTCACCACCACCAGCCAGAGGGCGAATCATGGGCAAGTATTTCATCGCGTGGATTCTCGGCGTGCCGGCCGTCGTGCTCGTCGCCGTCTACTTCTTCACGCACATGTAAATGGAAGGTTGCGTCATGGCCAAGCTCACCACTCGTGCCAGGAAGAACCTGCCGGCAGCGGATTTCGCGCTGCCCGGCGGGCGCTACCCCGTGGAGGACAAGGCGCACGCTCGTGACGCCAAGGCGCGCGCGTCCCAGGCGTTGAATTCCGGCCATCTCAGCGCCGCCGAGAAGGCCAAGGTCGACCGCAAGGCCGACGCGGTGCTGAAGAAGAAATAGAAGTAGCCGCGGCCCCCGATTTCCGCACGTCCTACACGCCGAGCCCCGCCTCGCTGATACCCGGCGGCAGCCGAACGACGGATGCTTCGCGCTATGTTGGCATCGGGGCGCGACGAAGGGAGGACGGGGGGCACGCTGCGCCGGCTGGCTGTCGTGCTTTTGTCCCTCGTCGCGGGGATTTCCGGCGCCGCCGCCGCCCCGAAGACGGTGTGCACCATCACCGTCAATTCAGCGGACGAAAAGCAGTCGTTCAGCCGGGCGCTCCCGCCGGACAAGTATCAGTTCGTCGAGCTCGTCGAGCCCGGGCGCGACGACTGGCTGGCGTCCGCCTGCAGCCGCGACATCCGTTGCGACGTGCTCGTCATCTCCGGCCACTACGACGGCGGCAAGGAATTCTTTCCCGACAGCCTCGAGAAGGAGGAGTACCTGCCGGTGGACGATCTCGAGCGCGCCTCGTGCGGCGAATCCTGCGGGCTCTTCTCGCAGCTGAAGGAGGTCTACCTCTTCGGCTGCAACACGCTCAATCCGGAGGCGGTCAACGGCATCAGCGCCGACGTCGGCCGCAGCCTGCTCAAGGCGGGTCATTCGAAGGCGGACGTCGATCGCCTCTCCCGTGCGCTGGGCGCACGGCACGGCGAAAGCAGCCGCGACCGCATGCGCCTCGTGTTCAACAACGTCCCGGCGATCTATGGCTTCTCCTCGGTGGCGCCGCTCGGGCCCGTGGCCGCGACGCTGCTCGACCGCCATTTCCGCGCGGGGGGCGCGAGCGAAGTCGGCAGCGGCCGCCCGAGCGCCCGCCTGCTCGGACAGTTCGCCGGCAAGTCGCTGACCGTCACCGCGGGCTTGAAGGACGACGACGTCCAGGCCGCGCATCGTCGCGACGTCTGCCAGTTCGCCGACGACCGCATCGGCGTCCCCCAGCGGCTGGCGTTCGTGCACTCGCTGATGCAGCGCGACATGGCGGAGGTGCGCCTCTTCGTCGATCGTCTCGAGCAGGCGACGACGCTGCCGGACGACCTGCGCGATGCGCCGGACGTCGCCGCGGCGCTCGCCACGATCGCGCGGGACGCGGTCGCACGCGACCGTTATCTCGCGCTCGTTCACGACACCGACGACCTCCCCGTCCGCGTGCGGCTGCTCGCGATCGCGCGCAACGTCGGCTGGCTCGACCCGTCCGAGCACCGCGCCGAGCTCGTCCGCATGATCGCCGCCGAAGCGGCGCGACCGCGCGTGGGCGCCGCGGAAGTCGACCTCGTCTGCTCGCTGCCGGCGGATCCCGGACTGCAGCGCGCGGCCGCCGAGCTGCGCGCCACGTTGCCGCCCGCGCATGACGCGGGCGCCAGCGCGATGTTCGCCTGCCTCGGCGACCGCGACGGCCACCGCGAGCTGCTGCAGGCGATGGCCAGCGGCGACGAGAACGCGGTCCTGATCGCGCAGGTCTACCTCCGCCACCGCCCGCTCGACGACGTCGCCGAGCTGCGCGAGATGACCGCAGGCATCGCCCGGATGCGCGGCGCGGCGGCGCAGGTGCGCGCGCTCGACGCGCTGGCAAAGCTGCGGCTGTCGGACGCCCCCAGCCTGGAAGCGCTGGCGCGTCTCTTCCCGGCCACCGACTCGGCCGGCGTGCAGACGGCCATCGCCGGCGTCTTCCTGCGCTCCGACTACGATGCCATCGACCGGCCCGAGCTCGTCCAGACGCTCCGCCAGCACCGGCTCAAAACCGCGGCCGGCGACGGCCTCATCGACGTCCTGATCCGCCGCCTGCAGGCGAACTGACCGCACCTCCGCCGGGCGTCGCTAGGGGGTAAACTGCGGCCTGCATGTTTCGCCGCCTCCCCCTCGTCGCCCTCGCCGCCTTGGTCGCCGCCGTGGCCCCCCTCGCCCAAGCGGGGAAAAAGACCGTCTGCACGATCACGGTCAACTCGTCCGACGAGCGCGAGACGTTCCGCCGCAGCCTCCCGCCCGGTGATTTCGATTTCGTCGAGCTGGTGGAGCACGGCCGTCCCGATTGGCTGGCGTCCGCGTGCCGCAAGGGCGTGTCCTGCGACGTCCTGCTGATCTCGGGCCACTTCGACGACGGCAGCGAGTTCTATTCCGATCGCCCAGACACCCGCGAGCACCTGCCCGTCGACGAGATGGAACGGGTGTCCTGCAGCGACTCCTGCCCGGGCCTCTTTTCGCAGTTGAAGGAGGTCTACCTGTTCGGCTGCAACACGCTGAACGCGGATGCGGTCAAGTTCACGTCGCCCGAGATCGAGCGCAGCCTCGTGCGCGCCGGCCGCTCGCCGGCCGAGGCGTCGCAGGTTGCGCGAATGCTCGACGCGCAGCACGGCGAGAGCAACCGCGACCGCATGCGGCTGATCTTCAAGGACGTGCCGGTGATCTACGGCTTCTCTTCGAAGGCCCCGCTCGGACCGTCCGCTGCCAACGTGCTCGACCGCTGGTTCCAGGGCGGCGGCGCGGCGGAAGTCGCCAGCGGCCGTGCCAGCCCCAAGCTGCTGACGCTGTTCGCGCCCGTCTCCATGACCGCGACGGCCGGCCTCGTCGATGCCGATCCGCAGGCGACGCATCGCGGCGACGTCTGCCGGTTCGCCGACGATCGCCCGTCGACCGCGACCAAGGTCGCCTTCATGCACGAGCTCCTCGGCCGCGACGCGGCGGAGGCGCGGATGTTCCTCGACCGGATCGAGCGGCAGGCAGGCGCCGCGCGCGCCGCGGCGCCGCGATCGCCGGACGTCGAGGCGGCGCTCGCCGCGATCGCCGGCGACACGGGGGCGCGCGAGCGGTACCTCGCGCTCGCACGCGATGCCGATCTTCTCGCCACGCGCGTGCGCATGCTCGAGGTTGCGCGGCAGGTCGGCTGGCTCGCCCCGGCCGACGAGCCCGGCACGCTGGTGCAGGTGATCGGCGAGCACGTGGCGCGCAGCGCCGTCGGGCCGGAGGACGTGGACCTCGCCTGCCGCCTGAACGCCGACGGCCGCCTGAGCGACGCGGCGCGGTCGTTGCCGGTCGCGCCTGCGCAGGCGAACCGCACCGGCGCGGCCGCGGTGCTCGCGTGCCTCGGCCGCATCGAGCATCGCGCTCGGGTGCTGCGCGCGCTCACCAGCAGCGACGACGCCGACGTGGAGCTCGCGCAGGTCTATCTGGCGCGCCGGCCGATCGGCGACGCCGTGGAGCTGCGCGACGTGACGCTCGGCATCACCCAGATGAACGCCGCGACCGCGCAGGTGCGAGCGCTCGACACGCTCGCCGGGCTGCGCCCCGCCGACCGCGAAAGCCTCGACGCGCTGACGCGGCTGTTTCCGCGGACCCGCTCGCTGCTCGTCCAGCGCGCCATCGCCGGCGTGCTGATCCGCACCGACTACCAGGCGATCGCCAGCGCGGACGTCGTGCGCGCGCTGCGCCAGTCGCGCGTCAAGTCGCCGGACGGCGCCGACCTCATCGACGTCCTGATCCGCCGTCTCCAGGCGTCGTCGTAACGCGAGGATCGGCGGGCGTAGGGCGGCCGACGCAGCGCCGTCCTACATGAAAAAGTCCCGTCCGCCGATGCTTTGCGTCGCGTCGTCCCCGTATCGTTCCCGCATCGTCATGCATCGGCGCTTGCCGAGCGGGAGACACGGATGAAACGTACGCTGATCGCCGCGGCGCTGCTCGCCGCTTCAGGCTCGGCCCTCGCGGCCGAGATCGTCCTGTTCGCGGGCGAGAATTTCCGCGGTCCGCGCATCCAGGTGGAATCGCCGGTCCCCAATCTCGCGCGCTCGGGCTTCAACGAGCTCGCCTCGTCGATTTCCGTCCGCCGCGGCGCATGGCAGGTCTGCGACGACACCGCCTTCAGAGGCAACTGCGTCACGCTCACCGAAGGCGATTACGCTTCCGTCCGCGACATGGGCCTGCAGGATCACGTCGCGTCGGTGCGCGAACTCATCGGCGAGCGTCCCGTCGGCATCGTGACCGACCGTATCGTCGAAGCGCCGCCGAGCCGCGTGCCCGACCGCGCCGTCGTCGTCGCGCCGGTCGCACCCGACCGTGTGGTCGCCGTCGCGCCCGACGCGCGCTACGACGCACCGCTGCCGCCGCAAACCGATCCCGCCCGCATCGCGTTCTACGACCGCGAGAACTTCGGCGGCCGCGGCGTTACGGTCACCGACGTCGTCGGCGACTTCAACGACATCAGCTTCAACGACCGCACGCGTTCGGTCGTGGTGTACTCCGGCACGTGGGAGCTGTGCCACGACATGCAGTTCCGCGGCGGCTGCCAGGTCCTGCCGCCGGGCCGCTACCCGCAGCTTCCGAACGGCCTCGACCACGAAGTGAGCTCGGCCCGGCCCGTGCTTGCCACGGTGGGGCAGGCTCCCGCGCCGATCGGCGGCCAGGATCGGGTCCGCGCCATCCTTTATGAAGGCCCGCGCTTCACCGGCCGCCAGTACGTCGTGGACGGCAACGTGCTGCGAAACCTCGACGGCACGGGTTTCAACGATCGCGTCTCGTCGATCCGCGTCGAGCGCGGCTATTGGGTCTTCTGCAGCGACGCGCAGTTCGCCGGCGAGTGCATGACCTTCGGCCCCGGCGACTACGCGCAGTTGCCGCCGTCGCTCAACAATCGCGTGTCGTCGGGCCGGCGGATCTCGAACGACTACCCGTACCGAGAGCAGCCGCGCTGGGGGAGTTGACCCCAAAACCCGTACGCCCG
>Ga0207691_10000033_pt1 | contig 115126 bp, 105 predicted proteins | sample KBSM13metaG_FD_184327 | JGI IMG/M metagenome (GOLD analysis project Ga0207691, IMG submission 184327) | Miscanthus rhizosphere microbial communities from Kellogg Biological Station, Michigan, USA - KBS M1-3 metaG (SPAdes) (version 2) | ecosystem: Host-associated > Plants > Roots > Rhizosphere...
CTTCACCGACCGGACGCTGCAAGCGCTGGCGACGGCGCTGCCGCTCAACCGCGAGGACTTCCTGGCGGTGAAGGGCACGGGCGCGACCAGCTGGGAGCGCTTCGGCCCGAAGGTGGTGGAGATCTGCAAGGGCGCTCGCGAGCAGGCACGAAAGGTCATGTCGTAGCGCCGCGCCCGCACTCGCGATCCGAGTTGATCGATCGCTCGAGCATGCCGATCATCGGCGAATGCACATCGATGGACGCTGTCACTGTGGGGCCATCAGCTACGAGGCCGAGGTCGAGCCGGAGACGACCGGCATCTGTCACTGCACCGACTGCCAGGCGCTGACCGGAACGGCGTTCCGGGTGACGGTGAAGGCACCGGCAGAACACTTCGTCCTCCGGGGCAAGCCGACGATCTACTTGAAGACCGCGGAGAGCGGCCGGAAGCGGGCGCATGCGTTCTGCCCGACCTGCGGCTCGCCGATCTACGCGGCGGCGGCCGAGAACCCGAACGCGTACGGTCTCCGGATCGGACTCATCCGCCAGCGGAAGGAGCTCAGGCCGCGCAAGGCGATCTGGTGCGCCTCTGCCCTGCCCTGGTCGACGAACCTCGATGCGCTCGCGCTGGACAGCCACGACCGGCAGCCCTAGCGAGCGCGCTCGACGGCGAGCTCGGCGATCCGCCGCGAGATGCAATAACAAGAACTCCGCCTGTCAGTGACGTCTCGCCACGACCAATCAAGGACTTGCGAGTGCGACTCCCGTACTCTCCGTCGACCTCGTTGCTATTGCATCTGAGCGGGTCCGGGTGCTCGCCCGGGGTCGCGCAGGCCGTCCGGGAGCGCTCAGACCTCCGACCCTGGCGTGACTCACGTCCTCTCAAGGCCGACTGCATGACGAGGCCGGGCCATGGGGGCCGAACACGCCGGCTCAGGCTTCACGGCTCGACCGGACGCCGCCGGCGGAGCACCAGCTCGCGGACGAGCAAGGTCAGCGCCGCCAGCCCGAGCGCCAGGACGAACACGAACCCCACCGCGGTGAACCCGAACACGAGCCGCACCATCGACTCGCTCAACCGGCCGTCGGTGTACGAATCTTTGAGGTGGCGGAGGAGCCCGAGGCGATCCAGCACCCGTGCCGGCAGCGCATCGAGCGCGTACGAGACACGGAGGACGGCGGTCGACGGGAACTGCACCCGGAGCCCCTCCACCACCACGCCGATCGCGAGGTACAGCGCAGACAGCGCGAGCGCGTTGCCGGCGACCACCTGGAGGAATCGCTTCGGGTTCACGGGGCGCGCGCGGCCCGCTTCTTGAGCGCGGGCAAGAGCTTCTTCACCCGCCCCATGTCAGGGGACTTCGGCGCGAGACGGGTGAAGTTCACGTACTCCTCGTAGGCCCGCTTCGCGTCGGTGTCACCCCCCGCGGCGTAGGCGTCGGCGAGCGCCAGCCGGGTCGGCCCGTCGGCCGGGTCGAGCTGCACGGCCTTGATGAGCAACTCGCGCGCCTTCGTCTCGTCGCGGAGCTTGCGCAGGACGAGCCCCTCGGCGAGCACCGCGTCGGAGAGGAACGGCTGCAGCTCCATCGCCAGCTCGGCGCTGTGCTTCGCATCCTGTGTCCGTCCGTTGGCCAGCGCGACGCGCGAGGCTGCCACGGCGGCCAGAGCCCGGTCGCTCGCCCGCGGCGCCGCTGACGAGAGACCCTGCAGCTTCGAGAGCTGGGGCTTGCTGGACGCCGGCTTGAGCAGGACGTCACCGGCGAGCGCACAGACGCTTGCCGCATCCTCCCGGCTCGCTGCCTGGTACGCCTTCTGCGCCTGCGGGACGTTGCCCTGCCGGACGAAGGCGCGGCCGATGGCGCAGAACACCTCGCTGTCCTTCGGCGCGAGCGTGTTCGCCTTCTGGAGCGAGGCGAACCCGGCCCGCCCGTCGCCGCGGGCGAACATCAGGGTCGCGCGGAGGCGGTACGACTCGGGGTCCTGGGCGTCAATCTTCATGGCCCGGCCCAGCGCTGCCTCGGACTCCTTCCACTTTCCCTGCTGAGCGAGCGCGAGCGCGGCGTCCTTCTGCGCGGCAGCGCTCGAGGGGTTCTCGGTCGCCCAGGCCTCCGCCTGCTCGAGGGCCTCGGTCGGCTTGGCGAGGGCGAGGTAGACGCGGGCGAGCGCGTGGCGGCTCTCGCCGTGGCTCCGGTTCCGCTGGATGGAGAGCTGGAGCGGCTCGACGGCGCGCTCGGGAGAGCCGGAGGTCCACAGCAGCCGTCCGAGGGAACAGGCGCCCTCGTAGTCGCGGGGATCGCGGCTCGCGCCCTCGAACTGTGCCCGGGCGCGGTCGAGGATGCCGCGCTGCCAGTACACCTTCCCCAGCGCGACGGCGACGTCGGCGCGCGGGCGCTTGGCGGCCCCGAGGGTCTTCTCCAGCACGGTCTGGGCCTTGTCCGGATCGCCCTCCGCGGCGTCGGCGAGGGCGAGCCAGGCAACCGCCTCGATGGGGTACTTCCCCGAGACGGAGGTCTTCGCCAGCTCGGCGCGGGCGTGCTTCCAGTCCTTGAGACGGCCCCAGGCGATGCCGCGGAGGAGTGCCATGCGGCGGCCCGGATCGTCCGCGAAGCGCTGGAGCAGCTCGCGCTCTCGATCTCGGCCGAGCAGCACCCGGCCCAGGGCCTCCTTGGCCTCCTCGCTCTTCGGCTTCTGCTTCACCGCGGTCTCGAGGGACTTCTGGGCCGCGGCGAGATCGCCGCTGGAGCGGAGCGCGTCACCGAGCGCCACCTGGAAATCGAACGCGCGCTTGCCGGCGCCCGATGCGCCCTCGGTGAGCACCTTCACCGCCTGGTCATGGGCGCCGTTGGCCGAGAGGAGCCGCCCTCGGTCCAGCGCACGGCGAGCGACGAGGTCGGGGGTGAGGGCGTCGGGGACGAGCTTGTCCACCTCGGCGAGCGCCTGGGTGAGATCCTGCTCGAGGGCGAGGCGGCTCTCGGCCTCGCCGAGGGCGCGCCCGGGGTGATCGGGCGAGAGCTGCTCGGCGGTGCCGTAGACGGTGAGCGCCGCGGCGTCGTCGCCCGCCTCGCGGTAGTAGTCGCCCAGGGCCACCAGCGCGCGAACGTTTCCGGCGTTGAGCTCGAGGGCGCGCTTGAAGTGGAGCACCGCTCCCTTGGCGTCGCCCTTGCCGAGGAGGAGGCGGCCCGCCGCGTCGTGCACCTCTGAGAGGTCCAGCTGGCTGTCGAGGATGGCCTTCCGGGCGGCGTCGCGCTCGGCGGCGGGCGCGACCATCAGCCGTGCGACGAGGACGAGGCCGGGATGGCTCGTGCCAGCCTTCGGCCGGGCGAGGGTGGAGGCGGCCTGAGCGCGATCCTGCGGAGTGCCGCCGTGCTCGTCGGCGAGCACCGCCCGGGCGTAGGCGGTGAGATCCAAGGCCTCGGCGCTGTCCTCCTCCATCCGCACCGCCTGGGCGAGCGACTCGAGGGCGGCCTTGTCTCCGGCGGCGGTGTCGAGGGCGAGCGCCTTGCGCGCGGCGGAGAGCGCGTCGGTCAGGTTCCGCCCCTGATTGACCGCGCGGGTGTGGCGGTAGACGAGCGCGCCGGCGAAGATCGCAACCGCCGTCACGATGGCGATGCCGACCTTCAGGGCGTGGACCTGGATCCAGCTCTTCTTCTCGGCCTTCTCCGCGACCTTCGCCCGGAGCGCCTTCTCGTACTCCTTGGCGATGGCCTGGGTGGTGCCGGTGCTGAACGGCCGCTTCACCGCCGGGACCGAGCCGGTGGGGACCGGCGCGTCGGGCACGTCGGCGAGGAGGCTCGGCTCGGTGACGTCCTCGACTCCGGAGGGCCCGGCGGGGGGTGCGGTCGCGTCGGCGCTGGCGGGATAGTCCGGCCCGCCCGGCGTGGTGGGGCCATCGCCGACGGAGGGGAAGGAGCCGGAGCCCGTGCGCTCCGGCAGCGGGGTGAACCCGGCGGCCTCGGCGAGCGCCTCGGCAGGAGGCGGCGGGGGGGTCGCGCCGGTGCGACTGGGCCGGACGGGGGAGTTGCTCCCGGTGGGGGTGCCGTTGGCGCGAGGCTTGAGGGGGCGCTCGGGCGGGTTGTCGAGCACCGCGGGGCGCATGGTGGGGGCAGGGCCGCCGGCGAGGGCTCCCTGGGTCTGCTCGAGCCAGACCTTCACCTGCTCGTCGGAGGGCGAGAGCGCAACCGCCTTGCGGAGGAGCGGGAGGGCCGACCGGTAGAGGCCCTTGGCGACCAGGACCTCGGAGATGAGGTGGTAGGCGAGCGGGTCCTGGCGGTCGACGCCGACGGCCTTGTCGAACTGCTCCATCGCCTCGGCCGGGCGCCCCAGACCGATCAGCGCCTTCCCCCAGAGGACGTACCCGTGAATGCTGTCCGGATGGTGGACGAGCCCCTGCTGGCACACCTCCGCCGCGCGGGCATTCTCGCCCTGTTCGACGAGCACCCGAGCCAGCTCCACGAAGAGGGTGGAGGTGGGATCGGTGGCGAGAAGCTGCTCGTACCGCTCCACCAGGGATTCGGGCATCGTTCGGTCCGATGAAGGCTACCACGCGCCCCCTCCTCGCCTGGCTTCTCCTGGGTGTCGTCGGATGTCACGAAGGCGGCTCCACGCAGGCAAAGCTCAAGAGCACCTACGAGGACTTCGAGCTGAAGGCGCGCTGGGGAGAGGCGGCGGCGGTGGCTCAGCTGCTGGTGCCCGAGCGGCGGAGCCAGTTCCTCGCGGCGCGGGCCCGCGAGCACTCGGACCTGAACATCACCGACATCGAGCTGCTGAACGTGGTGACGAGCGATGACGGCTCGCACGCCACGGTGACGTCACGCTGGCGGTGGTACCGGCTTCCCTCCACCTCGGAGCAGGTGTCGGAGTCGAAGGGAACCTGGGTCGCGCAGGGTGGGGAGTGGCTGCTCGAGTCGATGCAGGGCGGGCCGTACACGGACCTCGCGCCCCGATAGACCGCAAAAAAAAGCGCCCACCGCCCCGGGGCCGGCCGGGACGGTGGGCGTCGGGCGTCCCCCCATGGGACGCCCTCACATGCGCAAACGAGCGAGCAACACGGATGCCATGTGAGACAGACCGTGCTTCCGGGAAGTTGCAGGCCGAACTCACGCGCAGTGTGATCGCCCCTGGGGCGCGAGCGCGACAGCGGTGTCGCGGTCGGGGGGTCTCCGGGCGGGCGCGGGCGACGAAGGGACGAGGACTCCCAGTGAGGCCGGTTCTCGGCAACGACTGCCCGGGGAGCCGACGCGTACCGAGCTCCGGAGACCTGGACTCCGGTGCTCGGCGCTCAGCCGGTGCGGGCGGCTCAGCCGTTCAGGCCGCTGCCCGCTCCCCGTCGACCGAGCGGATCGTGTCCTTCATCGAGTGGCCGGGCACCCATCCCACGTCCGCCGTCCACCGGCTCCCGTCGACCATGCAGAGGAACTGGATGTGGTCCAGCTCCGGCGGCGGGAAGTTCGCCAGCCGGTACCGGAACAGCGTCCCCAGCAGCGGCCGCGCGATGGGATGCGGGACCGGGATCGGCGTCCGGCCCAGCTCCCGGAGCACCGCCGACAGCGGCACCTCGCCCGGACCGACGACGTTGTAGACGCCCTTCAGCCCCGGCCGGAGCGCCTCGACCATCGCCCGCGCGGCGTCCTCCTGGTGAACCAGCTGGAGCATCGGATCGAACCCCGCCAGCACCCACGGATAGCGCAGCCGCAGGTAGTTGGACGGTGCGTTCCGGATGCTGGGCCCGACGATGTGCACCGGCCGGAGGATGACGGTCTCGATGTCCGGGTGCCGCCAGAAGAAACCGTGCGCCAGCATGTCGACCTCGATGAGGTCGCGGACGCCCGAGAAGCGCGAGGCCGCCATCAGAGGCGCGTCCTCGGAGAGGAAGTTCGAGTTGTCCGGGCTCGGCCCGTAGACGTTCGCGCTGGAGAGGACGACGACCTTCTTCACCCCGTACTTCGCCACCGCGTCCAGCACCCGCGTCGTGCCCACCACGTTGAACGAGTGGTGCTCCTCCGACGACATCCGGGGGTCGTGCATGATCCCCATGTGGATGACCGCCTTCACGTCGTGGATGCGGAAGACGTCCTCGGCCTTCTTCTTCCGGAGATCGAGCTGGAAGAGCTCCACGTCCTTCGGGGCTCCCGCGAACGGGCGACGGTCCAGGCCGACGATCCGTTCGGTGCGGTGGAGGAGCTTCGTGAGCGTCCGCCCGAGGTTCCCGCTGATGCCGGTGACCACCACCACCTGTCGTGCCTCGGTGCTCATCGGCCGTGCCTCACCAGAAGACGTTCTTTCGCTCCTCGAGCCCCTGCTGGATCAGCCCCTGCAGTGTCGTCTTCACCACCCGGACCTTCTTGTCCAGCTCGGTGTCCTCGTCGTCGGCGCTCCCGGAGAAGGTCAGCGGATCGCCGAAATAGAGGCGGTACTTCGCGGGCAGGGGCAGCGGCGTCACCGTCACCGGCAACGCGGGGAAGCCGATCAGCTTTCCCACCGAGCGCAGGTTCAGCAGCGCCGGTGCCTGCTCCTCCGAACCGATGATCGCCACCGGCACGATGGGCGTCCCGGTCTCCAGCGCGAGCCGCATGAACCCCAGCCCGAAGTCCTTCAGCTGGTAGCGCTCGGGCCACAGCTTGCTGATGCCCTTCACTCCCTCCGGAAAGACCATCACCACCTCGCCCATCTGGAGCAGCCGGCGGCAGTTCTCTGGCGTCCCGACGATCTGCCCGCTCCGGGCGAAGAGCGTCGAGACGTAGGGCAGCGAGGCGGCCCACTTCTCGGTCATCGCGCGCACGAGCCGCGGAGGGTCGTGCTCGAGGAGCATCGCCACCCCCACCATCGCCCCGTCGATGGGGATCTGCCCCGCGTGGTTCCCGACGAGGAACACCCGGCCCGACGGCACTCGCTCGATGCCGTGCGTCTCCACCCGGAAGTACTTCTTGTAGAGCCAGACGAACGGCGCGACCGCGGAGAGCGCGTAGTCCGGATCGAAGCCGAAGGGGTCCACCCCGAACTCGCCGTTGCTCCGCTGGGCGAGCGCCTCCAGCGCCGGCGCGCGGTCCCCGGCCATCTCCAGGGTGAGCCGCTTCAGCCGCTGTCTCGCTTCCTCGCTCAGCCGCTCGAACATGGACCCACCGGCCTTTCTACCTGACTGCGGCCCCCTCCGTGTCCAGCGACCGGGCGGCGTCCCGGAGCGGGACAAGCCGGAAGTCCCGGGCGATCCACTCCAGCACCTCCCGGAGTCGCGTGCGCTTGGTCGAGCCGGCCACCGCGAGGTCCGGCTGGGCCCGGGCGAGCTCGGCGGGGAGCCCGTCCTCCGGGCCGAGCAGGTCGACGGCGTGGAGCTCCAGCGAGAGGAACGGGCTGCCGCGGAGGCGCGTGTACGCCGCCCGGACGAAGGGCCAGGGCGCGAGCACGACGAAGGTTCCGATGAACGGGACCCGCGCCCCCGGCGTGACCGACATCGGAAGCTCGAGCAGCGGCGCAGTCCCCCGGCGCTCGGGCCGGTCCGGGTCCGGCCGGTAGGGCAACCTCGGGGCGAGCAGCACCCGGGGGTTGTCGAGGATCGCCGCCGAGCGCCGCCCCCGGAGCCGGAGCCACCCCAGGGTCAGCGCCTTCGCCGCCCAGTACGGCGCCGCGGGGAAGATGCTCGCGTCGTAGGCGTGACCCCGGGCGACGACCGCCCGGAGCAGCGCCGGGGAGAGCGTGTACCCGGGCGCGCGAAAGCCGAACGGTCCGGGCGCGCCGAGGGAACGGAGCACCTCGTCCGCGAGTGCGAGGTCTCGCTCGATCGCCTCGGCCGGCGCGCGGGACAGCGCATAGTCGTGCCCGTGGCTGTGGCTCGCGAGCTCGTGCCCGCGGCGGAGCGCGTCCTCGAGCGGCGGCCGTGCGCCTGCGTCCACCTCTGCCCCGATGACGAACAGCGTGCCCCGTCCGCCGGCTCCTTCCACCAGCTCGGCGAACCGCGGCACGGCCACCTGGTGCACGAGCGCGCGCGTCTGCGCGGTCACCACCTCCGGCGGCAGCCCGTGGAGCGCCGCGTAGTGCGGGAGCCCGTCGAGGTCGATGGAGATGGAGGCCAGCCCGGGCATCCGCCGCTCACCCGCCCCGGACCCGGATGACCCAGACCAGCCTCGCCACCTGACGGATCACGTTCGGCACGCGGCGGAGGAGGTTGATCGACGGCTGGCGCTTCTCCTCCAGCTGGATGGGGATCTCCAGCACCCGGAAGCCGTCCCGCCACGCCCGCACCACGAACTCGGAGGCGAACACGTCGCGGTCCACCACGCAGGCCCGGGCCACCGGGGCCAGCCGCTCGCGGCGGAAGGCCTTCAGCCCGTGGGTGTCCGTTCCCTGGAAGCCCAGCAGCAGCCGCAGCAGGCCGTTGTGCACGCGCGTCGCCACCCGGCGGATGAGCGGCCGGCGATCCACTGCGCCGCGCGCGACCTTGCTCCCCACCACCATGTCCAGGCCGGGGTCGCCGAGGAGCTCGAGCGCGCGGTCGTGGAAGTTCAGGTCGCAGAGGTCGATCTCGTCGCAGAACACGAGCTCGCCCCGGGCCTGGAGAATGCCCTGCTTCAGGGCGGCCCCGTAGTTGGGCGTGGCGCAGTGGAACCAGCGCAGCCGTGGATTCGCCGCGGTCAGCCGGTCGAGCAGCGCCGGCGTTCCGTCGGTGGAGCCGTTCTCCGCGAGCAGCACCTCGTAGTCCAGCCGGCGAGCATCGAGCCCGGCGGTGAGGTCGGCCAGCGCCGAGGGCAAGATGCGTTCCTCGTTGTAGACCGGGATGACCACGGTCAGCTTCGGGGCAGACATCACGCGCGCTCGACCTGCTCCGCGGCCGCGCGCCCACCGAGCAGCGCGTCCTCCATCGACGAGTACTCCCAGTTGCCGTAGCGCCCGGCGGTGCGAAGCCCCGCGCCGGCGAGGAAGCGCATCACCGTGTCGCGGGCCTCTCCGTAGCTGGCGTCGTAGAGCACGTAGGCGTTCCGGATGACACGCGGCTCGGTGAAGAGCACGTCCGCCGCGGAGCGGATCATCTTGGCACGGACCAGGTCCTCCACCGCGGACCGGGCGCACGCCTCGGGCGAGCGGGGGCCCGAGTACTCCACGTAGAAGGAAGAGGTCCCCTCGGGCACCGTCCCGGGAAACACCGCCGAGGGCGAGCCGATCCGGTAGGTCGTGAACTCGGGCTCGGGCGTGTACACCCAGTGCCACGGCTGGACGTTCGGTCCGCGGACCCCCACCGCCACCCAGGTCACGTCGGTGGCCCGCAGCCTCGCCGCCGCCGCGCGCACCTCGTCCGGTACGCGGTGAAGCAGCCCGACCAGCGTGGGAAGGGGGATGGTCGAGACCAGCGAGGACCAGCGCACCTCGCTCCCGTCGGAGAGCCGGGCCGCGCGGCGCTCCCAGTCCAGGGCCACCGGCTCGGTCGAGACGCGGATCTCCCCCGCGCCGGCGGGAAGCGCGCCGTGCAGCGCGCGGGCGAGCCCCTCGATCCCGCCCTCCTTCGGATAGACGAAGCTCGCGTTGTAGCCCAGCGCGTCCGAGCCCAGCCCCAGCGCGCCGTCGACGACCTCCTTGAGGCTCGGCTTCGGGACGAAGCGGCCACACCACGCGGCGCTCAGCTCGCGGGGCGGCACGCCGAAGAGCTTGGTGTTGTAGGGCAGCATGAAGTTCTTCGCGAAGCCCGCGCCGAGGTGCCGGAGGATGAACTCCTCGAAGTTGGCCGGCTCGCGCTCCCGCAGCGCCCGCCCTCCTTCGCCCACCGTCGCCTCGACGAACCCGACGAGGTTCTCGGCCACGACCTCCGCCGGGAGGCCGTGGGTGTTCACCTGGTAGGGAAAACGGGTGAAGACTCCCCGGGTGAAGACCGCCGCCCGACGCGCCACGGTCACCAGGCCGTCCGGCAGGAGCCGGTCGTGCACCAGGGCCTTCATCCCCGGGTCCCTGAGGTGCAGCCAGTGGCCGGTGGGGTCGAAGCGGAAGCCGCCGTGCATCACCTCGGTGCGGACCAGCCCGCCGACGCGGGACTCCTTCTCCACCAGCAGCCAGGGCCGCCGGAGGTGGAAGGCGGTGGAGAGGCCCGCGAGGCCGCCACCGAGGATGAGCACGGGCTCGATGTGGGTGTGTGCGCTCACGCTCGGAGGGTCCGCCTACCACGTACAGCCCGGGGCAGTCTGCTAGCCTCCGGTGCTCTCCCCATGCGCATCACGTGTCCGTCCTGCCAGACGGCGTACAACATCGACGAGCGGCGCATTCCTCCCGGTGGCGCCAAACTCAAGTGCAGCACCTGCCAGACGCTGATTCCCCTGCGTCCACCGGAGGCCGCTGCCCCGGTGCAAGGACCGTCCGTCGGCGGGGTGCGGCTCCGCGAGGGTGCGGTGCCGCTGCCCGGGCTCGGTCTCGGCCCGCCGCCGGAGTCGCCCGCGGCGGGGTTGCCGCACCTCACGCCGCGCACGCCGGAGCCACCACCACCGGTGGCTCAGTCGAACACCACCGGCGTCATCCCGATGCCACCCGCGCGGTCGGCGACTCCCGGCCCGGTCCCCTCGCTCACCGCGGCCCCTCCGGTGCCGCCGCCGCGCCGCGCGGATCGCACGATGGTGTCCCCAGGGTTGAGCGCCGCGGTGGAGCTGCCCGCTCCGGGCGCTCCCCCGCGGGTGAAGGCCGCGACGCCGCCACCGTCGGTGTTCGCTCCGCCGCCGCCACCCTCCGTCTTCGCTCCGCCGCCGCCGCCGGCGTCGGTCTTCGCGCCACCGCCACCGCTGCCGTCCTCGCGGCCGTCGGCTGGCTCCGCCGTGCCGATGCCCTCGCCCGGGCACGCTGCGCCGCGCGCCCCGCCCCCTCCTCCCGACTCGCCGCTCCCGGGCTTCGAGGAGGCCGGCTTCGACGATGCGGCGCTCTCCGGTGAGGGCGGTCTGGCGGAGGAGTCCTTCGCCGGCCTCGCCGCGCCGGAGGACACCTCCGAGCCCGTCACCTCGAGCGAGCTTGCCGTGGTCGGTCCAACGGCGCCGGCCTCTGCCCGCAAGGCGGAGGAGCCCTGGGATCCGGGGACCTCGCCCGATTTCGGCACCATCGACCTCGGCGGTGACGACGCGAACGCCACCGCGCTCCCCATCCCGGCGGACGATCCACTCCCCGCCGGAGACGGGATGGCCTGGAGCGAGCCCGCGCCCGCCGGCGACGCGCTGGACCTCTCCGATCTTCCCCAGAACACCGCGCTGAGGCAGCTCGACGGGTCCCCGGTCGATCCGCTGGAGTTCGATCCCACCCGGCCCGCGCCCGAGGACCTGGAGGCGGATCTCTCGAAGCCCCTGCCCTCTCCGGCGCGCCCGGCCGAGGACGGTCTCGAGGTGCTCGGCTTCCTCGACGAGGCGGCCAAGGAGATCAAGCCGCGCACCGGCCGCGTGACGCGCTACCACGTGCGCCGGAGGAGCGGGAAGGTCTTCGGCCCCTTCGAGCCCGGCGTCATCGTGAAGATGCTGGAGGACGGGCAGCTCCTCGGAAGCGAGGAGGTCTCGACCGACGGCGACGCCTGGACCGGCATGGCGGCCGTTCCCACCTTCTCCCAGGCGATGCAGCGACTGGTGTCGTCGCCTTCGCCGACCGCGCAGGTCCTACCGACGAAGCCCGGCGCGGCGACCTCGGCTGCTCCCCCGAAGCTCGACATGGACCAGCTCGCCCAGGCCTACGGCGGGCGCATGGCCGTGGTCAGCGTCGTGGACGGCGACGCTCAGGCCCAACGGCGGAAGCGCTGGCTGGTCCTGGGCGCGATGGTCCTCGCCGGGGTCGGGGTCGTCGGCGCGGCGGCCAGCCTGCACTTCACCAAGTACGGCGCCTTCGGGCTCCGCTGGCTCTTCCCGGCCCACGTCTCCTCCAGCTCGACGGAGGGCAAGAGCTTCGAGGAGGCGAAGGCAGGGCTCGCCGAGGACACCTGGCCGGGCCTGCGGAAGGCGCGCGGTCTGCTCGACGGGCTTCTCGGCCACCGCGACGTCCCCGAGGTCCGCGCGGTGTGGGCGCGGTCGGTCTTCACCGAGCAGCGCCGGTGGGGTACCGCCGACGCGTCGCAGGTGGCCCAGGCCACCGCGATGCTCGAGGACCTCAAGGTGCTTCCCAAGGGGAACCCCGAGCGGCTGAAGGCGGAGATCGGCCTGCTGCTCGTCAACAAGCAGCCGGACGCGGCGCTCGCCGTCATCCGCGCGGCCAAGCTCGACGGCGAGGGCCCGCTGCTCGAGGCCGAGGCCCTCCTCCAGAAGGGACAGGCGGCCGAGGCCGTGAGCCTCCTGGATGACGCGGTGAAGAGCGCAGCCTCCGGCGCGAGCTGGCATGCGCTGGGGCTGGCCCACCTCGCGGTCAAGAAGCCGGAGAGGGCGCAGGCCGACTTCGAGGCCGCGCTCAAGGTGTCCCCGCAGCACCTCTCCTCGGCGGTGGAGCTGGCGCAGCTGGCCCTGGCCCGGAAGGACGCCGCCGGCGTCCTCAAGGCGCTCGAGCCCGCGCTGGTCGAGCCCAAGGCCCTGGCGCCGCCCGAGCGTTCCCGCGGCCTGGCGCTGAAGGGCGCGGCGCTGCTCCTCCAGTCCAAGCCCGCCGACGCGGTGGCCGGGCTCGAGGAGGCGGTGCGGATCGATCCCAACAATGTCTTCGCCAAGGGAACGCTGGGCCGGACCTACGCGGCGCTGAAGGAGGACGAGAAGGCGCTGCCGCAGTGGAAGGCGGCGGTGGCCGCCGAGCCGGAGAACCCGGTCTGGGCGGACGGACAGGTGCAGTCGCTCGCCGCGCTGAAGAAGTCCGACGAGGCGCTGAGCGCGGCATCCAGGGCGCGGGCCGCGTTCCCCAAGGACGAGCAGACCGCGCTCGTCGTCGCCCGCGCCCAGGAGCTGCTCGACCGGGTCAGCGACGCGGAGGAGAGCTACAAGGCCGCGACCCAGCTCGACCCGAACGACCTCGAGGCCGCGCTCGGGCTCGCGAGGCTCTACCTCCGTCAGCGGAGGCCGGCGGATGCGAAGGCCGCGCTGACGGTCGTGACCGAGAAGCAGCCGCAGAACGCCCGGCTCCGGCTGGGCCTCGGCGACCTGGCGATGGCCACCGGGGAGCTCTCCACCGCCGACTCGGAGTTCGAGCGGGCGACGAACCTCGCTCCCGACCTGGCCGAGGCGTGGGTCGCGCGCGCCCGGCTCGCGCTCGAGCGCCACGCCTGGAAGGACGCTCGCGGCCACGCGGAGAAGGCGCTCGCCCTGGATCCGGAGGTGGTCGAGGGCCGGCTGGTGCACGGCATGGCCTTGTGGAAGCTCGGCGACCTCGACGGCGCCGCGAAGGAGCTGCAGGCCGCGCGGAGCGCCGGCCCCAACAGCCGCCTCGAGGTCGCGCTCGGCGCGGTGAACTTCGAGAAGGGCGACCTCGACGGAGCGACGACCCTGCTGCAGGGCGTCCTGAAGGCCGAGCCCGGCAACCCGGAGGCGAACTACTGGATGGCCCGGGTGAACGGGAAGAAGGGCGAGTACAGCCTGGCCCTCGAGTCCATCCGCGCGGCCATCGATCGCGCGCCCGCGCGCGCCAGCTACCAGTACGAGCTCGGCCACATCCTGCGTGACGCCGGCAAGCTCCCCGAGGCGGTCGAGGCGTGGAAGCAGGCGGTGAAGCTCGAGCCCGGCTACGCCGACGCATGGGAGGCGATGGGGAGCGCCTACAGCGAGTCCGGCCGGTACAAGGACGCGATCGGCGCCTTCGAGTCCGCCCTCAAGGCCGACCCTGCTCGCGCGCGGGTCCTGGGCTCGATGGGCGACGCGCACTTCCAGGCCGGCAAGTGGAAGGAGGCCGTGACCAGCTACACCGCCGCGCTGAAGGCCGACCCGAACCTGAACGGTCTCTACTACCGCCTCGGCCGCGCCCACAGCGAGATGGGGCAGTACGACAAGGCGATCGGCTTCTACCAGCGAGCCCTGCAGAGCACGCCCGACGACCCGCTGGGCTGGTACCACCTGGGCTTCGCGCTCAAGGAGCGAGGCAAGAAGCGCGAGGCGGTCGACGCCTTCAAGAACTACCTGGCCAAGGCGCCGGATGCGAAGGACAAGAAGGACATCGAGGACGAGATCTACTACCTGTCCAAGTAGCGCCCTCCCGGGGCGGCCCGAGCAGCGTCCCCCTGGTGCGGGGGACATGCTAGAGGCTCTCCGGTCATGCTGGACCTCAAGAAGTTCGACAAGGATTTCGACGCGCTGGTTCAGCGTCTCGCCACGCGCGGCGGAAACCTCGAGCTCGGTGACTTCCGCGCGCTGTGGGCAGAGCGGCGCGCCCTCCACGTCTCGCTCGAGTCCCTGCAGGCGAAGCGGAACGCGTCCAACGAGGAGATGAAGCGCATCGCCAAGGCGGACCCGGCGGCGCTGGAGCGTCTCCGCGGCGACCTCCGCGGCCTGAGCCAGGACATCAAGGAGCAGGAGAAGCAGCTCGCCGCCGTCGAGGAGCGGCTCCAGGCCGTCAACCTCACCCTCCCCAACGTGCCGGACCCGTCGGTGCCGGTGGGCGCCACGGAGAAGGACAACGTCGTCGTCCGGACCTGGGGGGAGGCGCCGCGCTTTCCGTTCACGCCCCGCCAGCACTTCGAGATCGGCGAGAAGCTGGGCCTGCTCGACTTCGAGCGCGCGGCGAAGGTGTCGGGCAGCCGCTTCGTCTTCTACCGGGGGGACCTGGCACGGCTGGAGCGAGCGCTGGCCGCGTTCATGATCGACGTGCACACCTCGCGGGGCTACACGGAGGTTCTTCCGCCGTACCTCGTGAACCGCGCGGCGATGACGGTCACCGGCCAGCTGCCGAAGTTCGAGGAGGACGCCTTCAAGACGGCGGGGCCGGACGAGCGATTCCTCATCCCCACCGCCGAGGTGCCGGTCACCAACTACCACGCCGACGAGATCCTCGAGGGCGACCGGCTCCCCCTCCACTACTGTGCGTTCAGCCCCTGCTTCCGGGCCGAGGCGGGCGCGGCCGGCAAGGACACCCGCGGCCTCATCCGCATGCACCAGTTCCACAAGGTGGAGCTGGTGAAGTTCGCGAAGCCGGAGCAGTCCATGGAGGCGCTGGAGGGGATGGTGGACGACGCCACCGAGGTCCTCCGCCGGCTCGGGCTCCACCACCGGGTGGTGCTCCTTTGCACCGGGGACATGGGCTTCGCCTCGACGAAGACCTACGACGTGGAGGTCTGGCTCCCCGGCGCGGGGCAGTTCCGCGAGATCTCCTCCTGCAGCAACTGCGGCGACTTCCAGGCCCGGCGGGGAAAGATCCGCTTTCGCCCTGCCGCCGGGGAGAAGCCCCAGCTCTGCCACACGCTCAACGGATCCGGCCTGGCCGTGGGGCGGACGCTCGTCGCCCTGCTCGAGAACGGCCAGCGGGAGGACGGGACGGTGCGGCTCCCCGACGTCCTCGGGCCGTACATGGGTGGAAGGACCGAGCTACGGTCAGCCTGATCCGCCCCCGGCGGTTGCAACGGGAGGCGAATCGAGTATGAAGGCGGCCCCTTTCAGCCCGGGGGCTCGCCGGTCCCGGGAGGAATGGCCGAGCGGCTGAAGGCAGCGGTCTTGAAAACCGCCAAGGGTTCACAGCCCTTCGTAGGTTCGAATCCTACTTCCTCCGTCGCGTCGTTCTTTGAGTCGAGAGCAGGTTTGGAGAGATGGCCGAGAGGCTGAAGGCACAGGTTTGCTAAACCTGCATATCCGAAAGGGTATCGAGGGTTCGAATCCCTCTCTCTCCGTTGCGCGGCCGCCTCCGAGAGGGTAGGAGGCACGGCTCGCTGCACCGGTCTTTGAAAACCCCCGCTTGGTACGCGCCCTTAGCTCAGTTGGATAGAGCGTCGGACTACGAATCCGAAGGCCAGAGGTTCAAATCCTCTAGGGCGCGCCATTTCCCTTTCACCATGGACGAAGCCGACGAGCGGTTCATGCGCGAGGCACTGGTCCTCGCCGATCAGGCCGAGGCGCTCGGCGAGGTGCCGGTCGGCGCGGTGGCCGTGCACGAGGGCGTCATCGTCGGATGCGGCTCGAACCGGCGAGAGACCGACCGCGACCCGTTCGCGCACGCCGAGATGCGCGCGATGTCCGAGGCCGCACGCGAGCTCGGCCGCTGGCGCCTGAGCGGCGTCTCGCTCTTCGTGACCCTCGAGCCGTGCGCGATGTGCGTCGGTGCGATGATCCTGGCCCGGATCGACCGGGTGGCCTTCGGGGCCGGAAGCCCGAAGGCAGGCGCGCTTGGCGGACTGGTGGATCTGAATGCGCTGCCGCACAACCACCGTCTCGAGGTTCGCCAGGGAGTGCTCGAGGCGGAGTGCGCCGAGCGGCTGACCCGTTTCTTCCAGGGACTGCGGACCCCGGAAGGTTGAAAACTGAATTGCTGGAGAGCTGGCCGAGTGGTCGAAGGCACCTGACTCGAAATCAGGCGTACCGGCAACGGTACCGTAGGTTCGAATCCTACGCTCTCCGTTCACTGGAGAGGTGGCCGAGCGGTTGAAGGCACACGCCTGGAACGCGTGCATATCTGAAAGGGTATCGTGGGTTCGAATCCCACCCTCTCCGCTGCAGAGGAGCTCGGAGCAACAGCTTGTGGTCGGGACGACGCGGGGACGTGAACCCCGCCAGGTCCGGAAGGAAGCAACGGTAGCGCACCTTCGCGTGTGTCCCGGCCGTTCCATTCGATGAGCGGGTTTCCCGCTTCGGGGTCATTTCCCCGGAGCGGGAGACCCCGCTGGTTTTCCGTTTTCCCGACGCGAAGCCCCAGAGGGTCGGTTCCGCTCCGGGGATGCCGTCCCCAGGTTCTCCGGCGAACGAACGCGGGGAGCGGACATGGCGGACAGCAGCGTCACCAAGGTCGATGGCGAGAAGAGCCCGGTCGGGCGGATGGGTCAGAGGTATCTGGCCACGGGCGTCCGGGTCTCGATGCGGCTGTGGCTGGACGAGGAGCCGGGCGAGAAGGAGCTGGTACGTCGGGACTACGAGACGGTGGGCTACGTGCTGAAAGGGCGGGCCGAGCTCACCCTCGAGGGACAGACGGTGCGCCTCGAGGCCGGGGACAGCTGGGTCGTTCCGAACGGCGCCGAGCACCGGTACCGGATCCTCGAGACGTTCTCCGCGGTGGAGGCCACCAGCCCGCCGGCGGAGGTGCACGGCAGGGACGAGGAGCCGGTGCACTGACCGCCGCGCGTCAGTCGACGATCAGCGAGTCAGGTCGAGTCGCAACGAGACGACGTTCCGAGCCGGAGGTGCAGGTGGCATTCGTGATGCGCCTGGCCCATGCGCAACGCGGGCCGAACGCTCGCGACGGCCGAGCCTCGGGACGCCCGGCCTGCGCGACAGCGCTCCTGTCGGCAGTGCCCTCCCGCCCAGCAGCGCCCTCCCTCGCCGAGAGCCGCACGCGACCCCCGGCCCCGACCGGGACCGGCGACGTCGACCCGGCGGGTGCGGCGGGTGCTCGGCCGGACGGCTGAAGGTGCAATAGCAAGCTCGGTGACATGGAGTGCGGGTCGCGCGCTGCCAGGCTCCCGAATCCTCGTGACCGCGTCACGGAGAGTACGCGGCTCGTTGCTATTGCACCTCCAGTCGTCAGCCTGCTCAGCCTGGCGCGCAGCCAGAGGTCGGTACGCGACTGGCAAGCGGACGCCGAGATGTCGCTGTCGCTTCGCCTCGCAGGGGAGTGGGACAGCTCGCTGTCCAGAATTCCGGACGCATGCGTCTGCACTGCGCTCCGGACCTTGACCCGCTTCGTGACGCGCCCGATGGCGCGGTGGCTCGCCGGCTTCGGCATCACCCTGACCGAGTTCCAGATCCTGGTGACCCTCCACGAGTCGCCGAGGAGTGCCCTCGCGCTCACGCGCCGGCTGCGTCTACACGCGGCGCCCGTCTCGCGCTCGCTGGCGCGCCTACGAGAGCGGGAGATGGTGACACGGACGTCGAGCAGACGATTCGCACCCTGGTCGTTGACGGATTCGGGCCGGAAACACCTCGAGGTCCTCGACCTTTTCTGGCCCGAGGTGGACGAGGCGACGCGCGCGATGCTCGGGGAGCAGTTCGTCCAGCGGGTGATTGCCCTCGTCGACCAGCTTCCGAAGACGCTCCCGCCCGAGCATCCCGGATGGTCGGACTGATCCTCCGGACGAATTTCAACGGGCGAGGATCGTCTCGCGGCCCTCGATGCCGATCACGTGGAAGCCCGCGGCCTGCAGCTCGGGCAGCGCGCGTCCCTCGAAGGTCACGACGCGGTTGAACCGCCCGTCGCGCATCGCAAGCTGGAACGCCGGATCGCGCGGGAAATCGCAGGTCAGCCACGGGATGTGCTTCCCCACGTAGAAGAAGCCGCCCGCCCCCCAGATCCCCTCGTTGACGATCAGGAGGCCAGTCACCTCCGGCGGCCGGGTCGTCTTCACGATCGCCCGGAACTGGTCTCCCCGTAGATCCCGATCCGGACGAGCCGACAGCACCGTCCCCAGCAGGACCACGACCGCGAGCCCCACCCGCTGCCACGTCACCCGCATCCGCTCCAGCAGCGCGGCCAGCCCGGGCGCCGCCTCCGCCACCAGCAAGACCTGAACTGGATAGAGGAACCGCTCCTCCTTGTGCGTCGTCCACAGCAGCGCCGCCAGCATCAGCGCTGCCATCGCGCCGGCCACGCCCACCCGCGGTCGAAGCCAGGCGACTCCGAGCCCCAGCGCCGGCCACACCCAGAGCGGCACCTGCGTCCACAGATACGGCCAGTAGAAGCCCGGCGGCTCCGCCCCGAACGTCTGCGCCGCCCCGCCGCTCCCGACGTTGAAGCTGAACCAGGCCCGGACCGAGTGCCAGGGCGTCCCCCAGCTCACCCAGTCGAGCGCTCCGAGGCCCAGCACCACCACCCCGAGCCCGACCGCCGCCCACCCGAGCAGGTTCCACCGCCGCCGCGCCGCCACCCACGCCAGCGCCGCGACCACCGCCGGCAGCGAGCCGTACCGCACCACGAAGGCCGCCCCGAGCACTGCGCCCCCGAGAAGACCGCTCTCCCGGTCCCGCTCCTCCCGCGACAGCGCCTCGGCCGCCACCAGCAGCAGCGCCACCGACAGCGACTCTCCGAGCGTCCGCCCGGCGAAGACCACGAACACGGGCAGGCACCCCACGGCGAGGATCGACGCCCACCCGCCGAGCACCCCCGCCCGGCGGCGCCCCAGCCGCGCCGCCGAGACCAGTCCCCAGGCCTGGAGCGCCCAGAGCGGCACCGCCAGGAGCCCCCGCGCCACCCACGGGTCGGTCAGCCCCACCCAGCCGCCCACGCGAAGCACCACCGAGAGAAGGAGCGGGACCGCCCAGTTTCGCAGCCCCGATTTCCACTCCCACGCCAGCACGCCGTAGCCGTGCACCCGGGCGAAGGCCGGCTCCAGGAACTGGTACACCTCGTCCGGGTGCAGGCGGCCGAGCACCGCCACCGCCGACACCGCCGGGACGAGGGCCAGCACCAGCGCCCACCGCTCGGGCGTCGCCCAGCGGCGCCACCGCGGGGCGTCGAGCGCGCCTCCGGCGGCGTCCGGCGTCCCCCCGTCCGGGACGCGCTCGGAGCCGCTCTGCCCGCGTGGAGAAGGTGCAGCGTCGGCGTCGGTCACGCTCGGCTGGCCAGTGTAGACGCTGGGAGCCGCGCTGTTACATTGCCCGGCTCCCTATGGGCTACCTCGTGCTGGCGCGGAAGTGGCGCCCCCAGACCTTCGACGACATGACCGGCCAGGAGCACGTCGTCCGGACTGTGGCCAACGCCATCAAGCTGGACCGGGTCGCCCACGCCTACCTCTTCTGCGGCCCGCGCGGCGTCGGGAAGACCACCGCCGCCCGCCTGCTCGCCAAGGCCCTCAACTGCATCCACGGCCCCACTGCCACGCCGTGCGGCGTCTGCCAGGCCTGCACCGAGATCGCCGCCGGCACCTCGGTCGACGTCGCCGAGATCGACGGCGCCTCCAACAACGGCGTCGAGAACGTCCGCGAGATCCGCGAGAACGCGAAGTACCTGCCCCAGCGCGACCGCCACAAGATCTACATCATCGACGAGGTCCACATGCTCTCGGGGGCGGCGTTCAACGCCCTCCTCAAGACCCTCGAGGAGCCGCCCGGGCACGTGAAGTTCATCTTCGCGACGACCGAGCCCCACAAGCTCCCCGACACCATCCTCTCCCGTTGCCAGCGCCACGACTTCCGGCGCATCCCCGCCGATCGCATGCTCGCCCGGCTGAAGCAGATCGCCGGCGAGGAGAAGGCCGGGCTCTCCGACGCCTCGCTCGCCCTCATCGTCCGCCAGGCCGAGGGCGGGATGCGCGATGCCCTCTCCCTGCTCGACCAGGTGATGTCCGCCTGCGGCCCGGCAGCGAGTGACGCCGACGTGGCCGAGGCGCTCGGCGCCATCGACCGCACCATCGTCCAGCAGATGGCGGCCGCCCTCGTCCGCCGGGACGCCAAGGCGCTCCTCGACGCCGTGGAGGACGTCTTCAATCGGGGCGCCGACCTCAAGCGGCTCGCCGAGGAGCTCGCGCTCGAGCTGCGGCACGTGCTCGTCACCCGCGCCACCGGCAAGCCGCCCGCCGAGCTGGCCGAGGTCGAGCAGAAGATGGTCATCGACCTCGCCCGCGAGGCCGACCCGGCGCAGCTCGCCCGCCTCTTCGACGTCGTGCACGGCTCGGTGTGGGACGTCGGCCGCGCCGCGCAGCCCAGGCTCGCGCTGGAGATGGCCCTCCTCAAGGCGATCCAGCTCGCCCCCACCGCCTCCATCCCCGAGCTGCTCACCCGGGTGGAGAAGCTCCTCGGCACAGGCGCCGCGCCCGATCCGCGCGCGGCCGCCCGGCCCGGCGGGACGCCCGGAGGTCGTCCCGCTCCCCAGCCCTTTCGCGGCTGAGCCTGCACCGGCACGCGCCACGCCCGTGGCCGCTGGCGCCGTCCGGACGCCCGCCGCGCCGTCTCCCCGCAGCGCAGAACCCGTCGCGGCCGCGAGCCGACCGGCCGGGAACACCGCTCGGGGTGGCACCCAGGCCGCGGTTCCGACCGCGTCCACCGCTCCTGCCGCGGCACCGGTGACCGCCCGGGGCGAGCCCGTTGATGCCGTGCGGCCTGCCCTGGAGTCGCCGGCGCCCGTCGACCCCGCGGTCCGCTCGGGGCCACTCCCTGGCTCGAGCCACCAGTCGCCGGCGCGCACGCTCGAGAGCAGCGCGCAGGCGGACACCCCGGCATCGAGACCGCCGATGGGCTCCGTTCCGGTGAAGGCCGAGGTCGGCCGCTCGACGGCCGCCCCGGAGTCGACCGGCGCTGCGGCGAAGACGTCCAAGGCGCCGCTCCTGCTCGACACGAGTCCCGGCGGCTGCGCGACCGGCGAGTGCCTGCCGGAACCGGCGGCACCCGCCCGCGGCCGCGATGATCCGACGCGTCCGCTGGTGGATCGATGGCGTGCTGCCCTGGACACCGTCGCCGCCGAGTCGCCCCGGCACGCGGCCTCGCTCAAGAACGCGCGGCTCCTCTCGCTGCGCGAGGGCGAGGTCGCCATCGCCTTCCGCTCCGACGGGGGCTTCCACCGGACCACGGTCACCGGCCAGAGCGGCCGCCCGGTCGTCGAGCGCCTCCTCTCGGTTCACTTCGGCCGCCCCACCCGGCTCGTCGTCGACGAGACCCCCGGCGCGGCGACCGGGGGCAAGACGCTCGCCGAGGTCGACACCGAGGCCCGCGCCGAGCACGAGCGCGCCACCGGACAATCCGTCCGCACCCACCCTGCAATCCTCGCCACCCTCCGCATCCTCGGGGGTGAGCTGGAGCACATCCAGGTGCTCGAGCGCGAGCGCACCGGCGCCCCCGGCAGCGACGTGATCGACGAGCAGCCCTGAACCTCGAGGGAACACGTCATGCCCGGAGTCGACCTCAACTACTTCATGCGCCAGGCCAGCAAGCTGACCGAGAAACTCGAGCAGCGGAAGAAGGAGCTGGCCGAGGAGACCGTGGAAGGCCAGGCCGGAGATGGCCGGGTCAAGGTCATCGCGACCGGCGCCGGTGACGTGCGCACGATCAAGATCTCGCCCGAGGTGCTGCAGGCCGGCGACGTGGAGATGATGGAGGACCTCATCGCCGCCGCGGTCAACGCCGCGCTCGGCCAGGCCCGCGAGCTCAGCGAGCGGGAGCTGGGGAAGATCTCCGGCGGTCTGAAGATTCCCGGAATCACCGGATGACCCCGGACCCCCTCAACCGACTCGTCGCCCAGCTGTCGAAGCTCCCCGGCATCGGGGAGAAGACCGCCCAGCGTCTGGCGTTCCACATCCTGCGCGCGCCGCCCGAGTACTCCGCCGAGCTGGTGAGCGCGCTCCAGGAGGTGAAGAGCAAGGTGCGCCTCTGCAGCCGCTGCTTCGCGCTCACCGAGGGCCAGCTGTGCGGCTTCTGCACCGACCCGCGGCGCGACGACCGGCTCCTCTGCGTCGTCGAGGGAATCGCGGATCTGATGGCCCTGGAGAAGACGCGGGAGTTCAAGGGCCGCTACCACGTGCTCCACGGCGTGCTCTCACCGCTGGAAGGCATCGGACCGGACCAGCTCCGGATCCAGGAGCTCCTGGTCCGTCTCGAGGACGGGAAGGTGGAAGAGGTCATCGTCGCGACGAACCCCGACGTCGAGGGCGAGGCGACCGCGCTCTACTTGATGAAGCTCCTCAAGCCGATGGGCCTCCGCGTCACGCGGCTCGCGCAGGGGCTGCCGATGGGAGGCGACCTCGAGTTCGCGGACCAGGCGACGCTGGCCCGCGCGCTCTCCGGCCGTCGCGAGCTGTAGCTCCGGTCAGAAGCGAGTCGCCGCCGAGAAGTCCTCGAACGAGAGCGAGGACTCGATCTGGTACTCGCGCCAGCGGGCGATGCGCCCACCGCGCACCTGGACCATCACCACGCCGTGGTACTGCCGGTTCAGGCGAAAGGTGTACTCGCCCGCCCCCACCTGCGTGCTCGGGTCGAACACGAGGTGGTGCCAGGTCATCTGCATCGGCAGGTCGGTGCCCCGCTCCCCGCCGAAGAACTCGAACAGGTCCGCCCGGCCGGCGTGGAACTGCTGCCTGGGCGGCTCCTCGTAGAGCGCATCCTCGGTGAAGCAGTCGGCGGCCTTCCGGGCGTTCCCCTCCCGCCACCCCGCAGCGACCCGCTCCATGAGGGTGCGGAACCCGTCCTCGTCGAGCCCGGCCGACGGGGTCGGGGGAGACCTCGGACCGGCGCATGCAGCCAGCACCGCACAGGACAGCAGCCATCGGCGCATCGGTTCCTCCTGGACGCTCCCTGCGGCGAACGGCCCGGACACAGCAACGCCCCTGTCTAGCGAGTGGGTGGCGTGTCATCCAGGCATGGCCATGCCAGTTTTCAGGATTGTCCGCTTCGCGGTTCGCCCGGACGCACGCGTCGAGGTCGAGCAGGCGATGCGCGAGTTCGCCCTGTACGTGGGGCTGGAGCTCGAGGATTCGTCGTGGACGACGTACCGCGACCGGAAGAACCCCCACGTCTACGTCACCCTCGTCACCGGCGACGACGACCACGCGGTCGAGCACCAGCGCACCGCAGGCGGCTCGGTCCACTTCGCCCGCGTGCTCCAGGCGCGGCTCCTCACCGACGTCGAGACGCGCGAGTACGAGCTCGTCGCCACGAGCCGCGGCGGCCTTCCCCCCTGAGGAGGGGCGGGCGGCGGGCGGGCCGCTCACTGCCTCGGGGTCATCATCGCCAGGAGCGCCGCCACCTCGGGGTCACTCCAGCTGGCGAGCGCCGCGGGGACCAGCAGGCTGATGCTCTCCTCGCCCAGCGGGCCGCAGGTCCGGGAGCCGGTGTAGCGGCCCGACCCCCAGACGAGGTCGAAGCGGCACTGCCCGACCGAGCCGCGGATCCGCTTCGGGCTCAGCCAGAAGGTCGTCGGATCTCCGCGGATGAAGCCGGTGGCCCGGGTCTCCTCCCCATCCGGCATCAGCGTGAGGTCGAACGCGTCCCCGGCGAAGCGGCCCACGATCTCCTTCCCCTTGAGCTGGAGGTCCACCGGCCAGTCGACCCGGACGGTCCCCTGGAGCGTCCCCGAGCCCCGCTTGAGATCCACGAACGGGCCGCGCGCCCCGGCGTCGGTCACGGTGGCGCGGTTCAGGTTGTCGGTGGTCTGGAACTGGATCTCGGTGACGTCCGGCGTGGCGCTGAGCAACTTCCAGCTCGGCGCCGCCGACGGCACGGGAGCGGTGGCACATCCGGCCAGCACCAGCAGGACCAGCAGCGACGGACGATGCATCGGACCCCTCCTCGGGAACAGCGAGACTCCCGACCCGCGGCGGATGCTACGCGTTTCAGGCCCGTCCGAGATCGCGCAGCACGCGGCGCGCCGCGTTGTGCCCCGCCGCCCCGATGACCGACCCACCCGGATGGCAACCCGCGCTCGCCGAGTACAGCCCGTCCACCGGCTGCGCGTAGGCCAGCCGGTCGGAGAAACCGAAGGTGTTGTCGACGTGGTGGATGTGCCCGCCGGTGATGCCGAAGTGGGCCTCGATCTTCCTCGGGTGGAGCGGAAAGGTGTCCACCACCAGGTCGCTCGTCCCCGGCGCGAACCGGTCGCAGATCGACAGGAGGTGCCTCACGTAGCGCTCCTCCTCCACCTCCCAGGTCGTCCCGGTCAGGGTGTGGGGCACCCACTGCACGAAGAGCGCCGAGTTGTGGTGCCCGGCCTCGTCGCGCATCGAGGGGTCCACCGTGGTGTGGACGTACCACTCGATGGTCGGGAACTCCGGCAGCCGCCCGGCCTGCACGTCGGCGAAGCTGCTGGTCAGCGAGGCCATCACCTCGCCCTCGTCCGGCAGCAGATGCATCGTCGAGCCGAACTGGCCGCGGTCCTCGGGGAGACAGCGGAAGCGCGGGAGCCCCTTCAGGGCCATGTTCACCTTGAAGGTGGTGCCGGGGCGCCGGTAGCCGTCCACCCGCGCGTTCCACGAGGCGGGGAACCGCGCCGTCCCCACCAGGTCCCGCATCCGGAACGGGTCGGCGTTCACCACCGCGACCCCGGTGCGCACCTCACGGCCGGTGGCGGTGTGCACCGCCTCCACCCCGCCCGCGCCCACCGCGATGCGGGACACCTTCTCCGAGGTGAGGATGCGCGCTCCGGCGGCCCGGGCCAGCTCCGCGAGGCGCGTGGTCACCGTTCCCATCCCCCCACGGACGATCATCCAGGTCCCATCCGAACCCGGCAGCCGGCACATGTTGTGGGCCAGGAAGTTCATCCCGCTCCCCGGCGTGTCCCAGGTGCCGGTGAGGCCGCTGACCCCGTCGGTCACCGCGTACATCGCCCGGAGCAGGTCGCTCCGGAACTCGAACCGGTCGAGGTAGCGCCCCACCGACCCACGGCACAGCCCGACGAACACCTCGCGCAGCGCGGGACGGACGTACCGCTCCGCCGTGTCCTCGATGGAGAGCGGCTCCTCGAGCCAGGTGGGGGCGACGTCGGCGCGCAGCTGGGCGACCTCTTCCTGGAGCCGGCTGTTCGCGCGCCAGTCCGCCTCGGAGAAGAAGGACGCGAACTGCGCCTTCATCGCCGCCTGGTCGGAGCCGAAGAGCAGGTACCGCTCACCGGTCGTGGGGAGGAAGTAGTGCGGGTCGCGGCGAAGCAGCGGAAGCTCGAGCCCCAGAGTCTGCATCAGCTCCGGCGGCATCAGCCCCAGGAGATAGGCCCCGGTGGAGGTGCGCAGGCCCGGAACCTTCCGGAAGGGCGTCTCGGTCTTCGCCGCGCCGCCGACGGTGTCCTTCTCCTCGACGACCACGACCGACAGCCCGGCGCGGCCGAGGAGCGTCGCCGCCACCAGGCCGTTGTGACCTGCCCCCACGACCACCACGTCAGCGCGCTCGGTGCTCATCCGCCCTCTCCCCCTCTCGCGCCTCCGCCCAGCAGCTGCTCGCGGAGGAAGTACAGCGCAGTGCTCGAACCGTAATCGTTCGTTTCCTTCTTCTTGAAGCCGTGACCCTCGTCCAGGGCCAGCAGGTACCACACCGGCTTTCCGTGGTCGCGCACCGCCCGGACGATCTGCTCGGCCTCGCTCTGCGGCACGCGCGGGTCGTTCTTGCCCTGCTGCACGTACAGTGCGGCGCGGATGCGATCCGCCGACCCGAGGGGCGAGATCCGCTCCTGGACCGCGCGGACCTTCGGATCGCGCTCGTCACCGTACTCGACGCGGCGCAGATCCCGGCGGTACGGCGCGGTGCTGTCGAGGAAGGTCACCAGGCTCGAGATTCCGACCCGGTCCACCGCCGCCCGGAACCGCTCGGGGAAGAAGGCCACCGAGGCGAGGGTCATGTAGCCGCCGTAGCTGCCCCCCATCGCCGCCACCCGCGAGGCGTCCATGTCCGGCTGGCGACCGATGAAGTCCAGCGTCGCGCCGATGTCCTTGAGCGCCTCCTCGCGCTTCACCCCATCGTCCGCCGCGAGGTACGCCTTTCCGTACCCGTCCGAGCCGCGCACGTTGGGGACCACCACCGCCAGCCCGAGGTCGAGCATCGCCTGGACGAGCGCGTTGAACTTCGGCCGGTCCTGCACCTCGGGACCCCCGTGCCAGTAGACGACCACCGGGGTGCGCGCCCCCGGCCGGACCCCGCGCGGCCGGTAGACGAACGCCGGGATCTTCAGCCCACCCACCGAGGGGTAGCGCACCAGCTCCGGGCTCACGAAGCGGGAGGGGTCCATCCCTCCCACCTCGCTCCGGGTCCAGCGGACGGGCTTGCCGGACTTCACCCCGACCTGCCAGACGTCGCTCGGCGAGGTGGGCGTGTCGATGGCGAAGGTCAGCACGTCCGACGTCCGGTTCGGGAACCGCAACTCGCCCACCACGCCGGGCGGGGTCTCGATCGGCGTGCGCTTCACCGCGCCGGGCTTCTGCACGAAGAGCTTGCTGAACCCGTCCTCGTTCACGGCGTAGGCCAGCGTCCCGTCCACGGCCACCGTGAGCGCCTCGACGTCCCAGGGGACATCGGCGGTCAGCTTCGTCCATGGCGCCTCGGGATGGCCGAGGTCCGCCCGGAACAGCTGGCTGAACTCGGCGCCCCGGTCGGTCACGAGGTAGACCGCGCGCCCGTCGCCGGAGAACGCCGCGTGCCGCAACGAGGCCTTGCCGTTCGTGGCCGGGTCGGGCGTCACGCGGGTGCGCGCCTTCGTCTTCAGATCCACGACCCAGAGGTCCGAGTCGTCGATGGCCCGCATCTGCTTCACCAGCAGCCGCTCGCCGTCCGGCGAGAAGTCCACCGGGAGCCAGGTCCCGGCGTCCTCGGTCAGCCGCTGCGCGGTGCTGGGGCTCGCCACCTCCGCCAGGTAGACGTCGGTGTCCGTCCCGTTGCGCCCCGTCCCGGAGAAGGCCAGACGCCGCCCGTCCCGTGACAGCGTGAAGGTCTCGTGCCGGCTCTTGCCGTCGGTGAGCACCTGGCTCTGTCCGCTGCGGGTATCCAGCCGGTGGAGCTGGAAGGCCTCCCGGCCGCCCACGTCCTGGAGGAAGAACACCGTCCGCGAGTCACCGGGGAGCGAGCGCGCCTTCGACACCGGCTCCTTGCCGAACGTGAGCTGCTCCCGCGCGCCCAGCGGTGAGGCCACCCGGTGGATCTGGTTGACCGACGAGAAGCGGGTCAGGATGAGCAGCGCCTTGCCGTCGTCCCCCGCGTCCGCCAGGAGCGCCGAGCGGACCTCGGTGTAGGGCGCGAGCCAGGCCTCGAAGTCCGGGGGCACCACAGGCACCCCGCTCACCAGCACCCGCGGCAGCCCCGGCGCCGGCTGGACCGGCAGGGATGACACGCGCGCCGCGCCGTCGGCCCGGGACGGGGTCGCGGCGGGCGCCTGGGTCAAGAGGAGGAGGGAGGCAGCGGCGGGTAGGATCATGTGGTCGCCCGCTTCGACCAGACCTGGGGCGCGCGCGCAAGCGCTCCCGGGCAGCCAGCAGGCGCAATCCTTGCCGCATGGCTTTGCTGCCTGCTACCGTCCCTCGCGTCGGGACGAGGGCGCGGCGGCGCGAACAGACGCGGAATCCCTCGGAAAACCCGGGTCGACTCCTCGGCAGCGAAGGGGACATTGCACGCCCATGGGCACGCAACTGGTGATGTATGACGAGGAGTACAATCGCATCAACGCCGTCTGCGATCGCCTGACCAAGGACGCCAACGCGAAGGTCGTCTTCATCGTCGACAAGAATGGACAGCTGATCAGCGCCTCCGGCCAGACCCAGAACATCGACACCACCTCGCTGGCCTCGCTCACCGCGGGAAACGTCGCGGCCATGGGCGGGCTGGCCAAGCTCATCGGTGAGAACGAGTTCCCCAACCAGATCCACGAGGGAGCGCGCGAGTCGCTCTACATGACCATCGTCGGGAGCCGGGTGGTCCTGGTGGTGATCTTCGACACGCGAACCTCGCTCGGACTGGTCCGCCTCCGGGTCAAGAAGGCCTCCGACGAGCTCGGGAAGATCTTCGAAGCGCTGGTGAAGAAGACCGAGAGCCCCGGCGGCATGGGCTCGCCGTTCGCCGAAATTTCCGACGAAGACATCGACAATCTCTTCAGCGAGTAGCGACCGAAACCCAGGTCACGAAATGTCCTTCATCAATTACTCATCCCGCGAGATCAACTGCAAGATCGTCTATTACGGACCCGGTCTGTGCGGGAAGACGACCAACCTCCAGTACATCTACAACAAGACCAACCCCGAGACGAAGGGCAAGCTGATCAGCCTCAGCACGGAGACGGACCGCACGCTGTTCTTCGACTTCCTCCCGCTCTCGCTCGGAGAGATCCGCGGCTTCAAGACCCGGTTCCATCTCTACACCGTGCCCGGTCAGGTCTTCTACGACGCGAGCCGCAAGCTCATCCTCAAGGGCGTGGACGGCGTGGTCTTCGTCGCCGACAGCCAGGTGGAGCGGATGGAGGCGAACATGGAGTCGTTCGAGAACCTCCGCACCAACCTCGGCGAGCAGGGCTACGACCTGAACAAGATCCCCAGCGTGGTCCAGTACAACAAGCGGGACCTGCCCAACGCGGTGACCATCGAGGAGCTGCGCGCATCGCTCAATCCGCGGACCGTCCCCGAGTTCCAGGCGGTCGCCCCGACCGGGGTAGGTGTCTTCGACACATTGAAGGCCGTGGCGAAGCTCGTCCTCACCGAGCTGAAAAAGGGCGGCTAGGCAGGAACCCGCTCGACCCCCCGCACCAGGGGGACGCCGAGGGAGCGCGCAGGCGCGCGCCACCGATCGGGCTCAGTCTGCCGGATACACGGTCGCCCGGCGCGTCCGTGGTATGTAATGACTCGGTTTTTCGTCGCGGGAGCCGTCCTTGCGCCAAGGTCAGCCTGCACTCCTCGCAGCCCTCACGCTGATCGCGAGCCTCTCGGTTCACGCGCAGTCCTCGGACTCGCTGCCGGCGCTTCCCGACTCCCGCGCCGACCCTGCGGCCGGCGCCGGAGAGATGGCGCCGATGCGCACCGGCGACAAGTCCATCCAGGCGACGCCGCCGCCGGCCAGCCCGGCGCCTTCGAAGGCGGCGCCGGGCGCGCCTCCAGCGGCGGCCTCCTCGACGTCGACGACGGTCACCCCGGTGAAGCCGAGCCCGTCCGACGCCGCGCTCCCGGCGGTCACCTCCGACGAGGCGTTCCAGACGCGCGTGAAGACACTCGAGGAGCAGGTGGTGGACCTCAAGGAGAAGATCTACCGCACCAAGGCGCGGCTGCTCCTGCTGCAAGAGACGGTGCTCGGCGGTGACCTCTCCTCCGGTGCTCGCGCGGTGCTGGTGCACAAGAACGACATGGGCGGGAGCTTCGCCCTGGACTCGGTGGCCTACGCGCTCGACGGCGCGCCGATCCTGACCCGCACCGACAAGGACGGCGACCTCTCCAAGCGCCCCGAGTTCGAGATCTTCAACGGGCGCATCGTTCCCGGCCAGCACCAGGTCGCGGTCAAGCTCGTGTACCGCGGCAAGGGCTTCGGCGTGTTCAGCTACCTCGAGGGGTACAAGTTCACCGTCAGCTCCAGCTACACCTTCAGCGCCGAGCCGGGAAAGGTCACCACGGTCAAGGTCGTGGGCTACGAGAAGGGCGGCATCACCACCGACCTCAAGGACAGACCCGCGGTCCGCTACGACGTCGAGGTCAACCGGGAGACGGCGCCGAAGCCCCAGGCGCAGGTGGAGACGAAGGAGACGAAGTGAGGTTCACCGCTGCGGCGCTGCTCGCGCTGGTCGCGGTGGGGACGCCTGCCCTCGCCGAGGAGGTGCGCGTCTCCGCCTCCACGGCGACCAAGCTGGACCAGGTCTCGGCGCAGCTCCGCAACGCCACCGAGAACCTCGGCGTGGTCGAGACCCAGTACGCGACCCGGGCCGACCCCTCGAACGAGCTGGTGCTCGAGCGGCGCTTCTCCGACGGAGAGATCCAGTACCTCCTCCAGGACTGGCCCACCGCCTCGGTCCTCTTCTACGACCTGCTGGCGGACAAGGCGTTCGACCGGAACCCGCGCCGCCCCGACGCGCTCTGGTACCTCTCCGACGCGCTCTACCAGCAGCAGAGCTACGGGAGCGCCCGCCTCTACCTGCGCGAGCTCCTGCAGCAGGACACCCCGCGCTACCGCGAGGCGCTGAGCCGGTACCTGGACGTCACCAGCAAGCTGAACGACTGGGGGAACCTCGAGCCCTACCTGGCGAAGGCCCGCGGGCCCGACGGGCAGCTGCCGCCGGACCTCCAGTACGTCTACGCGAAGTGGCTCGCCCGGAGGCCGGACCTGCCGCCCGAGGAGCGCCGCCGCCGCGCCGCCGAGGCCTTCCAGCCGCTCACCGCCCAGGGCAATCGCTTCCGCCTGCCGAGCCTCTACTTCCTCGCCGTTCTCCGCGTGCAGGCGCAGGACTACGCCGGAGCAATGGAGCGCTTCACCGAGGTGAACGCCGCCAAGCCCACCGACGAGCGCGAGCAGCGCATCGTCGAGCTGGGCCACCTCGGCCTCGCCCGGCTCCTGGTGGAGACGGGGAACGTCCCCGAGGCCATCGACCAGTACCAGGCCATCAGCCAGGAGTCGCCCAACTTCCCCGAGGCGCTCTACGAGATGGCGTGGGCCAAGGTCCGCGCGGAGGACTGGGTCGGCGCGCGGAACGCGACCGACATCCTGCTCCTGGTGGCGCCGGACTCGCCGCTCGCTCCCGAGGCGCAGATCCTCCAGGGGCACTTGCTCCTCAAGCTCAAGCGCTACAAGGAAGCCACCGACACCTACAACGGCGTGATCGGCACCTACGCGCCGGTGCGCGACGAGATCGACCGGATGCTCGCCGTCCAGAAGGACCCGGTCGCCTACTTCGACAACCTCCTCGCCCGGAACGAGAAGACGCTGGACGTCAACACGCTCCTGCCCCCGCTGGCGCTGAAGTGGGCGAGCGCCCAGGAGGACGTGGAACAGGCGCTCCGCGTCGTCGGCGCGCTCGAGGGCGGGAAGAAGGGCGTCACCGACGGCCGGGCCATCGCCGACCGGATCCTCAAGGCGCTCGACGAGCGCGGCGCCGAGGCGTTCCCCTCGCTGCAGGAGGGAACCACCCGCGCCGAGGCAGTGGCCAACGGGCTGGCCTCCGCCGAGGCCACGCTCGACGCCGCCGAGGTCGAGGCGCTCGATCCGCTGCTCAGCCACGACGAGAAGATCGAGCTCGGGCGCATCCAGGCGAACCTCGCCTCCGGTCGGTCCCGGCTCGGCGCGCTCCCCTCCACCCCCGCCGAGGTCTCGGCCCGCCGAGGCCGCATGCAGAGCCGGATGGACGCCATGGACCGCGAGGCGTTCCGGGTCGGCACCGAGCTGGACAGCATGCGCGCGATGCTGGTCGCCACGCAGAAGTGGGTGGCGGACACCCGCGCCCAGCGCCGCGACGGTCCGGACGACGAGAAGCAGTTCACCGAGCGGCTGCTGTCGGAGCAGCGCTCGCTGAAGGCCCTGGAGCAGGAGGTGGGTCGGCTCCGGGGAGAGGTCGTCGCCCAGCGCGGACTGGTGGACACCACCATCGGCGGGGAGGACGCCATCCGCAAGGAGATGGCCCAGGCCTCCTCGTCGATGCGGGGCATTCTCTCCGGCGTGGAGCCCCGCGCCAGCGGCGAAGGCGCGGCGTTCGTCTCCCGGACCCGTGACCTCCGCACGCAGCTCGCCGCGCTCCAGCAGCGCACGGCCGCCGCGCAGGCCGCGCTCAACGAGCGAGTCCGTCTGAAGGGCGCGGAGATCCGCGAGAAGGTGGTGGCCGAGGCCAGGCTGCTCGACGGCTACGGCAAGGACGTGGGCACCGTCTCCGGCGATGCGCAGCAGCTCGTGGGCCGCATGGCCTACGACAGCTTCCGGCGCGTGCGGCGCCAGTTCTACGATCTGGTGCTCAAGGCCGACGTGGGGGTGGTGGACACCGCCTTCACCCGGAAGCAAAGCCAGACCAGCGGCATCCAGAAGGTCGCCTCGCAGAAGGAAGAGGAGCTGCGGGCGCTGGACGAGGATTTCCAACCGGTCCTCAAGGACGTCGACTGATGCTCGGGGCACTGGTCATCGCCCTGGCCGTCGCGGCCAGCCCACCCTCGTCGACCAAGGGCAAGAGCAAGAAGCCCGCGGCGACCAAGAAGGCACCGGCCAACGCGAGCCCCGAGCCGGCGAGCGCCCCGCCCGTCCCCACCGCCGCCACTCCCGAGAAGCGCGACGTCCTGCCCGGCCAGAAGCCGAAGCTGGGCATGGAGGGCATGGGGCGTACCCCCGAGGAGCAGAAGCAGCTCGACGACCTCCAGGAGATGCTCCGCGCCTACGAGGACGAGTCGCGCGAATTCAAGCACGACGTCCAGCTGCTGGTGGAGAAGAAGTACGAGGAGAAGCGCAGCGACCTCGCCGCGAGCTACGAGAAGGTGATCCGCGACCTGGAGGTGGGCGAGCGCAAGGACCGGCTCGACGCCATCGCCCAGTTCGAGGAGTTCCTGCAGCGCTACCCGGACGAGCCCCGCTACACGCCGGACGTGATGTTCCGGCTGGCCGAGCTCTACTACGAGCGCAGCGCGGACGATCAGGCGGTCGCCATGCGCGCCTACGAGGACCAGCTCAAGCGGATGGACCCCGCGAGCAGCGCCGCACCCCCGCCCGAGCCGGCGGTGGACTTCCGGCCCTCCATCGCCCTCTACCGGCAGCTGCTGGAGCGGTTCCCGAAGTTCAAGTTCAACGACGCGACCACCTACCTCCTCGGCTACTGCCTCGAGAAGCAGAACGACTTCGAGGGCGCCCAGCAGGCGTACCACGACGTCATCGACGACTACCCGAAGAGCAAGTTCGTCACCGAGGCCTGGGTCCGCATCGGCGAGTACTACTTCGACGACTACGACGACCCGGACGCGCTCCCCCAGGCGGCGGTTGCCTACGAGCACGCCATCAAGGACACGAAGAGCCCCCTCTACGACAAGTCGCTCTACAAGCTGGGGTGGACCTACTACCGCCAGGACCGCTTCGAGCCCGCGGTGCAGCGCTTCCTCGAGCTGGTCGACTACTACGACCGGACCGGACCCAAGAAGGATGGCAAGTCCACCGGCGACCTCCGCGGCGAGGCGCTCCAGTACACGGCGATCAGCTTCGCGGACGAGAAGTGGGGCTCGGTGGAGAAGGCCAAGGCCACCTTCGCCAAGATGGGCGGCCGCCCGTACGAGGCCGAGGTCTACCGCCGCATGGGCGACGTCTACTTCGACCAGACCCGCCACACCGACGCCATCGCCGCTTACCGGCTGGCGCTCCAGCGCGACCCGCTGGCGGTCGACGCGCCGAAGCTCCAGCAGAAGATCGTCCAGGCCTACGAGCGTGACCGGAAGCTGAACGAGGCCTTCGCCGAGTCGGAGGCGCTCGCCAACGCCTACGCCCCCGGGACACCCTGGTACGAGAGGCACAAGAACGAGCCCGAGGTGATCGCCGCCACCCAGGACCTCGCCGAGCGCAACCTCTACGGCAGCGCCGTGTACCACCACCAGCAGGCGCTGGCCCTGAAGCAGCAAGGGAAGCTCGAGGCGGCGAAGACGATGTTCGAGGCCGCAGCCACCGGCTACGAGGGGTACCTGGTGCGCTTCCCGCGGAGCAAGGCGGCCTACGAGGTGCAGTTCTTCGCCGCGGAGTGCCAGTACAACTCGCTGCAGTTCGCGAAGGCGGCCAAGAACTACGACGCCATCCGCGACACCGGCGCGGACGACAAGTACCGCAAGGACGCCGCCTACGGCGCGGTGCTCGCCTGGAGCAAGCTCATCGAGCAGCTCCAAGACTCGAAGAAGCTTCCGAAGTACGCGGTGCTCCGGAGCAAGGACCGGCCCGAGGGCGAGAAGCCGCAGCCCATCGCGCTCGCGCCCGAGGAGCGGTCGCTCATCGCCGCCACCGATGCCTACGTCCAGATCTCGCCGACCGACGAGCGCGCGCCGGGCGTCTCGTACAAGGCGGCAGAGCTCCTCTACGCCCACAACCAGTTCCCGGACGCCCGGAACCGGTTCGAGACCATCATCCGCAACTACCCCCGGAGCGAGGTCAGCAAGTACGCCACCAACCTCACGGTGGAGAGCTTCCTCATCGACAAGGACTGGCGGAGCGTGGAGGAGGTCTCGGCCCGTCTGGCTCAGAACACCGAGGTCATCGACCCCAAGAGCGAGCTCTACCGGGACCTGGTCAAGTTCAAGCTCGCCGGACGGTTCAAGCTCGCCGACGAGCTGATGTCCCAGGGGGCCTGGGACGAGGCGGCGAAGAAGTACATCCAGCTCGTGGACGAGGAGCCGAAGCACGAGTTCGCCGACAAGGCGCTGAACAACGCCGCGGTCTGCTACGAGAAGGACCACCGCTTCGAGAGCGCGCTCAAGCTGTACGAGCGCATCTTCCGCGACTACCCGAAGAGCAAGCTCGCCGACGCGGCGCTGTTCCGGGTGGCGGTGAACCAGGAGAACTCCTACGACTTCGACCACGCGGTCGGCAGCTACGAGCGGCTGGTGAAGGAGTACCCGGCCAGCAAGGACCGCGAGGCCGCGCTGTACAACGCCGCCCGTCTCCTCGAGGGACAGCAGAAGTACCCGCAGGCCGCCGCCGCCTACGCTCGCTACGCGGACCTGTTCCCCAGGTCCGAGGACGCGCCGAAGAACCAGTATCGCGCCGCGCTGGTCTACGAGAAGCAGGGCGACACGAAGAACGAGGTCAAGGCGCTCAACGAGTTCGTCCGCCGCTTCGGCGGCAAGTCGAACCAGGGCGAGCTGGCGGTCGAGGCGCAGAAGAAGCTGGGGGATGCGTACGCGAAGTCGGGCAACCCCAAGGACGCGCGGAAGGCCTGGGAGACCGCCGCCCGCGAGTTCGACCGCCGCGGCCTCAAGCCGGACGCCGCGCTCCAGGGCGCGGACGCCGCCGCCGAGGCCCGCTTCCAGGTGTCGGAGCAGGACCTCAGGGAGTTCGACAAGCTGAAGATCGGCGGGAAGGGCAAGGCCCTGGAGAACAGCTTCACCGTGAAGCGAAACGCGGTGAAGAAGGTGCAGTCCTCCTATGCCGAGGTCTTCAAGTACAAGCGCATCGAGTGGACCCTCGCCGCGCTCTACCGGCAGGGTTACGTGCTGGAGCGCTTCGGGGCCACCATCAACGAGACGCCGATTCCCCCCGACGTGAAGCGGCTCGGCGACGAGGCGGTGGCCGCCTACCAGGACCTTCTCCAGCAGCAGACCGCGGCGCTGGAGGACAAGGCGGTCGAGAGCTACGCCGCCACGCTCGAGCAGGCGCGGAAGAACCGCATCAGCAACGAGTGGACGAAGAAGACGCTGGAGGCCCTGAACCGCTACCGGCCGAAGGAATACCCGGTCCTGAAAGATCCAAAGCCGGCCATCGCCGTTGACGTGACGTGGCCCGATGGTCTGGTCAGCAACGCGGTGGCGAAGGACAAGGGGCAGACGGCACCGGCGAAGGACGTGCAGCCCGCCGGCACGCCGCCCGCAGCCCCCGCGCCGGCCGTGAAGAGCGGGGGTGGCTCGTGAGGCGCATCGTCGGCGCGCTGCTCGCCGTCGCCGCGCTCGGCGCGTGCGGCCATGCACAGGTCGCCGGGCCGCCACCGCGGCCGCTCACCACCTCCACGGCGGCCACCCCGGACCTGAAGGAGGGAGCGGGACAGGGCCAGGGCGAGGGGCCCGATGCCGACACGCAGGGAGCCATCGACCGCGGCATCGCCCAGGCCCAGCGGGGCGACCTGGACGGAGCGCAGAAGACGTTCCAGGACATTCTTCGCTGGACCCCCAACACCGGCCCGGCCTGGGTGAACCTGGGCGTCATCGCGGAGCGGAAGGGGAACCTCAAGGAGGCGGAGGAGAGCTACCGCCGCGGGGCACAGTGCACGCCGGACCCGCCCGAGTCGTGGGACTTCCTCGCCCGGCTGCTGGTGCGGACCAAGCGCACGGCCGAGGCGGAGCAGCTCCTGCGTGGCGCCGCCCAGCAGCAGCCCGAGGACATCGGTCCCCGGAACGCCCTGACCTGGGTGCTTCTGGAGACCAACCGACTGCCCGAGGCCGAGGCCGAGTCCAAGAAGGTCCTCAAGGCCGACGAGCAGAACGTGCGCGCGATGCAGCTGCTCGCCCAGGGCTACTACCGCCAGGGCAAGTACGAGCTCTGCCGCCTCGTGCTGGAGAACGCGCGGGCCGTGGACCCGAAGGACCCGGTGACCCACAACGCGCTGGGCACCGTCCTCCTCAAGCTGAAGCAGCGGGCCGCCGCGCTGGACTCGTTCAAGACCGCGGCCTCGCTCCGCCCGGACTTCGCGGAGGCTCACAGCAACTTCGGCGCGATGCTCGTCGAGAGCGGTGACTACGACGGCGCGGTGAAGGAGCTGGAGCAGGCGGTGAGCGCCGCGCCCGAGCTGTTGCCCGCGCGGATGAACCTGGGCAACGCCTACCGGGGCAAGCTCGAGCTCGCGAAGGCGAAGGAGCAGTACGAGAAGGTTGTCGCCCTGGACCCCACCCTGGCCGACACCTACTACAACCTCGCCATCCTCCACCTCGACTCGGACGTGCCGGGGATGGACACCATCGACCGCTACAACAAGGCCATCGCCTACTTCACCACCTACAAGGAGAAGGGCGGCGCGGACGATCGGGTCGAGCAGTACCTCAAGGACGCGGCCAAGGGCATCGACCGGGAGCAGCGCCGTCGCGAGCGCGAGAAGAAGGACCAGCTCCGCAAGGCCGAGAAGGAGGCCGCGGACGCGAAGAAGCAGGCGGAGGCGGCTGCTCAGGCGGACGCGGCCGCCCAGGCTCCGGCCGCCGCGCCAACCGGTGGCGACGCGGCCAAGGCGGCGCAGGCGCCAGCCTCCGACACGAGCGGCACCCCACCGGCACAAACGAGCAAGAAGAAGACCTCTCGGTCTAAAGTGAAGACCCCGTGACGCGCCCTGCCCTCACAGCGCTCGTGGCCTGCGCGTCGCTCACCGCGGCCGGTGCGGTGCGGGCGCAGCCGGACACGTCCGCGGCCCAGAAGGAGGCCGACCGCGCGGCCCAGGTGGCGAGGCAGGCCCGGACGGACGTCCAGGCCGCGGCCAAGCCCCCCGCCCGTGGCGGAGGCAAGAAGGTCATCAAGCTCGACACTCTCACCGTCGAGGGTCGAATCCAGAAACCGGAAGCGTTCTACGTGCTTCCCCGCTCCAACCTGAACTTCGACGAACTGCAGAAGTCGGAGAGCTTCGTCCCGAAGATCGAGAAGAGCGTGCAGAAGGATCCGTTCTAGCCCGTGAGCGCACGCGCCCTGCCCATGTCGAAGCCTGCCTCGAGCAGCGCCAAGATCCTCCGCGTCGGAGTGATCCGCGACGGGAAGATCATCGAGGAGCGGCACATCCGTCACCCGTCCGCCGTCACCATCGGCCAGGACGGGACGAACACCTTCGTCATCCCCGCCAGCGAGCTCCCGGCGACCTTCCCGGTCTTCGAGTACCGCAACGGGCAGTACTCGCTCCTCTTCACCGACCGGATGAACGGCCGGGTCGCGAACCGGAGCGGTGACTTCGACTTCGCCGGCCTCAAGACGAAGGGGCTGGTGCAGAAGCGCGGGAGCGTCTGGGCGCTTCCGCTCGACGAGTCCGCCAAGGGCAAGGTGTCCCTCGGCGAGGTGACCCTGCTCTTCCAGTTCGTCGCCCCGCGGCCGGAGCCCGCGCGCATCGAGCTGCCGGCGGACGTCCGGGGCACGGTGTGGCGGAGCATCGACCACCTGTTCTTCGGAATCCTCGCCGCCTCCCTGTTCCTCCACTTCGCCGGCGCGGCGTGCATCGCGCTCAGCCCCAAGCCGCCGGACACCGACCTGGCGCTGGACGAGCTGCCGGACAGATTCGCCCGCGTCCTCCTGCCGCCCAAGCCGCCCGAGCCGGAGCAGCAGAAGGCCCCGGAGCAGACCGCGCAGGAGGAGAAGAAGGACGTCAAGAAGGACCTCAAGAAGAAGGACCTCCCCCAGGACGCCACCCAGCGGAAGGCCGTGCTGCAGCAGCGCGTCGCCAGCAAGGGGCTCCTCAAGATCCTCGGCTCCGCCGGCGGCAGCGGCGCGCTGTCGGACGTGCTCGGCAGCGGCACCGGCTCGGGCGACGTCGCCGCGGCGCTGGCGGGTGCGCGCGGAGTGAGCATCGCCACCGCGGACTCGGTGGGAGCGCGGGCCGGCGGCGGCGCGGGCCGCACCGCGGGCATCGGCGACGTGGGGACCTCGGGCGGCGGCAAGGTGGCCCTCGCCGGCAAGGGCGACGCCAAGGTCTCGGGTCAGGTGTCCACCGCCGCTCCGGAGGTGGACTCGGCGGACGTCGATCGCGCGGCGCTCTCCCGCTACATCCGGGACCGGCTGGGCGCGATCCGCGGCTGCTACGAGCGAGAGCTGAAGCGGAACCCGGGGCTGAAGGGCAAGGTGGTGGTGCGGTTCAACATCACGCCTGCCGGTCGTGCCGGGGACGTCCGCATCGAGGAGAACACGCTGGGAAGCCCCGAGGTGGCCAGCTGCATCAGCGGGCTCATGCGCAGCTGGATCTTCCCCTTCAAGCCTCCCGACGAGGTCCCGGTGCAGTACCCGTTCCTCTTCACCTCCGCCGGATGAGCGTCTCCAGGGTGCGCACATCGGAGTTTGACACCCCCTCTCGGCGCTCCTTACGCTCACGAAGGATGCAACCGTCCGTCCGCCTACCCGCCATCGCCCTCTGTCTCCTGCTCGGAGCCGGGCTGGCGCGCGCTGCCCAGGGTCCGGCGAAGCCGGCCACCACCCTCGAGCGCGCGGCGGAGGTCCCCGACGCGGAGAAGATCACCCGCTCGGGCGCTGCCGTCAGCCGGATGCGCGCCGTGCTGAGCGAGGTGCTCGGGCGCCTCGAGGAGGCGCGGGCCACCAAGGACGTGGTGAAGCTCAACTGCGTCAACGAGAAGCTCACCCAGGTGAAGGGGCTCCTCCGCATCTCCGAGCAGTCCGACGTCGCGCTCCAGGAGGCGGTCGCCAAGAAGGACACCACCGCCGCCGAGCACGAGTACTCGAAGGTCAGCATCGCGAAGGGGAAGGTGGAGCAGCTGCGTGGCGAGGCCGAGCAATGCATCGGGCAGCTCGCGTTCCGCACCGACGAGAACCTGACGGTGGAAGTGGAAGTTCCCAGCGGACTGCCCACGGAGGATCCGACGAACCCTCCGCCCCCGCAGCCACCCAGCGACCGCCCACCGCCGGCGAGCCCGATTCTCTAGTCGGCGCCTGGGGCCTGCTCGCGCCTTCCCGCCTACCCCGCGTTTCCTGGAGCGACCGCGTGCTTGCATGGTATGACGCAGGACAGCGCCCGTCCTGGATCTGGAGAGGACCCTGTACGTGGGAGGACCGGAGCGGTTGAGACGGATGTCCCCGCACGTCACCCGTGTTCTTCTGCTCGGCGCGTTCCTCGCGGCCGTGTCGGCGCACGCCCAGGCAACCGGCGGCGTCATCACGACGCCGCTCGGTGAGAACAACGGCATCCGCGTCGGCCCGGGCCGGCTCCACCCGTACTTCGACCTCGAGGGCCGGTACGACTCGGCGGCGATCTACGTCCCATCCGCGAGCGACCCGAACACCCTCGAGCTGAAGCCGGAGATCCTGATGCACTTCCGGCCAGGTTTCCGGCTGGACGTTCCGGGAACGGATGTCACGTTCGGGCTCAACGGCTACTACGACTACGTCTGGTACACCGGGCTGCTCACCAGCGGGTCCAGCGCCGCCTCCCGGAGCGAGGCCGGCGCGGACATGCACGCCGAGATCAACCGCGAGGGCGCGGTCGAGTTCGACGTCGCGGACACCTTCGCCCGCAGCGACCGGCCGCGGGACATCGGCCTCGGCGTCGCGGTCATCTCGCTCTACAACCAGCTGCGGCTCACCGTTCCGATCCACCCCGGTGGGCGCGCCTTCGAGGTGCGGCCCCATGGCGACTACACGGTGGAGTTCTTCAGCGGCTACAGCGGCATTCCGGCGGACCTCGGTCCCTGTCCCCCGGGCACGAACTGCACCAGCCTCACCGCCGATCCGAGCGCCTCCGACTACCAGAACTACGCCGGCGGCCTCGACATCCACTGGAAGTTCCTGCCCCAGACCGCGCTGGTCTTCGAGTCCAACTTCGAGGGCCGGAGCTACTTCCATCCCGAGGGGGTGAACGGTGGCCCGCCGCCGGTGGCTCCGGGGAAGATCCTCAAGCTGCTCGCCGGCGCGCAGGGCCTCGTGACGCCGAAGATCCAGGCCATCCTCAAGGCCGGCTACGCCATCGGCTTCGACGGAGCGGCGTCGACCTTCATCGGCCAGGCGGAGATGACCTGGAACCCGAACGAGCTCAGCGCGCTGACCCTCGGCGTGCTCCGCGACGTGAACAACGCGGTCGGCGCGGCCAGCGCCACCGATCTTCGCTTCTACCTGAACACCAAGACCTTCCTCATCGGGCGGCTGGGGCTGCACGCCAACTTCGCCTATGACCTCATCGCCTTCACCCAGGGGCGCGGACAGGACGACCAGCTGTTCAGCGTCGACCTCGGGCCCGACTTCGCCATCGCGAGGTGGTTCATCCTGTCGGCCGGCTACGTGTTCACCAAGCGGTCGTCGGACTACGCGCAGTCGCTGCCGCTGAACTACTCGCGGAACGAGGCATACTTGCGCCTCACCTTCACGTACTAGCGCGTCCTCCCCTCGCCTTCGTGCCCAGCCACCGCGTCGCCTCGCTGCTGTTCTGCTCGCTCGTCCTGCTCTCCGCGGGCTGCAAGGGTCCGCGCGGGAGCGGCGGGACCACGCTCCGCGCCGACGAGGTGCCCCAGGTCGACGCCACGCCCTCGGCTTCCACGACGCTCGGTCCGGGAGACGTGATCGAGGTGCGGGTGTTCGAGGAGGCCGATCTCTCCGGGCCCTACCGCGTGGCGCCGGGCGGTACCATCGACTTCCCGCTGTGCGGCAAGGTCGAGGTGCAGGGCCTGAACACGTCGGCCACCGCGGACATGCTGAGGCGCTGCCTCGGGGAGAAGTACCTCAAGCATCCCCAGGTCACGGTCCTGCTGCGCGAGTACAACAGCAAGAAGATCTTCGTCTTCGGCGAGGTCCAGAAGCCCGGCACGTTCCCCTACGAGGAGGACATGTCGATCATCCAGGCCATCACCATGGCCGGGGGCTTCACCAAGATCGCGAGCAAGAACGACATCGCGGTCACGCGCCAGGTCGAGGGCAAGGAGACGAAGATCCGCGTCCCGGTGGCGGACATCGGCACCGGCCGCGAGAGGAACTTCCGGCTCCAGCCCGGAGACATCGTCTTCGTGCCGGAGAGCATCTTCTAGGCGGCGCCGGCCATGCGCACGGCCCGCTTCGAGGCGCCGCTGTTCGAGGGCCACAAGGGCGTGACCGCGGTGCTGGTGCCGTTCGATCCGGTGGAGGTCTGGCGCGCGCCGCCGGTGCGTCTTGCGGGTCGTCGTCATGGCTGGCTCATCACCGGGACCGCGAACGGCGCGCGGTTCGACGGCTATGTCGGCGAGCGGTGGAACCGCTTCTTCATCACGCTCGACGAAGGGCTCCGGGCGGCGGCGAAGGCGCGGATCGGAAGCCCGGTGACGATGGTGATCTCCCCGACGTCGACCGCGAAGGCGTTCCGCGCCGCGCTCGCGCAGTCCGCGGTGACGACGCAGCCCGGAAGGGCGCGGGCAGACGCGGTGGCCTTCCCCGGGGGCGAGGACCGATCACCGGAGCGCTCGGCCCGCTCAGGCACCCGCCGGCGATCCACGCGGCGTCGCTGAGCCGGGGGGCGAAGAGCCACACGGCCGACGCTCGGGGGGCAGCGGCACGGCGCGGACCGGCCGCGGGTGCTACGAGAGCCGGCATGCGCGCGCAGCCGGAAATCGACGTCATCCTCAAGCGGTTCGCCCAGCCGGACGAGGTCCGGAAGATGACCCGGGGCCGGTTCGAGCTGGTGCGGATCGGCGGGATGACCATCGGCCGGGCCACCTACGATCCGGGCTGGAAGTGGTCCGAGCACGTGGGGCCCACGCTGGGCCAGACTCGCTGCACCGTCGAGCACGTCGGGCTGGTGCTGTCGGGCGCGGCCACCGTCGCCTTCGAGGACGGGCGGGTGGTGGAGCTGCGCACGGGCGACCTGTTCTACGTCCCGCCGGTCCCGCACGATTCGTGGGTGCTCGGAGACGTGCCCTACGTGTCGCTCCACTTCCTGGGTGCCGAGCACTACGCCGCCGTGTCCATCCCCGCTGGACAGTGAACGGGGCGGCCACGCCTGCGCACGGTGTTGCACCGCGCGCAACGGCCCGCTGCGGCAACCTCTGATTTTCACGTCCGGAGCCGAGGGCCCGGCTCCTGCAATGAGATGGGGGACCGGTCGGCGGTCGGCCGGTTCGAAGGGAGTCCGTCGTGTATCGCCCGTCCGAGCCCGTCCAGGTTGAAACCGGGGCGCCGCTCCTCCGTGTCGTGCTGGCCATCCTGGTGCTGCTCGCCGTCTTCGCCGGGGTGCTGGTCGCGTCGCGGTCGCACGCCGGATGGGTCGCCCTGGGCCTCGCGGTGCTGGTGGGCCCGGTGGTGGTGATGATCGACGGCAGGTCCCGGCGCCGGTCCGAGGATGCCTCACCCTCGCCCGCGCGTCCGGAGCAGCTGCGGTCCCCGGAGCACGATCTCGGCTCGCCGCGCCGGGCCGCCTAGCCCGCTCTCAGCGCACGAGTCCGATTCCCGTTCCCAGCGTCACGAGCGAGACCAGCGCGGCGCCGGTGTAGAGCAGCAGCCGGAACCCCGGGAAGAACGCGAGCCCGAAGAACCCGCCGGAGACGCAGATGGCCGCCAGCGGCGCGCCGATGCGCAGCGCCCAGGTGAGCTCGGGCGAGAGCGCCGCGTGGTCGAGCATCAGCTGCACCACCAGCGAGAGGATGACCAGGACGCCGGCGTGGGCATGGCCGGCGCGGAAGAACGAGGTCTGCTCGGGGCTCAGTCGGCGGCCCACGCCCATGCCGAAGCGCCCGCCGGAGACGACCCCCAGCACGGTGAGCCCGCCGTAGACGATCGTCGGGACGGTGATCAGGGTGAGGCCGGAGATCAATCGCGCCGCCTGCGACATGGGTCCTCCCGTCGAAGAGCCCTGCGCGGGCCCGCGAAGCCGAGGAGGCTACGGCAGCCGGCGCGTCAGCGAAACGGTTTCGGCGTCCAGCCGATCTCGGAGAGGAAGCGGCGGCACTCCGTCTGAAGCGGTCCGGCGATTCCCGGCGATGCGGCGAGCACGTCGGTGACCGAGGTGTCGTACGGCGCGCCGTCGATGCGCGTCGCCATCGCGCCGGCCTCGGAGCAGATCAGCGCCCCGGCGGCGATGTCCCAGGGCTTGAGGTTGAACTCGAAGTAGCCGTCGTACCGGCCCGAGGCGGTGTAGGCCAGGTCGAGCGCCGCGCTGCCCAGCCGGCGAATTCCCTGCACGAGCCCGAGGAACCGCGCGATGAGCCCCGCCGGCCCCTCGGGGTGCTCGCGCACGTCGTACGGAAATCCGGTGCAGAGGAGCGCACGGTCCAGCCGTTCGATGCTGCTCGGGCGAATCGGCTTGCCGTTGAGCGTCGCCCCGCGTCCACGAACGGCGCTGAAGAGCTCGTCGCGCATCGGATCGTGCACGACGCCGACCTGCACCCCGTCCTCATCCTCGACGGCGATGCTGACCGAGAAGTGCGGGAGCTGGTGGGCGTAGTTCGTGGTCCCGTCCAGCGGGTCGATGATCCACCGGTACCGGGAGCCTCCGCTGGCACCGCTCTCCTCCGAGAGGATGGCGTGCTCCGGATGGCGCTCGCGGAGCCAGGCCAGGAGGACCGCCTCGCTGGCCTTGTCGGCATCCGTGACCAGGTCGATGCCACTCTTGAAGGAGATGGTCCGCGGCTCGTGGAAGCGCTCGGCCAGCACCCGTCCGGCTCGGCGGGCGCCCTCGACCGCGGTCTCCAGCAGCATGTCCAGCGAGACCGTCACTGGCCGCCCTTCAGCAGGGCGTCCACCTGCGCCCGGATGTCGTCGAGGTTTCCGTCGAAGCTCTCCTGGGTGAAGCGGACGCGCCCGGTGCGGTCCACGACCCAGGTGGTCGGCATCTGCTTGAGCTTCAGCCGGTCCTCGAGCACGAACCCTCCCGGATCGAGCAGGACGGTGAGCTGCACCCGGGCAGTGGCCAGGAAGGTCGGGATCTGCGCCCGGTCCTCGTCGACGCTCACCGCGTACACCCGCACCCCGCGCTGGGAATAGTCCCGCCCCAGCTTCTGGAGCTGCGGGAGCGAGCGCACGCATGGCGCGCACCACGTCGCCCAGGCGTCGATCACCACCACCTGCCCGACGTCCGCAGCGAAGGAGTGCTTCCCCGCCGCGGGGTAGGTCGCGAGGCTGATGTCGGTCACCGAGGCCCCGGTCGGCGTGGCCGGGCCGGCGAGCGCTTGCGCCGTCGTTCTGGTCCCGGTCGAAGCAGGCGAGGTTCCGGCGCAGCCGAGAAGCGCCACCACCATGAGCGCCGCCCGTCTCACGGACGCCTCTTCCGCAGCTCGGCGAGCACCGCCGCGTGGAATCCGCCGAAGCTGCCGTTGCTCATCCCGAGGATGACGTCGCCGCTCCGGGCCTCGGCTGCCACCCGCGACACCAGGGTGGGCACGTCCGACGCCGCGTCCGCCTCGAGGCCCTGCGTCCGGAGGTCCGCGACCAGCTGGGGGATGTCCAGCTCCTCGCCATCGGGCACCTGGTCGTGCTTCTCGGGCGTCTTGAGGCTCACCCGCGCGGCGCCGTCGAAGGCCTCCGCGTACGCCGCCTGGTGGAGCTTGCGGCGGCTGGTGTTGCTCCGCGGCTCGAACACCGCCCAGAGCCGCCGCTCCGGCCAGCGAGCCCGGAGCGCGTGGATGGTTTCCCGCACCGCCGTCGGGTGGTGGGCGAAATCGTCCACGACCAGGACGCCGTCCACCTCGCCCCGGACCTCCTGCCTCCGCTTCACCCCGAGGAACGAGGCGCAGCCCGCGGCGAACGCCTCGAAGGTCACGCCCAGCGGGCCGATGGCCGCCCAGGCACCGAGCGCGTTCTCCACGTTGTGCAGGCCGGGGACCGCGAGGTGCACCGGGCCCAGCCGGCGACCGTGGTCGACGAGGGTGAAGCGCACGCCGTCGGGGTGGTGCGTCAGCTCCTGCGCCTGGACGTCGGCTGCGTGCGCCGGATCGACCGCGTAGGTCACCACCTGCGCACGTCCTCCGCGACTGAGCGCCACCGCGGCAGGCCAGGCGGCGCTGACCGCGATGCATCCCCCGGAGGGAACCAGGGCGACGAAGCGCTCGAACGCCGAGGCGTAGTGGGCCTCGTCCCGGTAGATGTCGGCGTGATCGAGCTCCATGCTGGTGAAGATGGCCGTCCGCGGCTGGTAGTGCAGGAACTTGGGCCCCTTGTCGAAGTAGGCGGTGTCGTACTCGTCACCTTCCACCACGACGTGAGGACCCCTTCCGACGCGGAAGTTGCTTCCCGCATTGCCGGTGACGCCGCCGACCAGGAACGACGGGTCGAGCCCCGCGGTGACCAGGAGGTGTGCGGTCAGCGCCGACGTCGTCGTCTTCCCGTGTGTCCCCACCACCACGACCGGGTGGCGTCCACGGAGGAAGAGCGCGCCGAATGCCGCCGGGAAGCTCATCGAGGGGAACCGGCGCTCGCGCACCGCCGTCGCCTCGGGGTTCACCCGGCGGATGACGTTCCCCACCACCACCAGGTCCGGCCTCGCCTGGTCGAGGTTCTCCGGGCGGTACGGGGTCATGACCTCGATGCCCCAGGCGGCGAGCATGTCGCTCATCGGCGGGTAGACGTTCTGATCGCTGCCGGTGACCACGTGGCCCACGGCCTTGAGCATCCCGGCGAAGCTCCCCATGCCCGTCCCGGCGACGCCGAGGAGGTGGACACGGCGCGCCTGCTCGGGCCGGACGTCCTCGAGGATGTTGCCGTCGTCGCGCGGCGGAGGAGCGCTCACCGGCCCTCGCGCCCCCCGGGCACGGTCCCCTGCCCCGCCCTCGCTGCCCACCGGCGATGCCACCGCGCGTCCGGGCCGATCCGCTTCCTCTCTCTGATCATTCGGTCCCGGAAGATAGCACGGGGAGTCTCGGAGCCCGGGGCGACCGCAGGCCCACGCGTGGGTGCTCCCACCCAGTCCGTCGCCGACTAGAGTGCGCGCTTCTTCGGAGGGGACGCATGGTCCGGAATCTCGCTCCCGGCGGTCTCGAGCAGAGGGTGGTCCGGCTCTTCGGGCTGCTGGTGTGCCTCGCCGTGGTCCTGCCCGCGCTCCCTCGGCTCGGCGTCGTCGCCGGCGTCGTCGCGCTTCTGCTCGCGGCCGGAGCCGCCCGGATCTTCTGGCGCTCGGTCCCCGAGGACGTCTCCGGTGCGCGCCGTCGTCGCCCGGTGGTCGCAGCGCTGTGGGTGCTCGCCGCGCTGTTCGCCCTCCTCCAGGTCGGCCGGCTCTCCGCATTCATGGCCGACCCCGAGCGGACCTGGGGCTCGCTGGTGCCGGACCCCGCGGTCACCGAGCACGCCTGCCTCTCCGCCTACGTCGTGGCGGCGGACCTCTCTCGCCGGGGAACGGTCAACCTCTACGACGAGCGGTACTACCCCGCCTTCGCCGGAGATGCGGCGAAGGTCCTCGCGCCGGCGGACATCCAGCACCTGGCGAGGTGGATGGAGGACCCCTTCGAGTACCCTCCTCCCTTCCTCCTCTTCCCGCGCGCCGCGCTGCTCCTCACCGACGACTTTCTCGCCATCCGCGCCGGGTGGTTCGTGCTCCAGGCGCTCGGGCTGGTCGTCGTCGCCGCGTGGCTGGCGCGGTGGATCGGCGGGCGCGACGGGCAGCTGGCGCTTCTCCTCGTCCCGGTGCTGCTCGCCTCCCTGCCGACGATGCTCGGGCTGCAGTTCGGTCAGTTCCACGTCGCGACCCTGCTGCTCTCGGTCGCGGCGATGATCTGCTTCGAGGAGCGACGCCCGGCGGTGGGCGGCGGGCTGCTCGCCGTGGCCATCGTCTCCAAGCTCTCCCCGGCCTTCCTGCTGGTCTACCTGATCGCGCGGCGCCGCTGGCGCGAGGTGGCGTGGACCCTCGGCGCCTGCGCGGCCTTCGCGCTGGTGGGCCTGGCGTTCCTGGGGTCGGCGCCGTTCGAGGCGTTCCTGAGCTACCAGCTGCCGCGGATCCAGAGCGGCGAGGCCTTCAGCTTCTACGAGAGCAACGAGCTGGTGGTGTCGCGCAACCTCGGCATCCCCGGGCTGGTGACCAAGCTGCACTTCCTCGGCGTCCCGGGGATGACCCACGCGCTGGGAGCCGCGCTCGGATGGGTCTTCACCCTCCTGCTGCTCTGGCTCGCCTGGTCCGCGGGACGTCGTGCCGACGATCGCGTCGGCCAGGCTCGGGTGTGGCTCGCGCTGCTCACGCTCGGCGCGTTCCGCAGCCCGCTCGCTCCGCCCTACGTGACCCTCTCGACGCTCTGGCTGCTCACGGTGCTGGCCGGGGAGATCCGTGGGCGGCGGTCGTGGGTCGTGGGCTTCGTGGTGGCGTGGATCGTGATCATGGGCCCGCCACCGCTCCACGGAGCGACCGAGTTCACCGTCGCCTTCCTGGGGCAGCTGGCCGGGCTCGCGGTCTGCATCTGGGCGCTGCGCGGCCCTCGACCGGAGGTCTCCTCCGCGCCGGTTGCCGCGTTCTCGCCCGGCTGACGGTCAGCCCCAACCCGGGGCTGGCGCCGCTCCCGGTCGTTCACTTCTGGGGCGGAACGTCCGGCAGCGGCGGGACCGAGGCCTCGGGGACGCAGGAGACGACCGCGTGCTCCGCCGCCTTGCAGACGTAGGTCTCGGTCTTCTGGCAGCCGGTGGCGCGGTACTTCGAGTCCCCGAGCTCCTCCACCTTCACCTGGTCCGCCGGGCAGCTGGCGCTGCTCGCGAGGCTGTCCCGCGCTGCGGTGCTCATCGCGGCGGTGGCGCAGGCGGCGAGGCCGGCGACGCCCAGGAGCGCCGCGAGGAGGACGGGAGACAGGGCACGGTTCATGCCCTGTTCTCTAGCCCAGTCCGAGGGCCTTCGACACCGCGTCGTGGAACGCAGGCCGGAACTCCTGGATGCGGAGGTTCTCGCGGCCGAGCGCGGTGCGGTTGGTGAGCAGCGCAACGCTGACCGCCCTCGCCCTGTCCACCCAGAGGCTGGTCCCGGTGTAGCCCAGGTGCCCGAACGCGCCGGGAGACGTGCGTCCAAAGAATCGCCCCGCCGCGCTGGACTCGCCGGACGGCGTGTCGAAGCCGAGCGCCCGGGACGTGCCCGGGGCGGGAGTCACTGCCCGTTCCCAGAGCGCCGCCGGAGCCAGCCGCGCTGCGCCACGAAGCTCCTCGAGGATCCGATGCCCGAAGCGGGCGACCTCCGTCGCCGTCCCGAAGAGTCCGGCGTGCCCGGCCACGCCGTCCATCACCCACGCATTGTCGTCGTCGACCTCGCCGGGGCGCGACGGCTCGCCGGGCAGCGACTCCCAGCGGTTCTCCTGACCGGGCGCCGGCGGCCTTGGCCGGAGCGCGCCGGTGGGTGGGAGGCCGTCCCAGCGTCCCAGGCACGGATCGCGTGAGTCGTGTCCCCGCGTCGAGAGCCGGTGGAAGTGGGTGCCCACCTCGAGCTTCTCGCAGATCCGCGCGTGCACGGCGTCGAGCGGCGCCCCCGCGGCCTCGGCCAGCATCTCCCCCGCGAGCAGGAAGCCGATGTCGCTGTAGAGGGTGCGCGCACCCGGGGCCACGTCGAGCGGGGAGCGGGCCGCGGCGTCGCGCACCTCGCTCCGGACGATGAGCCGGGTGGCGGCAGGACAGTCGGGGCGCCGGAGCTCGGGCACGGTGTGCAGGACCACCGCAAAGAACGGCTGCCACGCCGGCAGCCCCGAGCGGTGCGCGAGGAGATCACCCAGCGTCGCTCCGTTCTTCGCCAGCGGGCTGCCGTCGATCCACCGCGACACCGGCGCCGACGGGCCCACCTTCCCCTCGGCCCACAGCGCGACGAAGGCAGTGGCGGTGCAGAGGATCTTCGTCAGCGAGGCGAGGTCGAAGGCGGTGTCCTGCTCCGCGCCCGCCGCGGCGCGGCCGACCTCCCGGCCCTCGAGGAAGACCGAGGCCTGGGCGGCGGGGAACACGCCGTCCCGGACGCCGGCCTCGAGCAGCGTCCGGAGCGCGGCGTTCACCAGCCGGTCCCGGGCAGACTGCGCTTGGGCTGAACGCCGCGGGGGGTGCAGGTCCTCGCTCCGCCCTCCGGCCACGAGCAGTCGTAGACCATGCTCTTCCCGCACCCGTCCGCCTGGTACCCGCCCTCGCCGAGGGGCTTCACCTCGATCTTGTCCTCGGGACACTTCGCATCGAAGGACATGCCGCGCCGGACGGTGGGCTCGAAGCCGTGGCAGCCGGAGATCCCGACGGCGAGCAGTCCGAGCACGACGAGCGGGGCGGTCGCCGTCCGGCTCACGCCGTGGCGGCCTCGAGGGGTTGCAGCGTGCCCTCGTGGGCGTCGAGCCGGTGGCGTGCGCCGAGCGCCACCGGGGCGTTCACGTCGCCATGGCCGATGGGCAGATCGGTGATGCAGGGCAGGCCCACCTCGTCCGCCAGGGCCGCGACGACCTCGCGGCAGGTGTGGGGGTCGTAGCGCCGGTCTGCGGGCTCGCAGTCCACGAACTGTCCGAGCGCGATGCCTGCGATCTTCGAGAAGACACCCGCATTGCGGAGGTGGGTCCACGCGCGGTCGATGCGGTAGGGCGGCTCGCCCACCTCCTCGAGGAGGAGGATGGCCCCGGTGGTCTCCGGCAGCCAGCGCGTGCCGAGGAGCGTGGTGAAGACCGCCAGGTCTCCCCCGATGAGTGGGCCCTCGACCACGCCGGGGACCACCGGCTTGCCCACCAGCCGATCCGGGACGCGGCCCTCGAGCAGCGCGAACAGCCGGTCCGACACCCACGCCGGCTGGTCCGCGAGCTGGGTGACCACGGGCCCGTGGATCGAGATCCGGCCGGTGGCCTGGAGCGCGCAGTGGAGCGCGACGGCGTCGGAGAAGCCCACCAGCGGCTTGAGCGGGAGCCGGCCGAAGTCGATGCGGGGAAGCAGCCGCGCGGCACCCGAGCCACCCCGGGCGCAGACCACCGCGCGGTTGCCGGGATCGGAGAAGGCGTCGACCAGCGCGGCGGTCCGGACGTCGTCCGTACCGGCGAGGTACCAGCGCCGCTCGAAGAGACTCGGGGACGGCGCGAGCTCGTAGCGTTCGGCCAGACGGGCCATCCCGCGATCGAAGCGCTCGCGGTCGAAGGGAGAGGACGGGGCGACCACCGCAACGCGGTCTCCCGGGCGCAGACGCGGAGAGCGCACCATTGAACGGGAGAGTAGCACGCGCCCGCGACGTCGAGCGGAGGCGGGTCCGCGCGCCTGCCTGCCTGGGTGAGGTGTGGTGCGGGCGCGGGTGCGATAAGTCACTTCGCCGACGAGGCGCACCATGTCAGCGAGACCGATGCCCGCAGTGTTCCTGGGTCACGGCAGCCCGATGAACGCGCTGGAGCGGAACCGCTTCTCGAGCGCCTGGGCGGACTTCGGGGCGAGCGTGCCGAGACCCCGTGCGATTCTCGTCGTCTCGGCGCACTGGTACGTGAACGTCACTGCGGTGACGGCGATGGCTCGGCCGCGGACCATCCATGATTTCTATGGGTTCCCTCGCGAGCTGTTCGAGGTCCAGTACCCGGCTCCGGGAAGCCCCGAGCTGGCCGGCGAGGTGGCGGAGCTCGTCCGGCCGATCCACGTCGGGCTCGATCGCGACGGCTGGGGGCTCGACCACGGCACCTGGTCGGTCCTGGTGCATGCGTTTCCCCGGGCGGACGTGCCGGTGGTGCAGCTCTCGATCGACGCGCGGCAGGACCTGGACTTCCACCTCGAGCTCGGCGCGCGGCTCGCGCCGCTCCGCGAGCGAGGCGTCCTGATCGTCGGCAGCGGCAACCTCGTGCACAACCTCCGGATGCTGGACTGGTCCGCGCCGGACGAGGGCTTCGACTGGGCACGGCGGTTCGACCGGGCCGCGCACGAGGTGCTGGTCACGCGGCCGGCGGACCTGCCGCGGCTCCGGAGCCACCCCGACTACGCGCGTAGCGTGCCGACGCCGGATCACTTCCTCCCGCTCCTCTACGTCGCGGGCCTGGCGAGCGCGTCGAGTCGCCCGCTCGAGCCGCTGGTGGAGGGCCTCACCTACGGTTCGATCTCGATGGCGGCCTACGGCCTCGACGCCACGGTTCCGGCGCGGCGCGCCGATCCAGCCCCGGCGGGCGGCGTTCCCGATCCAGCGGTGATTCCTCCCGAGGACACCAACCTCTGACCATGCGGATCCAGCCGGTCTCCGATCTCCACCTCGAGTTCGACCCCGATCACGGAAAGCGATTCGCCTCGTCGCTGCCGGTGCTCGGGGACGTCCTCGTGCTCGCCGGCGACGTCCTCCCCATCCGCCGTCCTCCGCACGTCCGCGAGATGCTGGACTGGTTCTGCGCGCGTTTCCCCAGGGTGATCTACGTGCCGGGGAACCACGAGTACTACAAGACGTCGCCGGCGGCGGGCTCGGCGCTGCTCGCCTCCTGCGCGCGGGAGTTCCCCAACCTCCACCTGCTCGACGGGGCGGTGACCGAGATCGACGGAACGCGCTTCGTGGGCGCGACGCTCTGGTTCCCGCCCACGCAGGACGAGGAGCAGTACCGCCCCTTCCTCGCCGACTTCTCGCTCATCGAGAGCTTCGTCCCCTGGGTGCACGAGGCACACGCGCGGGACCTCGCCTTCCTCCAGCGGGAGGTCCGGCCCGGGGACGTGGTGATCACCCACTTCCTGCCCCACCCGGGCAGCGTCGCGCCGCAGTACCAGGGGAGCCCTCTGAACCGCTTCTTCCTCGCCGGCGATGCGACTCCGCTGGTGGAGGAGCGAGGGGCCCGGCTGTGGATCCACGGGCACACCCACGTCAGCTCCGACTACCGGGTCGGGACGACGCGGGTGCTGTGCAACGCGCGCGGCTACCCCGCCGAGCAGGGAACGTCGATGAACCCCGAGCTGGTCATCGAGGTCTGAAGCGCAGTGCGCTCCACACCTCGTCGATCGCGACCTGCCGCACCGGCTGCGCCCCGCGCTTCTGCAGCTCCTTCGCCAGGATGTCCCGGTTGAGGTCCGTCCCCAGCTGCCCCGCCTTGGGGTACGCCGCCCAGGCGATCCGGTCTGCGCGGGCGGCCTCGAGCATCGGCCCGGCGACTCGATCGAGGTCGCTGATCTTCGTCACGAAGACGAGCACGTCCTTGACGTTCGCGAGCGAGGTGACCTCCACGTCGCCGAGGTCGACCTCCTTCGGCTTCCCCATCACCCGGAGCTTCGTGCCCGCCTTGAGACTCAGCTTCTTCGCCAGGCTCATGGCCGGGAACGCTGCCACAGGGTGGCGCGAGTCGTCTCCTCTTCGTTTGACATCTCCGTTGCGCCTCCCCTACGCACGCCCGTTCCGCATCCTGGGAGAGATGGCGTGAGCGCGGCGGTTCCTCGACGACCGGGTCGATGGCGGGCAGCGAACGCGCTCGCGCGGGCGTGTCTGCTCGGGGCCGCGCTCGCCGTCTCGCCGGCCCTCGCCCAGGCCGCGCCCCCCGGCCGGCACGAGGACGTCGCGTTCGACGTGATGAACGTGCTGAGCCAGGCCGGTCTGCACGACCTCCAGGACGAGCGCTGGAACGCCTACGGACAGACCACCTACATCTCCAGCTGGAAGCTGCCCTTCACCGCGCCGTACACCAACCTGAACGGCAGCACGAACTCGCTGCTGCCGGGACACGAGCGGAGCTTCACCTGGAGCGCCACGCTCTTCCTGGGGGCCCGGCTCTGGAAGGGCGGAGAGGCGTACTTCGTTCCGGAGGTCATCGCCGAGCGCCCTCTCTCGACCCTCCATGGGCTGGGCGGGGCGATCCAGAACTTCGAGCTGCAGAAGGGCGGCTCGGAGACGCCGCAGGTCTACCGGGCCCGGCTGTACCTCCGGCAGACCATCGGCCTCGGCGGCGAGCCGCAGACGATGGACTCGAACCCGATGCAGCTCGGGACCACCGTGGATCGCCGCCGCCTCGTCGTCTGGGCCGGCAACTTCAGCGTGCTGGACGTGATGGACAAGAACGGAGTGACGGGCGATCCGCGCCAGAGCTTCTTCAACATGGCGTTCATGACCCACGCCTCCTGGGACTTCATGGCGGATGCGCGCGGCTACACCTACGGGGCGGCGGTGGAGTGGTACTGGGACGACTGGGCGGTCCGGTTCGCGCACACGCTGCCGCCGAAGAACCCGAACCAGCTGCCGGTGGACTTCCGCTTCTGGCAGTACTTCGGCGACCAGCTGGAGATCGAGCACGACCACACGCTGTTCGGGCTCCCCGGCGCGGTGCGGCTGCTCGGCTACCGGAACCGGGTGCACAGCGGCTCCTTCGACGACGCGATCGCGACCTTCCAGGCCGACCCGACGAAGAACGCGGCCGCGTGCGTGGACTTCAACTACGGCTCGCAGAACCCCGGCGCGCCGGACCTGTGCTGGGTGCGCAAGGACAACGTCAAGGTCGGCATCGGGCTGGACATCGAGCAGTTCGTCGCGAAGGACATCGGCCTCTTCCTCCGGGCGATGTGGTCCGACGGGCAGAGCGAGGTCGTGGCCTTCAACGCCGCGGACCGCTCGCTGTCGTTCGGCGCCGTGGCCCGGGGTTCGCTCTGGAACAGGCCGTTCGACGTGACCGGCGTCGGGCTGGGGCTGAGCTGGATCTCCGCGAGCCACGCCCGGTACCTCGCGCTCGGAGGCATCGACGGGTTCATCGGCGACGGCGCGCTCCGGCAGGCCAGCGAGGGCGTGTTCGAGCTCTTCTACAGCCTGAACCTCTTCAAGGCGATCTGGCTGTCGGGCGACTTTCAGCTCCTGTGGAACCCCGCCTACAACGCCGACCGCAGCGGACCGGTGACGGTCCTCGGAGCGAGGGTCCATGCGGAGTTCTAGGACATCGCTCCGCTGCGCCGCGCTTGGCGCGCTGCTCTGTGCCTTCGGCGCGTGGGCGCAGACCCCTGCGGAGGGCTTCAACGCCGAGCGCTTCGCCCCGTCTGCTCCCGGTGCCGGCTGGTTCGTGATGGACAGCCTGGACATGCACGGCGACGTCGGCGGCGTGCTGTCCTTCTCGGCGCGCTACGCGCACGAGCCGCTGCGGGTCAGCGCGAGCCGGATCCCGGTCGTGACCGATTCGGCCTACGGCCAGGTGGCCGGGGCGATCACGTGGCGCTCGTTGCGATTCTCGGTGGGGTTCGACTTCCCGCTCGCGGTGAAGGGACCGGGGGTGACGGCCGGCGGATTCCAGTACCCGGCGGTGGACGTGGACCTGGGGTCGAACCCGGACACCCTCTCCGACGTGCGCATCGGCGTGGACGCGCGGCTCCTGGGGGAATGGAACGGGCCCTTCCGGCTGGGCATCGGGGCGCAGCTGTGGATCCCGAGCGGCGAGACGCGCGAATACCTCAGCGACGGGACGTACCGCGGGATGGTGCGGCTCCTCCTCGCCGGCGACGTGGGCGTTTTCACCTGGGCGGGCCAGCTGGGCGTCCACGTTCGACCCCGCGACGACGGCGGCGTTCCCGGCGCGCCCCGCGGCAGCGAGCTCCTCTTCGGCGCGGCAGCCGGCGCGAAGCTGTTCGCGGGCGAGGCCTCGCGGACGGTCGTGGGTCCGGAGGTCTACGGCGCCACCGCGTTCGCCGGCTTCTTCAAGCCCGAGACCACGAGCGCGGAGGCGCTCCTCTCCGCGCGCTGGGAGGGAACCGGTGGGACCGGACCGCAGCTCCGCGTCAGGCTCGGCGCCGGGCTCGGGCTCGGCACCCAGTTCGGCACGCCGTCATGGCGCGTCCTGCTCGGGATCGAGGTGTTCTCCCCCAGCGGGCCGGCCGGCGAATGATCACCCCCGGCGGTCGAGCAGCGCTTCCAGCTTCCTCCGTCCGCCCGGCGTGCAGAACGGGAGCAGCAGCGAGATCGCAGCGCGGGCGTGCAGCTCCAGACGGTCCGCGGGGTCGCTGTCCGGCGCGGCGAGGATCGCCGAGGGGACCCAGAAGAAGATCTGGGTGAGGATCTGCACGCGGAGCTCGGGCAGCCGCTGCTTCACTCGCTCTCCGTCGAGCAGCCCGGCGGTGACCAGCCTGCCCAGGAACTTCTCGGTGCGAGCGTCACGCGCGCGCTGCATCACCTCGTGGAGGGGACGCAGCTCGGGGAAGGTCGCCAGGAGCCCGGGGAGATCCCGGACCAGCCACCGGGATTCCAGATCTCGCCGCATGATGCCGCGGAGGATCGCATCGGCCTGCTCGAAGCCCTCCGCCGGCGGGGGGCTGTCCACCAGCGCGTTGTTCCGGGCGTGCGCGTCGCGCATCAGGGCCCCCACCAGGTCCTCCTTGGTGGGGTAGTGGTACGAGACGTTTCCCGGGCTCAGGCCGAGATCCCGAGCGATCTCGCGGACTCCGACCGCCGCCACCCCTCGCTCGTTGAAGGCCTTCCGGGCGTGCTCCAGGATGCGCTGCGCGGTACCGCTGCCCCGTCCCAAATTAGTACGTTGACCTAGGTCCATCTCCCGTGCATAGTACATCGTACTAATCGGGAGGTCACGCAATGATGAACGAGCGCATGTTCGAGAACCCGCAGACGCGCGAGCGGGCAATCCTGGTCGAGTCGGCCCGCGACAACGGCGGGAAGCGCTCCGTCCTGGACATCGAGGTCGGTGGGGGCGGCGGGGTGATGGGCCACTTCCACGACGTGCACCAGGAGCGGATCGAGGTGCTCGAGGGCGTGATCGAGGTGACCCTCGACGGCGTCACCCGGCAGGTGCGTGCCGGGCAGCAGGTCGTCGTCGAGCCCGGGCAGTCCCACCTGTGGCGGAACGCCTCCCAGACGGAGGTGATGCGCTTCCGCGGAACGTTCACCCCGGGCCACCCCGGCTTCGAGGCGGCGCTGCAGGTCCTGTTCGGGCTTGCGCGCGACGGGGAGACGAAGGCCAACGGCTTCCCGAAGCGGCTCGGCGACCTGGCGCTGCTGGTGAAGTGGAACGAAGGCCTGCCCACCGGTCCGGCACGGCTGCTCGCGCCGCTGCTCGCCTGGCTCGCCCGGCGCGCCGAGGCCAGCGGACGGGCGGCGGAGCTGCTGCGCCGCTACGCGGTCGAGGGCCCGACACCGGCCTCCGCTCCGGCGGCGGCGGCGCCGCGCCACGCGACCGCGGGACGGGCCTGACTGCCGGGGCGGCGTGCGCTAAACGGGCGCGATGGTTCCGCCCGCCCTGAAGAACCCCACGGTGAAGGCCGCCATCGACGCCTTCCAGCAGGGTGACCCCGGAGCCTGGTCCGCCCTCTTCGAGGACGGAGCGCAGCTGTTCGACGACGGCAAGCCTCGCAGCCTCCGGGACTTCACCCGCGATGCGCTCGGCCACGAGCGCTTCACGTCCGTCGACCGGGTGAGCGCGGACGGGCTCGAGGTGGTGGGCGACTTCCACTCGGAGCAGTGGGGAGACTTCCGGACCTACTTCCGCTTCCACCTCGGGTCCGCCGGGAAGATCCACCGGCTGGACATCGGCCAGGTGGAGTGAGGTCGGGGTGCACACCGCGATCGTCATCGGTGTCGGGCTCCTCGTCCTCGCGGCCTGCCTGCTCGTGGGTCGTCTCGTGGGTGGACCGGGCGCGCTCTCCACCGCCGCGCTGGTCTTCCTCCCGGTGTGGCTCGTGGGCGCCGGGGTGAACATGGCCATCGGCGTGAAGCGAGCGGGCTACAGCGTCGCCGAGGAGGCGCCGGTGTTTCTGGTGGTCTTCGCCGTCCCCGCGCTGCTGGCGCTCTTCCTCCGCTGGCGGCTGCACTGACCGACCGCGCATGTCCGTGACTCCATCCACCGTGGAGACCCGAGGGGCGGGCGCGGCGAGGCAGGTCGCGCTGCTCACCACGCTGGCGATGATCTGCTTCGCCGGCAACTCCCTGCTCTGCCGGCTGGCGCTGCGGGGCGGAGCGATCGACGCGCCGAGCTTCACCGCGGTGCGACTCGGCTCCGCGGCGGTGGTGATGGCCGTCCTCGCCCACCTCGGGAGCCGGGATCGCGCGCACGCCGGGAGCTGGTTCTCCGCGTTCGCCCTCTTCGGCTACGCCATCGCGTTCTCCCTCGCCTACGTGCAGATCGGCGCGGGCCTGGGCGCATTGCTCCTCTTCGGAGCGGTGCAGCTGACGATGATCGGCTGGGGTCTGGTGAAGGGCGAGCGTCCCGGCCCCGCCAAGTGGTCGGGCCTCGCGCTCGCGCTGGTGGGCCTGCTGCTCCTCACCAATCCCTCGGTGTCGGGCTCTCCGCCGGGAGGCATGGCGCTCATGCTCCTCGGCGGCGTGGGCTGGGGGATCTACTCCCTCCGCGGGCGAAAGGCCTCCGACCCGCTCCGGACCACCGCGTCAAACTTCGCCCGGACCGTGCCGATGGTGCTCGTGCTGGTGGGAATCAGCTTCCTGGTCGAGCACCCTCACCTCTCGACGTCGGGAGTGACCGCGGCCGTCGCCTCCGGAGCCATCACCTCGGGCATCGGGTACGTCATCTGGTACCGCGCGCTCTCGGGGCTGAGCGCGCTGCAGGCGGCGACCGTGCAGCTGACCGTCCCGGTGATCGCCGCGCTCGGAGGGGTGGCGTTCCTGGGAGAGCACGTCACGCTCCGGTTGCTCGGCGCGGGCGCGCTGGTCCTCGGCGGGATCGCGGTGGTGATCTTCAGCCGCAGCCGCTGATCCGGGCGGAACCGGCCGCGCGGCGCCACTTCTGTCAGGCAGGCGCGGGTCCGAGCGCGAGCGCGGCCCGCTGACTTGATCCAGCCCGCGCCCTTCTCCTAAGAGGTCCGCTTCCCGCATCCGCGGCTGCCGCCTGGCAGTTGCCTCCTCATCGATCCGCTCCCTGAACCGACGCTTCCCGATTCCGACTGGCCGGCTGCAACAGCTCCTCTGCGCCGCGCTCGCTCTCGCGACGCCACCGGCGTGGTCACAGCCCCAGGCCGCCGCGACCCCCTCCGAGGCGCCGCCCCCGGTGGTCGGCAGCGGTCAGCCCTTCCCGCTGGTGTTCGGTATCTTCGACCTCAGCGGCGTTCACACCTTCCCCGCCGACGTGTCCGGAACCTCGGGGAGCATGAACAGCACGTTTCTCACCGGCCGGATCGCGCCGGTCATCAAGGTGAACTCCAAGCTGTACCTGAGCGTGCCCCTCGACGGGAGCATCTCCTTCTACGACTTCCGCGGCGATCCCGGCCTGCTCCCCACGGGTGGCGTCCCGTGGGATCAGGTCCGCACCTACGCCCTCGGCCTCCAGGCCCGCTACCGGATCGACGATCGCTGGGTCCTTCTCGGGGAGGTCAACGTCGCCTCCGCCGGGGCTCGCGGTTCCGCCTTCGACGACACCATCAGCGTCGGCGGCACCTTCGGCGCCCAGTACCGGTTCAGCCCCGAGCTGAACCTCGGGGTCCTCCTCACCGTGCAGACCCGGCTCGCGCGGAGCCTGTTCATCCTTCCGGTCCCGACCGCGGAGTGGATTCTTCCCTTCGACCAAGGTCGATGGCGCCTGGTCGCCGGCGGTTTGCGCATCGGTCCCGGACGGACCGCCGGGCTCGGGCTGGCGTACTCCCCGGTCCCGCAGCTCTCGCTCCACGCAGCGCTCGTCGTGGTGGGGCTCGGTCGCGAGTTCCGCCTGCCCACCGACAGCCCCGTCCCCAACGGCGTCGGGCGGGACTCCGCGCTCCCGCTGCTCGCCGGGATCGACTGGAAACCCACGCGTCTGCTGCACTTCACCCTCTGGGGTGGGGTCAGCGTGCAGCGGTCCCTCGCCGTGCTGGACGGGGACGGGAACATCGTGCGGGAGCGAGACCTGAACCCCGCCCCCATCCTCGGCGGGACGATCGCCCTCGGGCTGTAGCGTCGAGGTCGCCGGGACGAAGGTTCGGCTTGCGCCGGGGGCTGTTTCCGATCAGGACTCGGGGCCATGGGCTCGGGGACAGCGGTGACGCGGTTCCGAGGGAGCGGCCGGTCCGCGCGATCCGCGTGCACGCCTCCCGTCGCCGTCATCCTCGTCTCCCTCGCCTTCGCGCAGTCCGTCGCTCGCGCCGATCCGGAGCCGTCGTCGCAGTCGCCCGGTCCCGCGACGCAAGGCCCCGCACCCGCCGCGCCGCCGCCGGAGCAGGGCAACGGCTCTGCCGCGACGCCCGGACAGGAGGCAGCGCCCGCGGGGCAGACGTCGAGCCCGCCAGCGGAGGGCCCCGCGCCCGAGGGCGCGGCACAGGCCAGCTCGGAGCCGCCGCCTCGACGCGAGGTGCCTGACTACCGCGGCCAGGCTCCCCCGGCGCCCACCCCGGGCGAGGTGCTGATCTGGGTGCCGCGGGTGATCCTCCTGCCGGCGTACCTCGTCACCCAGTACGTCATCCGCGTGCCGATCGGCGCTGCGGCCACCGCCGCCGAGAAGGGAAACTGGGGCCCCGCAGTCTTCAACTTCTTCGCCTTCGGCCCGGACAACAAGGGCGGCATCTTCCCCACCTTCTTCCTCGACTTCGGCTTTCGCCCGAGCATCGGGCTCCACTTCTTCTGGGGGGACACCTTCGTCACCGACAACAAGGTGACCGCGGACTTCGCCTGGGGCGGCTCCAACTGGATCACCATCGCGGTGGGCGACCGCTACAGCTTCTCGAAGGCGAGCTCGATCGCCGTGGAGGCGCGCTGGAACCGGCGACCGGACAACCTGTACTTCGGGATCGGCCCGGAGACGACGACCGACTTCAAGTCGCGCTACGGCACCGACTCCGTGGGCGGCACGGTGATGTACCGGTACGTGAAGGATCGGGCGCGGATCGAGACCGGCGCCCACCTCACCCGGACGGTGTTCCGCGAGTACTCCTGCTGCAGCGACCCGACCCTCACCCAGCGGGTCGAGCGCGGGGAGCTCCCCCCGCCCCCCGGCTACCAGGAGAACACCACCGCCGCCGGGCTGTCCTTCCGCGGCTCGATCGACACCCGGAACCCGGACGTCAACCGGAGCGGCATCCGGGTGGGCGTGGCCGTCGCTCCCTCCGTCGACGTCACCCGCGGCTTCGACCGCTCGTGGATCCAGTACGGCGCCGGGATCGAGGGTTCCTGGGACGTCAATGGCAGGGGGCGGATCCTCAGCCTGGGCGTGCTCGCCCAGTTCGCCGATCCGCTGGGGAGCCAGCCGGTCCCCTTCACCGAGCTGGTCACGGTGGGCGGCGCCGAGCCGTTCGTCGGATTCCTCCGCGGGCGGCTCCGGGACCGGAGCGCCATCGGCGCCCAGCTTTCGTGGCGGTGGCCGGTGTTCGCCTACATCGACGGCGTCGCCGGGGTGGCGTTCGGGAACGTCTTCGACGCCCACCTCCAGAACTTCCGCTGGGACCTGCTGCGTCTCTCCGCCGAGGCCGGGATCCGGACCGCGGCCATCCTCGGCGCGAGCAACTTCCAGTTCGTCGTCGGCATCGGCACCGAGCCCTTCAGTCAGGGGCTTCGCCTGACCTCCTTCAGCCTTGCGTTCGGGGTGACCTATGCGCTCTAGGCAGGAGGACCAGGCGCAGGCCCAGCACCCAGGCCAGCGAGGCGAGCCAGGCGGCGACCACGTCGGAGGGGAAGTGCACTCCGAGGTACAGGCGGGACCCGCCCACCAGAAGGACGAGCAGCGCCGAGCCGACCAGCACCGGCCAGCGGGCGGGGGTTCGCCAGGCGAGGATCGTCAGCACGGTCCCCAGGGCCATCGAGCTCATGGCGTGGCCGCTCGGGAAGCTGAACCACATCTGCCTGGTGGCCGAGTTCCAGAGCGCGGGCCGCTCGCGTCCGTAGAAGGCCTTGGCCGCGTCGTCGAGGAGCCAGGCGCCCACCATCGACAGGAGGACGAAGAGGGCCTGCGCGCTCCGCCTTCGCGCCAGCAGATAGATGACCAGCGCGACGGTGATCGGCACAACCCCGCGCCAGGTGCCCAGGTCGGTGATCCACTCCACCGCCCGGTCGCGTCCCGGCGAGGCATGGGAGTGGATCCACTCCAGCACCGCGAGGTCGAAGGGGGGTGGCTGGGGATGCACCACCCAGCGGGCCAGCAGCGCGAGGCCGCACAGCGGCACCAGCACACCGAGGAAGAGCTCGGCCAGTCCTCGCCGGTGGCGCCGGAGGCGCTCGCGAAGGCGCTCGACGGTGCCTCGCACTCCCCGCTCGGCGGCGACGCTCCGGGATTCGTCCACGGCCCGTTGATACCTCGCCGGCGGGGGCCGATGCTCGCCGGAGTGGCGGCGCTGGTCGTCGCGGGACTGGCGGCGCTGGTCGTCGCGGGACTGGCGGCGTGCAGCGGCGCCCGGCCGTTCTCCACCAAGCCGGTGCTCTGGGAGGACGACGACCGCCGTCCGTTCAGCCCGAAGCCGGAGGACTCCTTCGTCCCCCTCTACTGGGACGGAGCGGACCACATCTTCTTCCGCCCCTTCGCCAGGATGTGGCTGCTCCCCACCGGCCACCCGGCGCGCAACGTGAACGCGCTGGACGAGGTCGCGGACTCGAGCTGGTTCACCAACCGCCTCGGCCGCCGTCCGATGACGGCGGAGGAGATGGCCCGCGGGCCGTGCAAGGGTCGCTCACCCGGCGAGGAGCTGCCGTGGAAGGTGGTGGGGGTGAAGATCGACGGTGCCAACCCCGGCTTCCGGATCAAGACCTCCGCGGGGAAGGTCCACGTCATCAAGTTCGACGCCATCCAGCAGTGGGGCCGCGCGTCGACCGGCGACGTGGTGGGCAGTCGCCTCTACTACGCAGCCGGCTTCCACGTGCCCTGCAACCGCGTGGTTCACGTCGACACCGACCAGCTCGAGCTGCCCGAGCAGGAGATCAAGGACCCCGGCGGGAAGACGCTGACCAAGGAGCGGATCATCGAGCTGATGGCGCACCTGCCCCGGGAGAAGGACGGGACGGTCCGCGCCATGGCCAGCGAGTTCCTCCCCGGAAAGCCGCTCGGCCCGTGGGACTACAGCGGGACGTGGGGAGGCGACCCCAACGACGTCGTCGACCACGAGGACCGGCGCGAGCTCCGCGGCTCACGCATCCTCGGGGCATGGGTCAACCACCACGACGCGCGCTCGCAGAACACGCTCGCGATGTGGGTGGAGCACGACAAGCCGCGCGGCCACGTCGAGCACTACATCATCGACTGGGGAGACACCCTCGGCGGCCTGCTCGACTGGGACAGCGTCTCCCGGCGAGTGGGCTTCGTCTACTACATCGACTTCGGAGCGATGGGCGCGGACTTCATCACCCTCGGCACGATCGAGCGTCCGTGGGAACGGGTGCACTTCGGTCCGGCGGGGCCCATCTGGGGCTACTTCGAGGACCAGGAGTTCGTCCCGGAGGACTGGCACGTCGGCTACCCGAACCCCGCCTTCTCGGCGATGGAGGAGGACGACGGTGCGTGGATGGCGCGAATCCTCTCCCACGTCGACGACGCGGCGCTCTCCGGCATCATCGACGAGGCGCAGCTCTTCGACCCGGTGGTCCGGAGCGAGCTGGAGCGCATCCTCCGTGGGCGGCGGGACAAGATCCTCCGCCGCTACCTCCTCCGGCTGTCGTCGCTCCAACGAGCCGAGGTGAAGGAGGGGCGGCGCCTGTGCGTCGAGGATCGCGCCGAGGCGGCCGGGCTGGGTGCCGCGCCCGCGCCGGCGGCGCGCCTGTGGCTGAACCGGGGGAGCGTCGCGGTGGTGCCGGTGGCGCGTGGCGGGACCGCAGAGCTGTGCCTCGAGGTGCCCGAGATGGGGGAGGGCCAGCGCGTGCTCGACGTGTCCACCGGCCGCCCGGGACAGTTCGCGCTCCGGATCCACCTGCTCGAGGGCGAGCCGCTGCGCGTGGTGGGCCTCGAGCGTCCGGAGGGCGATCAGCCTCCTGATTTCTAGCCGCGGGCGGCGGCGGGGCGATCCTCCGCCCCGTCCTGCGAGTCCCCGTCCTGCGTGACGTCTCTCCACGGGCCCGTGCCGGCGACCTCCCGCCACAGCTGCGCGGAGAAGCTCCGGATGAGCTCCAGGCAGAGCGCGTCCTCGTCCTCGATGTCCTCGGCGAGCTCGTGGTGGCTGAGCATCAGCGTGGTGGTGTCGGATCTCGCCGTCGCCTCGACACCGAGGGGAACGCCGGCCACCGCCTCCACCAGGCCGAGGACCTCGCCCGGTCGAACCGTCCGCTCGGTGGCGCCGGGTCCCTTCAGCAGCAAAGAGCCTTCGAGGAGGATGAGGACGTCCGCCGGGTGCTGTCCGTCGATCACGCTCTCCCCGGGGCGAAACTGGCGCGCGCGCGCCACCCGGGCGAGGCGCGCGATGGTGGCCATCCCGTCGATGCCCAGTCCGAGCGCCTCGCGCAAGGTCAGCATGCGAGAGACGAGGTCCAGCCGCATGGTCGGCGGTGGCCGTGGAGGGCGCTCGGGCAGCGTGCTGTTCCGTCGGAACTCGAGGAGCTTCGTCGCGATCAGGCGCAGTACCGTTCGCGCGACGTGACCGTGCTCCTCGAGCACGCCGAGCAGCGCATCGCGGTCGAGCACCAGCAGGACCGACCCGGCCTCGGCCACCAGGTCGCCCGGAAGCACGACGTTGCCGAGCACCGAGAGCGCGCCCACCCCGCCGTGCGTCGCCTGCACCTCGACGAGGGGATTGTCCGACAACCGCAGGCGGCCGGCGAGGGGCACGTAGTGCGCCATCGTGCGTTCGCCGGCCCGTGCCAGCACGGTCCGCGTGGGGAAGGACTGCTCGCGCCCGACCGTGGCAAGCACGGTGACGTCCTCGACCGGCATCAGGTCGAAGGGTGGCGATCGGCTCAGCCGCAATACCCGCTCGGCGAGAGTGGCCGGGTCCAGGTCAGGCATGGACCTCCTCCACGCCCTGCTCGAGCTGCTCGATGGCTCCCTCGGCGACGGCGGCCGACTGCTCGTCGGAGCAGCGGGGCCCGGCCCGGAGCCGCTTCACGACCCCGCTCCAGCCCTGCTCGCGGGCGAGGCAGGGCGTGAGGAGCCGGACGACCTCGCTGCTCTGGTCGAGCAGCGCGGTGACGAAGGTCTCGGGGGTCGGCGACGGGCCGAGCACATCGACCGTGTACGCCGGGAGAAGGGCCTTTGCATCGAGGAGCGACAGCACCGGCTCGCGCCACCGCGCCCGGAGCAGCTCGACCAGCACCTCGCGCGCGGCGTCCCGCCGGCGGCGATCCTCCGAGCGGATGCCCAGGTAAACCTGCTCCAGCCCCTCGCCGGGCAGCAGGAGGTTGAGCACGCGGAACGTGCGTTCGATCCCGCGTCGCTCGCGGTCGCGCAGCAGGTCCAGGAGCAGGGTCCCTGCCGGCGCGCGACCGTCCTTCCGTCCGATGCCGAGGTCGACTCCGGCCAGCCGCAGCACACGGTTGCGGAACACCGACCGAAGCTCGATCTCGAGCGCGGTCTCGAGCGCCGAGCGGGCCAGTGGCAACCGGGGATGGGTTCGCCGGAGCTGGTTGAGCGCCCGGAGCGAGCGGAAGCGGTCCAGCCCTCCCCGCGTCTGCACGAGGCGGCTGAGCAGCGGGCCGGTCGCGGGCTCGGGGGCGAATCGCGCGATGCACGCCGGCAGCTCGCGGACCAGGGCGTAAGGAGTCTCGGGGTCGAGCAGCAGCCGTTCCAGCTCGAGGAGGGCCGGTGCTCCGATGCTGACCAGCGCGTCCCGCACCCCGGGACGGAGGGACGGCTCGGCGAGGAGCGAGATGAGCTGGGCCACGAACTCCGGCGGTGGCGTCGGCAGCCCGGGGGCGGCGCGGAGCAGCTCGCGGCGGGTCTCCACGTCGCCGGAGAGGAAGAGCGTCTCGATCACCGGGAGGAGATCCGGCCGCGGAGCGTTGCCGATGGCCCATGCCAGGGCGCGGCGGGACTGGAGCTCCGGCCCCGCGGCGATGGCGGCGAGCTCGGCCAGGGCATCGCCGCCGCCGGCGCCGTTGGACAGCGCGACCAGCGCGGAGGCTCGCACCTTGGGGCTCGGATCGTCGAGCGTGGCCCGAAGCGCGTCCGGAGGATGTCCGCCGCCGGCCCAGCGCTCGGCCGCCAGGGCACGGACCTGATCGTCCGGGTGACGGAGCAGGAAGGGAAGGAGCGCGTCGACGTCCGGCCGCTCCGAGCGGGAGAGGAGCCGGAATGCCGCGCGAACCACGGTGGGGTCCGGGTGGTAGAGGATGAGCGCCGGGACCAGGCCCACGCGGCCCGAGCCGGAGAGGACGTCGAGGGCAGCGAGGACCTCGCGAACGCTCGAGGAGCCCAGCCCCGCGACGAGCACCTCGGCCGAGGCGAGATCGAAGCGGCCGATGCTGGTGGTCGTGACCCGACCCTCGCCCAGCTCCCGCTGGAAGCGCTCGAGGTAGCGCCGGCGGAGGACCACGGTCGCCTGGACCCACGCCACGCCGACGACGGCGAGGCACACCGTCGCCGCGCCGAGCTGGTGTCGCTCGGGGAGAAGCGGGAGGGCCAGGAGGAGGAGCGAGGCCAGGGCCTGGCCGCCGCGCTGGCCGAGGGTATCGATGGAGGGCTTCACCACGCGCCGCTCGGCCGGGCCGATGGGGAGGAAGAGCAGCTCGGTCCCCACGCGGTACAGCGAGGGGCGAAGGCCGCCGTCGAGGGTCTTCAGGACGATCATCGCCACGAGCCCGGCGCCCACGGCGTAGCCGGTGGCCCCTCCGAGCACGACCAGGGGAAGGAGGGCGATGCTCCGGGTGACCCCGCTGGTGCGGAGCAGCAGGCCCACCAGCACCAGCTCCACCACGAGGGCGAGGGCGCTCTGTCCCAGATAGACGTTGGCGACGAGCCGGGGAATCCGCTCGGGCGCGACGCCGCCGGCGACCGCTGCCTTGAAGAGGTAGTCGATCAGCGTGGCGCTCGCGGCGGTGAGGAGCGCCAGCACCGCGAGGAGTCGCAGGTACGGGTCGTGCTTCACGTACCCCGGCATCGCCCGGGCGGCGGTCATCTCCGGCTGGACCTCTGGCCCCTGACAGCTTCCCTTCGCGCTGACCAGGGCCAGACCTGCGGCGGCGACGGTGGCTCCGGCGGAGATGAGGAGCAGAGTCCGCGGGTCGGTGAAGTCGAGGGCGATCCGCGCCGCGCCGGTGCCGGTGACGGCGCCCAGGAGGCCACCGGCCGCGATGAAGCCGAAGGCGCGCTTGGCCTCGTCGACGTTGAATGCTTCGTCGGCGGTGAGCCAGAACTGAACGAAGACCAGCGAGGAGAACAGCGCGGTCCAGACGTAGAAGCCGAGGACGGTCGACCGCGCCGCGGCGAAGGCCCAGAACCCGAGGGTCACGGCGGCGGCGGCGGCCAGGGTCAGCGGCAGGGCGACGTGGAGGCGTCCGCTCCAGAGGCGCCGCTGGAGAGGGGTGAGCACCAGCACGCCGGCAGTGACGGCGAGGTAGAGCCAGGGGAGCCGGGTGATGGGCTGCTCGACGAGGAACAGGCCGTCCCGGGCGGTCTCGAGGAGCCCGTGGGCGCCGACCAGAAGGAACAGGAGGGCGGCGTACGGAAGAGCGCGGCGGGTGAGGCTCACCGGAGCGTGGGGTGCGGCGGCGGCGCTCATGACGTGGCGGGCGAGGGAGCACCGAGCGGACTGGACTGGATGGCTCCGCTGCGAGCGAGGTGGAGGGCCCGGACGCGCCAGGCGACGAACAGCCAGGTCGCGGTGAGCACCACGTTCATCGCGGCGAAGCCGTAGGTGCGGACCCCGAGGTGGGTGCCGATCCAGATCGACGCGGCGGCGCACACGTCGCCCGAGCGGACGAGGAAGGTGTCGATGACCGCCTTGGCCTTGTACTTCGCGTCACGCGAGACGACGAGGTAGAGGGCGTTCACCGCGGTGGTCTCGAGGGAGTACTCGGTCCCCTTCTCCGCCACCTTCGCCAGCCGGATGAGCCCCAGCACGGGAAAGAGGACGATGGCCATCGCGCCGCACATCGACACGAAGGGGAGGACCAGGAGGGCGGTCCCGACGCCGAGGTACTTCAGCACGCGGGAGACGAGGAAGAACTGACCCAGCACGGCGATCAGGTTGACCCACCAGAAGTACTCGGCCTTGAACTGACCGACGAACTTGCCGGGATCGATCATGGCGCTGGAGCGGGCGACGTCGATGAGGGTCTTGTCCAGCACGTACTCGCCGGAGTTGGTCACCCAGTTGGCGAGGATGGTGATGGCGCCGATGAGGAGCAGGTACCTGTCCGCGAGGAGGGCCTGGAATCCGCCGGCGCCGGTGAGCGGCTCGTCCTTGGTGACCTCGCGCCCGCGGTCCTTCGGGCAGCACGATCGCTGCGCGTTGACCACCGCGAAGGGAATGAGCGTGACGACCAGGAGGGCCGCCGAGGCGAGCATCAGGTGCAGCGGCGCGAGGTGCTTGAGGAGGAAGCTGGCCAGGGCGGCGCCGGCGAGCGCGCCCACCGAGCTGCCGACGCCGACGATGGCGAACAGCCGCTTGCCCTGATCGGGCGTGTAGACGTCGTTGGCGAAGCTCCAGAAGGTAGCGACCAGCAGGTAATTGAACGTGCCGACCCAGAGGTAGAACGACAGGCCGATGGAGACGTGCGCCTCCAGCAGCGCCGCGAAGACGACCAGGTTGGACGCGACGAAGAGGAAGATGATCGTGATGAGCTTGAAGCGGCTGACGCGGCTGGCGATGGCTCCGTGGATACGGAGCACGGGGATGAGGAGCAGCGCCTGGCCGGCAGCGGCGTAGGCCTTCACCTCGGCTCCGCCGCTCAGGAGGATGAGCGGCTCGCGGATGACCTTGAGCAGGTAATACGAGGTCAAGATGAGGAAGATGGTCGCGGCGAGGACGAGCGCGGTGAGTGCCTCACCGGCCCGGACCTCGGCGAAGGGACGCAACAGACGTTCGGGCCACCCGGGCGCACGCGTCTCGGCGCTCATGGGGCCCCTTCTAACCCTCCGGTGGCAAGTGCGCGCCTGATCTTCCGGGGAGCTGCGTCGGACCCGACGCTGACCGCGGGCCGATGTCCAGGGTTGCACCGGCCGGGCGGTTTTCCTATGGAACCGTCCGGGATGACGCCTTCCACCCCGGCAGGCCGACTCCCCGGGTTGCCTCTGCCTGTCCGCGATTGACCTCGCGCCGGCCCACGGCCGGGCGTGAGGACGAGACGTGAGCCGTCGCTCGACTGGGCGCGTCCATCGCTGCCCGGGGCGGCGAGTGCTGCAACCCACCCGAAGGTGACGAGGCATCCCATGCGACGTGAGTGGTACGAGACGTTCTTTTCCCCGCTGGCATTGGAGTTCTGGCGGGCAGTGATTCCCGAGGAAGCGACCCGCGACGAGGTGGATCTCGTCGAGCGGGAGCTCGGGCTGGGCGGACCCGGGCGGTTGCTGGATCTGCCCTGTGGCGAGGGCAGGCACACGCTGGAGCTCGCCCGGCGCGGGCACCGGGTCACCGGGGTCGACCTGTCGCGACACGCGGTGGAGCGAGCCCGGGCGGAGGCGGTGCGCATCGGCGTCTCCGCCGAGCTCGAGGTGGGCGACATGCGGGCGCCACCGGCGGGGCCGTTCGACGGGGCGTGCTGCCTCGGAAACAGCTTCGGGTACCTCTCGTACGAGGACCTGAAGGTGTTCCTCCGGGCGATGCACGCATCGCTCCGCCCGGGGGGCAGATGGGTGGTGGACGTGGGAACGGCGGCCGAGTCGCTGCTGCCGCGGTTCGGTGCAGACGACCGGACCCTCGAGGCGGCCGGGATCCGCTTCGACGTCCGCCAGCGCTACGACGCGGTGGAGGGAAGGCTCCTCCAGGAGGCGATGCTGGCGCGGGGCGAGGCGCGCGAGGAGGGGCGGATCAGCTACGGCGTGTACACGGTGGCCGAGCTGCGAAGGCTCCTGGTCGAGGCCGGGTGGACGGTGGTCGGGCTCTACGGAGCGCTGGACGGCCGGCCGTTCTCGCTCGGAGACCCGCGGCTGGTGATCGTGGCCGAGCGTTCCTGAGCGTCGGGAGAGCGCCGGGGAGTCGCTGCGAGCGATTCCCTGGCGCGGAGTGAGGGTCTAGAGAGAGCCGCATGGGGCTCTTCGAGCTGGTCATCGCGCTGCTCTTCGCCGGGGCGCTGTTCGCGCTCTGGTCCGACCGGCTGGGAGTGCCCTATCCGGCCATGCTGGCGCTGGTGGGGGCGCTGATCACGCTCGTCCCCGGTGCGCCGAGCGTGACGCTCGACCCCGAGCTGGCGCTGACGCTGTTCGTCGCGCCGACCCTGCTGGACGCGGCGTACGACGCATCGCCGCGCGACCTGCGGCGGAACCTCTGGTCGCTGCTGGGCCTGGCCGTGGTGCTGGTGCTGCTCACGGTGGTCTCGGTGGGGGTGGTGGCCCGGCAGGTGGTGCCGGACCTGGGCTGGGCGGCGGCCTTCGCGCTGGGGGCGATCGTGGCCCCGCCGGACGCCTCCGCGGCGACCGCGGTGCTGCGCAAGCTGAAGCCCCCGCACCGGCTGATGGTGATCCTCGAGGGGGAGAGCCTGTTCAACGACGCGACGGCGCTGCTCATCTACCGGGTGGCGGTCGGGGCCGCGATGACCGGGGCGTTCTCGGGATGGAAGCTGGTGCCGCTGCTGCTGCTGACCTGCGGCGGCGGCGTGGTGCTGGGCTGGTTGCTGGCGAGGCTCTTCATCCTGGCCTCGGCCCGGGTGAACGACATCCCGGTGAGCGTGCTGCTCCAGTTCGTGAGCACGTTCGCGGTGTGGATCATCGCCGACCGTCTGGGGCTGTCGGCGATCATCACGATGGTCGCGTACGCGATGACCATCGCCCAGCGCGTGGGCGGGCGGATGAACGCGCGCTACCGGATCGCCTCCTACGCGGTGTGGGACGTGGCGGTGCTGGTGCTGAACGTGCTGGCCTTCGTGCTGATCGGCCTGCAGCTGCGCGGGATCCTCTCCCGGGTGCAGGGGCCGGCGTGGCGGACCTACGCGCTCTGCGCGGCGGCCGTGTGTCTGACGGTGATCGTGGTCCGCATCGCGTGGGTGATGACCTACGGCTCGGCGGTGGCGTGGAGGCGCCGGAGGCAGGCGCCGAGGCCGGGACGGGGGGTGCCGACGGTGGGCAGCGGGATCCTGGCGTCGTGGTGCGGGATGCGAGGGATCGTCACGCTGGCCGCGGCGCTGGCGCTGCCGAGTGGCACGCCGGGCTTTCCGCACCGGGACCTGATCGTCTTCTCGGCGTTCTGCGTGGTGGTGACGACGCTGGTGCTGCAGGGGTTCACGCTCCGGCCGCTGCTGCACCGGCTCTGTCTGGACGAGGACCGGACGGTGGAGCGCGAGGTCGGCATCGCGCGGGCGGAGACGGCGCGGGCGGCTCTGCGGGCGCTCGAGCAGCCGGCCGGGGCCTCGTCGGCGGCGGACGTGCTCCGGGCGGAGTACCGGGCGCGGCTGCACGCGGAGGAGTCACCGGAGGCGCATCGGGCCGAGTCGCGAAGCGACGGGAGCCTGGCCAAGCTGCAGCGGCAGGCCGTGGAGGCGCAGCGCGATGCGCTCACCGAGCTTCGAACGCAGCAGGTGATCGGCGACGACGCCTTCCACGTCGTCGAGGAGGAGATCGACCTGATGGAGCTGACGGCGGACGCGCGGGTGCGGCCGGCGCCGGAGGGATGAAGGTCAGGCGATCTTGACGGTGCGGGTGACCTGTCCGTTCGCTTCCCAGTAGGTGCGCTTGCTGGCGATGGCGGGGTCGTCCTGCGCGGGCTGCACGTTGCCGGCCTTGTCGATGGCGCGGGAGGTGATCTTGTGCTCGCCGGCGGAGGGGCTGGGCCAGTCGAGGTGCCAGAACTTCCAGGCAAACTCCTGGTCGGCGCCCTTGTCGATGGTGGCGGTCTTCCACGGGCCGTCGTCGACCTTCACCTCGACCCGGGCGATGGGGGCGCCCCAGGCGGCGCCGTAGATGCGGGTCTTGCCGTCCTGGACGCCGACGCGCGCGGGGACGGACTTGAGGAGTGACTTGCCGACGGCGGTGCGGGTCCAGACGCTGCTGCCGTCGCCGCGCGGGGTCTCGCGAACGGTGAGGTAGCGCTGGGCCTGGAACGGCCCCTCGAAGCGGGCGTCGATGACCTCGATGCGGGTCAGCCACTTCACGTTGGAGATGCCGAACCAGCGGGGGGCGATGAGGCGGAGGGGGGCGCCGTTGGGGGCGGGCAGCGGCTTGCCGTTCATCTCGTAGCAGAGGAGGTTGGCGGGGTCGGTGGCCTCGGCCCAGGACATGCTCCGGGCGAAGGGGGCCCTGGCCTTGAACTCGCCCATCTTGTCGCCGAGGCCGCCGATGTACTGGAGGGGCTCCTCGCCCTGGTCGGCGCCGTAGAAGACGACCTCGACGCCGTTGGTCTTGCGGCCGGCCTTCTGGAGGAGGTTGGCGAGCGGAGTGCCGCCCCAGCGTGCGTTGCCGATGGCGCCGGGGAGGAAGGGAAAGCCGTGATTGCCGGAGCACTCGAGGGTGAAGGTGACCTCCTTTTTGGGGAGGGCCTTGAGCGCGGCGAGATCGTAGGAGGTGGGGTGGGCGACGTGCCCGGCGACGTCGAGCTTCCACTTGGCGAGGTCGATCTCGGGGACGCCGTAGTGGCCGACGCGGAAGAACTTCTCGTTGGGGGTGATCCACGCATCGGCGGTCTGCGCTTCCCAGTCGAGCTGGTTGAGGCCGGCGAGCGGCGGAGGGGGCGCAGGGGGCTGGTCGACCCAGGGGATGGTGGTCTCGCCGGGTTTGCCCCAGGCGAGGAGGGGGCTCTGGAAGAAGGCGACGGCGGCGAGCGTGCCACCGGTCTGGATGAGGGCGTCACGGCGTGAGATGCGGCGAGCGTCGTCCATGGGTTTCCTCGCGGGCGTGAGGATGCTGCCGGAAGGCGTCGACCAGGGACGGGGGACGCCTCCCGTGGACGGATGGAATCACGGGCAGGCACGGGTTGCTCGGGTGTTCTGCTGTGACGGCGCGTTCGTCGGAGGAGTGTTCCGCTGCGGCAAGGGGCAAGCTGATTCGCCGTGCAGCCCCGGTGGCCGATTACATCGGGGGACATGCGAATCGCGATCCTGACCTTCGACGGTTTCAACGAGATCGACTCGTTCGTCGCCTCGTACATGATCAACCGGGCGGCGCCGCCGGGGTGGAGGGCGGAGATCACCTGCGCGAGCCCGGTGGTGGAGTCGGGGCGTGGGGTACGGGTGAGCGCGCAGCAGCCGCTCGAGTTCGCGCGCGAGGCGGACGCGGTGGTGGTGGGGAGCGGGAAGCTGACGGCGCGGCTGGTGGAGGACGGGGGACTGCTGTCGCGGCTGTCGCTCGACCCGGGGCGGCAGTTGGTGGCGTCGCAGTGCTCCGGGGCGCTGATGCTGGCGAGGCTCGGGATGCTGGAGGGTCTGCCGGCGTGCACCGATCGTCAGACGGCGCCGCTGCTGAAGGCGACGGGCGTGCGGGTGCTGGAGCAGGCGTTCTTCGCGAGCGGAAACGTGGCGACGGCGGGTGGGTGCCTGGCGTCGCACTACCTGGCGACCTGGGTGCTCTGGCGGCTGGGGGGACGGGCGATGGCGGAAGAGGCGCTGTCGTACGTGGCACCGGTCGGTGAGGAGACGGAGTGGACGGCGCGGGCGCTCGGGACGGTCGGGGCGTTCATCGACGAGCCGGCGCTGGCGACGGGGGCCTGGCAGCGGTAGCGAAGGCGGACGCGAGGGTGCGACCCGCCGCCGGCTGAGGCCAGGCCATCGCCGGAGTCGTGGGCACCCGATCCGAAGGGGCCCGATCCGAAGGTGCCAGACACCTTCGATCAGACACCTTCGATCGCCCTTCGATTCGCAGAGGATGACGGCGGTCGGCCAGGGTCAGGCGATCGCCCGAGACCCCTTCGTGCCCCCCAACTGCCACTTGACGTCCCGAAAGCGATTATGCGAATCATTCTCAACAACGATGGCATCACGCCCAAACAGGAAGCGTCGGGCTCGCGGACTGGTCTCCTCTCCCCGAGGGGGCCTCCGCTCCTCCCTCCGTCCCTTCGGCTCCGCGGTGGGTCTCGTCTCCGCGCTGGCCTCGGGCCCGACCCTCGCGCAGGAGGCCCCGCGCTCGGCACCCCCCGCCGCGGTGAGCGATACCCCGCCGCCGGCGTCGTCCAGCGAGCCGCCCCCATCGGCTCCGCAGTTCGTGCTCCCCACCGTCAAGGTCGAGGGCGAGGCCGAGCCGTACAACGTGCAGGACAGCGGCCTGGTCCGCTCGCCCAAGCCGCTGGTGGACACGCCGCAGACGGTGGTGGTGGTCCCCGAGGCGGTCATCGAGCAGCAGCGCGCCGGAACCATCCGCGACGCGCTCCGGAACGTCTCCGGCATCACGGTGAGCGCGGGTGAGGGCGGCCGCCAGGGCGACGTCTTCATCCTCCGCGGCTTCTCTGCCCAGACCGACATCTTCCGCGACGGGATGCGGGACCTCGGGTGGTTCACCCGCGACACGTTCAACATCCAGAGCGTCGAGGTCTACTTCGGCCCCTCCGCGGTCCTCTTCGGTCGCGGGTCGACGGGCGGGGCGGTCAACCTCATCACCAAGAAGCCGACCGCCACCACCGAGGGCTCCGTCACCCTCCAGGGTGGCACCGCGCCCTCTGGCCGTCTCGAGGGCGACGTCAACGTCGCGCTGAACGACGCCTTCCAGTTCCGGCTCCAGGCGATGGGGCAGCTCGCGCAGATCGCGGACCGCGATCAGGCCAGCGCCAACCGCGCCGGGTTCTCGCCCGAGCTCCGCTGGCGGCTCGGGGAGCGCACCACCCTCGAGCTCGACTACTTCTACCAGCACGAGCACAGCACGCCGGACTACGGCCACCCGTACTACGCGCCGGCCCCGGGCAAGGACGGCTACCCGGTCTCGTACAACATCGGCGTCCCGCGGAACGCCTGGTACGGCGTCATCGGCGACAGCCTCCCCGACCTCGAGAACGTCAACGCCAACGTCGCGACCCTGCGGCTCCGCCACGGCTTCAGCGATCAGACGTCGCTGACCACCAGCCTCCGCTACGGCCAGGTGCACCGCCTCGCCCGCCCCACCGCGCCGCGCGGTCTGACCCCGGCCGTCGACCCGACGACCATCGGTCGGCAGCGCTACGAGATCCAGACCGACAACGACTACCTCGCGGTGCAGCTGGATCTCCGCACCCAGTTCAAGACCGGCATCCTCGAGCACACGCTGACCTCAGGCGGGGACTTCTCCTACGAGAAGCGGAGCCAGTACCGGCGCAACTCGACCATCCCTCCGGGGAACTTCGCCGTGCCGGTGAACCTGCCGGCGGACCTTTACGACCCCGACCCCAGTCCGGACCTCAGCCAGGTCACCTGGGGCTACGCGAGCGACAACGACACCACGCAGAAGGTCGGAGGCGTCTACGTCTCGGACCAGATCGCCATCACCCGCTACGTCGAGGTGCTGGGCTCGATCCGCTACGACGTCTTCGACACCCACGTGGTCACCCACGCGGTCAACGCGCCTCCCGGCGACCAGCAGAAGAACGACGGCTTCCTCAACTGGCGCGCAGGCCTGGTCCTCCACCCGTTCGAGAAGACCAGCCTCTACGGGATGTACGGAACCTCCTCGAATCCGTCTGCGGAGTTCGGAGTCTTCCCCAGCGGGGCGGTGACCCTCGACCCCGAGGAGAACGCCATCGCCGAGGTCGGAGCGAAGGCCGACCTCCTCGAGGACCGGCTCAGCGTCACCGGCTCCCTGTTCCGCATCGACAAGAAGAACGCCCGCGTCCCGAACCCCGACGGGAGCGGGCAGATGGTGCTCGCCGGCAAGCAGCGGGTGGACGGCTACGCGCTCGGCGTCGTCGGAACCGTCATCGGCAGCTGGCGGGCGCTGGCGAACTTCACCTTCCTCGACTCGAACATCACCGACAACCCGAACCCGGTCCTCATCGGCCAGCCGCTGCCCAACACGCCGAAGCGGAGCTTCTCGGCCTGGACCACCTTCCAGCCCTTCCGCGGCTTCACCCTCGGCGGCGGCGCCGTCTACGCGGACTCGGCGAGCGTGAACAACCCCACCTTCGCCGGGACGACCGCCTCGAACCTGTCCTTCTACAAGGTGCCCGCGTACTGGCGGTTCGACGCGTTCGCCAGCTACGCGTGGAAGGCGCTCGAGCTGCAGCTCAACGTCTACAACATCGGCAACGCCCTCTACTACGAGCAGTACTACTCCGGTCACGCCGCGCCGGCCGCCGGCCGCTCGGCATCCCTCACTGCGACCGTTCGCTTCTGACCCTCGAGGAAGCTCGTCCATGCTCGTCCACGTCCCAGCCGTCCTCGATGCAGACCAGATCCAGCGCTGTCGGCAGGTGCTGGCCGCCGCGGAGTGGGAGGACGGCCGTGCGACCGCCGGCGTGCAGTCGGCGCAGGTGAAACGGAATCTGCAGCTCCCGCCGGCGAGCCTGCCCGCGCGCGAGCTGGGCTCGCTGGTCCTCGGCGCGCTGGAGCGGAACCCGCTCTTCATCTCCGCCGTGCTTCCCCAGCGCGTCTACCCTCCCCTCTTCAACCGCTACGACGCGTCGATGAGCTTCGGCTCGCACGTGGACAACGCGATCCGCGGCATCCCTGGGTCGCCCACGCCGCTGCGCACCGACGTCTCGGCCACGCTCTTCCTTTCCGACCGCGAGAACTACGACGGCGGCGAGCTGGTCATCGAGGACACCTATGGCCAGCATGCGGTGAAGCTGCCGGCGGGAGATCTGATCGTCTATCCCGCGGGGAGCCTGCACCACGTGCGGCCGGTGACGCGGGGCGAGCGCCTCGCCTCGTTCTTCTGGGTGCAGAGCCTCGTCCGCGACTCGGGCCAGCGGGCGACGCTGTTCGATCTGGACATGGCGCTGGTCCAGCTGAACAAGGACACGCCACAGCACCCGGCGTTGGTGATGCTGACCAGCGTGTACCACAACCTCCTCCGGGCCTGGGCCACACCGTGAGCGCCACGCTCTCGCTCGCCGGGCCCTCGTCGGTGCTCGACCCGGGCGGACGGCGCCAGCCGCCGCTCTTCGGCTCGGTCCGCCGCGGCGAGGATCGCGGCTTCTGGCGGCGGATGCTCCGGCTCCTTCCGCTGGTGCTCGCGCTGCACCTGGTCGCGCTCGCAGCGATCCTCACGGTGCGCCCGAAGCACCTCCCGGTAGCGGAGGATCCACCGAGGGTGGTGTTCCTCCGCGCGCTGCCGGCGGCCCGTGCCCCCGCGCCCGCGGCCCCGCAGGCACATCCTCGCCCGCCGAAGGCACGGCCCGCCGCGCACCGCCGGGAGATCCGGCCTCCCACCGTCATTCCGAAGGAGCTCCCTCCCGAGCAGCCGCCGGTGGAGACGCTGACCGCGCCGGAGACGGCGACCGCGGTGGCGGCCGCGACCGTGACCGAGGCGCACGGAGGTTCCGGGCTGGGCACGTCCGGGAATGCTCCGGTCGGGGTCGAGGAGATCACCCGTCCGCCGTCCGTCCTCTTCAGCCCGCGCCCCCAGTACCCCTCGACCGCGAAGGCAATGGGCATCACCGGCCGGGTCCTGGTCCGGGTGGTGGTGGACGTGGCCGGCCGCGTGGAGGCGGGCTCGGCGAAGGTGCTCCGCTCGGTTCCCGGGCTCGACGCCGCGGCGCTCGCGGCCATCGTGCAGTGGCGCTTCTCGGGCTCGGTGGATCGCGGGGGCCGCCCGGTGCGCGTCATCCTCGACATCCCGGTGGAGTTCTCGCTGCGATGACCACCGCTCTGGCGACGGAGACCGCCCCCCGGGCCGCCCAGGCGGAAGGACAGTCGTGGCTTCGCCGCGTGCTGTTCTGGACGCACCTCTCCGCGGGGTCCGTCGCCGGACTCTTCATCGGCCTTCTCTCGCTGACCGGCGCGGCGCTGGTGCTCGAGCGACCGGTGCTCTCCCTCCTGACCCCGGCCACGGCGGATGCCTCGGCACCGTGGGTTCCCGTGGACGCGCTGCTCTCGAGCGCCCGCGCGGACCGAACCGGCGTCGCTCCCACGGCAATCACGCTGGACCGGGAGCGCGGCACCGCCTGGATCGCGCTCGGACGCGCGGGCGGCGTGAGCCTCGACAGACACACCGGCGAGCTGCAGGAGACGGCCACCCCGGCCGTACGCGCCGCGTTCCAGACGGTGGAAGAGCTGCACCGCTGGCTCCTGCTCTCCGGGGATGGGCGCGAGATCGGTCAGCGGATCGTCGGCGCATCCACCCTGCTCCTCCTCTTCCTCGGGCTGACCGGCCCCTTCCTCTGGATGCCCCGGCGATGGACCGGGTGGACGGTGCGGCGGGTGGCGTGGTTCCGGCGCGGGCTGCGCGGCCGGGCGCGCGACTGGAACTGGCACCACGTGCTCGGCCTCTGGTGCCTCCCGGTCCTCCTCGTGCTCTCCGCATCCGGCGTGGTGATGTCCTACCGCTGGGCGAACGATGCCCTGTTCCGCATGGCCGGCAGCGCCCCGCCGCCTCCCGGTCGTCCGCCGGGGCCGGCGCTGCAGCAACCCGTCGGCGGAGCCGCGCCGCTTCCGCTCCAGCGCCTCGCCGACGCCGCGATGGAGCGCGTTCCGACCTGGCGAGAGCTCACGGTGCGGCTCGATCCGCAGGCCCGCCGGCCCGGGGCGGTGCAGCTGATGGTGCGCGAGACGAACGCCTCCCCGCGCTTCGCGACGGTGCAGCTCTGGGCGGACCCCTACACCGGGCAGATCCTCCGCGAGGAGCGCTGGACGGATCTCTCCACCGGCCGGAAGGCGCGGCTGTGGATGCGCTTCCTCCATACAGGGGAGGCGCTGGGCGCAGGAGGGCAGCTGATGGCGGGAATCGCGTCACTCGGCGCCGCGATGCTCGTCTGGACCGGACTTGCGCTGGCGCTGCGCCGACTTGCGCGTGGCGTGCGCGCGCGCGGGACGCAGGCGAGTCGGATCCAACCCGCGTCGACCTGAGCGCGCAGCGGAGGTAGACGCGGCTCGCACCGTCGCGCTCATGTGTTTACCGGATTCCGCTGCAGACGAAGGCACGACATACTCTTCCCGTGCACGGCCGGCCGTTTTCGGTCCTCATCTCTTCTGCTGTTTCCGGTGTTCTGCTCACGCTGGTTGCCGTGGCCGGTTGTTCCGGCCGCGTCGACACGCAGTGCTCGCAGGCAACCGACTGCCCTTCGGGCGCGTCCTGCATTTCCGGGATGTGCGCGATGCTTCCGCAATGCTCTCGCTCCGGCGACTGCGACGCGGGAAACAGCTGCATCAATTCCCTCTGCACCCCGGTGGGCAACCACTGCTCGAGCAACCGGGACTGCGCGAGCGGCGCGACCTGCAGCGAGCACGACGTCTGTGCGCCGCCCAGCTGCACCAGCGCCGTCGACTGCGGCCTGGAGCAGGTCTGCATCCAGGGCGAGTGCGCCCCGGTGGGGACGCCGCTCCCGCCCGTGCCGGACGGTGGGTTCCCGCCTCCGCCGCCCGACGCCGGCCCGACCTGCGTCAATCTCCAGTGCGCGCAGGTGACCTGCGCCGACGGCGGCACCACCACGCTGATGGGCTCGGTGTTCGACCCCAGCGGCTCGGTCCCGCTCTACAACGCGGTGGTCTACGTCCCCAACGGTGAGGTGAAGCCCTTCACCGAAGGCGTCACCTGCGATCGCTGCGGAAGCACCACCACCGGTGACCCGCTGGTCATCGCGCTCACCGACGCGACCGGCTCCTACACGCTGCGGAACGTCCCCGCCGGGACGAGCTTCCCGCTGGTGATGCAGATCGGGAAGTGGCGGCGTCAGGTCACCATCCCGGCCATCCCGGCCTGCGGCACGACGACGATGAGCGACGTCAACCAGCAGCGGCTCCCGCGGAACAAGAGCGAGGGCGACATCCCGCAGCTGGCCATCGCCACCGGCTCGGCGGACCCGTTCGAGTGCCTCCTCCTCAAGATGGGGCTGGACACGCAGGAGTTCTCGCGGCCCGACGCCGGCGGCCGGATCCACATGTACGTCACGCCGCAGGGAAGCCCGCCCCCGCTCCAGCTCTCCGACGGCGGCAGCCCGCCCGCGACGAGCCTCTGGTCCGACCCGGCGACCCTGTCGCGCTACGACGTCATCCTCCTGCCCTGCGAGGGCGCCGAGTACCGCAAGCCCGACGCGGGCATCCAGAACCTGGTCGACTACACCGCGGAGGGCGGTCGCCTCTTCGTGACCCACTACAGCTACGTCTGGACGGCCTTCAACCCGCCGTTCAACAGCGTCGCCAACTGGGTGCCGGACCCGGCCCAGAACCACAACCCGCCCGACCCGTTCTCCGGCCTCATCGACACCTCGTTCCCGAAGGGCATCGCCTTCCAGGACTGGCTGTCGAACGTGGGCGCGCTGGGCAGCGGCAAGCTGACCATCCACGAGCCACGTGACGACGTCGGCCCGGTGAACCTCCCCGCGGGCACCCGCTGGGTCTACGGGCCGAACCCGAACAACACCACCACGCCCGTCACCACCCAGCACCTGACCTGGAACACGCCGGTCTCCCCGCCGCCCCTGCCCGACGGTGACGCGGGCGTGCAGTGCGGCCGTGTGGTGTTCAGCGACTTCCACGTGACCGCCGCGGGCCTGGCGAACAACAACGGCAAGTTCCCCAGCTCCTGCAAGCCGGGCGCGATGTCGGACCAGGAGAAGGCGCTGGTCTTCATGCTCTTCGACGTGTCCTCCTGCGTGCAGGACGACCAGAAGCCGCCCGAGGTCTGCCCCGGGCTGAACCAGTCCTGCTCCACCACCCAAGCGTGCTGCAGCGGTCTCACCTGCCTCGGCCAGACGCTGGCCCCCTGTGTCGCGGGTGAGCCGTGCAGCTGCGCCGTCCCGATCAACTGATGCCTCCGGAACCCCGTCCCACCGCGAAGCTCCTCCGCGGGTCCCTCGTCACCGCGGCGCTGATGCTCGCCGTCGGCTGCCAGACCTACGACTTCCAGCCGGTCACCCCGGTGTCCCTCGGGCAGACCACGACCGAGGTCAGCATCACCGCGAAGTCGCTCAAGCCGAACCTGATGCTGGTGCTCGACCGGTCCGGCTCGATGCACCTGCCCTTCGATGGGACGCAGGCGGCGTGCGGCTCGTGCGGTCAGAGCGGGCAGCCGGCCTGCGATCCGGCGACCTGCCCCACCCGGTGGGACGTGCTGACGGACACCGCCACGGACTTCCTGACCCAGCACGGGACGGTGGCCAGGATGGGCGTGGCCTTCTACCCCGCGCTGTCCGACGCGACGATCACCGACCCCGGCAGCGGGAACACGAGCAACTTCTGCACCCCGGCGAGCGCCATCGACGTGGCCCTCCCGACCTCGGACGACGACTCGGCGCTGCGGGACGGCGCGAATGCGGTGGACTTCGCCATCAAGCGGGTCGGCGCCACGGCTTCGCCGCTCGCCGGTGGCGTGGGCGGCGGGACTCCCACGGGAGACAGCCTGGCCTTCGTCGCGGCAAACTCGGGCTTCGGGTCCACCATCCAGCGGCAGAGCTTCCTGCTCCTGATGACCGACGGTCTGCCGAACTGCAATCCGAACTCCGGGCTGGACGCCAACGTGAACCCGGCGGCCTGTGACTGCACCGACGGGCCGACCTCGACCGTCTGCACCTACTACCCGGTGCTGGACTGCAACGACTTCAACGCGACGGCGCAGAAGGTCTTCAACATCCGCACCACCAACGGGGTGAAGACCATCGTCATCGGGTTCGGCGACGTGTTCGGGGCCTCGGCGCAGCAATCGTTGCAGCAGATCGCCCAGGCCGGTGACTTCCAGAGGCGATGCAAGGCGGACGGCTCGGAGTGCGACCCGAGCGACACGGCCTGCTTCCAGGAGTCGAACCCGAACTTCTGTGCCGAGGCGTTCTTCCGGGCGACCTCGAAGGAGCAGCTCTCGGCGGCGCTGGCGGCGATCAGCTCGGCCATCCTCCAGGGCAACCCCTGCCTGGTGGAGCTCGAGCCGGCGCCGGTGGACAAGACGTTCCTCACCGTCCTGGTGACCGAGAAGGGCGTGACGACGGCGTACCCCTACCCCTCGGACATCTGGAGCTACGCGCCCGACGGGGAGAACGCGACTCTCACGTTCAATGACCCGCTGTGCTCGAAGATGAAGTCCGCGAGCGAGGACATCTCCTACGAGATCCGCTCGGTCCACCAGCTCTAGGCCGGTCGGACCCCGAGTCGATCAGCGGCGCTTGAAGTACTGCACGGCGCGCTCGTGCTTCTCGGCGGCTGCCCGGCTGCCGAAGGTCCCGAGATTCTTCCGCTTGCCGGTCCGGGGGTCCTTCTTCTTCGAGTAAAGCCGGTACTTTCCGGAGGACAGGCGGCGGATCATGGGGGGAGTCGTCTCCTGGCGGGAACATGGGACCGTGCCCACGGTTCGGCCACCGATGATTCCTGCCCTCGGCAGGCGTCTCAACGGCTGAACCCACTCGAAAGGGCGAACCCATGGCCATCCGGCGAGGCGACAAGATCTTCCCGAGCTTCTGGTACGTGAAGGAGGCGGAGGATGCGGCGCGGTTCTACGCGTCGATCTTCCCCGACTCGAAGGTGGAGCGCGTCGTTCCGCTCCCCGTGGACACCCCGAGCGGACCGGCAGGCTCGGTCAAGGTGGTGGACTTCACGCTCTTCGGCCAGCGGCTCCAGGCGTTCAGCGCGGGTCCGCTCGACCCGTTCAACCACGCCATCTCGATGGTGGTGCTCTGCGAGGACCAGACGGAGCTCGACCGATACTGGAACGGCCTGCTCCAGGGCGGCGGCAAGGAGGAGCAGTGCGGCTGGCTACGCGACCGCTACGGCCTCGCCTGGCAGATCGTGCCCCGGGTCATGGACGAGATGATGGCCGACAAGGACGTGAGCCGCGCCAAGCGCGTGGCGACCGCGATGCTCCAGATGGTCAAGCTGGACATCGCGAAGCTGAAGGCCGCCTACGAGGGACGCTGACCCGTCAGGGGCGAACGACGATCCGCTCCTCCACCACGCCCGGGCACCGCCAGTGCGCCGGGTGCCAGGCCCCTTGCGGGCCGTAGTGGCCCTGGACCCACTCGCCGCCGGCGCAAGGCGACGCAGGTGCGCGCACCACCTCGCGCTCGTGCACCACGCATCCGGACAGGCCGACGACCAGCGAGGCCAGCAACATCCAGGTTCTTTGCGAAGTCATCCCTCGATGAACCCGTCCACGGCCCGAAAGTTTCGTCCCGTGATTCCGTGAACTTGCCGGGCGGGCGCCGGCTTCCTGACCGGTGGGACCGCCCCTTGCCGGCTCAGCGGACCGAGGGGCGAGAGCGCCGGGGCAGGAGCATCCACCCCACGAGCAGCAGCAGCGGCCACAGCACGGGTCCGGCCGCGGACGTGCACCCGCCCGCGTCGTCGACAGGAGCGAGCGGTCCGCCTCCAGCGTCTGCTCCCGTCCCCGCGTCGCTGCCGGTCCCCGCGTCGACGGGGTCCGGGCCACCTGCGCCGGTCCCGTGGAAGATCACGTTCTGCACGCCCTGATCTCCGTCGGCATTGAGCCTCCAGTGATCGTCCGCGTCCCCGTTCACGGTGGGGGCGAAGGTCACGTTGACGTCGAGCGACTCATTCTTCCCGAGGCTCGTTCCCTCCTGGAGGTCGCTTCCGGTGAACCCGACGCCGCCGCCCGGTGGCTTGGAGAGGGTGATGGTCAGCCGCTGCTCTCCCCCGTTGGAGATGTTGAAGCTCTTCGTCACGCTCTGGCCGACCTGCACCGTCCCGAAGTCGAGCTGCAGCGGAGTCACGTCGAGCCGGCCCGCGCCCACGGTGGCTCCGGTGAGCGGGACGACGACCGGGCCGGCGCTCGAGGCGACGGTGATGTTGTCCTGGAACCCACCCTCGATGGTCGGCGCGAAGGTCACGGTCAGGGTGAGCGATTGACCCGGTCCGATGGACGTGGCACCCGCTGGCGCGCCGGCCAGCACGAACGGCGCCCCGGCGATGCTCACCGAGTCGACCGGGTACGGCGCGTCGCCGACGTTGTGGAGAACGACCGCGTGCACCGTCTCCGAACCGATCTTGGTCGGCTCGAAGGAGACGACGTCGGGATTCGCTACCAGGTTCGGCCCGGAGAGCTGCCCCACGCCGCTCACCGACAGCGCGAACGTGCCGCTGCCGGTCGTGGCGGCGATCGCCCCGGTGCGGAGACCCGTGGTCGCCGGCTGGAAGGTGACGGTTCCAGAGAGCGTTGCCCCCGGTGAGAGGCTGGCGGGGAGCGGTGGGCTCACGTTGGTAGCCGTGAACTCGGCGCCGCTCGCGGTGACCGCGGACACCGTCACGCTCTGGGACGCGGTGAACTGGAACGAGGCGCTCTTCGAGCTCCCGACGGCGACAGCTCCGAGGTCCACCGCCGAGCCGGAGAGGCCCACCGGCGCGGTGTTCCCGAACCCGATGACGTGCCCGTCACGGTTGCCGACGTAGATGCGCCCGTCGCCCACGCCGACCGGGTTGAACTTGGGGGCGCGACCGATCGGAAAGCTGCGGCGCATCGGGAGCACGCCGTCCACCGGGCGGGTGTCGTAGACCCGCAGCTCCCCGTTTGAGCCGTTCGAGGTCGCCTCCCAGATGATCCACACCAGGGCCGATCCGGGCGTCGTTCCGTCCGAGGTCACGACGGGCGGACTCGACCCCATGCCGAAGTCGCCGTCGGCCTGGCCGGCGAGGGCGAGCGCCGGGCGACCGGTTCCGTCGGTCCCGAGGCTGAAGGCGTGGAACTGTCCGCTCGATCCGCTCGCGGAGTTTCCCGGCGAGGCGGTGGGGAGGTAGGTCCACCCGCCCTCGCCCGGCCACGCCGCCGAGCGGGACCATACGCCGCCGATCGGTCCGAGCCTCTGCACCACCTGGTCCGACTGTCCCGCGCCCTGGCGGAACCCACCGAGGTCGTCCCGGTTCAGCAGGTACATGTAGCCCTGCTTCCCCGCTCCAATGCCGAGATGGGGAACGGTCGCGTTGCCCATGGCGTCAGGCAGCCCCATCGGGCCGCCGGATCCGAAGTCACCGTCCATCTGGTTGAGGGCCGGCCCGTCCTTCGGCGAGAAGAAGTCGGTGGCGGTCAGGGTCCCGTTGCCCTGGACCCTGAGCCGCACCCACGACTCGCCGAGGACGTTGGGAGGCGCGTTGCCGGGAGTGGGAACCTCCGCGCTCTCACCATTGCCGGTGGAGACGATGAAGGTGTCCGGGCCGTCGCTCAGCGGTGCTCCACCCGTCTGCCAGACGCCCGCGCCGTCGTTGAACTGGTCCTCGGTCGACCAGCGCGCCTCGATCTGCCCGGTGCTGCTGACACCGAACACCCAGCCCTTGTAGGGCGTGATGCCGCAGTGGCTTCCGAAGCCGGCGTACACCGACCCGTTGAGCATCACCAGACCGGGGCGCTGGTGCTGGTACGTGGGGTTGAAGGTGACGCCGGCGTTGTTGTCGGCCGAGCCCTGGATCGGCACCGGGAAGCCGGAGCGCTCCGCGAGCGTCGACAGATCGAGGGCGTGGAAGAACGAGGCCGCAGGCCCCGAGGTGCCCGAGGCGTAGGTCTTGCTGGTGAAGTACGCCGTGTTCGTCGATGGGTCGATCACCGGCGTTCCGGTGATGCCCACGTTCGGGGCCAGGTCACTGCAGTTGAGGTCGACGGACTTCCACGGCGGATCCAGGACGCGGTCGACGATCTTCGCGCCGGTGGCCGGATCGAGGACGTAGACGTGGTTGGCCTCCGTTACCACCAGGAGCCCGCCGGAGAAGAGGAGCGGCTGGGCGTAGATCTGTCCGTCGAGCGTGACGTCGAAGAGCTGCTGGAAGGAGGAGCTGCTCACCTCTGCGGGGTGGAGCGCCGGCTGGTTGGGGTACCAGCCGCTGCGGAGATCGTCGGCGCTCGCGCCGATGCCCAGGGCCGAGGAGCGCGTCCCCGGCGTTCGCAACCCGAACCATCCGGGCGTCCCGCCACCCGGTACCGCCGAACCGCACGCACATGTCAGGAGCAGCAGCGTGGCCGCGCCGACGCGACGACAGATGCTCAACGATCCCCTCCGGGCAGTGGCCGGAGGGAAAACACTCCCCTTGAACTCCGTTAGGGGTGCGGGGCGGTCGGTGTCCGCAGCTCGACACGCGCCTGCGTCCGGCGTCCGGTACTCACCGGAATCTGCGGGGGGGCCGTCGGCGCGAAAGCGTTCGCTGGCGGACCGTGAGGAGCCAGACTCTCAGCGCGACCTGCTCCTGCGCCGCTTGCCTCCGAGCTGGGCCGCGACCTTCCGATCCGGCACCTCGAAGAGCCCCCGCCGTCCCTTCAGCGGGATCGGCTTCTTGAACCGCCGGGCGCCGGTGAGGTACCAGCCCCAGCTGCCCTCCTGGTGCCACCGGCTCGTCCGCTCCTGCGTGCACTCGACGAGCTCGACCACCCCGATGATGGCGCTCCGCTCGGCCGCGTCGGGAACGCCATGCTCGGCGAAGGATGCATCGTCGGCCCGGGCGCCCGCGTGGATCAGCAGTGGCCCGCGATGGTGGGTCCTCCAGCTGCGATTCTCGACGTCCTTCTCTCCACGGACGATGAGCTCGGCCCACGGTTGGTGAATGGTGATGGCTCGCATGCCCCGGTCCCCTGCGAACGGCGTGCCCGGGTCACCGGCGCCGGAGCACCGCCCCGTAGAAGGCGTCCGTTCCGTGCCGGTGCGGAGAGGTGACGAGCGCCGGCCCTCGACGGAGCTCGGCCGGGACGGGCGCCTCGATCTGCTCGACCTCCGGATGAGCCTCGAGGAACCCGCGAACGACGTCCTCGTTCTCCTCGGGCCGGACCGTGCACGTGACGTGGACGATCCGTCCGCCCGGCCGGACCCGGGCAAGCGCGGTGTCGAGCAGCGCGCGCTGGAGCGGTGGCCACCGGGCGAAGGTCCGGACGTCGGTCCGCCACCGGACGTCCGGGCCACGCCGGATCGACCCCAGCGCGGAGCAGGGCGCGTCGACCAGGACCGCGTCGTAGGTCTCCTCCGGCGGTTCGTGGAGGACGCGGACCGAGGCTCCGGCGCCGGCACGCTCGGCCCGGTGGCGGAGCCGCTCCAGCGCCTCGCGGTCGACGTCGTACGCATCCACTCTCCCCTGCCCCTGGAGCGCCGCCGCGAGGAGCAGCGTCTTCCCTCCGGCTCCGGCGCAGAGGTCCAGCACGCGCATCCCCGGCCGCGCCTCGACCAGCGCACCGGCGAGCTGGCTCCCCTCGTCCTGCACCTCGAAGAGTCCCTCCTGGTGCGACGGGAGACCGAGCACGTTGGGTCGTCCCTCGAGATGCAGGGCATCGGGGGCGTGGTGACCCGGGGAGCTGGCGATGCCCTCCGCATTGAGCCGCTCGGCGAGGGCCTCGCGATCGAGACGCAGGCGGTTGGCGCGCACCGTGACCGGTCCGGGAACGTTGCAGGCAGCGGCGAAGAGAGCGGCCTCCGCGCCGAGAGCGTGCTCGAGCTCGGGAACGAGCGCGTCCGGCCACGAGAGCCGGGTCGGCCAGTCGTCGGGAGGAGGCCTGGGCTCGGGGAGCTCGCCGTCGGTCCAGGCGCGCACCGCATGGGCGGGGAGATGAGCGACGTCCCGGAGGAGCGCCGTCAGCATCGGCCCCGGCGCCTCGGAGCCGGCCTGGTACGCGAGGCGGCGGCGCCAGAGGGCCACGCCGAAGAGCGCCTCGGCCGCGACCGCGCGGTGGGCAGCGTCCCACCCCGGATGCGAGCGCAGGAGCACCGTGAGGAGCCGCGCGGCGTCACCTCCGTGGAGCACCTGGCCGAGCGCCTCGAGGACCTGCCGCCGGACCTCGGGGAGCTGCGACCAGTCGATGTGGGCGAGACGATCGCGCGCGGCGCGCTCGAGCGCCTGGAGCGTCGGGGCACGCGTCCCCGTGCCGGCCCGGGAGGTCACGGGGGAAGAATGCCCGATCCGGGACCGGCGATCGCGCGCGGAGGCGATCGACGGTGTCTCCGCGGTGGCGTGCTGCTGGACAGCGTCCGAATCGAAGGTGTCTGGCACCTTCGAGGGGCACCTTCGAGGCCTGGACAGCGTCACGGCCGGCGGCGATGACTCGGGCCATGGAGCTCCGCGACCTCCTCGGCTTCCTCCGGCGGCAGCGATTTGGCGTCATCTCCTCGGTGAGCCCTGACGGACAGCCGCAATCCGCGGTCGTGGGCGTCGCATTCACTGACCGGGGCGAGGCCGTCTTCGACACCATTGGTTCGTCGCGGAAGGCGCGGAACCTCCGGCGTGATCCGCGGGCATCGCTCGTGATCTGGGAGGGCGAGCGGACGGTGCAGATGGAGGGGCGTGTCGACGAGCCCACCGGAGCCGAGCGCGAAGCGATCGTGAAGGTCTACCTGGCCACCTTCCCCGACGGTGCCGAGCGCCTGCGCTGGGAGGGCATCACCCACTTTCGCTTCCGGCCGAGCTGGGTGCGGGATTCCGACTTCGGCGCCGGTCCCGAGCCGCGGATCGCCGAGCTGGGCTCCGCACTCCACGAATCCTGACATCCGTCGCAGCCGTCCAGTGGAAGACGGACCGACGCGGCTCGCCGTGCCTCCCGCCATCGCGTGACAACGTTCTCGCGTGAATGGCACTCCCGGCGCCGCTGGCGATCGTCCGACGCGTGTATCGCTGGCTCCACCGCGGGTGGGAGTCGAAGCGCGTCCAGCACCTCGTGGCGACCGCGCTGATCACCATCTTCGTCGGCGCGCTCCTCCTCATCGAGCTGCGGCGCCTGGGCCTGCTGCCCTTCGCGTGGCTTCCGTCGAACCACTTCCACGCGGTCCGGCTGGGCTTCAACCTGCTGCTGGTCGTCGAGGTCGTCGGACTGGTCTTCGGCCTCACCGGGAGCCCGGGACGCACGCTGGGGCGACAGTTCGAGATCCTCTCCCTCATCCTCCTCCGGCAGAGTCTCAAGGAGCTGGTCAACGCGCCCGAGCCGCTGCGCTGGGACGCCCTGCGCCCCTTCGTCTGGCCGATGGTCGCCGACGCCGCCGGGGCGGTCGCGGTCTTCGCGCTCGTCGGCCTGTTCTACCGGCTGCAGCGCGACGGGGACGAGCAGCCCGCGGAGCGCACTCCCGAGCTCTTCGCCGCGTCGAAGGAGGCCGTCGCGCTGGTCGTCCTCCTCATCTTCCTCGTCCTCGCCGGCAACGGGGTCAGCGATGCGCTGCTGCGCCACGAAGGTGCCGCCGCGTACGACAGCTTCTTCGAGACCCTCTACACGGTGCTGGTCTTCGCCGACCTGACGATCGTCTTCCTCTCCCTGCGCCACAGCTTCAGCTACGAGAACGTGTTCCGGAGCTCGGGGTACGCCGTGGTGACGGTGCTCATCCGCATCGCGCTCACCGCGCCGCCGTACCTCAACGCGGCGCTGGGGGTCGGAGCGACGGTGCTCGGCATCGCGCTGGCCGCGGCCTACCCGAGCACCGCCGAGGCCCCCCGTCCCCCCGAGCCGGTGGGCGGAACGGCGCGCGAGCCCCAGCCGAAGCGAGCTCACTGAGACGCGTCGCGCCGGGGGCTCCCCGACGACGAGGTATTACGAGGTGTCTGGCACCTCGCGAAGACACCGCCCATTACGAGGTGTCTGACACCTCGCGAACAGACACCTCGAGAAGACGGGCCAATGACGAGGTGTCTGGCACCTCGCGAAGGCACCTCCGAAGTCCGGAAATGCTCCTCCCGCTCCGGCGTAGAACCGGGCGGGTGAACGACCTTCGCCACTACTCCGGCGGATCCTGCCTGCCGCGCCATCGACACCTCGGCGCCTACGCCGCGGTCGTCCTCGCCGGCGACTTCGTCGAGGCCGGGGACCGCGGGCGCCACCGCCTCGAGGCGGGGAAGGTCGTCTTCCACCATCCCTTCGAGGCGCACCGGGACGAGTTCGGGCGACGTGGGGCGGTGGTCCTCGACCTGCCGCTCGGTCGTTGTCCCGAGCTCACCACGGGCGAGGTGGACGCGCTCGATGTCGTCGTCCGTCTCGCCCGGAACGACCCCGAGGCCGCCGCCGCGCTGCTCCTCGACGAGGTTCGACCCGCCGAGCTCGATCTCGACGACTGGCCGGATACCCTCGCCCAGGCGCTCGCGGCGGAGCCCGACCTCTGCCTCGAGACCTGGGCGGAGCGGAACGGCCTCAGCCCGCAGACCCTGAGCCGCGGCTTCCGGCAGGCCTACGGAACCACCGCGAAGCGCTTCCGCGCCGAGCACCGCGCCCAGCGCGCCCTGCGGACGCTCCCTGGCTGGACCGAGACGCTGGGCGACCTCGCGGCCGAGCTCGGATTCGCCGACCAGGCCCACCTGACGCGTGCCGTCGTCTCGCTCACCGGGTGGACGCCGGGGCAGCTCCGCGCGAAGTGGATACAAGACCGGAGCCTCGCCGCGGGCTAGACCTCGGCGCATGCACCGTCGCTCCGTCCTCGCCGGCTCCCTCGCGCTCCTGGCCTCCAGGGCCGTCCCCGCTCTCGGGGCGGCCGACGCAGGAACCCCGGGCCGGCGCACGCGCTGGGCCGTTCGTAGCTCCGAGGGTCTGGACGCGATCTCCTTCCTCGGCCCGTTGTCGGGGCGACCGCTCTACACCGAGCCCTACCAGAAGGAGCTCGAGACGTTCCGACCGCGGCTGCCGGCGGACGTCCGGGAGGACGTTCCGAAGCTCTGGGAGGAAGCCGAGAAGGGCAACGTGGGTCTGCTCGCCCCGGCGCTCGACGTCATCTTCTCGAGCGACAAGAACGGCGACACGCTCGACGCGGTCCTCGCAGGACTCGGCGCACCGGAGCAGAAGCTGCTTCCGGCGTACCGGGCGAGCCCCTACTGGGAACAGGAGACCTGGGACTGGGTGCTGAAGACGCGGCCGCGCCTCGTGAACGTGTTCCGCGGGATGCGCAGCGCCGGCTTCGTGAAGTTCCGCCAGCAGCGAGCCGGCACCGCCCTCGCCGAGCGCATCAAGGGCGTCCAGCGCGACCTCGACGGCTTCGACGTCATCAAGCTCCAGGAAAAGCTCACCGGCCGGACCTTCGACCCGACCATCAACATCGTGCTCCTGCTCTTCTGCAAGCCGCACGGGATCAAGGTGCAGGGCCAGACCTTTCTCCAGGCCTACGACTACGACATCCCGACCACCGTCCGGATCGCGGCGCACGAGATGCTGCATCCGCCGGTCCCGCTCGACGGTCCGGCTGCGAAGGCGGCGCTGGGCGTCCTCTCCAAGGACCCGCTGATCACCCGCATCGTGAAGGAGCACGATCCACGCTGGGGATACACGACGCTCGACGGGATCCTGAACGAGGACCTCTGCCAGGCGCTGGACCAGCTGATCAGCGAGGCGCTGGGCGTCGGTCGAAATCCTGCCGACCGCTGGCGGAAGTCCGACGACGGGATCCACGTGCTCGCCGCGGCGTTCTACGGGTATTTCCGCGACGACCACTGGCTGGAGCGGGGCGGGAACCTCGAGACCTGGCTCTCCCAGGCCGTGTCCTCGGGACGCCTCGCCCCGGAGCGGCTCCACGCCACCGCCGCCCGGGTCCTCGAGCGTCCAGTCAGCCAGCTCTGGCCGCTCGACGCCGACGCGGGCACCGCGCGCTAGCTGCTCGGGCCGCCCCAGGGTCGCGGGGCACCTGGGCAGACCGCGTGGGTTGGCAGGAATTCAAACTTCTTTGTCACTCCTGCCAATCCCCGACTCTGTACATAGATGGAGGCGCCGATCGGGATGGTCCCCCTCGGCCGGCGCTCCAATGAGACGCGGACCTCGAGGCGCCGTGGGTTCACACTCCCCTCCTCACGGCGCCTCGTTTTTTTGGACTGACGTCGCGGGCTCGCTTCACCCCGGATTCGGTCTGACCAGGTACTTCGAGCCGGTGGCGGCTCGCGCGTACACGGCAATCTCCTCGGGCCGCAGCATCTCGGGGAGCGAGACCTCCCTGGAGTAGTGGCTGGCGAAGGTCGTGGTCACCTCCGCGGCCGCGCGGGCTCTCAGGCGGCTCGCTGTCTCGGGACCCAGCTTCTCGAGGGCAGGCCAGACCAGCCAGCCCCCGATGCTCCACGCCACGCCCCACGTCCGGTGGAGCACCGTCGGACCCGTATCGAGCGAGCCGTACAGGTAGACCTGCTTGTGCACCGTGGTCCCGTAGCGCCGGTAGCCGGGCTGGCCTCGCGCGGCTGCCGCCTCCATGGCGCCGAGGATCTCGCTGGCCAGCGTTCCGCCGCCCACCGCATCGAAGGCCAGCGTCGCGCCGGTCTCGGCGATCGCGTCGGTGAGCACCTGGCGGAAGCCGGGCTGACTCGAGTCCACGACGTGGGTCGCCCCGAGCGGGGACAGGACGGACGCTTGCTCGGGCCGGCGGACCACGTTGACCAGCGGCACGCCGTCGGCGCGGCAGAGGCGGACCAGCATCTGGCCGAGGTTCGATGCGGCCGCGGTATGGACGAGCGCCCGGTGCCCCTCGCGTCGCATCGTCTCGACCATTCCCAGCGCGGTGAGCGGGTTGACGAACCAGCTCGCCCCTTCCGTCGCCGAGACGCCGGGCGGCAACGGCTCGCACTGCGCGACCTTCAGGCAGCGGTACTGGGAGTACATCTCTCCGCCGATCACCCCGACGACCCGTCCGAGCAGCGCCTGTGCCTGAGGCGTCGGCCCGGCGGCGACGACGACCCCGGCGCCCTCGTTGCCCACCGGCATGGCCTGCCCGATCCGCCCGGCGAGCGCGCGCAGCCGCTCCGGAGCGAGCGGGGCGCTCACGCTGGGAAGCTCCGCCGTCCCTCCGGCGCGCGCCTGTCCGACGTCGGCGCCGGCGAAGAGGACTCCCACGTCCGAGGGGTTGATGGGCGATGCCCCGATCCGCACCAGCACCTCGTCGTCCTTCGGGCGTGGGACTGGCGCGCGGACCAGGGCAAGCACCACCCGCCCCTCCGCCTCGACGGTGGACCGCAGCTGCAGACCTTCGGCCGGAATCTCGGAGCTCATCGCCGCACCCTTCACCCCATATAGCCAAGTCGGCGCACGCCCGGCCGCGCGAGTCAGGGGCGGCGGTCCGGTCGTCCCGGATCCGGCGCTGGAAATTCGCCAGCAAGATCGGCCGGAGGCCCCATCCGTGCAGCGGGCGGGGCCCGGTGATAGTTTGGTGGCAATCGAACTTGGCCACGAACCCCCGACCCGCCCTGACCCTCCAGCAGTTCCGGACTGTTTCCAGGGCACTGTCTGACCCGCGCCGGGTGGCGCTGCTGGAGTCCATCGGCAGCGCCGCGGAGTACTCCTGTCAGGAGCTGTGCCGGGAGGCGGGTGTGTCGAAGGGGACGGTCTCCCACCACATGGACGTCCTGGTGAAGGCCGGGCTCATCGTCGAGCGCCGCCGCGGGCAATTCATGTTCTACGAGGTGAGGCGCGACGTGATCGCCGCCTACGCCGCCGAACTGATCCGACGCGTCGCGCCGTCCGCGCCTACCTGAGAAGGGTCGCGGTCCGGCGAGTTTCGTGGCGAGCGCAGTTTGATGCGCTTAGAACTGCTCCCGACCGAAGCGGGAGGAGTTTCGAGCATGCAGCCGTCTACCGTCGTTCGTCGCCGAATCGGTTCCCTCGTCCTGGCCGTCGTGCTCCTGGCCACCGGAACCGTCCTCGCGGCCTGGAAGCATGGCCGGCTCGTGGCCGAGCGGTCCGCCACGCAGCCCGAGCCGGTCGAGGCCGTCACCGTCGCCACCGCCACCTCTCGCGAGCACCGCGAGACCACCACCGCCATCGGCACCGTGCTGGCGATGGAGTCCATCACCCTGCGGAACGAGCTCCCGGGCACCGTCCGTCACGTGTCCCTCGACCCGGGTGCCATCGTCGAGGCCGGCACGGTCCTGGTCGCCCTCGACACCTCGGTGGAGACCGCGGACCTCCGCGCGCTCCAGGCGCAGGCCGCGCTGGCCGAGACCACGCTGCGCCGGCACGTGTACCTCCGGCAGCACGAGGCCAACGCCGAGGCCGAGGTCGATCAGGCCCGCGCCCAGCGGGACGTCACCCTGGCCCAGGTGGAGCGGCTCAAGGCGATCATCGCCAAGAAGGTCATCCGCGCCCCGTTCCGCGCCCGTGTCGGCCTGGCCGACGTCCACGTGGGTCAGTACCTGAACGAGGGAGTCCAGCTGACCACCCTCCAGGGCGTCTCCGACCAGGAGAACGTCGACTTCTCCGTGCCCCAGAGCGTCGCCGCGGGCCTGACCCACGGTGGGACGGTGGAGATCGTCACCGCCGAGGGGACGGCGCCGATCGCGGCCCGCATCGTGGCCATCGACGCAAAGGTGGACCCTGGCACCCGGAACGCGATGGTCCGCGCCCGGATCTCCGGGACCGACGAGCTGCCGTCTCCGGGCGCCTCGGTCCGTGTCCAGGTGCCGCTGGGGGCGACCAGCACGGCGGTGGCGGTGCCGGCGACAGCGCTGCGAAAGGGCCCCGGTGGAGACCACGTCTGGGTCCTCACCGCGGACGATGGTGGCGCGCTCCGCGCCCATGAACGCACCGTGTCCAGCGGCCCGGTGGTGGGTGACGCGGTGCTGATCCTCAAGGGCCTCAAGGCCGGGGAGCAGGTCGCGGCCTCGGGGTCCTTCAAGCTGCGCGAGTCCGCGAAGGTCCAGCCCACGCCGATCAGCGCATCGGCGCGGCGCGAGTGAACGGGAGAGCTCCTGTGCGTTCCTTCACCGACATCTTCATCAAGCATCCGGTCCTGGCGATCGTCGTCAACCTCGTCATCCTCCTGGTCGGGTGGCGCGCGCTGAGCGGCCTTCCGGTCCAGCAGTACCCGAAGATCGAGAGCTCCTCGGTGGTCATCACCACCGTGTACACCGGGGCGAGCGCCGAGACGGTTCGCGGGTTCCTCACCACGCCCATCGAGCGGTCCGTCTCGGCGATCAGCGGAGTGGACTACCTCGAGTCGACCAGCCGGGCCGGCCTCAGCACGGTGACCGTGCACCTCAAGCTCGGGCACAGCAGCGTCGCCGCGCTCGCCGAGGTGACGGCTCGGCTCCAGCAGGTCCGCACCGAGCTTCCGTCCGAGGCCGAGCCGCCGGTGGTCGAGATCCAGCGCGCGGATCGCCCCTACGCCTCGTTCTACCTGAGCTTCACCTCTCCCCAGCGCGACGGACCGGCGCTGACCGACTGGCTCCTCCGCACCCTCCAGCCGCAGCTGTCCACGCTCCCCGGCGTGCAGCGGGTGACCTTCGAGGGTGGCCGGCAGCTCGCGATGCGGGTGTGGATCGATCCCGCCCGGCTCTCCGCGGTGGGCCTCGCGCCCGGCGACGTCTACGCGGCGCTGCTCCGCAACAACTTCCTCGCGGCGGTGGGTCAGACCAAGGGGAACCTGGTCCAGGTCAACCTCCTGACCAACACCGACCTCCGTTCGGCGGACGAGTTCAAGGACCTGATCGTCGCCGAGCGCAAGGGCGCCATCGTCCGGCTGCGGGACGTGGCCACGGTGGAGCTCGGCGCCGAGGAGGCGACCACCGTCGCCAAGTACGGCCAGAAGGAGGCGGTCTACCTCGGGGTGTGGCCGCTGGTCGGCGTGAACGAGATCGAGGTCGCGCACCGGCTCCGCGCCGAGATGGACCGGATCCGCCCCACCCTGCCCCCGGACGTCGACATGCAGATGGCGTACGACGCCACGGTCTTCATGGAGGATGCGCTCCAGGAGATCTCGAAGACCCTGACCGAGACCATCCTCATCGTCGGCCTGGTGGTGTTCCTCTTCATGGGCTCGGTCCGGACGGCGCTGGTGCCGCTGGTGGCGATGCCCATCTCGCTGGTGGGCGCGGCCGTCGTGATGTCCGCCGCCGGCTTCAGCCTGAACCTCCTGACCATCCTGGCCATCGTTCTCTCGGTGGGCCTGGTGGTCGACGACGCGATCGTGGTGGTGGAGAACGTCGAGCGCCACGTCCGCGAGGGCCGGACGCGACGGGAAGCGGCGCTGCTCGGAGCGCGCGAGCTGGTGGGGCCGATCCTCGCCATGACCGTGACCCTGGCGGCGGTCTACACGCCGATCGGCTTCCAGGGCGGGCTGACCGGGTCGCTGTTCCTCGAGTTCGCGATCACCCTGGCCGCCGCAGTGGTGGTCTCGGGCATCGTCGCGGTCACCCTGTCGCCGGTGATGAGCTCGCGCTTCGTGCAGGAGCACGGGCACGAGACCCGGCTCACGGCGCTGGTCAATCGCGGCTTCGACGCGGTCCGCCGGACCTACGTGCGTCTGCTGGACGGGGCGATCGGCATGCGGTGGGCGGTCGTCGGGGCCTCGGTGGCCGTGATGCTCGCGGCCTGGCCGCTGTACAGCTACTCGCGGAAGGAGCTGGCCCCGGTCGAGGACCAGAGCCACATCAGCCTCTTCATGCTGGCGTCGCCTGACTCGTCGCTGGCGGCCACGAATCGCGCCTCGCTCGAGGTGGTGAAGGCCATCGAGTCCTTCCCCGAGGCGAAGTTCATGTGGTCGCTGACCTCGAACTGGGGCGCGTTCGGCGGGATGGTGACCAAGGACTGGAAGCAGAGGCCCCGGTCCACCGAGCAGATGTACGGCGCGGTCTTCGGAGCCGTGTCGCAGATCCCCGGGCTCCAGGTCTTTCCCCGCCTCGACCCGCCGTTGCCCACGCCCGGCCAGTACGACGTGGAGCTCATCCTCCAGTCGTCAGCTCCCGTCGAGCAGCTCCAGGATTCAGTCGCTCAGGTGCTGGCCGCCGGGTGGAAGAGCGGCAAGTTCCTCTACGTCGACACCGACCTGAAGGTGGACCTGCCGGAGGCGCGGGTGGTCATCGACCGCGAGAAGGTCGCCGACCTGGGGCTGGACCTGGCCGGGGTCGGCCGGGAGCTGGGGACGCTGCTCGGCGGTGCGTACGTGAACAGGTTCAACTACTTCGACCGCAGCTACAAGGTGATCCCGCAGATCGGGGACGCCGAGCGGGCGACGATCGGGCCGCTGCTGGACCTCAAGATCAAGACGCCCCGTGGCGAGCTGGTGCCGGTCTCCTCCTTCACCCACGTGGAGACCGAGGCGGCCCCCCGCACGCTGCAGCGGTTCCAGCAGCGGAACGCGGTGCGGATCTTCGGCGGGGTGAAGCCCGGGGTGACGAAGGAGGAGGGCCTGCGCGTGCTGGAGAACGCCGCGGGGGCGATCACCGGGCGGGGGATCATCCTCGATCACGCGGGTGAGTCCCGGCAGATCCGGCGCGAGGGCGGCGCGCTCACGGCGACGCTCGGCTTCGCGGTCATCCTCATCTACCTGGTGCTGGCGGCGCAGTTCCAGAGCTTCCGGGACCCGCTGATCGTGCTGCTGGGCTCGGTGCCGCTCGCGATCTCCGGAGCGCTGGTCTTCAGCTTCCTGAACCTGACCACCATCAACATCTACTCCCAGGTGGGGCTCATCACCCTGGTGGGCCTGATCGCGAAGAACGGGATCTTGATCGTCCAGTTCGCGAACAAGCTCCAGGAGGAAGGCGCGGCGAAGCTGGCGGCGATCCGCGAGGCCGCGTTCACCCGGCTGCGGCCGGTGCTGATGACCTCGGCGGCGACGGTGTTCGGGCACCTTCCGCTGGTCTTCGTGACCGGCCCGGGCTCGCAGGCGCGGAACAGCATCGGGATGGTCCTGGTCACCGGAATGACCGTCGGGACGATCTTCACGCTCTTCGTCGTACCGGTGTTCTACCTGCTCATTGCCGCCGAGCACCGGAAGGAGCCGGCGGCGGAGCTCGAGCCAGTCGGCGATCTCGCGATCGCGAAGTGACCCGAGACGACCCCTGTGGCCCTGGCGCTACATGAAACGTTCGTCCCACGACCGGGGATCCATCGTTCAGCCCACCGTTGAGACCTTCTGAGACTGCTGTTTACGCCGCGTCGCAGCCGATCGTGACGCGGTGGAGAGACGCAATCTGCTCGTGAGTCCCGGCTCGCCGAGCACCGGCGACTTGCCGCGAACCGCCGACGATTCGCAGGGAGCGGTGCGGCAAGCATCGTGAGGTTCCTGTCTCGATCGTGGGAACGGGGTCCTCTCCGATCGCGACTGTGTCAGCCGCCCTGCTTCACCCCGCTCCCGAGGAGGACATCATGAGAACGCTTCGAACGTCGTCGATGTGTCTCGCATTCGTGCTGATGCTCGCCGCTTCACCTGCGCTCGCCCAGGGCGTGGGGCACTTCGTCTCGGTGGGCGGGCCAGACCAGGACGCCACCAACCACACCGACGCGAACTTCTCGCTGGTTGCGATCGAGCTCCCCAACGGGAGCGTGAATGGCCAGTGGACCGATCAGTTCGGCCAGGGTCAGGGGGGCATCCACGTGAAGATCGACTGTCTGTCCGTCGCGGGCAACACCGCCTGGGTGAGCGGCACCATCACCTCCGGCACGTTCAACGGCGCGGACCTGTCGGGTCTGCCGGTCATCACCCAGGTCCAGGACAATGGCCAGACCGGCGATCAGATCAGCTTCTCCTTCATCGGAAACCCGGCCTCGTGCACGACGCAGCCCAACCTCGGGCTCGTGCCGATGACGTCCGGCCAGGTGATCGTCCGCTGAGCCGCCCCCGGGGACCGGGCCTTGACGTTCGCAGGGATGCTGGTGGAAGCACCCACGAGCGCTCATGGCCCGGTACCTCGCCCTGCTCCGCGGCATCAACGTCGGGGGCAAGAACCTCATCCGGATGACCGAGCTCGCGGCGTGTCTCGGCGAGAACGGCCTGTCGAGCGTCACGACCTACATCGCGAGCGGCAACGTGCTCTTCGAGGCGCGTGACTCCTCTGCGGTGGCGCTCACCCTCCGGCTGGAGAAGGTGCTCGCGGAGACGTTCAGCTACCGCGCGAGCGTGGTGCTGCTCGATCGACGCCAGCTGCGGCGGATCGTCGCCCGGGCGCCGGATGGATTTGGAAGGCGGCCGGCGCTCGAGCGTGCCGGCACGGGAGGGCGTGGACCGGGTCAGCGCGGGCCCGGGTGTGCTGTACTTCTCCCGCCTCGTTCGCCGGGCCGCGGAGAGCCGGCTGGCCCGGGTCGTCTCGATGCCCATCTACCAGAGCATGACCATCCGCAACTGGAACACCACCACCCGGTTGCTGGAGCTGATGGAGAGCGCTGACGGCTAGCAGGAAGCGGCGGCGGCGTTATGCATGCGCGCATGCCGACCCCACAAGCTCGCATCGCATCGGACTTCAACCGGGACTCCACCGCGGCCGAGGTCATCCGCGGCCACGACCTGAACGGCAAGACGGCGATCGTGACCGGGGGATCGGCCGGGATCGGGCTGGAGACGACGCGCGTCCTCGCCTCGGCCGGCGCCCGGGTGATCGTTCCTGCCCGCGACGTCCAGAAGGCCACGGCGGCCGTCGACAAGCTCGCGACCGTCGAGCCGATGGAGCTGACCGACGCCGCCTCGGTCGCCGCCTTCGCAGACCGCTTCCTGAAGGCGGGCACGCCCCTCGATCTCCTCATCAACAACGCGGGCATCATGGCGAATCCGCTGACCCGCGTGGCGCGCAACATCGAGTCGCAGTTCGGCACGAACCACGTGGGCCACTTCGAGCTCACGGTGCGGCTCTGGCCGGCGCTGAGGAAGGCCGAGGCGCCGCGGATCGTGGCGCTGACGTCGGTGGGCCACCGCCGTTCGCCGGTCGACTTCGACGACTGGAACTTCGAACGAAGGCCGTACGACCGCTGGGTGGCGTATGGCCAGTCGAAGTCGGCGAACGCGCTGTTCGCCATCGGGGCGAACGCACGAGGTGTGAAGGCCTTCTCGGTGCACCCCGGAGGGATCCTGACCGGGCTGGGGAAGTTCATGACCCCCGAGGAGACCGAGGCCCTGATCTCGCGGGCGCGGAACATGATGAAGACGGTCGAGCAGGGAGCCGCCACCTCGGTCTGGGCCGCCGTCAGCCGGCAACTCGACGGGCTCGGGGGCGTCTACTGCGAGGACTGCAACATCGCCACGCCGGTGCCCGCCGATTCGCAGGAGACGCGCGGCATCCGGCCATGGGCGATGGATCCGGCGCTGGCGGAGCGACTGTGGACGCTCAGCGAGCAGATCACCGGTCTCGCGATCGTCTAGCCGACGGGAGTGTCGACGGTTGTCACACCGGAGAAGACCGGGCGGTCGAGCGGGCTCCCCGCACGGCGGCCGCCCCACGACTGTAACGATCGCGTGACGGTGCGCCTTCCGCTCGTGGTATCGGAATGACGGCCGCGGGCCCCGGCGTTAGCTCGTCGCGAGGGCGCGGGCATGATCGATGTGGGCGAGTGGGACCAGCGGGTCCGGCAGCATCTCTGGCACGACCTCGAGGCCGAGCACCTCCACCTGGCGAAGGTGCTGGACGACGTCGGCAACCTCGTCGGGCAAGGCTCGTTCGAGACCGCGCGACGACGCTTCGGTGAGTACCGGCTCGCCCACGAACGGCACCAACAGGCAGAGCGCAAGCTGGAGATGTTCTGCGCGGGAGTCCGCGAGGTGGGCTCGTTCCTCGCCCAGCTCCAGCGGGAGCGGGCGCGGGTCCTCGAGCAGTCGGAGAAGGTCTGGACCTGCCTCTGCCGCGAACGCCCTGGACCGGTCCCGCGCATGCTGGAGCGGCTGGCCGGGCTGGTGGCGAAGCACGGGCGCGCCCAGCGGCGGTTGATCCTCGCCGAGCTCCCGCTGAAGCCCGAGCTCCGCGATGCCCAGAGCGTGCTGCTGCGGCGCCTTGGGCATCTCTGAGCGGTGGTCCCGGGTGCTCACGGGGTGAGGACGCCGGAGGACAGCGTGGCGTTCGCGCGATCGATGCCGTTCTTGAATGGAGCATCGGCCAGCAGCGCCTGACTGCGCTCGGAGGTCGAGACGACGGCGGCGACGGTGACCACGAACGGGACGCCCTCCTCGAGGATTCCCGGCGGAAGGGCGATCGAGGTGTTGCGGGTCATGATCGAGCCCAGAGTTCTCGCCACGGTCCGGTTGGAGACGACCTCGAGCGCGGCGAGGTCGACCCGGTAGAAGCTCACCTGCCCGATGGCGGGCGCGCTCCACTCGAGCGTCGGCGTCAGGCCCACGCCGGTCCGGTCCGCGAAGAGGTTCTCCCCGTTGATCTTCGGGTCGCGCACCATCGAGACCGGCGGAACGACCGGCCCGGCAGCGCCCTTCTCGGGACTGGTGGTCCACTCGATGCCGTTGAAGAACCCGAAGGCCCTCAGACTTCCCCCCAGGGCGGTGGATCCGGGCAGGGGCGCGGGAAAGAAGCCGGAGGTGTACCGGACGTCGAAGAGCAGGCCCCAGCTCCCCGAAGCCACACCCTCCGGCGTGCCGTAGCTCATCGTCCCGGTCTCGAAGTCGGACTCGTCGTAGACCCAGACCACGAGCGGGTCGGCGTTGGACGAGTAGAAGCCGTCCTCGGCGCGGCCTGGCTGTCCGAGGATGCCGACGAAGCACCGCAGGGACAGGCAGAGGGAGCGCGCGTCGGGGTGTCCACCGCGCATGACCTCGAACCACTGAGAGCCCCGGACGTCGAGGGCGATGCTGCGGTCCTGGGAGACGTCGCGCATGGTCCCGCTCAGGTTCACCGAGCCGCCCGAGGCGAGCGAGAACGGTGAGAACTCGACGACCCTCGTCAGCGGGTAGTACTCGATGTCGTTCGACGAGACTCGGTACGAGAGCTGCCCGAGGACCGCGTGGTCGGAGGGAACGATCTCCTTGCAGCCGAAGCCCGTGCCGTTGCAGGTGCGAACGTTGAAGTCGAGAGAGACCGAGGTGTCGCCTTCCTGCACCGAGCCGTAACGATCGGTGGCGAAGTCCCAGGAGTTCGCCTCGCTGGCGTAGAACTCGAGCATCGAGTACCCGTCCATCCACGGCTCGAGGCCGTCGACCTGGATGTGGGCGACGGCATCGGCGGTGAAGGGAGCGCGCCCGGGCTTTCCACCACGCAGCGCCCCGAGGTCCGGGCTGCTCGAGTCGGTGACGAGGTAGCTGGTCCCCGAGTGGAGGACGTACTCGCCCGGCGGCATGCCGGAGATGGCGAAGGTCCCTGCCGCCGCGCCCGTCCCCGCGACGCCTGGCTTCGAGCTCCAGGTCCCGCTCGCGTCTCGCAGGAGCGCCTCGACTCCCTGGGCCGCGAAGTCGATGGGGACGCTCTGGCGGCTGGTGGCGGAGACGTACGTGTTCTGGCCGACGCCGAGGATGGTGCGGGTGGGCGCCGGAGCGGCGATGACGGCGCGGCTGAAGTGCGCGGTGGTGACGGTGATCGTCCGTGCCGCGGCGTCGATGGTGCCGCCGACCGGCTCGAAGTCGGCTCCGCCGAGCTGCGACCAGTAGACGGTCGCGTCGCTCACGCCGTCGGGAAGTGGCAGCGTGACCTGGACGGGACGGGCGAAGAGCATCCCGTCGGGCTCGAAGACGTAAACCGGGGACGAGGCGCCGATGCCGGCGGGAGCGGCGTCGGTCGAGCTGTGGACCGAGAGCTCGGTGTCGCCGTCGAGCGCGCCGAACGGGACGGCGAGGACGGTCCCGTCGGGAGTCTGGAAGGTCCCGCCGTCGGTGCCGAGCACGGCCGCGGCGGTGTTGACGGTGATGGTCGCGGTGTCGGACACCGAGGCGCCTCCGGGCGCGGTGACGACGAGGGTGTAGGTCGTGGTCGCGGAGGGAGACACGGGGAGCGGCGCGCCGGAGATGATGGCGAGCGCCCCGGGGTTCACGACGCCGGTGCCGCCGGTGAAGCTGGCGATGAGGCTCGCGAGGGCGCCGACGGCGATGGGCTGCTCCGGCGCGGCGGTGAAGCCCTGGATGGCGGGGTTCCCCGGAGGCGGCGGCCGAGGGTTGTCTCCGCAGGCTGCGACGGCTCCGACCACGACGGCGACGGCGAACAGCACGGTCTTGCGCATTGGCTCCCCCAGCTCGGTTTGCAGCCGGCCGAGAGCACGCCGAGTGCCGGGCACAAGTGGCTGGAAAGACAGACGAAACTGGCGCAAGGACTGTGGTGGGTACCGCTACAGTGTTGCATGACCACCACGCCTGGCCGGCTGGATCGCGCGGAATGTCCTGCCGCGCCAGATCGAGACGTCGTAGGGGCAGATGACCTGGAAGGCAGCGCGGAATGAGTCCGCGGCGCCGGACGGGCGCGACATGAGGCGAGAGCGATGAGCGAGTTCGTCTACCTCTTCCGGACGACGGAATCGGCCCGGCAGGCGGCGATGGGAGACCCGGAGCAGGCGAAGCGGAGCATGTCGGCGTGGATGGCCTGGATCCGGGATCTCGAATCGAAGGGGAAGCTGAAGGAGCGCGGAAGGCCGCTCGACCCGGGCGGGCGGCAGCTGCGCGGGCGGAACCGCCTGGTGACCGACGGGCCGTTCGCGGAGGCGAAGGACATCGTGCTCGGCTTCATCCTGGTCGAGGCGAAGGACCTGGCCGAGGCGACGGAGCTGGCGCGCGGGTGCCCGATGCTCGACGGCGACGGGACGGTCGAGATCCGTCCAGTGGGCGCAATGCCGAGCTGACGGAGGCCCCCGGAGCCGCGACCGCTGGCAGGATGGGCCGGGTGAGCCAGCGGCAGCGGCCGGGTCCGACCGGCGAGAGCGGCACGACCGTGGTGGTGGCGCTGGCGGCGAACGCGGGCATCGCGATCGCCAAGCTGGCGGCGGCGCTCCTCTCCGGGTCGAGCGCGATGCTCGCCGAGGCCTTTCACGCGATGGCGGACACGGGGAACGAGGTGGTCCTCCTCGTGGCGCAGCGGGCCAGCGCGCGTCCGCCGGACGAGGACCATCCCCTGGGCCACGGTCGGGCGGCCTACTTCTGGGCGCTGATCGCCGCCCTGGGGGTCTTCGTCACCGGGGCGCTGCTGTCGATCCGGCAGGGAGTGCTCGAGCTGGTGCACCCCGCAGAGGAGTCCACGTCGTTCCTGCTGGCCTATGTCGTCCTGGCGATCTCGCTCGTGCTGGAGAGCACCTCGCTCTGGCGCGCCTACCAGCAGCTCCGGAAGGAGGCGACGGAGTTCGAACGCGAGTTCACCGAGCACGTCCGCCTGAGCTCGGACCCGATCGCGCGGGCGGTCTTCGCCGAGGACGCCGCGGCCGTCGCAGGCAACATCATCGCCGGGATCGGCATCGGACTGCGGCAGCTGACGGGCTCGCGGATTCCGGACGGCGTGGCGGCGCTGCTGATCGGGCTCGTCCTCGGTTACGTGGCGCTGGAGCTCGCGCGCCGGAACGGGGATTTCCTGATCGGCCGGCGGGCCCCGCCGAACATCGAGGCGGACGTCCGGCGCACCATCGCGACCCGGCACGGGGTCACGGGGATCGGCGAGCTGCTGGTGACCTTCCTCGGGCCGCGGCAGCTCCGGGTGCTGGCGCGGGTGAACATCGACGACGGGCTCGACGGGGCACAGGTGAAGGCGCTGACCGCCGACATCGAGGACGCGCTATGCCGGGAGTCGCGCTACATCGTCCGGGTGGACGTGGTGCCCGACGGACGCGGGTCCCCTTCCCCGCCGGAGCCACCGAGAGAGATACCAATTCCCGGAACTCCGTGACCGGCCCCGTCAGCCGTGGAGCGTGGCGCTGCCGGACATCTCGGCGTCACTGCCGCCCGCGGGCGCAGCTTCGTCTCGTGCCGCGAACCGGCCCCGCTGGAGAATGTCGATCAGCAGCCGACCGTCCACCGGCTTGACGACGTGCAGGTCGAATCCCGCGTCCCGCGCCGAGTCCTCGGCTGCGCCTCCCCCGTAGCCGGTGAGTGCCACGAGGAACAGGGACCGTCCCTCGGGCCGTGACCGGACGACGCGCGCGACCTCGTAACCGTCCATCCCCGGCAGGCCGATGTCCACGAGGCCGACGTCGGGCTGGAGAGTGAGGAGCTTCTGGACCCCCTCCGGGCCGTTCGCAGCGAGCTCGACCGAGTGGCCCAGCGACCCGAGGAAATCAGCGAGCGTCTCCCTGACGTCCGCGGAGTCCTCGACGACCACGATCCGGCGCGCGGACGATTCTCCGTTCAGCGTCCGGCCGCTGGCCACGGCGTGCTGCTCGCGCCGGAGCGGGAGCCTGACCTCGAAGGTGCTGCCGTGCCCCGCTCCGCCGCTGGAGGCGGCGACGGTGCCGCCGTGCATCTGCACCAGTCTCTTCACCAGGGTGAGGCCGAGACCGAGGCCGCCCTTGCTTCGATCGAGGCCCGGGTTGACCTGGACGAAGGGCTCGAAGACCTGGTCGGTCATGGGAGGGGGGATGCCTCGCCCCGTGTCGCTGACCCGCAGCAGGGCGTGGCCATCGCTCCGCGCGAGCGACAGCACCACCGCGCCTCCGGTCTCGGTGAACTTCCCCGCGTTGGAGAGAAGATTGGTGACGACCTGCTCCAGGCGGGTCGCGTCGGCGTGGACCGGGACGGGGTCCTTCGGCCGCTCCACGGTGAGCAGGATCCCCCGGTTCTCGAGGAGCGGCTGGGCGACCGCCAGAGCGCCATCGAGCACTGCGTTCAGGTCGAGATCTTCCTTGCGCAGCTCGAACGCGCCGCGGGTGATGCGCGAGACGTCGAGGAGGTCGTCCACGAGCCGCACCAGATGCCCGAGCTGGCGGTGCGCGATGTCCCGGTTCCGTGCGGTGCGAGCCGGGTCGCCGGCACTGAGCTCGAGCAGCTCCAGGGCCATGGAGAGGGCGGCCATCGGGTTCCGGAGCTCGTGGGCGAGCATGGCGAGGAACTCGTCCTTTCGCTCCCCCGCGAGCCTGAGCTCTTCCTCGCGGGCCTCCAGAGCCTTCATGGTGGCACGCGCCGCATACTGGCGATGGCGGGCGCGGAGGGCCGCTCTGACCGCGGTGACCAGGGTCGCAACCCGGACCGGACGCTCGACCAGCGTGACGTTGCCCAGGCGACTGGACATCCATTCGAGGCGAGCCGACGAGGCCTGGCGATCCATCGCGCCGGCGAAGACGACGAGAGGGAGGTCGGACCAGGGCGCTTGCCGTTCCAGGGCGCCGGCGAGGACGTCGACCGCAAGAGGCGAGAGAGCTTCCTCGGCGAGCAGGATCGCCGCCGCTCCCCGGTCGATCGCGCTCGCCAGCTCCTCCGGAGTCCGGATCACCTCTGCCTCGAGACCGGCGCGGCAGAGGGTCTGTTCGGCGAGGGTGGCGTCACGGCCGGTGGGGGCCAGCACGAGGATGCGCTCTTCGAGATCGCTCGCGCCGCCGGTGGCGCTCTTCACCCCGGGTCTCCTGTCTTGCCTCGCTCCGGAAGGATCGACGGAATCCCGGTGAGGACCCCGTGAAAGTTGTTCAGAGGTTCGCCGACCTCGAGCCCATGATCCGTCACCTTGATCTCGCGGATCGTGTCCTCGTGAGGCCCCGCGCGCCGCTTGAGAACCGACAGCGCCTTTCGGACCCGACCCCGGTCCTCGAAGAAGCGGAGGACGAGGACGGTGTCGGCGAGGTAGGTGACGTCGACCGGCGACTCCATCCGGCCCACCATCCCGGCCTGGGCGAGCAGCAGCAGCGTCGTCACCCCTTGCTGGCCCAGATAGCTCAGCAGCTCGTGGAGGTGGAGGATGAGGTACCGGTCCTCCGGCATCGCCATCAGGTAGCCGTTGAGGCTGTCGATGACCAGCAGTCGAGCGTCGTTGCCTTCCACCTGGTCGCGGCAGGCCTGGGCGAACTCACCGGGTGTCAGCTCGGCGGGATCGACCTGTCGGAGCGAGAAGAGCGGATTGTCCTCGAGCCGCAGCCCCTGGCCGCGAACGCGCTGGGTGAAGACCTCCAGGGTCTCGTCGAAGCTGAACCAGGCCACGCGTTGCTTCCGGTCCAGGGCCGCCTCGGCGTACTGCGACGCGAGCGTGGACTTTCCAGTCCCGGCAGGACCGAGGACGACCGTGCTGGTCCCCCGCTGGAGTCCGCCACCGAGCATCGCGTCGAGGCCCGCGCGACCGCTGGAGAGGACCTCCGGGCGAAACTTTGCGCTGCGGTGGGAGGCCGCGACCAGACGCGGGAAGACCCGCAGGCCCCCGCGCTGGATGGCGAAGTCGTGCTTGCCGGTGACGAAGTCGACGCCCCGCAGCTTCAGCACCTCGAGGCGGCGGCGGGCCAGGCCATACTCCGGAGCAATCCGGTCGAGCTCGATGACGCCGTGGGCGAGGCTCTCCAGCTGAGTATCGCCACCCTCCGCGGTGCCGTCGTCGAGGAAGAGCACGGTGGCATCGCGGGTCGCGAACTGCTGCTTGAGGGCCAGGATCTGCCGGCGGTAGCGGAGCGAGTCTCCAGCGAGGAGTCGCATCTCCGAGAGAGAATCGATGACGATCCGCTGCGGCCGGCTCTCATCCACGACGGCCAGGACCCGCTCGATGGTCTCGTTGAGCTCGACCTCGGCCGGATGGAAGAGCGTGTTCTGCCGCTGCGCCTCGAGCATCTCCTCGGGGGTGGAGAGCGGGTGCACGTGGAAGCCGTCGATCGACCAGCCGTGCGAGACGGCGACGGCGGCCAGCTCCTCCCGGGTCTCCGACAGCGTGACGTAGAGACCGGGTTCGTCCTGGCGAACACCCTCGAGGAGAAACTGGAGGCCGAGGGTGGTCTTGCCCACCCCGGGGCTGCCCCGGAGAAGGTAGGTGCGCCGTCGCGGGAGCCCGCCGCAGAGGATCTCGTCCAGTCCCTGGACGCCGGTGTTGACCAGATCGCGTGGCACGGCTGAAGGCGACATGCTGTACCCTGAACCCCAAAGGAGAAGTGGGGCGCCGCCGCAAGCCCGGGAAAGGGTTTCCTGCCGAACTCCGACCTGCGTCCAGAATGTGGGCGCCCGGAACCATCGGCCCCGACCTGAGTCATGCCAGCGAAGACGACTCGCAAGAAAGGCCCCACGCCGAAGGCGACCGGTGCCCTCGTCCGGCTCTCGGGCGGTAACCCTCAGATCGCGAAGGCCGACGGGGACGCCCCGGTCCGGGCGTACATCGCGGCGATGCCCGGATGGAAACGCGACGTCGGCAAGCGGCTCGACGCGCTGATCGTCCAGAGCGTGCCCGGGGTGCAGAAGGCCGTGAAGTGGAACTCACCCTTCTACGGCATCGAGGGACAGGCCTGGTTCCTGTCCTTCCACGTGTTCACCCGATACGTGAAGGTGACCTTCTTCCGGGGAACGTCGCTGCAGCCCGTTCCGCCGGGGGGGACGGGAAAGGACGCCCGGTGGATCGACATCCACGAGGACGACCTCGACGAGGCGCAGATGGCGGCCTGGGTGAAGCAGGCCGCCACGGTGCCCGGCTGGATCCCGTAGCCCGTGGCGGCGGATTTTCCGTCGGTCAGCGGCTCGACGTCTCCTTCGGCGGGACGTAGCTCAGGTCGGCCCGGTACTTGACCGTCTCCGTCCGGATGGAGCGAATGGCGTTGCGGCCCTTCGCGAGGATGCCCGCCCCGTCCTTTCCGAAGGCCTCCTCCATCATCTGGTCGAGGTTCTTGTCGTTGGGCGCGAACGCCGCCCAGTTCTCCCGTCCCGCGGCGAAGATGAACAGCGGCCCCTCGCCGCCGTTGACGAGCTGGTACCAGGAGCTCGGACCTGCCTGGCGGTAGTTGGTCTTCTTGATGCCCTCGTTGACCTTCTTCACCGTGTCGAGGAAGTCGTTCGTCCCCTCCGGCTTGAGCGTGTAGAAGGTGAGGAGGGAGTAGGCGGAGGGTGGCGTGGCCGAGGGCGGGCTGAGGCTCAGGTCGGCACGCCGGACGTAGTAGCCGGTGGAGGACCTCGCGAGCGTCGGACCGATGCCCTTGGAGAAGTCGGCGAGGTCGGCCTTCTCGAGCTTCTCCTGCGCGTCGAAGTCCTTCCAGGCGTGTCCGAAGGAGGCGGTGTAGTAGGTCCCGCCTGCCTCGCCGGAGACGATCTCCCAGGTGTGCCAGGTCCAGGGATCCTTCTGGGCCGTGTGCCACGCCATGTGCTTCTTCCGGGCCGCCTCGTACTTCTCGGTCGAGCCGGACTTCGGGGTGTGGGTGTTGATGATGGCGACGTCGCCGGCGGGCTGGGCAGCGGCGGGAACGGCGAGCGACAGCGCGAGCAGGATTGCACGCGCGAGGTTGCGCTTCGACATGGTCGTCTCCTTGGGGTGATAGACGCGCCGAAAGGCGAGACGACCTTCACCGGAAGAAAACGGCCAACGGCCTGCAGGCCCCGCGACGCGAGGGCCGCGTTAGCACATGGACGGATGCAGCGCGAATCCGAGGGGTCAGCCGTTACCGACCAGCCTGCGCAGCACCGCTCCGGGCGGCAATCTCACCTGGATTGGCAGCTGCTTGTCTCCCGGGTCGGCCATCGCCTCGAGCCGGCCAGTGAGGCTCCTGGCGCGCGCGACCATCCCGTCGATGGCCGGGCCGTTCGCGGTTCTCTCCGTCGAGGAGACCTTCCCGTCCGTCTTGTACGCCAGCGCCTTGAGGCTGAACGCCCGGAGCACGTCGCTCAGCAGGTACGGGCAGTCGATGTCGCGAAGCATGAACACTCGGCGGATCGGAAACAGTGCCAGCGCCTGGATGAGCGCATCGAGCTCGCGGTTCACGTCGGCCGTCCCCGGCACGACGGGATCACGGCCAAGCTCGTCCCGGAACCACTCCATTGCGACGACCATCGAGTCACGCATGCTTCAGCCTCTGATCTCCAAGCTAATCATCCGACCGGCACTCCGCGCGTTCGGACGAGAGACGGCGTTCGAGCAGACGGTCGCTTCTGACTTTATGACACGCGGCGTCCTCCGGGTGGGTTTTCGTCCCTCTTTCGAGCGAGAACTCAGTTGCCCGCTGAACGCAACGGCTGGGGCAAGGCCTCGCTCACCCGCGGGCGGGCTTGCCGGTGGGCGCGAGGAGATGGCGGAACGCGAGGGTGAAGAAGAGGAGGATGCCGCAGCCCACGCCGACGAGCCCCGAGTGCAGGAGCCAGAACGACGTCCCTCCGAGGGTCTCGAGGTATCCCCCCAGACGGCCGACCAGCATGTTCGAGAGGAACAGGTGCAGGTAGAAGACGCCGATCATCAGACCGGCGATCGAGCGCGGCGCGGCCCGTGAGTAGAGGGCCAGCCCCACGGGATAGAGCAGCGCGTATCCCAGGTCGTTCACCAGGTGGAACCCGACACCCCAGGAGAGTGGGACCTTCTGGCCGGTGAACGCCGCCTGCATGCTGCCCGCGGCGAGGAGGAGCGGCGCGAGCGCGGCGATGGCGGCGCCGAGGGTGAGCTTGACGATCTCGTCGGGTTCGCGGTGCCTCCGGCTCCACCAGCGCCAGAACGCCACGACTCCCAGGAGCATCCCGGTCGAGACGATGGCGTCGACCGAGAGGAGCCAGGTCACGGGTGCCTCGAATCCGAAGAACGTCCGGGAGAACTGCGCGTCGCCCCAGACGAGGTAGGCATTGAAGATCTGCTGGTTGCCCAGCTCGCAGAGCGCCAGCACCGGAAGCATCGCGACCAGGAGCAGGATCTTCGACCAGTCGGCGCGCGAGAGCCGGGGACGCTCCCGGGTGGTACCGCGGGTCCGTGGCACGCTCGGCGGCAACCAGGGTCGGCCGGAGAGATAGACGACGAGGCCGAGCACCATCCCGACCCCGGCGGCACCGAAGCCCCAGTGCCACGCGACCTTCTGGCCCAGAGTTCCGCAGACCAGGGGGGCGACGATCACCGCGATGTTGATGCCCAGGTAGTAGATCTGGAACGCGTCGGCCCGCCGGAGATCGCCTGGCCCGTAGAGCTCCCCGACCTGCGTGGCGATGTTGCCCTTGAAGCAGCCGACGCCCAGCAGAAGGCAGCTGAGCGCGACGAGGAACGAGACCTCGAAGGCCATCAGGAAATGGCCGATCACCATGAGGATCGCCCCGATGGTCACCGTCGCGGTGCGCCCGAGGATCCGGTCGGCGATGAACCCGCCTGCGAGGGGCGTCAGGAAGACGCCCCCGGCGTAGAGGCCGAAGATCACCGAGGCGAGGGCTGCCGTGGAGAGCGGCCCGTAGACGTGGTCGATCCAGCCACGGAAGGCGGCGAACCCCGCGACGTGCTCCACGTGCCCGGGGAGCAGGAGCTGGTGGCCCAGGTAGAGCACGAGGAGGGCCTGCATGCCGTAGTAGGAGAAGCGCTCCCAGAGCTCGGCGAAGGCGAGATAGAAGAGTCCGCGAGGGTGGCCGAGGACGTCGTGAGGCGCCGGCGCCGCGACCTGGACGTCCTGGGCGATCGCTTCCGTCGGCATCGTGGCTCCCCTCTGCGACGAGGGATCGGGTCCCGGGACGTCCAGGATAGACGCCTCCCGGGAGGCGAGCGAGGACGATCGAGCCCCGTGTGTCAGTCGCGGCGCGCCTTGATGAAGTCGACGAACGCGCGGAGCGGTCCGGGCAAGTGCCGGCGGCCCGGGTAGTAGAGGAACGGTCCGGAGAACTCCTGCCACCAGGGTTTCAGCACCGGCTCGAGTGCTCCCCGGTCGAAGTACGGCCGGAGCCAGTCCTCGAAGAGCAGGATGATGCCCGTGCCCGCCACGGCTGCCTCCACCGCGAGGTCGGTCGCGGTTCCGGCGCTCACCAGGAGCGGACCGCGGGGATCGATCCGGACCACCTCCCCGTCTCGCTCGAATTCCCAGGTGGTCATCGTCCCGCTGGCGAATCGGCCACGCAGGCACGCGTGCTCGAGCAACTCGCGAGGGTGGCGCGGGCGCCCGCGTCGATCGAGATAGGCGGGCGAGGCCGCGGTCGCGAACCGCTGCCGCCGGGGACCGATGGGAATGGCGACCATGTCCTTCTCCAGCCGCTCCTCGTAGCGAATCCCCGCGTCGGCGCCCGCTGCCAGCAGGTCGACGAAGCCGTCCTCGGCGACCACCTCCAGACGGATGTCCGGATACTCCGCGAGGAAGGCCGGCACGATCGCCGGCAGGACCAGTCGCGCTGCGCTGATGGGGACGTTGAGGCGAAGCGTGCCTGCCGGCCGGTCACGAAAGGTGTTCACCACATCCAGCGCCGATTCGATCTCCATCAGCGCCGGGCCGAGCCGCTCCAGAAGCCGCGCACCCGCCTCGGTGGGAGCGACACTGCGCGTGGTCCGGTGGAGCAGCCGAACGCCGAGCCGGACCTCGAGGCGACGCACCGCCTCGCTCAGCCCGGAGGCGCTGGTGTTGCTCGCCTTCGCGCCCTCCCGGAAGCCGCCGGCACGTGCGACTGCCACGAATGCGGTCAGGTCGCCCAGGTCCGTCGCCATCGTTCGCCTCGCCGAACAGGTCGTGCAGCTTCAACCCGTTATCTCGCAGGTCCGGGATGGCTAGATCCACGTCCATGAAGGAGAGCGGCATGACGGACATCGACAAGGCTGGGCGGTTCACTCTCGGCGGACGCAGCGTGAAGCGGATGGGCTACGGGGCGATGCAGCTGGCGGGCCGTGGGGTGTTCGGGCCACCCAGGGATCGAGCAGCGGCCGTCGCCGTGCTGCGCGAGGCGGTCGCGGCGGGTGTGAACCACATCGACACCAGCGACTACTATGGTCCACACGTCACCAACCAGATCATCCGGGAGGCGCTGCACCCCTACCCCGACGATCTGGTCATCGTCACCAAGCTCGGGGCGCGGCGCGGCGAGGACGGATCGTGGCTCCCCGCGTTCTCGCCCGACGAGCTGACCCGTGGGGTGCACGACAATCTTCGCAACCTGGGCCTGGACGCGCTGGAGGTCGTCAACCTGCGCGCGATGTTCGACGGGCACGGGCCTGCGGAAGGATCGATCGAAGCGCAGATGACCGCATTGCTCGAGCTCCAGCGGCAAGGGCTCGTTCGTCACATCGGCCTCAGCAACGTGACACCGGGACAGGTGGACGAAGGACGACGTCTCGGCAGGATCGTCTGCGTGCAGAACGAGTACAACCTCGCCCACCGCGACGACGATGCGCTGATCGACGAGCTGGCCGCCGCAGGGACTGCCTACGTCCCATTCTTTCCGCTGGGCGGGTTCTCCCCTCTCCAGTCGAAGGCGCTCGATGACGTCGCGGCGCGCGTTGGCGCGACGCCGATGCAGGTCGCGCTGGCCTGGCTGCTGCGTCGGTCGCCGAACATCCTGCTCATTCCTGGGACCTCGTCGCTCGGTCACCTCCGGGAGAACCTCGCCGCGGCGGAGCTGGATCTGCCCGCGGAGTCCCTGCGCGTCCTCGACCAGATCGGGAAGCTGGATGGAGCGGCCGCCGACGTCGGGAGGGATCGCGGCGTCAGGAGAAATACCCGCCCTCCCGCCGGTCGTTGAGCAGACCAGGCGCTGGTGCTCAGGTTGTCGATGGCGACGAACCCACCGATCCAGTAGCGGGTCCACGCCGATTTGCTTGTAGAGTGACCGGCCCATGAGAGCGGACACGTTCGTCTTCGCGGTGGTGCTCGGAACGGTCGGAACCCTGGAGTCCGCGCTCGCAGCGGAGAAGGCGGCCGATGGGTGCGGCATCCTGAAGGGTGCAGAGATCCAGACGCTCGCCGGCAGCGCAAAGGTCGAGGGTGTCCCGAGCACGGACGGACTCGGTTCCCTCCTCTGCCAGTACAGGTGGGGAACCGGGGGAAACGTGCAGAGCGGAAGGTCCTACCTCAACGTCAGCGTGACCGAGATGTCGAAAGCGTTTCCGGGAACGGATCTGGCGACCCTCAAGGAGGGGCTGCTCGGGCGGGGAAGGACGGCGAAGGACCCCACGCTCGGGGGAGTCATCAGCGGTGTCGGCGACGCTGCGATCTACGAGTCGAATGCCCCGATCCGCCTCGAGACGACCGCGTTCGCCAAGGGCAAGCTGCTCACCGTGACCTACGAATCCATGGACGCGCGCGCCCAGAAGGACAAGGTGAGCGCGTTGCTCAAGGCTGCGGCCGGACGCCTGTAGCTGCTGCCAGCGGGTTCCCCCCACCCCACCCGCGCGCGGACGTGCTGCATGCCTTCAGCGCGCGAGCGCCCACTCGAGGGTGGCGACCCCGTCGCGTGCGAACCGCCAGACGTCTGGCGGCCCCGCGGTCCGGCAGGCCCGGAGCGGATCGTTACTGCACGTTGAGGTTGACCAGCGCGATGGCCGAGAGCTGAGTCGTCGCCAGCACAATCTGTGTCGGGTCGACCGGCGAGTTCTTGATGCAGCTCAGGGCAACGTCGATGCACCGCGGCCCTAGATGATCCAGCGGACATCGAGTCGAACGTCCTATTTGCTCGGCTCGGTCGCCGTCACACAAGCTCCGCCCGGGGGTTTCCCTTGGACCCGGGGCGTGGACACCGGAAGGTTCTCATCGCGGTGGTGCTCCTCGCCGTGGCGACGCTCGCGGCGCTGTACCTCTCGTTCCTGAGCTGGTGGCTGGTCCCCTCGTACCGGGGGCCGCACTTCCCGAAGATCATGATGACCTACGTCGTCGCCTACTGGGTGTGGGCGGCGATGGTGCCGCTCGTCGTCTGGGTCGGCCGGCGGTTCCCGCTCGACGCGCCGGGAAGGCTCCGGATCCTGGGCGTGCACCTGCTCGCGCTGCATCTGATCGTGGGCGCGGTGCTCTTCATCCACGGTCTGTTCCAGTACGCGGGGCTCCAGATCACGCCGCGACCGTTCGGCCAGACGATCCAGCGGTCCGTGGCGCTGGCGGCTCCGGAGTTCTTGCTCATCTACCTGGTGCTGCTCCTGAGCACGTTTGCAATCGACTACTTCCGCAAGTACCGGGACCGGGAGATCCGGACGGCGCAGCTCGAGGCGAGCCTCCAGCAGGCAAAGCTCTCGGTGCTGCAGGCGCAGCTGAATCCACACTTTCTCTTCAACGCGCTGAACGCGGTGTCCGCGCTGATGTACCGCGACGTGGAGGCCGCCGATGCGATGCTGGCGCGGATCGGCGAGCTCCTCCGCCTGACGCTTGCCGCCGACGGCTCCAACGAGATCCGGCTGAGCGAGGAGCTGGAGCTGCTCGAGCGGTACCTGGACATCGAGCGGATCCGCTTCGCCGAACGGCTCGCGATCACCGTGGACGTGCCGGACTCGACGCTGGAGGCGCACGTGCCGCCGTTCGCGCTGCAGCCGCTGGTGGAGAACGCCATCCGGCACGGCGTCGCGAAGCGGTCCCAGGGCGGGAAAGTCCTGGTCAGCGCCCGGCGGGTCGACGGTCGGCTCCAGCTGCGGGTGGTGGACGACGGTCCGGGGCTGGCCGTGGAGAAAGTGCGCGAGGGGATCGGGCTGCGCAACACGCGCGATCGGCTTCAGCAGCTCTACGGAGCCTCACAGCAGCTGGCCTTCCGCAGCCCCGAGTCGGGCGGGCTGGAGGTGCTGATGGAGCTCCCCTGGAGAACGTGATGGCGGCCCTGCGCACCGTGGTGGTGGAGGACGAGCGTCTCGCGCGCCGGAAGCTGGTGATGCTGCTCGCGACCGAGCCGGGCGTCGAGCTGGTCGGCGAGTGCGGCACCGCGGAGGACGCGGTGAACCTGCTCCGCGCCGAGCGTCCCGACCTGGTCTTCCTGGACATCCAGCTGCCAGGGATGGATGGGTTCGAGGTGCTGCAGCACGCCGGGCTCGAGAACGTCGGTCACGTGGTGGTGGTGACGGCGCACGATCGCTACGCGCTGAAGGCGTTCGACGTCGCGGCCATCGATTACTTGCTGAAGCCGTACGACCGGACGCGGCTCCGGCAGACGCTCGCGCGGGTGCAGGGTCGCGGGACCTCGGATCTGCACGGACGGCTTCTGGCGCTGGCGGAGCGGCTGGGAGCCGGCTCGGAGCGCCTCCACCGGCTGGTGATCCGCGAGGGGGAGCGGATCCGCTTCCTGGACGTGGGTAGCGTCGACTGGTTCGAGAGCGCGGACAACTACGTCAAGGTCCGGGTGGGCGTTGCCGAG